>Ga0078972_1003578_pt1 | contig 46001 bp, 47 predicted proteins | sample YelNatPaOPGAMG01_FD_67568 | JGI IMG/M metagenome (GOLD analysis project Ga0078972, IMG submission 67568) | Hot spring thermophilic microbial communities from Obsidian Pool, Yellowstone National Park, USA - OP-RAMG-01 (SPADES assembly) (version 2) | ecosystem: Environmental > Aquatic > Thermal...
ACAACACTGCTCTCGAAAACCTCAGCAACACAACACTACTCGCTGCCTAACGCCAACCACCTGACCCAGCACCTCAAACTTGACTCAAAATTCCGGCTGTGCCGCATCTAGCCAAGCTAGCTAACACTGAGCTAGCACCCGCCTACCAGCAAACTCGCTGGGGGCTTACTGCCATGAACATATGTTCGAGCGACCCCTTACGCTAGGAGTGTGCAAATTTTGCCAGAAATAAAATTTTTCTCGCAGGTGAGTCAAATGGCTCTGACCTGCATAAATACAACCATGTAGTTGGATTGAGGGAAAGTTTGGTTTTTTCGGCGAAAATGCCTTAGGGGCTCCAGCAAACACCGGCAACTAGCCTCTGACCTGCTATGCTAGCAGTGAATGTTAAACGCCCAGGCTGGGGCCGCTAAGCTGCTAGCAGCGCCCCAAAAAGGGGAGGTTAATGCGTAAACCGCGCCCTACACATCTCCGCGCGCTCGAAGGCGTCCGCGAAGATCGGCTAAACCGCGACGAACCAATTCCCGAACGCGGGGAGGTGGTGCCGCCGGTGAAACTGCCGCCGGCCGCGCAGGCCGTCTGGGACAGATTGGCGCCGGATCTAATTACGCAGCGCGTGTTAACCCCGTGGGATGTCGACGCATTCGCCGCGTATTGCGCCGCGGTTGCGCTTTGGAAGACCGCGTCGGCCGAGGTTTTAGGGGAGGCCGGTTCGCCAACGAGCCGGGAGGGTAGTCATTGGCCGGCGTTGCGGTTAATGACCGAGGCGCAGCGGATTATGCACCAATTCGGCGCGAAGTTCGGTTTGACGCCGGCTGACCGGGTTGCGCTGGGCCGCGCTGCTGACAGCGGCGACGGACCCGGCGTCGGGCCGGGGCGGCTACTTAACTGATCGTAGGGCGAAAAGCGGGCCGTCGCGCCCCCCGGTCTCGTAGCCAGTCCAAGCAAGCCGCCACGTGCAACGTCACAGCATTGCATTACAGGCTCTTAATGAATGACGGCTCTTTTACCGACAAACGGCCCGTGGTACCTGTCGACATCCTTTCGCGCGGTGGATCAATGCTATTGAGTCGTAGAACTCGACCTTCTCAACCAGGGTTGCCGCAAGAGGAACAGAAAATTCCATCAACCGATGCGGGTCGCGTAGGTGGGCGAAGTTCTGTCTCCAGTTTTTCCTACCTTGACAGCGCGCGTTCATTGCGTCGATGAGCCACTTCGTGAACTCGATAAAAGTCATGGGGTTGTCTCGCCATGCTTTCTGGTAGTTAGTGCCAATGTCTTCGACGATGTAGATGCCTCCGGAGGCTAACCCCCTGGGGAACAGCCAGCGGAAGGTCTTGACCATGTGGGAGGTCATGTGGCTACCATCGTCGATGATAACGTCAAAAGAGCCGAACTCGGTGATAAGGCTATGCAGAAACGTCGTGTCTTGCTGGGCACCGATACGGACGTGCATCTGTTGCGCGGGGTTGTCGAATTGGGATGTTTTGGGGTTGATGTCGATACCGACAATGACTGATTCGGGATGCAAGTAGCGGCGCCACATCTGCAGAGAGCCACCGCGGTCGACACCGATTTCCAGCATCTGGATGGGGCGCGTGCGCAATGGGGATAGTGCTGTTTCGTAGATGGGCAGATAGTGCAGGGATTTATAGACGTTAGGAGTGGAGTTAAAAATCTCTGCTATATCCCCGGCCGGAGGTTGGGTGGCGCCCGATTCTTTCCATCTGACTTCAGTGGCAAGGTCTGGGCCGAGGGCTTCAAGCATGCGGCGCTTGTCGCGCCAGGGGTAGTGGCGTGTTAGAAACGGTGAGCGTGGCGATGGGGCCCTGCTCACTCCGATCGAAAAAGGCACGATGCTTTTCTTCAAAACTCCGGGAACCCCCTGTGCTAGGGCGGGAAGTATCGGCTCGCTTTTGGCCGCTCTGGTTGCATCACTGTACTCGCCTCGTCAATGATGAATGCGTGTTTTCTTCGCTGGCCGTAAGCGGATCGTGGGGTTCACATCGACACATGTCGGGGAGACTGCCAGGTGCCGGTCGAGGTCGGCGAGCAGCGCGTGGACGCCTTCAACAAGCCGCATGGCGTCGTCTGCCCTCTCGCCGTGTGGGCTGTGGGCGCCCGCGTGCAACGCGGCGTCGCCCCCGCGTCGAGTAGGAGCCCACGCACCCGGCGCAGCAGATCATCCGTGCGGCCCGCGCGGTCGGCGATGGTGTTGCTCGTCTTCGTGGGTGCTCCGAGTGCCGGACTATCGGATTGTCGGATTGTCGGGGGAGGGGGCTCGTCGGCGCGCAGTTCGCCGTCCTTGTCAAGCTCTTTGCTGGACTGCCGCTGTCGGTGTCACGACGTTGTCACAACTGACCCACAACGCCGACGAACATCCGCGAACGGTGGCGAGCGCGACCAAGCTGGTAAACGCAGAAATACGTACGTGCGCGGAGACACGCGAACAGTGTTGGTCGGACTTAAAATCCGTCCAGTGTCGGTTCGAATCCGACTGGGGGCACGTCCCCGGAAGCCGGAGTCGCCCACGCAGGCAAGTCGTTTGATGCGAGCCGGCCGCAAGCACCGGTGTCGGCGGTGCGCGCCGAGGGTGGGCTTTGCGGCTGACGACGGGCGTCGAAAGGTATCGGGCGCAGGGGATGGCCGGACAGGTGAGATCATCACGGGGGCGACCACACCGCGCCTCGGCTTTGGGAGCAGGTGCGCAGTGATGGCTTGGCAATAATTGCTTAACGGGCTGATCGACGCGCCGGCGCAGGGGCCCGACCCGAATCCCTCGTGGGCATCGCCGCCCGAATCGTCGGCCCAGGGCACAACGCCGCCACCCGGGTGGGTCCCCAGGTAACACCGATTTAACAGTTCGTGCGAGGAACCTAAAGCCTCGGTAACACGGATTTAACGGCGGCTCGTAAGACTACAAGGCATGAAGCGCCTATTCCTGCTGCTGAGCACCGCAGCTGCGCTGGCCTTGGCCGCACCGGCCCAGGCCTACACCGGCGACGATGCAAGCTTCCTGGCCGCGCTGGCCCAGGCGGGGATTACCCACAGCGGCGCGAGCCAAGCCATCGCGGCCGGCCGGGCGGTGTGTGAGCTGATGGACCAAGGCCTCACACCGATGGACACCGTCAACGCGGTGCGCAGCACTAATCCCGGGTTCACCCCCGAGCACGCCGCGAAGTTTGCGATCAGCGCAGCCAGCGCTTACTGCCCGCAGCATCTCTGAGCGGGCCGCCGGGGAAATGTGGCCGCTCGATTTCTGTTACGTCGGCTACAACGCGTGACAATGCGCGACTTTTCGACGTAGATTCGACCACTACACTCGCCTAGACCAGCGCCGTAGGGCGCCGAACCCGATCACACCGGGTTGTGACGGGCGCAGCGCAGCGCCCGGCCGGTGTGTGCCCGATGATCCTCGGGACACTGACCGAAAGCGCAGGTACCGCTGTGGGCGATGTCAGCTACTCAGCAATTGCTCGAATCAGGGCGCGCCATGGCGCCGTCAGCGGGATTGCCGTGACGCCCGACGGCGGCAAGGTTATGGTCACGCAGCGCGCCGACAACAGCGTGTCTTCGCTCGACGCCGACACCTGCACCCGCAGCCGGACCGTGGCCGGAGTCAACGAACCGTTCGTCATCGCGATCGCCGCCGCCCGGGCCTATGTCAGCACGGTTTCGGCCGCCTATGACTCGATCCTGGTGATCGACGCCGACATCGACCAGGTGATCGCCGTTTACCCGTTGGCGTACAGCGTCCGCGACCTCGCGGTAAGCCCGGACGGCCGCTACGTCTACGCCTGCCGCGCCGGGACCCTCGGCGCCGACGTCGCCGTTATCGACACCGTCACCGAACGCGTCGACGCGATCAGTCTGGCGGCCAACGGAGCGGAACCCCGGGCCACCCCGGAATGTGTGCGGGTGAGCCCGGACGGGTCGCGGCTGTACGTCGCAACCCAGCGGCCCACCGGCGCGGAGCTTACCGTGATCGACACCCACCGGCGCCGCATGCTCGGCACGGTCGCGATTGGCTCGCCGATCCGCGACGTTGCGCTCAGCCCGCACGGAGAGCTGGCTTACGTGCTCAGTTGCGGCGCTGACTTCGGCGCGGTCATCGACGTCGTCAATACCGTTAGCGACGCGGTCATCGGCACTTCCAAGATCGGCGACGTCAGCGGTTTTGTCACGCAGCTCACGCTGAGCGGCGACGGCGAGCGGGCCTACCTCGTCGACGACGAGAGCGTCCTCGTGCTGAGCACGCAAACTCTCGGCGTCATCGGCACCATCGAGGTCGGGGATCACCCGTCGTGCGTGGTGGAAAGCCCGGACGGGGGATATCTCTACGTCGCCGACTACGCCGGCACGGTCAGCGTGCTCGCGATCAGCTGCAACACCACCGCGACCCCGCTGCCCGAGGGGGCCGAGGCCGGTCTGCTTCAGCTGCTGCAGGGGCAGCCCGCCCTGACCTGACCGGCAGGTGAACCGGCGCGATCCCGGAAAACATAAGCTGTACGTCGATGCACAGCACTATGCAGAACTACCCGTTGACCATCGCGGCGATACTGCGCTACGCGTGCGGCGTCCACGGAGCCCGCCGGGTCACCACCGCGACCGGCACCGGTTACCGCAGCTGCAGCTACGCAGAACTGGGTCGGGAGGCGGCGCAGCTGGCGAACGCGCTGCGACGACTCGGCGTCACCGGAGACCAGCGGGTCGCCACGTTCATGTGGAACAACCAAGAGCACCTGGCGGGCTACCTGGCGATCCCGGCGATGGGCGCGGTGCTGCACACACTCAACATCCGGCTGTTCGCCGACCAGATCGTCTATGTCGCCAACGAAGCCGAAGACCTGGTCGTGCTGGTCGATCTGTCGCTGGCCAAACTGCTGGCGCCGATCCTGGGCCGCCTGGCCACCGTACACACCGTGATCGCGGTCGGGGCCGGCCCCGAAGACGATATTGCCGCCCTGCAGGAGTCGGGCAAGACGGTGCTGCGCTACCGCGACGTGATCGCCGCCGAGTCGACCGAATTCGACTGGCCCGACGTCGACGAGAACTCCGCGGCGGCAATGTGCTACACCAGCGGCACCACCGGCAGGCCCAAAGGGGTCGTCTACAGCCACCGGTCCAGCTATCTGCACACGATGGCGACCTGCACCAGCAACGGGATCGGGATCGGGTCCTGCGACTGCGTGCTTCCGGTGGTACCGATGTTTCATGCCAACGCCTGGGGATTGCCGTATGCGGCGTTGATGGCGGGCGCCGACCTGGCGCTGCCGGATCGTCACCTGGACGCGGGGTCGCTGGTCGCGATGATCGAAACGGTGCGCCCGACCGTGGCCGGGGCGGTGCCGACGATCTGGAATGACGTGATGCACTACCTGGAAAAGGAACCCGGCCACGACCTGTCGTCGCTGCGGTTGGTCGCCTGCGGCGGCTCGGCTGTCCCGGTTTCGTTGATGCGCACCTTCGAAGAAAAATACGGTGTCCAGATCCGCCAATTGTGGGGGATGACCGAGACGTCGCCGATGGCCACTATGGCGTGGCCGCCGCCGGGAACGTCGCCCGAGGAGTACTGGGCGCTGCGTGCGACCCAGGGCCGGCCGGTGTGCGGTGTCGAGACCCGTATCGTCGACGACGACAACACCGTGTTGCCCAATGATGGTGTGGCCGTGGGCGAACTGGAGGTTCGTGGCCCGTGGATCACCGGTTCCTATTACGGTGGCGTCGACCAGTCCACGTTCGAATCCGGCTGGTTGCGCACCGGCGATGTGGGCCGCATCGACGAGCGTGGTTTCATCACGCTGACCGACCGGGCCAAGGACGTCATCAAGTCCGGCGGGGAATGGATCTCCTCTGTCGAGCTGGAGAATTGCCTGATCGGGCACCCGGACGTGGTCGAGGCCGCGGTGGTCGGAGTTCCCGACGAGCGCTGGCAGGAACGGCCGCTGGCTGTCGTCGTCGCCAAGCAGGGAGCCTCGGTCAGCGCCCATCAGCTACGGAACTACCTTGCGGACAAAGTGGTGCGATGGTGGTTGCCGGAACGCTGGACATTTGTCGAGGAAATTCCGCGCACCAGCGTCGGCAAGTACGACAAAAAGGCCATTCGGGCCCGGTACGCCCAGAACGACTATTGGGTGATCGAGGTGCGTGATTGAGTAAGTCCCGCGAGCAGACACACAATCGCATCACCTGCGGCCGGAAAGTGCGATTCTGCGGCTGCTCGCGGGGACCGCGTTTCGGCGCAGCGTAGGCACCTGCCAAGCTGACGACATGTGCCGCCTCTTCGGACTGCATGCCGGAACGACCGTCGTTCGCGCCACCTTCTGGCTGCTGGACGCCCCGGACAACCTGGCCGCGCAGAGCAGAAAGAATCCGGACGGAACCGGGCTGGGCGTGTTCGACGGGGCCGGCCGCCCTGAGGTGCGCAAGGAACCGGTTGCCGCCTGGCACGACGTCGACTTCGCCACCGCAGCACAGGATCTGACCGGCACCACGTTCATCGGACACGTCCGCTATGCGACCTCCGGACCGCATACGCTGGTCAACACACATCCGTTCCTGCAGGCCGGCCGGATCTTCGCGCACAACGGGACGCTGGAAGGTCTCGACGTGCTCGACCGGCGGCTGGCTGAAGTCGGCACTGCCGATCTGGTGCACGGGCAAACCGATTCCGAACGGGTGTTCGCCCTGATCACCGCCGCGATCCGGGCATGCGACGGCGACGTGCGAGCCGGGTTGCTCGACGCGATGAGCTGGTTGGCGGCCAATGTGCCGATTTATGCGGTCAATGTGCTGCTGAGCACGGCCACCGATATGTGGGCGCTGCGCTACCCCGAGCCGCATGAACTGTATTTGCTGGACCGCCGCTACGCACCGACGGACTCTGCATTCCATATGCGCACGAACCGGATCCGGGCGCACTCCGAGCACCTGCGGACCCGGCCCTCGGTGGTGTTCGCCAGCGAGACGATGGACGACGACCCACGATGGCAGCTGATCGCCCCCGGGGAACTGGTGCACGTGAACGCCGAGCTGCAGATCAGCCGTGACCTGGTGCTACCCGATCCGCCACGACACCAGCTGCGCCGCGCGGATCTGAGTCCGGCGGCCGAGGCCGCCCAGCACGGGTGAGGTTGTCGCCAGTGACTCAACGCTCGGTCGCGGGCACGCCGTCCAGGGCGTCCAGGGCGCGCCCGGCCAGACTGCGGCCGACGTCGATCACCTCGGCTGCGCGGTGGAATTCCAGGCTGCGGCAAGCCGACCGTGGCACCTCGATCAGCACGTCGGGCGGGTAGGCCGCGAGGGTGTGGCGGGCCAGCGCCGCCTGCGCGATGTCGATGGTGCGGTTCATCACCTCGAAGCGGCCGCCCAGTTTCGGAGCGTCGGGGACCTGCTCTTCGGGCTCGTCGGCCTCGTCGGCCGGGCCGGCATCCGCGGACTCCGCGACGGCGGCGCCGAATCGGTTCAGCACTGCCCGCGATCGGGCGGTGGTGGCCTCGAACAGTGTCGAGGTGCTGCGTACCATCCGGTTCAACCAGTCCGCCGCAGGACTGGATTCGGCCTCGCGCGCGGCGCCGGCCTCGCCGCCGTTCAGGCTCACCGCGATGGCCAGGTCCGCGTTGACCGCGGCGATCGGCGCCATCGGCAGCGGGTCGAGGATTCCGCCGTCTGCCAGCAGCCGTCCGTCGACGACGTGCGGCGCGATCACCCCGGGAATCGCGATCGACGCCCGGATGGCCTCGTCGACCGGGCCCCGCTGCAGCCACACCGACTTTCCGGCGATCAGATCGGTCGCCACCGCGGTATAGGGGATCGGCAGCTGCTCAATGACGACCGGGCCGAGGATCTCCCGCACCGCGTCTAAGATCTTCTCCGCCCGCAGCACCCCGGCCGCGCTGATCGAGGGGTCCAGCAGCCGCAGCACGGCCCGCTGCGTCAGCGCCTTGGCCCAATCGGCGAAGTCGTCGAGTCGTCCGGCGGCCTGCAGGCCGCCGACCAGGGCGCCCATCGAGGAACCGGCCACCCCCACGATCTGGTAGCCGCGCTCGTGCAGCTCGTTGATCACCCCGATGTGGGCGTAGCCGCGTGCGCCGCCGCTGCCCAACGCCAGCGCCACCCGGTTCGGCGGTGAGCGGTGCGCACCCGCGGCATCGGTCATACGCTCAATTCTGCGCGTGGCCGTCGCATCCGGCGCTGCGCAGCGCTCTAACGGTGGGTGAAGTTCGGTGGCCGTTTCTCGATGAACGCCGCCATCCCCTCGGACTGATCGTCGGTCGCGAACGCTGCATGGAACAGCCGACGTTCATAAAGCAAACCCTCGGCCAGAGTGGATTCGAACGCCCGGTTGACGGCTTCTTTGGCCATCCGGGCCGCCGACAGCGACATGCCCGCGATGGTGGCGGCGACGGCCTTGGCCTCGCTGAGCAGATCGCCGGCCGGGACGACCCGCGACACCAGCCCGCTGCGTTCGGCCTCGGCGGCGTCGATGCTGCGGCCGGTCAGGATCAGATCCATCGCTTTGGCCTTGCCGATCGCCCGAGTCAGCCGCTGCGAGCCGCCCATCCCGGGCAGCACGCCGAGTTTGATCTCCGGTTGGCCGAATTTCGCGCTGTCGGCGGCGATCAGCACATCGCACATCATCGCCAACTCACACCCGCCGCCCAGCGCGTGGCCGGCGACCGCGGCGACCATCGGGGTGCGAACAGCCGCAAGCTTGCCCCACGGGGCGAAGTAGTCGGCGGCGAAGACGTCGGCGAATCCCAACTGCGACATTTCCTTGATGTCCGCGCCGGCTGCGAATGCTTTCGGCGAACCGGTGACGACGATCGCCCCTATATCCGCGTCGTTGTCGAATTCGGCAGCCGCACTGGTCACTTCGTTCATCATTTGCGTGTTGAGCGCGTTGAGCGCCTGCGGCCGGTTCAGCGTGATGATGCCGACCCGCCCGTCGCGTTCGACCAGGATGGTTTGGTAAGCCTTGTCGGCGGTCATTGCTTCTCCTCGAACGTCAGGTCCGGTTCTGCGGGCGTGAAATAGGCTTCCACATCGGCCGCGCTGACGTCGGCCAGGCTCGCGGGCGACCACTTCGGGTTGCGGTCCTTGTCGACCAGCTGGGCGCGGATACCCTCCACCAGGTCGTGGGAGCGCAGCGATGCACATGACACCCGATATTCCTGAGTGAGAACGTCTTCCAGTGTGGCCAGCTTTGCGGCGCGGCGCACCGCGGTCAGCGTGACCGACAGCGCGATGGGGGAGCGGGTCGCGATCACGTCGGCCGCGTCGTGGGCCTGCCGGGCGGGATGGCCGCGCAGGGCTGCCACGATATCGGCGACGGTGTCGGCGGCATAACAGTCATCGATCCAGTCCCGTAGTGCGACAAGGTCGCTCGGCGGCGGTTCGACGGTGTGTCCGGCTAGCGCGCGCTCGACCCCGTCGTCGACGATCGCCCGGCGCAACCGGTGGAGCTGCTCGTGCGGCACGTAGTGGTCGGCGAATCCCAGCGCGATCGCGTCGGCGCCGGAAAACGGCGTGCCGGTAAGGGCCACATGCAACCCCAGCGACCCGGGTGCCCGGGACAGCAGATAGGTGCCGCCCACGTCGGGAATGAACCCGATGCCCACCTCGGGCATCGCCATCGCGGTGGTGTCGGTCACCACCCGGGTGTTGGCGTGCGCGCCGACGCCGACGCCGCCGCCCATCACGATGCCGTCCATCAGCGACACGTACGGTTTGGCGAACCGGCCGATCTGGGCGTTGAGCAGGTACTCGTCATACCAGAACCGCCGGGCGGCGGTGCCGTCGGCGCGGGCGCTGTGATAGATCGCCACCACGTCGCCCCCGGCGCACAACCCGCGGTCCCCCGCCCCGGACAGCACCACCGCGCGCACCGCGTCGTCACGTTCCCACTCGGACAGGACCGCCCTGAGCATGGTGACCATGTTCTGGTTCAACGAGTTGATCGCCTTCGGGCGATTGAGGGTCACAAAGCCGACACCGTCCTGCACGGCGGTCAAGATCTCGTCGGATTCACCCGTCACGCGTGTGGTCTCCCCTCGATAAATCTTGGCCAACTGTTGAGGAATCTAGATCCCTACCCGCTGCGCGACGGCCGCGGGTAAGGTTTAGCTGGACAGGCCGGTTAACACCTGCGAAGTTGTTGCCGGGAACCAGACCACGACCACAAGTCGTTGAGTAGATGTAGCTCGGCTCAAGACCAAAGCATCATAAAGAGAGGATCCGACGGTGCGGGAGACTAGCAACCCGGTATTTCGCTCACTGCCCAAGCAGCGGGGCGGATACGCGCAGTTCGGCCCGGGCGTGGCCGGCGGCGCCGCGACCCACTATGGGCAGCCTGACCCCTATGTGGCCCCGTATGTCGATCAGCGGGCCGCCGTCGCCCGCCCGCTGACCATCGACGACGTTGTCACCAAGACCGGGATCACCCTGGCCGTGCTGTCGGCGGTCGCCGCGGTCTCCTACTTCCTGGTGGCAAGCAACGAGGCATGGGCCGGCCCGTTCACCTTCATCGGCGCATTCGGCGGTCTGGGGTTGGTGCTGCTCGCCACTTTTGGGCGCAAGCAGGACAGCCCGGCGATCGTGCTGAGCTACGCCGCGCTGGAGGGCCTGTTCCTGGGCGCCATCTCCTTCCTGCTGGCGCACTTCGCGGTATCGACCACCAATGCCGGGGTACTGATCGGGCAGGCGATTCTGGGTACTCTCGGGGTGTTCGTCGGCATGCTCGTGGTCTACAAGACCGGCGCGATTCGGGTCACCCCCAAGTTCTCCCGGATGATCGTCGCCGGCCTGTTCGGTGTGCTGGCCTTGATGCTCGGCAACCTGGTTCTGGCGATGTTCGGTGTCGACCACGGTCAGGGCCTGGGGCTGCGCAGCGGCGGCCCGCTGGCGATCATGTTCTCGCTGGTGTGCATCGCCCTGGCGGCGTTCAGCTTCCTGATCGACTTCGACGCGGCCGACCAGATGATCCGCGCCGGTGCGCCCGAGAAGGCGGCCTGGGGCATCGCGCTGGGCCTGACCGTCACTCTGGTCTGGCTCTACATCGAGATCCTGCGCCTGCTCAGTTACCTGCAGAACGATTAGCCACCCAGCAACTCAAAAGCCCGGGCAATGCGCCCGGGCTTTTGAGTGTGCTGCGGTCAAGCGAGCCGCTCGATGATCATCGCCATGCCCTGACCCCCGCCGACACACATCGTCTCCAGGCCGAGCGTCTTGTCGTAGGTCTGCAGGTTGTTCAGCAGCGTGGCCGTGATCCGGGCGCCGGTCATCCCGAACGGGTGGCCGAGGGCGATCGCGCCGCCCGAGACGTTCAGCGTGTCTTCGTCGATGCCCAGCTCACGCGAGGAACCGAGCACCTGCACCGCGAACGCCTCGTTGATCTCGAACAGGTCGATGTCGGCGATCGACATTCCGGCGTGGGCCAGCGCCTTCTTGGTGGCCTCGATCGGACCCAGGCCCATGATCTCCGGGGACAGGCCGCTGACCCCGGTGGCCACGATCCGGGCCAGCGGAGTCAGGCCGAGCTGCCTGGCCGTGGTGTCACTGGTGATCACCACCGCGGCCGCGCCGTCGTTGAGCGGGCAGGCGTTGCCCGCGGTCACGGTGCCACCCGGCCGAAACACCGGCTTGAGCTGGCTGACCTTCTCATAGGTGGTGCCTGGCCGCGGGCCATCGTCGACGCTGACCGTGCTGCCGTCGGGCAGCGTGACCGGCGTGATCTCACGCTCGAAAAAGCCGCTCTTGATCGCCTCCTCGGCGCGGTTTTGGCTGCGCACTCCCCAGCGGTCCTGGTCTTCCCGGCTGATCCCGGTCAGCAGCGCGACATTCTCGGCGGTCTGACCCATCGCGATGTAGACGTCGGGCAGCGCGCCGTCGGACCGCGGGTCGTGCCATTCCTCGGCGCCGGCCGCCGCCGCGGCGGTGCGCTCCATGGCGTCGGCGAACAGCGGATTTTTGGTGTCCGGCCAGGAGTCCGCGCTGCCGCGGGCGAACCGGGACACCGTTTCCACACCGGCCGAGATGAACGCGTCGCCCTCGCCGGCTTTGATCGCATGAAACGCCATCCGGGTGGTCTGCAGCGACGACGAGCAATACCGGTTGACGGTGGTACCCGGCAAAAAGTCGTAGCCGAGCTCAACGGCGACCACCCGTGCGATGTTGAAACCGGACTCGCCGCCCGGCTGGCCGCACCCCATCATCAGGTCGTCGATCTGGTGCGGGTTCAGTGCGGGGACCTTGTCCAACGCGGCACGCACGATCTGAGCGGCCAGGTCGTCGGGTCGCATGCTCACCAACGATCCTTTGGCTGCGCGCCCGATCGGGGAGCGGGCGGTAGAGACGATGACAGCTTCCGGCACGGTCGATTCCCTCCATGGGCTACGGGTCAGACCTGAATCTAGCCGTTACCGACCCCTCGACATCACCACAGGTGCCGGCACCCCGGTGGTGTGCCGTCGCAGCAGCCGCGACACGATGGCCCGGCTGCGGCGTGTGCCTGCGCCGACGGCCTCGTCGGCCGACACCAGCGCGGGTACCAGGTTGTCGCTGGACTCACCGAGCGCCTCGCACAGTGCGGGCAGCAGCTGATCGGCGACCAGCGCGTAGCCGGCCGCCGACGGGTGGTATTGGTCGTCGGAGAACAACAGCGCCGGCGCCTGCAGGAAGTTCGACGCCAGCAGGTCGGCCAGCGGCACCGGCACACCGCCAGCCGCCCGGACCGCGACCGCCTGGGCGCGGGCCAGCCGCAATCCGCGGGCGTGCGCCACCCAGCGCAGCGGCTGCGGGATCGCGGTGATGACCCCGAAATCGGGGCAGGTCCCGACGACGACGGCGGCCCCGCTTGCGCACAGCCGCCGCACCGCCGCACCGAGCCGGCGTGCCGATGGTCCTACCCCGTTGAGCGCGGTGATGTCGTTAGCCCCGATCATGATCACCGCCGCATCCGGCGGTGGCCCGGCCACGAACATCGCGTCGACCTGGCCCGACAGCCCCTTGGAGGTGGCCCCGACGATCGCCTTGGTGCTCAGCCGGATCCGCTTGCCGGTGCGCTCGGCGAGCCCGCGGGCGAGCAGCACCCCGGGTACGTCATCGGCGTCGCGGCAGCCGTACCCGGTGGCCGTCGAGTCCCCGAAGATCATCAGATGCAGGTCGACGGGCATTCCGCGCTCCCAGCGCTGCACGGGTCCGCCGCCCGGGGTGTACACCCCGTCGGCGCGCGGCGGGATGTCCCACAACTTGGGGATGACCCTGCGCGCACGTTCGGCCTGGCCGATCAGCAGGTTGCGTGCGCCCACATAAGCGGTCCCCGTCGAGGCCAACGCACCCGCTGCGGCCAGTGCCATCGTCGTACGCCGCGGCGCGCCTATCTTCACGCCCACAGTTTAATTCGGGCGTCGGCGCCGTTGCGGCCGTCCAGCCACAACCCGGTTACAGTGCGGAGCAATTGTGGTATCGAATCAGAATTTTTGAAGGTTGAAATAGTTACCGGTGTCAAGCTAGGTTTCGAGGTTGGCCGAGTGTCAGCGTGGATACACCCCATCGGGGCAAGAACGAACCGGATGCTCTGCTACTTCGTCGACTGACTACAACGACGTAGGAGTTGAGCATGACCGTGCTGACGGATGTATCCCACCCCGCCCGCGACAGGTTGCGTGCGCGTCGTGTGCCGGTCAGCGATGGCGCCCCGGTCGAGGTGGTCGAGAGTGGTCCCAGCCTTGCCGCCCGGCTGGTCTCGCTGGCCACCCACCTGACGGTCAGACCCACGCTGGCCTTAGGCAGCTATGTTCCGCACCTGCCCTGGCCGTGGGGCGCCATCGATCACACGTGCCGAGTGCTGCTGGCGTCCCCGGGCACCGTGCGGGCCACCGTGAAGCTACCCAACGCCACCGCCCAGCTGGTGCGTGCCCGCGGGGTCTTGCCGGCGGACGGCCGCCGCCGGGTGGTGCTCTACCTGCACGGGGGCGCGTTTTTGACCTGCGGTGCCAACTCGCACAGCAGGATGGTCACCGCCTTGTCGCGGTACGCCGACTCCCCGGTATTGGTGGTCAACTACCGGTTGATTCCCAAGCATTCGATCGGGATGGCCCTCGACGACTGCCACGACGGCTACCGCTGGCTGCGTGCGCGCGGCTACGAACCCGAACAAATCGTGCTGGCCGGCGACTCGGCTGGCGGCTATCTGGCGTTGGCGCTGGCGCAGCGGCTGCAGCAGCAGAACGAGGAACCGGCGGCGCTGGTCGCGATCTCGCCGCTGCTGCAGTTGGCCAAGCTGCCCAAGCAGGCGCACCCCAACATCAAGGTCGACGCGATGTTCTCGGCGAAAGCGTTCGACGCGCTGATTTCGCTGGTCTCCCGCGCCGCCGCCCGGAACCCGGTCGACGGCAAGCCGGAGCCGACCTACGAGCCGCTGGACTACGTCGAGCCGGGACTGCCGCGCACACTGATCCACGTGTCGGGATCCGAGGTGCTGCTGCATGACGCGGAGCTGGCGGCCCGCCGGCTGGCGGCCGCGGGTGTCCCGGCCGAGGTTCGGATCTGGCCCGGTCAGATCCACGACTTTCAGCTCGCCGCGCCGCTGGTACCGGAGGCCACCCGCTCGCTGCGCCAGATCGGCGACTACATCCGGGAGGCGACCGGCTAAGGCTGGCCGCAAGCCCGGGCCGACCCCTGGTGGGCAACCTGAGACCATGAAGGCATGCGGATCGCCCAGCACATCAGTGACCTCATCGGCAACACCCCACTAGTCGAGCTGACCTCGGTTGTTCCCGAAGGGCTCGGCCGGATCGTCGCCAAGGTCGAATACCTCAACCCCGGGCTGAGCAGCAAAGACCGTATCGCGGTGAAGATGATCGACGCCGCCGAGGCCAGCGGCCAGTTGAAACCGGGTGGCACCATCGTCGAACCCACCTCGGGCAACACCGGCGTCGGGCTGGCGCTGGTCGCGCAGCGCCGCGGCTACCGGTGTGTGTTCGTCTGCCCCGACAAGGTCAGCGAGGACAAGCAGAACGTGCTGCGTGCCTACGGCGCCGAGGTCGTGGTGTGTCCGACGGCGGTGCCGCCGGACCACCCTGACAGCTACTACAGCGTCTCCGACCGGTTGGCCACCGAGATCCCCGATGCCTGGAAGCCCGACCAGTACTCCAATCCCGAAGGCCCGGCCAGCCACTACGAGACCACCGGCCCGGAAATCTGGGCTGACACCGATGGGCAGGTCACCCATTTCGTCGCCGGGATCGGCACCGGCGGCACGATTACCGGCGTCGGCCGTTACCTCAAGGAGATCTCCGGCGGAGCGGTACAGGTGATCGGTGCCGACCCGGAGGGCTCGGTGTACTCCGGGGGGACCGGCCGCCCGTACCTGGTCGAGGGGGTCGGCGAGGATTTCTGGCCAGCGGCCTACGACCGTAGCGTGCCCGACCAGGTCATTGCGGTTTCCGACGCCGATTCGTTCAACATGACCAGGCGCCTGGCCCGCGAGGAGGCGCTGCTGGTCGGCGGGTCCTGTGGGATGGCGGTGGTGGCCGCGCTGAAGGTGGCCGAGCACGCCGGACCGGACGCGCTGATTGTGGTGCTGCTGCCCGACGGCGGGCGTGGCTACCTGTCGAAGATTTTTAGCGACGCGTGGATGTCGTCCTACGGGTTCCTGCGCGCTCCGCTCGACAGTTCCATAGAAGAACCCACGGTCGGCGACGTTTTGCGCCGGAAAGCCGGCGTCCTGCCCGACCTGGTGCACACCCACCCGTCGGAAACCGTCCGCGACGCCATCGGCATCCTGCGCGAATACGGGGTGTCCCAGATGCCGGTCGTCGGCGCCGAGCCCCCGGTGATGGCCGGTGAGGTCGCCGGCAGCGTGTCGGAACGCGAACTGCTATCCGCCGTCTTCGAGGGCCGGGCGAAACTGGCCGACGCCGTGGCGATGCACATGAGCCCTCCCTTGAAGATGATCGGGTCGGGTGAGTCTCTCGGCGCGCTCGCCAAGGCGCTGCGGGACTGGGACGCCCTGATGGTGGTGGAAGAGGGCAAGCCGGTCGGGGTCATCACCCGGCATGACTTATTGGGCTTTCTGTCCGAGGGGCCGCGGCGGCGCTAACCCGACTGCAACGAGCGCACTTCGCCGGGCCATCACGTCCTGCCGGCGGTGCGATCCGGTAGGGTCTGCACCGCCGCACTGAGCCGGCCCAGCCCTATCGAGGAAGGCGCCGATGACCGCACCACCGCCTGGCCCGCCGCCCGGAAGCTATCCGCCGCCGCCCGGAAACTATCCACCGCCGCCACCGCCGCAGGGCGGCGGGTACCCGCCGCCGCCGGGGTACGGGGCGCCCCCGAACAACTACCTAGTCTGGGCCATCCTGGTCACCGTGTTTTGCTGCCTGCCCCTGGGCATCGTGTCGATTGTGAAGTCGACCCAGGTTTCCGGGCTGTGGGCGCAGGGCAAATACGCCGAGGCGCACCAGGCTTCCGACGAGGCCAAGAAGTGGGCAGTGTGGTCGGCGATCGTCGGCGGTATCGCCATCCTCATCGGGATCATCGTGAACCTCGCGGTGATGTCAGCGCCGCCATCGTGACCGGCTTGGCGGCGCGCCGGACCGTGCCGATCCCGCGGCGCCTCGGCGCCCCGCTCGGGGTTGCCGTCGGCGCGGTGTCGGCCTGCGCGCTCGTTTGGTGGGCCGACCCGACCACTCCCGGCGGCGTGCTTCCGCTGTGCCCAACCAAGCTGCTGCTCGGCATCGACTGTCCCGGGTGCGGCAGCCTGCGGATGGTGTACGCGGTGCTGCACGGCGACGTGCCGACCGCGGCGAGGTTCAACGCGCTGGGGCTGGTGGCCTTGGTATTGGTGGGGTGGGTCTATGCGGCCTGGGCGGGTGGACGGCTGACCGGGCGGCGAATCTGGAGTTGGCACCGTCATCGGTGGGCTGCACCGGTGACGTTGCTGGTGGTGTCGGGATGGCTGGTGGTGCGTAACCTGCCGTTCGGGCCGTTCGTTGCGCTGCGGGTGTGATTGCGCGGGAGCCCGTTAGGCTGGCCGTTGATGAGCGAACAGCGTGCCAGCGGGCTTGCCACGAAGGCCATCCACGCCGGCTACCACACCGACCCTGCGACCGGCGCAGTCAATCCGCCGATCTACACCGCCAGCACGTTCGGCCAGGACGGCGTCGGTAAGCTCCGCGCCGGATTCGAATACGCCCGCACGGGCAACCCGACCCGCGCCGCGCTGGAAGCTTCGCTGGCCGCCGTGGAGGAGGCCAGGTTCGCCCGCGCATTCAGCTCCGGCATGGCCGCCGGCGACTGTGCCCTGCGGGCGGTGCTGCGCCCCGGCGACCATCTGGTCATCCCCGACGACGCCTATGGCGGCACCTTCCGGTTGATCGACAAGGTTTTCACCGGATGGGGTGTCACCTACACGCCGGTAGCGCTGGGGGATGTGGGCGCGGTCCGCGCCGCGATCACCCCGCAAACCCGGTTGGTCTGGGTGGAAACCCCGACCAACCCGCTGCTGTCGATCGCCGATATCGCCGCGATCGTCGAGCTGACGGCCGAAAGCCCGGTCAAGGTTCTGGTGGACAACACTTTTGCTTCGCCCGCGCTGCAACAACCGTTGACGTTCGGCGCCGACATCGTGCTGCACTCCACGACCAAATACATCGGCGGGCACTCCGACGTGGTCGGCGGGGCGCTGGTGACCAACGACGAAGAGCTCGATGCCGCATTCGGTTTCCTGCAGAACGGGGCCGGCGCGGTGCCCGGGCCGTTCGACGCCTACCTGACCATCCGCGGCCTCAAGACGCTGCCACTGCGGATGCAGCGGCACAGCGAAAACGCCGCCGCGGTCGCGGAATTCCTGGCCCGACATCGGTCGGTCAGTGCGGTGCTGTATCCGGGTCTGCCCGACCATCCCGGGCATGAGGTGGCCGCACGGCAGATGCGCGGTTTTGGCGGGATGGTGTCGCTACGGCTGCGCGGTGGTCGGCCGGCCGCCGAAAGCTTGTGCGCCCACACCGAGCTGTTCATCCTGGCCGAGTCGCTGGGCGGAGTGGAGTCGCTGATCGAGCATCCCGCCGCGATGACGCACGCGTCGACGGCCGGCTCGCAGTTGGAGGTGCCCGACGACCTGGTGCGTCTGTCGGTGGGCATCGAGCACATCGACGATTTGCTCGCCGACCTCGACCGGGCGCTGGGCGCTTAGCGGCGCGTGTGTTGAGTCAACGCAGGGCGGATCGCGGCGGTCGTCACCGCCAGGTTGACTTCGGCCAGTCCGGGTTCGCGGTCACCGACCCAACCACCGCCGGCGATATCGCCGGCGCGGCTGAGCGCCCACTCCCAGCCTCGGTCGTTGAGGCTCAAGACCGCGCCCAGTCCGTCGATCATGTACAGCAGCGAGATGATCGCGGCCGTCGCCGGATCGGGACGCTTTTCATCGAACAACGCCGCCATGAGCACTGCACGGGCCCGCGACACCCGGGTGCGGTCGATCAACGGCCACGCGTACGTTGGTTTGATCCCGCTGAGACCATTGCCCTGCAAGCGAACCCGCCGGATCTGACCGTCACGCTCGAGCTGCGCGAACACCGCCGCGGGGGTTTCGCGGCGCAGTTTGGCGATCGCCGTCGCCGGGCTGACGGGACGACGCAACAGCAGCTGCAGCGCGGGCGCCAGCACCCGGTCGGCCGGAGGGGGTCCGTTCAGCACCATCAACCGCCCCGCCCGCACTGACTCGCCGTCGATCGCAGGACGGATCCGGCAAGCGTGCGCCAAATCCAGCAACGCCGCGGCCGCCAGGACACGTTCGCGCCGCGCCCGATCCAGCCCCGGCCGTGCCGAGGCGTTGTCGAGCAGCAGCAGAAGCAAATCCTCGGCGATGCGCGCCATCGGTGGACGTGACCCCGCCGGATTCTGTGCTCGCGGCGAAACTAAGGCTGGTAGGGCTCTGCGCTGACCAACGTCACCTCGACCATGTCGCCGTTGGGAACCCGGTAGCTGCGGGTTTCGCCGACCTTCGCGTCGATCAACGCCGCGCCCAGCGGGGAATTCGGTGAGTACACCTCGAGCTTGCCGTCTTTGACGCCCTCCTGGCGGGTGGCGATCAGGAACGTTTCGGTGTCCGATTCGTCGCCGTTGTAGTAGACCTTCACCACCGAACCGGGCAGCGCCACGCCGGATTGGGCGGGGGCTTCGCCGACCTTCGCGTTGTTGAGCAGCTCCTGCAACTGCCGGATCCGGGCCTCCTGTTGGCCCTGCTCCTCGCGAGCAGCGTGGTATCCGCCGTTCTCGCGCAGGTCGCCCTCCTCGCGACGGTCGTTGATTTCCGCGGCGATGATCGGGCGGTTTGCGATCAACTGGTCGAGCTCGGCCTTCAGCCGGTCATGTGACTCCTGGGTCAACCAGGTCACCTGGGTGTCCGTCATCTCGTCGTGCTCCTCGTGTTGGTCGGGTCCGCATCGTGTGCGCGGCGGGTTCTCGGTCGGGCTGGCGGGTGGTTCACCGCGTGTATTGCCGCTAATGCAGCAATACACGGCCCCAGCAGGAACCGTGCATGGCTACATGGTAGCACCGCCCGACGAGCCGTTGAGGACATTTTCCCTGTTGACGGTCGCGCTAAACGCCGACGCGGTCAAGAAGGCCGCAGATAGCCGGGTACGTCCGTGCCGCATCCGTAGATGTCGCCCAGCACCGGTGGGAGGTGAGATTTCACCATCGTGGTGATCTGGACGGTGGTCGCCTGTGCCGGCGGGATCAGCAGCTCGCGCCGGCCTGTCTCGCTGCCGTCTTTGCTGCGCACCCGCACGATGCAGGCCACCGGGCGCGACGGGTCTGAGCGGGTGACGTTGATCGTCACCGAGACCGTTTCGTCGTCGATCACCCGGTAACCGGCCAGAGTGCCCGTCACCTCGGCCGTGCCCAGCCGCTGATAGGCGACAACCGCGACCAGGACGCCGGCGGCGACCACCACCCCGGCCAGCACGAACGCGATCCGGCGCCCAGCGGTCCGGGATATCCGCCGACGCCCGTAGCGGGGAAGGACGGGAGCCTGGTTCGTCGTTGCGCTTGTCATCAGGTCCGAAGGGGTTCGGAAGGGTTCGAAAGCCCGATTGCCGGGATGGAACTATTAGGTTATAGGGCCACAGTACGGGCCGACGAACAACGGGGCAGGGAGCAGGTGATCGAGTTGCGGTTGATGGCAGTGCACGCCCATCCGGACGACGAGTCCAGTAAGGGCGCCGCTACCCTCGCCCGCTACGCCGATCAGGGCCATCGCGTGCTGGTGGTGACGTTGACCGGGGGCGAGCGCGGCGACATCCTCAACCCGGCCATGGACGTGCCGGACGTGCGCGGACGGATCGCCGCTGTCCGTCGCGACGAGATGGCCAAGGCCGCCAAGATCCTCGGCGTCGAGCACGCCTGGTTGGGTTTCGTGGACTCGGGACTGCCCCAGGGCGACCCGCCACCGCCGCTGCCGGCGGATTGCTTCGCGCTGCAACCGCTGGCAGTGTGTGTCGAGGCGCTGGTGCGGGTGGTGCGAGAGTTCCGGCCGCATGTGATGACGACCTACGACGAGAACGGCGGCTACCCGCACCCCGACCACGTCCGCTGCCACGAGGTTTCGGTTGCCGCCTACGAGGCGGCCGGCGATTATCGTCGCTTCCCGGACGCCGGCGAGCCCTGGACCGTGCACAAGCTGTACTACAACCACGGCTTCCTGCGACAGCGGATGCAGTTGCTGCAGGACGAGTTCGCCAGGCACGGCCAGACCGGCCCGTTCGAAGAGTGGCTGGCGCGCTGGAACCCCGAGCACGACGTGTTCGCCGCCCGGGTGACGACCCGGGTGCAGTGCTCGGCGTATTTCAGTCAGCGCGACGAGGCGTTACGTGCACACGCCACCCAGATCGATCCCAACAGCCATTTCTTCGCCGCGCCGATCGAGTGGCAGCAACGGCTGTGGCCGACCGAGGAGTTCGAGTTGGCCCGTTCGCGGGTGCCCGTCCGGTTGCCCGAGACCGATCTGTTCGCCGGAATCGAGACCGACCGATGAATTCCCTGCTGGTCGTCGTTGTGCTGGCCGATGATGCGCCGCGCAACACCGGACCCGACTTCGGCAAGGCCAGCCCGCTTGGACTGCTGGTCATCGTGCTGTTGCTGATCGGCACGTTCCTTTTGGTGCGGTCGATGAACCGGCATCTGGGCAAGCTGCCCGAGTCCTTCGACCCCGACACCAAGCAACCGGACCAGGCCGTCGGCGAGGGCGGTGTCGATCCCTCGGCCGCGGGAAACGGATCCGCGGATGAACCCACCGGCTAGCAACGGTGCCGCGTCGGCCAACACGCTGGCCGGGGCGGCCAGCCCGTATCTGCGCCAGCACGCCGACAACCCGGTGCACTGGCAGCAGTGGACACCGCAGGCGTTTGCCGAGGCCGCCGAACGCGACGTCCCGATCCTGCTGTCGGTCGGCTACGCCGCCTGCCACTGGTGCCATGTGATGGCGCATGAGTCGTTCGAGGACGACGAGGTCGCCGCCGCGATGAACGCCGGGTTCGTCTGCGTCAAGGTCGACCGCGAGGAGCGGCCCGACGTCGACGCGGTGTACATGAACGCCACCGTCGCACTCACCGGACAGGGCGGCTGGCCGATGACATGCTTCCTCACTCCCGACGGGCGGCCGTTTTTCTGCGGTACCTACTACCCGAAAGCTACGTTCCTGGAACTGCTTGCGGCCGTCGGCAATACCTGGCTGCACCGCCGCAGCGAAGTCGAGCAGGCCTCCGACCGCATCGCCGACGAGCTGCGGTCGATGGCCTCGAGGTTGCCCGGCGGCGGACCCGAGGTGGATCCGGCACTGTGCGACCGGGCGGTTGCCGCCGTGCTCAACGAGGCGGACGACGTGCACGGCGGATTCGGTGCGGCGCCCAAGTTCCCGCCGTCGGCGCTGCTGGAGGCGCTGCTGCGGCACCACGAGCGGACCGGGTCAGCGGCCGCGCTGGCGGTAGTCGAACGCAGTTGTGCGGCGATGGCCCGCGGCGGAATCTACGACCAGCTGGCGGGCGGATTCGCTCGCTACAGCGTCGATAACGCCTGGCTGGTCCCGCATTTCGAAAAGATGCTCTACGACAACGCGCTGCTACTGCGCACCTATGCTCATCTGTGCCGTCGGACCGGAAATCCGTTGGCCCGCCGGGTTGCCCGCCAAACCGCTGCGTTCCTGCTGCGTGATCTCGCCGACGGCGACATGTTCACCTCGTCGCTGGATGCTGACGCCGCCGGCGCGGAAGGCTCGACCTATGTGTGGACACCCGCCGAGCTGCGCGAAGTCTTAGGCGAAAGTGACGGAGTCTGGGCGGCTTCAGTTTTCGGTGTCACCGAGACCGGGACGTTTGAGCACGGCGCATCGGTACTAGCGTTGCCCGCCGATCCGGACGATCCCGATCGCTTCGACCGAGTCCGCGCGGCGCTGTTGGCCGCGCGGTTGACCCGGCCGCAGCCGGACCGCGACGACAAGGTCATCACCTCGTGGAATGGCCTGGCCATCACCGCGTTGGCGGAAGCCAGTGTGGTGCTTGACGACCCGGAGCTGCTGGCCGCTGCGCAGCGCTGTGCGACGGCGTTGACGCAGCTGCACCTGGTGGATGGCCGGCTGCGGCGGGCCAGCTTGGGCGGGCAGGTCGGCGACAGTGCGGCGATTCTGGAAGACCATGCGATGCTGGCCACCGGGCTGCTGACGCTGTATCAGTTGACCGGCGACGAAGGCTGGCGCAGCAAGGCCGGCGAGCTCATCGACCTGGCGCTGGCGCACTTCGCCGATCCCGACCGGCCGGGCCGCTGGTTCGACAGCGCCGACGACGCCGAGCAGCTGATTCACCGGCCCGCCGATCCGCTGGACGGCGCAACACCGTCGGGCGCGTCCGCGATTGCCGAGGCGCTGCTCATCGCCGGGTACCTGGCCGACGGGACGCGCGCCGGGGTGTATCGGCAGGCGGCTGCCGACACGCTGCGGGCGCATGCGGTGCTGTTGGCTCGGGCGCCACGCTCGGCCGGGCACTGGCTGGCCGTTGCCGAGGCGGCCGTTCGCGGTCCGCTGCAGATCGCGGTGGCCTGCGACCCGTCGGGATCGTCGCTGCTGGCGGACGCGCGCCGGCTCGCGCCGGGTGGCGCGATCGTTGTCGGCGGGGAAGCGGATTCCTCGCAGCTGTTGATCGGCCGCGAGCGGGTCGCCGGCGCCGACACCGCCTACGTGTGTCGGGGGCAGGTCTGCGACCTGCCGATTACCAGCACCGAACAGCTGGTAGCCGCGCTATCGCGGTAGCGTGTCGTGTCATGCCGAGTGCTCAAGCCATCGCCGAGGCCGTCAATCGCTACCTCAGCCTGGTCGCCAAGGGCAGCGCCGACGACATCGCCGGGCTCTACGCCCAAGACGCGACGCTCGAGGACCCGGTGGGTGGCGGCGAGGTGCACATCGGTCGGCAGGCGATCCGCGGTTTCTACGCCGCGGTCGAGAACGCCGAGCGGGAATGCGAGCTGGTGTCGCTGCGGGTCGCCGGCCAGGAGGCGGCCTTCCAGTTCCGGCTGACGGTCAAGGTCGGCGACAGCCGGATAGTGATCGAGCCCATCGAGGTGATGGCCTTCGACGAGAACGGCAAGATCACCGCCATGAAGGCTTACTGGTCCGCGGACAACGTGACACAGTCCTAGTCGCTTCGCCGCGAAAGTGCATTCCACGACGCGTTTCCCGATTGACGTCGTCGCTAGTTGCACTTTCGCGGCCCAGTCAGGCCGGGTGGCCGACGTAGAAGACGGCGAGCCACATGGCGACGTAGTGGCAGATCGCGGCCAGCCCGGTCAGGGCGTGGAACACCTCGTGGTAGCCGAACGTCCTCGGCCACGGATCGGGCCAGCGCAGCCCGTAGAAGATGCCGCCGATGCTGTACAGCGCGCCGCCGACGGCCAGCAGCACCATGGCGGCCACCCCGGCGACATGAATGATCGTGGGCGCGTACCACACCGCCACCCAGCCCAGCAGCAGATACAGCGGCACACCCACCCAGCGTGGCGCCGTCGGCCAGCACATTTTCAGCAGGATCCCGGCCGCCGCACCGCCCCACACGATCCAGAGCACCAGCTTGCCGGTGTGGTGGGGCATGGCCAGCCGCGCAAAAGGCGTGTAGCTGCCCGCGATGAAGACGAAGATCATCGAATGGTCCAGCCGCTTCATCCGCAACCGCGCGGACGCCGATTTCCACTGCACCCGGTGATAGGTGGCGCTGACGGCGAACATCGCCACGGTCGCCGCGGCGTAGATCAGCGTCGCCTGGCCGGCGCGGGGTGATTCGGCCGCCCAGGACACCGACACCAGGGTCGTGCCGCCGATGACTGCCAGCCACGCGGCGTAGAAGTGGATCCACCCACGCATCCTCGGCCTGGTCGAGACGGCGGTGCTGGCCTCGGCGACGGCGACTGGCCCACACTGGTCAGACCGCGCAGCGGGATCGGTGTGCTGGCTCAATTTTCCCTCCCTGACTTGCGCCGGGATCGCCGTTAGATGGTATCGCTCACAGTAATCTTGACCCCCGTGGAGATCATTCCGCGGCGCCTTAAAGAGCCGCTGTATCGCATCTACGAAATGCGACTGCGGCAGGGTTTGGCGGCTTCCAGATCCGCGCTGCCCAGGCATATCGCCGTGCTGTGCGACGGCAACCGGCGCTGGGCGCGCAGCGCCGGTTACACCGACGTCAGCTATGGCTACCGGGTCGGTGCGGCCAAGATTGCCGAGATGCTGCGCTGGTGCGCCGACGCCGGCATCGAACTGGCCACCGTCTACCTGTTGTCTGCCGAAAACCTGCAACGCGACCCCGACGAGTTGGCGGCGCTGATCGAAATCATCACCGACGTCGTAGAGGAAATTTGCGCACCAGCCAACCGGTGGAGTGTGCGCACGGTCGGCGACCTCGGGCTGATCGGGGAGGAACCCGCGCGGCGGCTGCGTGACGCCGTGGAGGCCACAGCAGGCACCGCCAATCCGGGCTTCCACGTCAACGTCGCGGTCGGCTACGGCGGCCGGCGGGAGATCGTCGACGCGGTGCGCGCACTGCTGGGCAAGCAGCTGGCCAACGGCGCCACCGCCGAGGAACTGATCGAGGCGGTCACCGTCGAGGGGATCTCGGAGAACCTCTACACCTCCGGGCAGCCAGACCCTGATTTGGTCATCCGCACGTCCGGCGAGCAGCGGTTGTCGGGGTTTTTGCTTTGGCAGAGCGCCTACTCGGAGATGTGGTTCACCGAAGCACACTGGCCGGCGTTCCGCCGGGTCGACTTTCTACGCGCGTTGCGCGATTACAGCGCACGTCATCGCCGCTACGGCGGGTAATAGGCGGGTAACGCCAAAAAGTCACAGCTTGCGCAGCCGTAGCCGGTTGATGGAGTGGTCGGCGTCTTTGCGCAGCACCAGGGTGGCCCGCGGGCGGGTGGGCAGGATGTTTTCCACGAGGTTGGGCCGGTTGATCGAGCGCCAGATTCCGGTGGCAGCAGCGACTGCCTCCCGGTCGGATAGCCCGGCGTAGTGGTGGAAGTGCGACGCCGGATTGGCGAACGCCGTCGAGCGCATCGCCAGAAACCTTGACACGTACCACTGTTCGATGTCCTCGATCCGGGCATCGACATACAGCGAGAAGTCGAACAGGTCCGACACCATCAGCGTGGGTCCGGTCTGCAGCACATTGAGGCCCTCCAGGATCAGGATGTCGGGGTGACGGACCACCTGCTTGGCGCCCGGCACGATGTCGTAGTGCAGGTGCGAATACACCGGCGCGCACGCGTAGGGCGAACCCGACTTCACCGAAGTGACGAACCGCAGCAGCGCCCGCCGGTCATAGCTTTCTGGAAAACCCTTGCGGTCCATCAGGTTTCGCCGTTCCAGCTCGGCATTCGGGTAGAGAAAACCGTCGGTGGTCACCAGATCGACCCGGGGGTGGTGATCCCAGCGAGCCAGCAGCGCCTGCAGCAGGCGGGCGGTGGTCGACTTGCCGACCGCCACGCTGCCGGCCACCCCGATCACGAACGGGACCGGCCGGTCGGGGTGCTGCTGCGGTTCGCCCAGGAATTCGGCGGTGGCGGCGAACAACCGCTGACGCGCGGCGACCTGCAGGTGTAGGAGGCGGGCCAGCGGCAGGTACACCTCTTCGACTTCGAGCAGATCGACCTGCTCGCCCAGGCCCCGCAGGGCTACCACTTCGGCTTCGGTCAGCGGCAGCGGTGTGGACATCCGCAGCGCACGCCACTGACTTCGGTCGAACTCCACATAAGGACTCGGCTCGCTCAGCCGCGACATGAGTGTCAGTCTTGCAGCTGCGGCGACCCGGTCAGCGGCGGGGACGGCCCGCGGCGGCTACCGGCACGGTCCGCCGAAGCCTCGCCCTGATGCTCTGACGCGTGGCGACGGCGTCGCCGCGCGCGAGTGCTACGGTGGCCGCTGTCATCGCCAGCGCTGCCACTGCCAGGGCGACCATTCCGGCGGGACCGGTGTTCAGCGTCTCGCCCAGGACGAGGATGCCCAGCGAGGCCGCCACGACCGGTTGGCTGATCTCCAGGGTCGGCATCGACGCGGTCAGGGCCCCGGCCCGAAATGCCGACTGCTCCCAGGCGAAACCCCCCAGTGCCACCAGCACCCAGGCGTACAGCTGCGGCGAGCGGGCCGCCGCTACCGGACCGTCACCGAGCTGGGTGACGACCTGCTTGGTGAGAACCGCGAAGACGCCCCACAACGAACCCGACACGAACGCGAACAGTACTGCGGCCACTGCACCACCGCGCATCCGGGCAGCGACGACGCAGCCGAGCAGCAGTGGCCCCAGCACCGCCACGACAGCTGCCCAGGCCTGAAGTGATGGGCGCGAATGACCGGCCTGCGGGTTGCCGACGGTGACGATCACCGTCACCGCGGCGGTCAGCACGACAGCCCAGATCCACTCCCGCCTGGTCACGCTGCGATTGGACAGCCGCGCGCTGATCGGCAACGCGAATAGCAGCGAAAGCACCAGCAGTGCCTGCACCAGCAGCACCGAACCCTGGTCCAGCGCGGCGGCCTGCAACGCGATGCTCGCGAGCAGCAGCAGGGCACCCCAGCGCCACCGGGGATTACCCACGAGTTTGACGAACAGTTCGAGGTTGTTTCTGGACGTGTCGGTGATCCGGTGCGCGGCGCGTTGCTGGAGGACGTCGCCGACCGCAACGCAGAAGGCAGAACTCAGGGCGAGCAGCGCCGCGATTTCCTCCTTGGCCATAAGCATCCTCTCCGTCGATGTCGTTAGCGGTCTATTCCACTGTTCCCCGTCGTGGCGGATGCCACACCTGGCGGGGTCATGCGAGCCGCCGGCCAGATACGTTGACATCCATGAAGGAGAACCGCCACGCCGACACGCTGATCCGCGAATATCTAATGCTGGGTTTGCGTTTCGATCGGATCCAGGCCGGCTACGTGGATGCCTTCACCGGTGATCCGGCGCTGCGTCGCGCGGTGGCCGACGAACCGGCGCCCGAGCCGGCCGAGCTCGCCCGCCGGGCCGAGCGTCTGATCGAGCAGCTCTCTGACGTGCCGCGGTGCGGTGCAGATAGCGGATTCGACCAGGATCGCGCCGACTATCTGGCCGCTCACCTGCGAGCGTTGGCGTGCGCGGGACGCAAGTTCGCCGGCGCGCAGATCGGCTTTGTCGACGAGGTGCGCGACTACTTCGACGTCGAGATCGCCAAAGGCGACGTCGAGACCTACCGGCAGGCGCACAACCGGCTCGACGAGGTGCTCGACGGCGGCGGCCCGCTGGCCGAGCGGATGGCCGCCTACCGCGCGGCCGAGGAAATCTCCCCGCAACGGCTGGCCGACTGCATCGAGGCATTCTCCAGCGCACTCCGTGACCGGGTGCGCGCCGAGTACCCGCTGCCCGAGTCCGAGACCGTTGAGTATCAGGTGGTCACCGACAAGCCGTGGTCGGGATTCAACTACTACCGGGGCGACTACCGCTCCACGGTAGCGGTCAACGCCGACGTCAAGCAGCAGATGTCTCACCTGCCCCGGCTGGTCGCCCACGAGTCCTATCCGGGCCACCACACCGAGCATTGCCGCAAGGAGGCTGGGCTGGTCCGGCACGCGGGTCAGGCCGAACACACCATCTTCCTGGTCAACACTCCACAGTGCCTGATCGCCGAGGGCCTGGCCGAGCTGGCGCTGCACGCGGCGATCGGACCGGGCTGGGGCGCCTGGGCGGCCGACATCTACGCCGATCTGGGGCTGCGCTTCGACGGCGAGCGGGCTGAGGCGGTATCGGAAGCGTCCGCGGCGCTGGCCGGCGTCCGCCAGGACGCGGCGCTGATGCTGCACGACGAGCACCGCGAGGCCGACACCGTGGCCGATTTCCTGCAGCGCTGGCTGCTCGTCGGCGACGCCCGCGCGCGGCAGATGCTGCAGTTTTTGTCGTCACCGCTGTGGCGTGCCTACACCAGCACCTACGTCGAGGGTTACCGGTTGCTGCGGTGCTGGCTGGACGCTCGGCCGGCCGGGGTCAGCCGCACCGCGCGGTTCGGGCGTCTGCTCGACGAGCCGCTCCTGCCGTCGGCGCTGCGGACAGCCGGACCGCCCGACTCAGGGCGTCCCCAGGCACCGGGGCCCGCTGGATAGACTGACCCGTGTGACCGCCGCACCGCGTACCCGCATCGCCACGTCTATTTCCGGGTCTCTTGCCGGGTCCGTGATGTCAGCCCCGCTCGCCGAGGCCGATCCCGACATCGCCGAGCTGCTGGCCAAGGAGTTGGGCCGGCAACGCGACACGCTGGAGATGATCGCCTCGGAGAATTTCGTGCCGCGCGCGGTGCTGCAGGCCCAGGGCAGCGTGCTGACCAACAAGTACGCTGAGGGCCTGCCCGGCCGGCGTTATTACGGCGGCTGCGAATACGTCGACGCCGTGGAAAACCTGGCCCGCGACCGTGCCAAGGCGCTGTTCGGCGCCGAATTCGCCAACGTGCAACCACATTCGGGAGCGCAGGCCAATGAAGCGGTGCTGCACGCACTGATGACTCCGGGAGAGCGGCTGCTCGGGCTGGACCTGGCCAACGGTGGCCACCTGACCCACGGCATGAGGCTGAACTTCTCCGGCAAGCTCTACGAGGCCGGCTTCTACGGCGTAGACCCGGTCACGCATCTGGTCGACATGGATGCAGTGCGGGCCAAGGCGCTCGAGTTCCGTCCGAAAGTGATCATCGCCGGCTGGTCGGCCTATCCCCGGATTCTCGACTTCGCCGCGTTCCGGTCAATCGCCGACGAGGTGGACGCCACGCTGTGGGTGGACATGGCGCATTTCGCCGGCCTGGTCGCCGCCGGACTGCACCCCTCGCCGGTGCCACACGCGCAGGTGGTGTCCACGACGGTGCACAAGACGCTCGGCGGCGCCCGTTCCGGCATGATCCTGGGCAAGCAGGAATTCGCCAAGGCCCTCAACTCGGCGGTGTTCCCCGGCCAGCAGGGCGGACCGTTGATGCATGTGATTGCCGCCAAGGCGGTCGCGCTGAAGATCGCCGCCACCGCCGAGTTCGCCGAACGTCAGCAGCGCACCGTCTCCGGTGCCCGGATCATCGCCGAGCGGTTGCTGGCATCCGACGTCGCCAAGGCCGGCGTGTCGGTGGTCAGCGGCGGTACCGACGTGCACCTGGTGCTGGTCGACCTGCGTGACTCGCCGCTAGACGGTAAGGCCGCCGAAGATCTGCTGCACGAGATCGGCATCACGGTCAACCGCAACGCGGTGCCCAACGACCCGCGGCCACCGATGGTGACCTCGGGCCTGCGGGTCGGCACCCCCGCGTTGGCCACCCGCGGCTTCGGCGACGCCGAGTTCAGCGAGGTCGCCGACATTATCGCCACTGCGCTGGTCGCCGGCACCCGGTCTGGTTCGGGAGGCGACCTTAGCGCACTGCGGGACCGGGTGACGCGGCTGGCCAGGGAGTTTCCGCTCTACGAGGGGCTGGAGGACTGGAAGCTGGTCGACGGCTGACCCGCCCGCGAGTCCGGCTTCACGAAACACGTTAACTACAGTTACAGTTACTTCATGGCACAGAAACCTGTCGCTAACGCATTGACCCTGGAACTCGAGCCGGTGGTGGAACGCAACATGGACCGCCACCTGAACACCGAAGAACTCTGGTTCGCGCACGACTACGTGCCGTTCGAACGGGGCGAGAACTATGCCTTGCTCGGCGGACGGGACTGGGACCCGTCGCAGGTGACACTGCCTCAGGCCGTCACCGACGCCTGCGAGATCCTGCTGATCAGCAAGGACAACCTGGCGGGGCATCACCGCGAGCTCGTCGAGCACTTCATCCTCGAGGATTGGTGGGGCCGCTGGCTGGGCCGGTGGACCGCCGAGGAGCAGCTGCATGCGATCGCGCTGCGCAACTACCTCGTGGTGACCCGTGAAATCGACCCGAGCGCCAACGAGCAGGTCCGAGTCGAACACGTGATGAAGGGCTACCGGGCCGACCACTACAGCCAGCTGGAAACACTGGTGTACATGACCTTCTACGAAGGTGCCCATGCGGTGTTCTGTCGCAACCTGGCCGCCCAGATCGAAGAGCCGGTCCTTGCCGGGCTGATCGGCCGGATCAGCAACGACGAACAGCGCCACGAGGAGTTCTTCGCCAACCTGGTCGCGCACTGTCTCGGTTACAGCCGCGACGAGACGGTGGCCGCGATCGCTGCCCGCGCCGCGGAGTTCGACGTCATCGGCGCCGACATCGACGCCTATCGCGACAAGGTGTGTGCCGTCGCCGATGCGGGCATCTTCGGGCCCGCTCAACTGCGTCAGCTGATCGCCGACCGCATCGTCGCCTGGCGCGTGGCCGACGAGCCCAAGCTGCGAGAATTCATCTCCTGAGTAGCGCTGCACGAGGTGCGCCCGGTAGCACCCGGCGCGCCTGTCGAGCGGGTCCGCGTTGACCGGAGTAGCGTCGCAATCGATGGCTAGCGAGATGCTCTGCTGTCCAGACGGCACCTCTTGTCACGACTACGACAGGACCGGCCCCGGTCCTGGTGTCGCCGCCCCGCCGAATCTCCCGTGCGGGGCCGCACGGCTCGCATGCAGGAGCGTTGCGTGACTGATACTCGGACGTATGTGCTCGACACTTCGGTGCTGTTGTCCGATCCCTGGGCCGCTACCCGGTTCGCCGAGCACGACGTGGTGGTACCGCTGGTCGTGATCAGCGAACTGGAGGCCAAGCGCCATCACCACGAGCTGGGCTGGTTCGCCCGCCAGGCGCTGAGGTTCTTCGACGATCTCCGGTTAGAGTGCGGGCGGCTTGACCAGCCCGTCCCGGTCGGCACCCAAGGCGGAACGCTGCACGTCGAGCTCAACCACACCGACTCCGCGGTGCTGCCCGCGGGTTTCCGGACCGACAGCAATGACTGCCGGATCCTCAGCTGCGCCGCCAACCTGGCCGCCGAGGGCAACCACGTCACCTTGGTGAGCAAAGACATGCCGTTGCGGGTCAAGGCCGCCGCGGTGGGCCTGGCCGCCGACGAGTACCACGCGCAGGATGTCGTCACCTCCGGATGGACCGGGATGGCCGAGGTCGAAGCCGCCGCCGAGGACATCGACGCGCTGTTCGTCGACGGCGAAATCGACCTGGCTGGCGCCCGCGATCTGCCCTGCCACACCGGGATTCGGCTGCTGGGTGGCAGCTCGCACGCGCTCGGGCGGGTCAACGCGCACAAACGGGTGCAGCTGGTGCGCGGTGACCGCGAGGTGTTCGGGCTGCGCGGGCGCTCTGCCGAGCAGCGGGTGGCGCTGGATATCCTGGTCGACGAGTCGGTGGGCATCGTGTCGCTGGGCGGCAAAGCCGGAACCGGCAAGTCGGCGCTGGCTTTGTGTGCGGGGCTGGAGGCGGTGCTGGAGCGGCGGACCCACCGCAAGGTGATGGTATTCCGCCCGCTCTACGCCGTCGGAGGGCAGGAACTGGGCTATCTGCCCGGCAGCGAGAGCGACAAGATGGGCCCCTGGGCGCAGGCGGTCTTCGACACCCTGGAAGGTCTGGCCAGCCCCGCCGTGCTCGACGAGGTGCTCTCCCGGGGCATGCTGGAGGTGCTGCCGCTGACCCATATCCGGGGTCGCTCGCTGCACGACGCGTTCGTCATCGTCGACGAGGCGCAGTCGCTGGAGCGCAACGTCTTGCTCACCGTGCTGTCCCGGCTGGGGACCGGCTCGCGGGTGGTGCTGACCCACGACGTCGCGCAGCGCGACAACCTGCGGGTGGGCCGGCATGACGGCGTCGTCGCGGTGATCGAGAAACTCAAGGGCCATCCGCTGTTCGCCCACATCACCTTGCTGCGCAGCGAGCGGTCGCCGATCGCCGCGCTGGTCACCGAGATGCTGGAGGAGATCAGCCAGGGCCCGCTGCCGTAACGCCCCGCCCGGCTGCGCCACGCTCGCGATCCGCGCAGGGTAATCTGCCAGGGTGTTGGGTCCTCGCGACAGTCAGGTCTGGCGGTACTGGCGAGTGGTTGCGTCCGTCGGTGCGGCCGCAGCGGTGTTGGCCGTGGGGGCGCTCACCGGGCATGTCAGGCGCGCCGACGCCGACAAAGTAGATGACAACGTGGATTGTTCGCGGGTCAAGTGCGTGGCGCTGACGTTCGACGACGGACCCAGCCCGTTTACCGACCGGCTGCTACGGATCCTGCACGACAACCATGCCAAGGCCACCTTTTTCCTGATCGGCAACAAGGTGGCGGCCGATCCGGCAGCCGCCCGGCGCATCGCCGACGCCGGCATGGAGATCGGCAGCCACACCTGGGAACACCCCGATATGACGGCGATCCCGCCCGCCGATATCCCCGGCCAGCTGTCCAAGGCCAGCGATGTGATCACCGCGGCCACCGGTCGGGCGCCCACCCTGTACCGGCCCGCGGGCGGGTTGTCCAACGTCGCGGTACGCCAGGCCGCGGCCCGGCTCGGACAGGCCGAAATCTTGTGGGATGTCATTCCCTACGACTGGATCAACGACTCCAACACCGCGGCAACGCGTCAAGTTCTGATGACGCAGATCAAGCCGGGGTCGGTGGTGTTGTTCCACGACACCTATTCCAGCACCGTCGACCTCGTCTACCAGTTCATCCCGGTGCTCACCGCCAACGGCTATCGCCTGGTGACCGTCAGCCAGATGCTGGGGCCCCGGACGCCGGGCAGCAGCTACGGCGGCCGTGAGAACGGACCAGCAGCCAACGTCCTGCATGACATCCCGGCCGGCGAGATCCCCACCCTGCCGAACACACCGTCTCCCACCCCAATGCCCAACTTCCCGATCACCGACATCCCGGGCGCCAACCCCGGGGGGCCCAGCAACGGGGCCTGAGTCCGGCGGCACACGCCAACATAAGCCCAAAAGCGTTGGTTAAGGTTCAGTGCATTCGTCGTACCGCACATCCGCGGTGCTGCGCGGCCACCTCACCGGAGGTGGCCGATGAGAGCGAAGGTGGTCCAGTCATGACGACTCCTCCCTACGGTCCGTACGGTCAGGAGCCATCGGGCGCTAATCCGTATGGGCCGGGCCCGTACTGGGGTGGGCAGCCCCAGGGCGGACCTCCGCCGGGCGGCCCCCCGCACGGGGGCCCCTATCCGCCGCCGCAGGGCTACCCCTACCCGGGCATGCCCTACGGAACACAGCCCTACCCTGCGCCCGGTCAGCAGTTTGGCCCCGGCGGGCCGATGGGGCTCTACCCACCCGGACGGCCGCCGAAGCGACCGGGCTCCAAAACGCCGTGGCTGATCGGTGTCGGCGTCGTGGTGGCCGTCGTCGTGATGGTAGCGGCCACCCTGGTGCTGGTCCGGAGCGGCCACAACGAGTCACCCTCGGCCGGGGGGTTGTCGACCCCGGCGGTGCCGCTGGGGCCTTCGTCGCCGCCCGGCGTTCCGCCGCCGTACGCCCAGAACGCGACCGGCTGCACCCCCAATGTCTCCGCCGGGACTCCGCCCACCGGGGACACCGTGCGCGCGGGTGCGCTGTCCTTCCCGGCCAGCGCGGCACCCGGATGGACGCCGTTCGGCGACGACGAGACCCCCAACGGTATCGACGTGGTGGGTCTGGCCCGTGAGGTGCCCGGCGCCGAGAAGTGGGTCATGCAGGCCGAGGTGGGCATCACCAACTTCGTCGCGAGTATGGACGTCGCGACTCAGGCGTCGAAGTTGATGACGTGCATCGCCGGCGGCCCCGGCTACGAAACGTCGCAGCCGAGTCTTGGACCCACCAAGGAGTCGTCGACCAGAGTCGACGGCACTGAAGCCGCGCGGGTGGATGCCGATATCACCATCGCGGACCCCGCCCGGGGTGTGCCCGGCGATTCCGTCGTCATTATCGTGGTGAAAACCAAGCCGGCCACCTTCTTCTTCGGCGCCTCACCGATCGGCAACGCGGAGGATCGGGCAATCATCGACCGGGTCATCGCGTCGTTGAAGGTCAGCAAGCACTGACCCGAGCAGGTGCCGGGTCAGTCCTGGTGGAGCTTGGTCATCGCCAGCACGTCGAGGCGGCGGTCGAGTTCGGCTTCGGAAAGCTTGTCGCCGATCAGGCCGCGGTCGATGACGGCTTGGCGGATGGTCTTTCGCTCCCTGAGCGCCTCCTTGGCCACCGCCGCGGCCTCTTCGTAACCGATTATCGAGTTCAGCGGCGTCACGATCGACGGTGACGACTCGGCCAGCTGGCGCAGCCGCTCGACGTTGGCGGACAGCCCGACGATGCAGCGCTGTGCGAACAGCTGCGACACGTTGGCCAGCAGCCGAAACGACTCCAGGATGTTGCGCGCCATCATCGGGATGTAGACGTTGAGCTCGAAGGCGCCGCCCGCGCCGCCCCAGGCGATCGCGGCGTCGTTGCCGATCACCTGCGCGGCGACCTGGGTCACCGCTTCGGGCAGAACGGGATTCACCTTCCCCGGCATGATCGAGCTGCCCGGCTGCAGATCGGGCAGCACAAGCTCGGCCAGCCCGGTCATCGGGCCGGATCCCATCCAGCGAATGTCATTGGCGATCTTGGTCAGCGACACCGCGATCGTGCGCAACGCGCCGGACGCCTCGACCAGCCCGTCGCGGGCGGCTTGAGCCTCGAAAGAATTCTTCGCCGGACGCAGGTCGGTGAGTCCCGTCCGGTCGATCAGCACCTCGACCACCTTGGCGCCGAAGCCGTCGGGAGCATTGAGCCCAGTGCCCACCGCGGTGCCGCCGATCGCCAACTCACCCAGCCGGGGAAGACACCCGCGCACTCTTTCGATGCCGGCCTCCACCTGGCGGGCGTACCCGGAGAACTCTTGGCCCAGTGTCACCGGAACGGCGTCCATCAGATGGGTACGGCCGGATTTCACCACCGTGCGCCACTCGCGAGCCTTGGCTGCCAGCGCGTAGTACAGCGACTCCAGTGCCGGAATGAGTTGGCGCACCGCGGCTTCGGTGGCAGCGATGTGAGTGGCGGTGGGAAAGGTGTCGTTGGACGACTGCGACATGTTGACGTCGTCGTTGGGGTGCACGGTAACGCCGGCCGCTGCGGCAATCGACGCGATCACCTCGTTGGCGTTCATGTTGGAGCTGGTGCCCGAACCGGTCTGGAACACGTCGATGGGGAACTGGTCGTCGTGGCGGCCTTCGGCGATTTCGTTGGCGGCGGCGATGATCGCGTCGGCTTTGTCCGGCGCCAGCAGCCCGAGGTTGGAGTTGACTTGTGCGCAGGCGCCTTTCAGTAGTCCCAGGGCCCGGATCTGGGAGCGCTCCAGTCCTCGACCGGAGATCGGGAAGTTCTCCACCGCACGCTGAGTTTGGGCTCGCCACAACGCTTTTGCCGGCACCCGGACTTCTCCCATGGTGTCGTGTTCGATGCGGTATTCGGCGTCGGCGGCGTTCTCGACCATAGATCGGGTTCCTCGCTTGGGTCGGTCAGGGCAGGGGGTACCGTGCGGTGGAATCGCCGGTGAAGTCGATCGCGGAGTACTCGTTGATTTTCGACAGCCGGTGGTAAGCCTCGATCATCCGCACGGTGCCGGATTTGGAGCGCATCACGATCGACTGGGTGGTGCAGCCGCCGGGGTAGTAGCGCACGCCCTTGAGCAGATCCCCGTCGGTGACGCCAGTGGCGCAGAAGAAGACGTTTTCGCCGGCTACCAGATCTTCGGTGGTCAGCACCTGGTCGAGGTCGTATCCGGCGTCGATGGCCTTCTGGCGTTCGGCGTCGTCCTTGGGGGCCAGCTGGGCCTGGATCGCGCCGCCCATGCAGCGAATCGCCGCGGCGGCGATGATGCCCTCCGGAGTGCCGCCGATGCCGGCCAGCATGTCGGTGCCCGAGTGCGGTCGGCAGGCCGAGATCGCGCCTGCCACGTCGCCGTCGGTGATCAGCCGGATCCGGGCCCCGGTGGCCCGAACGTCGTGGATCAGCTGGGCGTGCCGGGGCCGGTCCAAAATGCACACGGTCATGTCGCGCACCGACAGACTCTTGACCTTGGCGACCGCGCGGATGTTGTCGGCGATCGGCGCGGTGATGTCGAGGACGTCTGCGGCGTCGGGCCCGACGGCGATCTTGTTCATGTAGTAAACGGCCGAGGGGTCGAACATCGCGCCGCGCTCGGCCACCGCGAGCACCGAGATGGCGTTGGTCATGCCCTTGCTCATCAGCGTGGTGCCGTCGATGGGGTCGACGGCGAAGTCGCACTCCGGGCCGTCGCCGTTGCCGACGTGTTCGCCGTTGTAGAGCATGGGCGCGTGGTCTTTCTCACCCTCGCCGATGACCACCACGCCGCGCATCGACACGGTGTTGACCAGCTCGCGGATGGCGTCCACGGCCGCCGCGTCGCCGCCCTCCTTATCGCCGCGACCCACCCACCGGCCGGCCGCCATGGCGCCGGCCTCGGTGACCCGTACCAGTTCCAGGGCCAGGTTGCGGTCCGGGGCTTCCCGACGGGAGGTGGCGCGATGGGTCATGGGCTGATTGTCCCAGAGCCAGGTGTGCGGTTCGGAGCTGGGATACTGGTGGTTGTGACCACTCAGCCGCAGCCGAGCGCCAAACCGGCCAAACCCAGGTTGCTACAGGACGGCCGGGACCTGTTTTGGTCGCTGATGCCGCTGGTCGCGGCCTGCATCGCGTTGGCCGGACTGGCCGGGATGTGCGCGTTCGCGCCGGGTGCGTCCAATCGGGGGCCTATACCGTCTTACGACGCCGCGGCCGCCTTGCGCGCCGACGCCCAGACGCTGGGGTTCCCGGTCCGGTTGCCCCGACTGCCTGCGGGCTGGCAGCCCAACTCCGGCGGTCGGGGAGACATCGCGGACGGCCGCGTTTCCGCCTCGACCGGTCAGCGGGTTCGGGCGGTCACCTCCACGGTCGGATACCTCACCCCGACCGGCATGTACCTGAGCCTGACTCAAAGCAACGCCGACGAGCAGAAGCTGGTCGGCTCGATTCACCCGTCGATGTATCCGACCGGCACGGTCGACGTCGACGGCCACCGATGGATCGTCTACGAGGGCAGCAGTCACGAAGGAGCCGTCGAGCCGGTGTGGACCGCCCGGCTGGGCAGTCCGGCGGGTTCCGAGCAGGTCGCGATCACCGGCGCGGGAAGCGCCGATGAGTTTCGCACGCTGGCCGCGGCCACCCAAGCACAGCCGCCGCTGCCGACGAGCCGGTAGGAGGATTGCCGAGCGGGCGCACCGCGAGAGCGACGGCCATCCGGCCTACGAGGCTCGCAAGCGGATGGTCGAGTTCCTCACGGCGCGGCTGTCGCAGCGGTTTCGCCGCCGTCGTCGAGGTCGACGCGCTGGTACACCGCAAGGTAGACGTCGATCGTGGTGACGACGACGATCATCAGCACCGGGCCGATCACAATGCCCCACGGGCCGAACATCGCGATACCGGCAAACACCGACAGCAACATCAGCGCTGGATTGAGTCGGGCATCGCGCGGGACCAGGATCGGGCGCAGGAAATTGTCCAGGTTGGTGACCACGATAAGGTGCCAGAGCACCACGAATGCACCGCCAAAGATGTTGCCGTAGAGGATCATCCCGATTCCGAATGGTATCGTCACGATTCCGCCGCCGAGCGGGATGATCGACAGCGCGGTCAACAGGATCGCGAAAATGAAGAAGCCGTGGCGAAATCCGGCGATGTAGATCGACGCCGCGCCCGCGATGCCCTGGCACAGTGCGATGACGAAGTGCCCGCCGACGGTGCCACGCACCATCGAGCCCATTTTGCGCAGGTACAGGTCGGTGACCTCTGCGCCGAGCGGGTTGAGCCGGCGGAGCAGGGCGACCACTTGTTGGCGATGTGTCAGCAGCGCGACGAACACGTACAGGAAGATGACCGCCGAGGTCACCGCGCCGACGACGCTTCCGGCGGTGCCCTGCAGGACGTGCAGGAACCATTCGCCGACCTTCTGCGCCACCGTCACCATCGCTTTTCGCAGCGACTCCCCGGTGACGGTCGTGTGCACCAACGGCACCCGCGCGAGCAGGTCGTTGGCCGTGTGCACAATCCGGTCACCGAGCACGGTGAGGTTGGTGCGCTCGACCCACTCGGCGACGTGGGCGACCATCCGGGAAACCTCCACGACCGCCAGCAGTATCACCAGTCCGATCGGCACGATGACGGCCAGCAGCGCCGACAGCAGCGTGCAGGTGACCGCCAACCCGGTCGGCAGTCGCCGATCGAGCCGCCGGAAAAGCGGTGTGAACAAATACGCCCCGACGGCAGCCACCGTGATCAAGACGAAATACCTGTGCAGGAAGTACGCCGCGAACGCCAGGACGACGACCGTGGCGACGGCGAGAGCGCGTTTTTGAGCGGGGGAAAATTCGGCGTTCATCGGGGGGCGCCTGATCTGGCGGCCTGCCGCGCCCGTTGCCGCTCGACGAACCTGATCGAGAAGCGTTGCAGCAGACCCGGCGCCAGCCGTGCCAACAGCCACGCGGCGTGCGCCTGTCGGGGAATCACCAGCAGCGCCTTGTTGCGCTCGATCGCCCGTAAAGTATCGCGCGCCAGCCGATCCGGGTCGTAGGCGGTCTTGCGGCCCCGGCCGCGCAGATAGTAGTCACGGCCAACGAAACCGCCGATCGCTCCCTTGTCGAGGATGGGCGTCTCCACGGCGGCCGGGCAGATCGCCAACACGCCCACTCCGCGCGAGACGGCTTCGGAGCGCAGCGCCAGCGACAACCCGACGACCGCGTGCTTGGTCATCACGTAGCTGGTGATCTGGCCGGCCGCGGTCAGCCCGGCCATCGACGCGGTGTTGACGATGTGGCCGTGCCCCTGGCGCAGCATCACCGGATAGGCGGCGGCCACCCCGTGCACCACGCCACGGATGTTGACGTCGATGATCGCGTTCCACTGCTCCAACGTGAGCAGCTCGGTGTCGCCACCCCATGCGATCCCGGCGTTGTTGAACATCAGGTCCAGCCGGCCTGCGCGGGCGACGACCTCGTCGACGGCGGCCGCCACCGCGTCGGCGTCGGTGACGTCGAGCGTGGCCGAACGCGCAGTCCCCGGACCCGCCAGTCCCGCCGCGGTTTTCGCAGCCGCCACGCCGTCGATGTCGGTGCAGACGACGTCGGCGCCCGCCGCCACCAGCACCCGGCAGAGCGCCGCGCCGATCCCCGAGCCGGCACCGGTGACGATTGCCTGCCTACCGGTGAGACTCATTGCGCGGCCAGTTTTTCCACTTTGCTTAAGACGTCGGGGTAGCGCTTGAGGTGTGCGCCGCCGTTGAGGTCGAGCACTTCACCGGTCAGCCAGGATGCCTTGCAGGCAAAGAGAACGGCCTCGGCGACCTCCTCGGGTGTGCCGGCGCGGCCGAGTGGGGTGTTGTCCAGGTACTCGTCGAGCACGCCGGGGATCTGGACGGCCGGCTCGGTCAGCGGGGTGTGCACGAACCCGGGTGCGATCGCGTTGACCCGGATGCCGCGTGGCGCCAGTTCCAGCGCGGCGACCTGGGTCAGCATCGACAGCCCCGCCTTGGCCGCGCAGTAGGCGCTCATCGCGGCGGCGGGCTGGCGGGCGTTGAGCGAACTCAGCGACACCAGCGCCGCCCCGTCGCGCAGCCGCGGCGCGGCGTGCTTGATCACCAGGAACGCGCCGGTGAGGCAGACGTCGACGACGGCGCGGAACTCTTCGGCGGCCAGGTCGGTGATCAGTCCGATCCCGCCGAAGCCGGCGGTGTTGACCACGGCGTCCAGCGGGTCCGCTTGCGCGAACAGCCGCCGCACCGCGTCTTCGTCGGTGACGTCGACGGTCGCGGCGGTGTGGCCGTCGCCGAGTTCGGCGGCGACGGCTTGTGCGCCGACGGTGTTGCGGTCGGCGACCGTGACGCGGCAGTGGTCGGCGGCCAGCGCATGTGCCACCGCCCGGCCGATGCCCGACGCCGCGCCGACGACGACCGCGGTGCGGTGTGTCATGTCTGGCTCCCTTCGGGTCGCGGATCGTTCCATTTGGCGCGGATCACGCCCCATGGGTCGGCGTAGCGGCCCGGGTGGCGGTAGTAGGGGGAGCTTCGGCGCAGCAGCATACGCACCACCGGCGCGGCCAGCCGTGCCGGGAGACGCCGCCAGCCCATCCGGTCGGCGGTTTCGGCGAGCAGCTGCGGCCATGAAACCCTTTGGAAGTCAAGAACTTGCTGTGAGCGCTTGGTTTCCATCCAGTCGGTGGCGAACCAGTCGTCGTCGCTATCGGGGTTGCCTTTGCGGCCTGGTGGTATCGCGCCGGCCAAGCCCATCGCCGCCGCGACGGCCTGCGCGATGTCGCCCTGGAGGAGCCGATGCGAGTGGTCACCGCCGATCAGCAGCGTTTCGCCGACGGCGGGCGCCGTGCTGGCCGCGGCGAAGGCCCGGGCGGCGTCGCGCACGTCGACGGTCTGGATGCGTCCGTCGACGGGGAGTGACGCCTCGAAGTACAGAGTGTCGGGGTCGACGTCGAACCGGGGTTCGGCGGTGAGCACTCCGCCCAGCCGCAGTATCACGAAGTCCAGGCCGGAGTTGCCGACGAGCTGCTCGGCCTCGGCCTTGTGCGCGCCGTAGTTGTCCGCTGGCCACAGCGGCGTTTCGGCGGTGAGTACGTGCGTGACGTGGTGCGGGTTGCGCGCACCGTAGGCGGCGACGCTGGAGGCTTGGACGAATCGCGGTGGCGCCGATAATGCCTTGGCGGCGTTCAGCAGTAGATCGGTGGCGTGGACATTGACCCGGCGGGCCAGCGCTGGCCGTGCGTAGCACATCGGCGGGATGATCGCGGCCAGGTGAATGATCGCGGCAGGCGAGACTGCCGAGAGCAGCGCATCGACGGCCGTGGGGTCGGTCAGGTCGGCCCAGCGCACCTCGGTCGACGGCGGCAGCCCGGCCGCCGCCCTGCGGTTCGCCGGCACGTCGAGGTCGGTGGCGACGACGCGGCGGCCGTCGTCGAGCAACCGTCGCACCGTGGCGGATCCGACCAGCCCGAAGGCACCGGTGACGAGCACGGTGTCGGTCATGCGGCGCGGCTTTTGCTCATCGCTTCGCGGCCTGGGTGCGCCGGCGGGCTTGGCCGGCGGAGCGGCCGAGTAGGGCGGAGCCAGGCGTCAACCATCTTCGGTCTCGCCGGCGGCCAGCGCGTCGGCTATTCTTTGGCGGGCACCGGCTAAGTACTCTTCACAGCGTTTGGCCAACTTCTCGCCTCTTTCCCACAGTTCTAGCGAGGCATCGAGGTCGAGTCCGCCCTGCTCCAGAAGCCGCACGACGTCGATCAGTTCGTCGCGGCATTCTTCATACCCGAGTTGGCTAATGGGCCTATCCTCGTTACTGCCCATCGGTCGGTCCCTCGCTCACCGCCGCGACGGCGCCGTCGCTTACCCGGATCCGCAGCCTGATCCCGGCCGGCGCGTCCTGCACCGACCGCAGCAAAGTCATCGGCCTGGAGGGTGGTCCAGACGCCGGAACCATCTGGACCACCGCGTAGCCGCGCGCCAGGGTGGCCGCCGGCCCCAGCGTGGCTAGCCGAGCGGCCAGATGACCGACGCGATCGGTCTCTGCGGCCAGCAGTCGAGTGATAGCGCGACGAATCGCCGACCGGGCCCGCTGGATCTCTTCGGCGCGCTGCAGCAGCGCAGCCAGCGGCTGGGCCAGCACCGGCCGGCTGCGCAACTGGGCCAGCGCCCGTTGCTCGCGGTCCACCCAGTTGCGCAGCGCCTGGGCGCTGCGCCGGCGCAGGTCGTCGATCCGCTGCTGCTCGGCCGCGGTATCCGGCACGATTTTCTTCGCCGCATCGGTGGGGGTGGCAGCGCGCAGATCAGCGACCAGGTCGCACAGCGGGTGGTCGGGTTCGTGCCCGACCGCGCTGACCACCGGGGTACGGCAGGCCGCGATCGCACGGCACAGCGTCTCGTCGGAGAACGGCAGCAGGTCTTCCACACTGCCGCCGCCGCGCGCCAGCACGATGACCTCCACAGCCGGGTCATCGTCGAGTTCGCGCAACGCCTCGACAATCTGCGGCACCGCGTTGGGCCCCTGCACCGCGGTGTTGCGGACGGCGAAGCGCACTGCGGGCCAGCGCGCGGCGGCCACCGTCGTCACGTCGCGTTCGGCTGCGCTGCCCCGGCCGGTGATCAGGCCGACCGTGCCCGGCAGGAACGGGATCGGCCGCTTGAGCCGCGGGTCGAACAGCCCCTCGGCGTCCAGCAGCCGGCGCAGCCGTTCGATACGTGCCAACAGCTCGCCCATGCCGACCGAGCGAATTTCACTGAGCCGCAAAGAGAATGTGCCTCGTCCGGTGTAGAACGTGGGTTTGCCACAGACCACCACCAAAACACCCTCGCTCAGTGTGACCGGCGCGGTGAGCACCAAGTCGTGCGGGCACGTGACGGGCAGCGACATGTCGGCTGCCGGATCGCGCAGCACCATGAACACGGTCTTGGAATCCGCCCGAATCTTGATCTGGGTGAGTTGGCCTTCCACCCACACCGTACCCAGCTTGTCGATCCAGCCGGCCACCCGGACGGCCACCGCGCGCACCGGGAACGGGTTCTCGGCCGAGTTCGGCTGCGCCGCGGGAGTCACTTGGCGGTCGCGCGGGTGATCCTGTTGGCCAGCAACGTCTGAAACGGCGCACGCGCTCTGGTGGCTTCCTCGTAGGCCAGCAAGGCCTCGAGCTCGTCGACATCGAGCGTGTTCAGTCGGGCCCGCAGCTGAGCCAGCGTCAGCGTCTCGTAGTCGAGTTCGTCGGCCACCGGCGGTGCCGGCACCGCGGACTTAGTCGCCGGCTTCTTCGTGTGACCTTTGGGTAGCCGCGCGTTCGGCGCCTCGGGGGCTTCGGTCGCCGGCCCTTGCGGCGGCGAGTACAACGCGAACCGGCCTTCAGCGCGGAGTGCGGGCACGGGTGCCGATGCGTCGTCGAGATCCTCGTCGAACGTCGCCCAGTTCGGCTTCTCGTCGCGGGGCGGGAACAACGTCTCCAGAGTGGCGTCTCCCTTGATCACCAACTCGGCGATGTTCTGCTGGAAGCGCATCACGACTTGCGCGGCCTGGCTGACCAGTGTCATCGGATACATCAGGACGGTTTTCGGCAACTTCATCGTTTCCTCGACGGCGACGGTCGCCGCACCCACCAGCAGCCGAACCCCATACGGTGCAGTAGCCATGCGTTCCAGACTGCCCTAAGCAGCGGTCAACTCCAAGCTGGCAGCGCGTTGTGCGCGGAAAGTACCCTGGTGACCATGCCAGAGACCGTCGACATGGGGATCCCGGGTGCATCCAGTTCGGCGGCGACCGGTAAGCGGGTGCTGCTGGCCGAGCCCCGCGGCTATTGCGCCGGCGTCGACCGCGCCGTCGAGACGGTCGAACGCGCGCTGGCCAAGCACGGCCCGCCGGTCTATGTCCGCCACGAGATCGTGCACAACCGGCATGTGGTGCAGACCTTGGCCAATGCAGGGGCGGTGTTCGTCGACGAGACCGACGAGGTTCCCGAGGGCGCCATCGTGGTGTTCTCCGCGCACGGGGTTGCGCCGAGCGTGCACGCTTCGGCTGCCGAGCGGAATTTGCAGGTCATCGATGCCACCTGCCCGTTGGTCACCAAGGTGCACAACGAGGCCAAGCGCTTCGCCCGCGATGACTACGACATCTTGCTCATCGGCCATCAGGGGCACGAGGAAGTGGTCGGCACCGCCGGTGAGGCGCCCGACCACGTGCAGCTCGTCGATGGACCCGACGCCGTCGATCAGGTCACGGTTCGCGACGAGGACAAGATCATCTGGTTGTCGCAGACCACGTTGAGCGTCGATGAGACCATGGCGACCGTGCAGCGGCTGCGGGAGCGCTTCCCGAAACTGCAGGATCCGCCCAGCGACGACATCTGCTATGCGACCCAGAATCGCCAGGTCGCGGTCAAAGCGATGGCGCCCGAGTGCGAGCTGGTGATTGTCGTCGGATCGGCCAACTCGTCGAACTCGATGCGGTTGGTCGAGGTGGCACTGGATGCCGGCGCGGGCGCCGCGCATCTGGTGGATTACGCCGACGAGATCGACCCGGGCTGGTTAAGTGGTGTCACGACTGTCGGCGTGACCTCGGGCGCGTCGGTCCCCGAAATACTGGTCCGCGGCGTGCTGGAGCGGCTGGCCGAGCACGGCTTTGACGTGCTGCAGCCCGTCACGACAGCCAACGAGACCCTGGTTTTCGCCTTACCGCGCGAGATTCGTCCGGCTCGCAGCTGAGTGCCCGGACCTTTTCCCGGCCAGCAGACAGAGAATCGCGTTACCGCGGCCTCCGGTATGCGACTCTCTGTCTGCTCGCGCTACTGCCAGGGAGCGCGCGGTGGGGGCGGTGGGGGCTCGTCGTGCGACGTCGACCCGCGGTAGCGAACCCGCGAGATCGGGTGATGCGTCGCCATGGTGGTTGCGTTCGGCGAGCTGCGACGACGTGGTTCGGGGCGCTCGTAGAATTCGATCGGCTCGTACGGGTCGAAGCGGCTGCCACGGGTCGGTGTCCGGCCACGCAGGTCGGCGTCGCGCGGCAGCCGGCTGCGGCGCGACGCGGCGGGGTCGACGTCTCGGCTCTGGGTGGTGGAGCGTCGACGTCGGGTGCGGCCCGACGCCGGGTCGGGTGCGTCGTGCGGGGATCGCCGCGACCGCACGGTGGCCGCGCGCCTGGCGGGTTGCCCGCCGGTCGGCGCCGCGGACTTTGCCCGACTACCGGCCCCGCTGCGACGTGCCCGCGCTGCCGTGGCCTTGCCGGCCCTGTCGGTGTGGGCGGGTCTGCCGGATGCCCGGCCGATGATCGACGCCAGCCTCGCGACGATGGTGCTGATGCGTTCGCCGGTGCTGCTTTCCGATGCCGCGTGCGCGGCACCTGTCGAGCTCACCGCCATCCCGAGATACCAGCGGATCATCCCGAGTAGCAACACACCGGCCGAAGTGAACAGCATCAGCGGAAACCGCTCGATCAGCGGATAGCCGCAGTTGATCAGCAGGTCCTTAAGTCCGGTGATCTTGGCGCCACGCAACAGCCAATAGGCACCGGGCACTACGCAGAACAGGATCAGCGGGGGCTGGATGACCGCGGTGAACACGCCGGACTGCCGCACCGCCAATACCGCAGCGACGCAGCCCACGACATAGAGGGCGGAGAACACGGCGGTCAGCTCTTTGTTGGCCGATCCGGCGTCGAAGGCGAAGCCTGCGGCGGTAGCCGTCACCGCGATGACGACGGCGGCCCACCACGGCACGCCGGGGATGTTGGGGTGGATCGAACGGTGACTCGCCGTCACGGCCGGCCTCGCCCGCTGTCCTGACACAGGTTGACCGTACCGGCTCGGCGCCCGAAAAGCGGTAAAGACCTGCCCGGGCGGCGCCGTCGGCCGGTTGCGGCATGCCCCTAGGAGGGCTCTGAACAACTCGCGATTCGGCCGTCGTGTCTGACGGGCGATGCGGCCGCGGCTTGGGATGATCTTGATATGCAGGGTCGCACACGGATCGAGCGAGAGTTGTTGGATGC
>Ga0078972_1003580_pt1 | contig 45932 bp, 40 predicted proteins | sample YelNatPaOPGAMG01_FD_67568 | JGI IMG/M metagenome (GOLD analysis project Ga0078972, IMG submission 67568) | Hot spring thermophilic microbial communities from Obsidian Pool, Yellowstone National Park, USA - OP-RAMG-01 (SPADES assembly) (version 2) | ecosystem: Environmental > Aquatic > Thermal...
GCGACAGCGCTCGCCTACGGCTCGCGGCTAAACGAAAAGACCGCGCTCGCCTACGGCTCGCGGCTAAACGAAACAACGCGGAATTCCCCCCATCGCCGCGATCAACTTCGCGTAGTCTTCTCCCTTCGCTTCGATAAGGGCGCGGCGCGAGGTTTCCCCTGTCGTTTCCAACATAATACATAGATGTTCAGCTGGCAAACAGCCTCTCACACGATCGGCCCATTCGATCAAGCAGACCCCACCGCCCTGGAAATACTCGTATACTCCCAAATCAGCGAACTCGGCTTCCCGGTGCAAGCGATAGGCGTCGAAATGATAGATCGGCAGCCGTGCTGGATATTCTTGCATTAGCACGAAGGTTGGACTGGTGACGATGCGGCTGTCGGCGAGGCCAAGTCCTTCGGCAATAGCCCGTACCAGCTGCGTTTTCCCTGCCCCCAATGGGCCGATGAGGGCGACAACCGCACCCGGCCAGAGCCGCTGCCCCAGCCAGCGCCCGAACGCTTGTGTCGCGGCGAGATCGGGTAAATCAATGATGCGCATAATCTCTTAATTTTATCCGCGCTGCGACCGCAAAGGAGGGGCAGAGTGCCTTGTTCCCTTTATGGTCATGGCACGGACGACTGGCTGGCTTCATCAAACGGCTTTGAGCACCAGACAGGTATTGCTGCCGCCGAAGCCGAATGAATTGGAGACGGCGACACGGACTTTCGCTGGCCGTGCCTCATTGGCGACATGGCAAAGATCACATTCCGGATCGGGATCGTGCAGGTTGATGGTCGGCGGCAGAGCGCTGCGTTCCATCGCCGCCAGACAGGCCAATGCTTCGACGGCTGCGGCCGCGGTGAGTAGATGGCCGGTCATGCTTTTGGTCGAGCTAATGGGGACGTGATGAATGTGATCGCCGAAAACAGCGGTGAGCACACGTGCCTCGGCGATGTCGCCGACGGGCGTGCTAGTGGCGTGGGCATTGATGTAATCGACGTCCTCCGGATTGCAGCCCGCATCGTGCAAGGCTTCCCGGACGGCGGCGATGGCCGGCCCGGGATCGGGGCTGGGAATGACCATGTTAAACGCGTCGCTTCGGGCCCCGTAGCCAGCGACTTCGGCGTAGACGCGGGCACGGCGGCGGCGCGCCTGGGTGGCGGGTTCGAGCACAAAGACCGCCCCTCCGTCACCCATGACGAAACCGTCGCGCTGGCGATCGAATGGCCGTGAGGCGGCTTGCGGCTCGTCATTGCGGCGCGACAAGGCGCGCAAATTGCCAAAGCCAGCCAGGGCCATCGGCGTGACGGCCATGTCACAGGCGCCGGCTAGGCACACGTCCACCCAGCCCAGTTGCAACCAGTGCCGCGCCTGCGAGAGGGCGACGTTGCCGCTGGCGCAGGCAGCGGAGACGCTTACGGCCGGTCCACTCAAACCGAGGACGCGGCAGGTCCGCGCGATCATCGATTCGCCGTCCTGCTCCAGTTGGTAGACACGCCGGCCGCCGGCTAAGCCGTCGGACTCCCACAATTCCAACCACTCGGCGCCGACGCCGAGGACCACGCCGATGCGGACCTCACTCCGCCGTTCCCACCAGTCGGCGTCGCGTAGCGCCGCTGTGCAACACCAGCGCATCAACTGCTCCAAGCGGTGCAGCCGGCCGAATTCTTCAGGACTAATGCCGCACGGACAGGGCACCTCGTGCAGTTGGCTGGCGATCTGACAAGGATGCTCGGAGACATCGAAGCCCCGGACGCGCTCGACGCTGGATCGGCCGGCCAACAGGTGGTCGGCGAAGGCAGCGTAGGTGTGGCCCAACGGCGTCGCCGTGCCCACACCTGTTATCCAAACGGCGTTGTCGGGGTTCACGTGGCTCTCTCCGCGGCTATCTGGTCGGCGACTGGAAAGGAAGCCTTGCCCAGATCCGTTCCCTTACAGGGGCGGCTTGGACAGCCCCTTAGCTCCTTTTCTAGGTAGGCTAGTATGGCCGCATCCGGAACGCCGTCAACAAGGTGCAAGCGTTGATGTTCCTCTCTCTCCTCCCGGTGCTGGGGAAGGGGGGAGGGGATCGGGGTCAAGGCCAGGGCCAGCCCGACGGCTTGGGTACCGGGCGGCATCCGCCCGGTCTCCTCCGGGGGCGCTTCCGGGTTTAGGCAAGTCAGCACCACCCATACGCCCGGCAACTTTTTCCCTTCTAGCAAAGCCGTGGCGGCCAACAGCGCCTCCCTGGTTCCTCCCGGTCCTCCGCCGACGCCGAAATTCGGCCCGTGGATCTTGAGCGCTTGACTAATAGTACCGGAAACGGAGTGGAGGGAACGATGCGGGATCAAATGCGGTGAGACGCCCCAGGCGCCTTCAGCGGCGAAGCGCTGCAAAGCTGCCGCCATGGCCGGACGGCCCAGAAAACGAGGTGCAGCCACTACGCCCCAGTCGCCAAAACAGGTCGTCTGCCAACCGGCCTTGGCGATCGCCTGATACACCGCGCATAAACCCACGACCGTCTGCTCATCGGCATGTTTGAGCAAGGATGCCGGCAGCGGTTCACTGGGGCAAGGGCTGGGATTGCGCCGCAGCTCGGCCAGCGACTCCAGGCTGACATGCACTACGGCATCCGCTGCCACCTCGCAGCACACGCCGCAGCTCCAGGCGAGCGATTGGTCGTTAAGCGGCTTCAAAGGACACGAATCCTTTCGCCTTCCTCTCCATACACGCTCGTCCTGCACCGAGTTGCCAACACGCAGACCCGGAGAGACGAAGTATGAGAGGACGTACCGCAATTAACCAAATCTGTCAACGGGAGATCATGCAATTCCCGCACATTCCTTTCGTCCGTTCCCCCCTCCTTTCCGCGAACCACTCTTCCTCTTGGCAAGTTCGCGCATCGCTCGCTAAGCTAGATAAATTAGGAGGTCTCTTGGAATAACTTGGTTTCACCGCGAGTCGTAGGCCAGCACGACCGCGCTGCCTGTGGCTCGCGGCGGAACAAGCTCTCTCGTTTTAACAGGGTCATGCCGATGCTGCGCTTTTGTCACGTCTGCCCGGCAATCTTCCTTTTTATCTTTCTTGCCGACCGAGCCGGCGCCCAGGAACCGATTCAGCTGGCCCGCACGCCGGACATTTCGCCCGACGGCAAACTCGTCGCCTTTAGCTACAAGGGCGACATCTGGGTGGTGGAGACGATCGGCGGCACAGCGCGGGCCGTCACCTCGCACCCCGCCCACGACATCTTGCCCGTTTTCAGTCCCGATGGACGCACCCTCGCCTTCAGCTCCAACCGCCACGGCAGCTATGATATTTACACCGTGCCCGTGCAGGGAGGCCGTCCCAACCGCCTGACGGTGGACTCGGCTGCAGAGATGGTGTGCGGCTGGTCGCCTGACGGCAAGAACATCCTCTACGCTTCGACGCGCAGCACCGCCTTTCCGCCCAGCTACGAGTTGTACACCGTGCCGGTCGAGGGGGGCATGTCGCGGCGCATTAGCGCTGCGGAGGGCAAAGAAGGCGTTTTTTCACCGACCGGCGATCGTATCGCTTACGTTCGCGGTCCCGGCACCTGGTATCGCAAAGGCTATCGCGGTTCGTCCAACGACGACATTTGGATTTGCAACGCCGACGGCAGCAACAATCGGCGTGTGACTTCTTTCAACGGCCAGGATGGCTCGCCTATGTGGAGTGCTGACGGCCAGACGCTCTATTACGTCAGCGAGCTGCACGGGACGACGGCCAACATTGTGCGCCTCTCGCTCGACGCCGGCGCCAAGCCGCAACAAGTCACGTTCCACACAGACGACGGCGTTCGCCGGGCGCGCATCTCCCGCGACGGGCAATGGATCGTCTACGAATGTGGCGCCGATTTGTGGGTCGTCTCCACGCGCCCTGATGCCAAGCCGCGCAAGCTGGCCATCGAAGTCAACGCCGACGATAAGAGCAATCCGGAACAGCTGCAAATCTTCACCAACCGGGCCACCGAATTTTCGCTGTCCGCCGACGAGAAATTCATGGTCTTCGCTGTCCACGGCAAATTGTTCCGCAGGAAAGTCGGGCCGGACCCCAAGGTGGTGCAGTTGACCGACGGCCCTTTCAACGACCACGGCGCCGCCTGGTCGCCGGATAGTTCGAAGCTCCTTTTTATCTCCGACCGCAACGGCCAGGAAGACATTTATCTGCTCGAAGCTGACGATCCCGATCATCCGAGCCTCACCGAGGCCCATCGCTTCAAGGTCAAGCAGATCACCAACACACCCGAAGCCGAGCTGGGCGTCAGCTTCGCGCCCAACGGCAAGCGCGTCGCCTTCCTCCGCGCCGGCAAACTGTGGACCATGAACCCCGACGGCAGCGACCCCAAAGCGATTGTCTCGGACGTTCATGTGTTCGATTATGATTGGTCGCCGGACAGTCGCTGGATCGTCTATGCCCGCCGCGACGGTTCTTTTGCCAGCGAACTGTACATTGTGCCGGCCACAGGACCGACAAACCTCAACCCGCCGCGCAACATTACCCGCTACGCTACCTACAACGCCGATGTCACCTGGAGCCACGACGGCAAGAAACTCGCCTTCCTCAGCGAACGGCACGACAGCGGCAGACCCTATCCCTACGTGCTGCCGTTGCAAAAACCGGCGGCGGCGAACGTAAAAGAGCAGAGTGGCTTGTTCGGCAGCAGTTCGAGCGTGTCCATCGATTGGGACGACATCCATCTGCGAGCCGAGCCGGCCGCACCCGTGCCGGCGTTGACCGCAGCCATTTCGCCCGACGGCAGCAAGGTGGCCTTCGTCGATGCCAAGGAGCGCGACTTGTGGGTGGCCAGCCAGGGCGGCCAGCTTACCCGCTTGACCACTGGCCACGTCTGGCCGCGGCAAATCGTCTGGTCCAAACCGCGCAGCGCGATGGCTTCGCTGGGCAATGACATCCTCTACTATCTCGATCGGGCCGGCGCTATCCACCTGGTTCGCGCTTCGGGCAGTCCCGGCCCGTCGTTGTCTTTCCGCGTCAAATTGCGCATTCGCACCGAGGATCTGTACCGGGAGATGTTCGATCAGACTTGGCGCTATCTCGCCGAGCATTTCTACGATTCCAACTTTCACGGCCGCGATTGGAATGCCATCAAGGCCAAGTATCGGCCGCTGGTCAAGCATATCACCATGAAAGAAGACCTTTATGCTCTGCTTTACCTGATGCTGGGCGAGTTGAACGCCTCGCACCTGGGCATCGGTGGCCACCTCAGCTTTCCCGATGAAGAAACGGCCGATCTCGGCTTGATCTTCGACGAAAGCTATCGGGGCCGCGGTCTGAAGATCGCCGAGGTCCTCAAGCGCGGACCGGCCGATCGCCGCGGCCTGAACATTCGGCCCGGCGAATACGTCCTCAACATCGATGGCAAGGAAGTGACCGAGAAGGAAGATCTGAGCCAACTGCTCAACGGCAAGGTCGGCGAAGAAGTGTCTGTGCAAGTAGCGACCCATCCCGACGCCCCGCCCAAGGAACGGCGGCACGTCGAGATCATCGCCGCCAGCCGCGAGACCATCCAACCCTTGATGTACGATCGCTGGGTGGAGAACAATGCCCGCCGCGTCGCCGAATTGAGCCAGGGGAAGCTCGGCTATATCCATATCCCCAGTATGGACGAGGCCGGCCTGGATCGCTTCTTACGCTCGCTGTATTCGGACAATTACGACAAAGAAGGGATTGTTCTGGACGTTCGCTACAATGGCGGCGGCTTCACCCACGAGAAGATCCTCAACTATCTCGGCAGCCGCGAACATACTATTTTCCGGGAACGCGACGGCGGCGAGGGCTTGGTATTGCGCTCCAGCGATCGCAAATGGCACAAACCGTTGGTGCTGCTCATCAACAATCGCTCCTACAGTGACGCCGAAATCTTCCCCAACGCCTTCCGCACCTTGGGACTGGGCAAGTTGGTCGGCCAACCAACCGGCGGCTGCGTGATCGGTACCGGCTCGGTGCAGCTGATTGACGGTTCCATTCTGCGCATTCCCCGGATCGGCGTGTACACGACCAAGGGCGTGAACATGGAAAAAGAAGGCGTCTCCCCGGACGTGCTCGTTGAAGACCATCCCGATCAGTTGGCCAAAGGCATCGACGCCCAACTCGTCAAAGCGGTCGAAGTGTTACAAAAGGACGTGGTTGTCTGGAAGCAGAAACACCAAGGCGGCACCCCAAACAAACCCAGTGCGTCCAGCTCCGCTGCGAACCCACCGGCCGCGCCGCCCTCGGTCGTCCCGCCCATGCCGCCGGCCAAATAATCCATACAATCCGCATTATGGTTTTCTTCGGTCCCGCTCCCGGTGGGAACGAGGAAAGCTGTGTTTCGGATCCGACTGGTGTTCAGCCAAGAGGTGCGCACGTGAGCAATTCTTTGCTCGTCGAGTTTTATCAGCAAATTCCGGAAAACGGTCCCCAGGCCAAATCGAAAGCGACCCGCAAGGAGGCCATCGAGGCCTTCAAGCATCACGTCGCCGAGCGCTACACCGAAGGCACTCTGCTACGTCTTTTGGCCAACGGCGATAACCAGGCCCGCCGGGCTGCGTTGCTCGCCCTGGGCTTGCTCGGCACCATGAATGCGTGTCCCGGCGTCGCTGCTTGCCTGCACGATGACGACCATGAAACCGCGCAGATGGCCGCCGATACCCTGTGGTCGTTGTGGTTTCGCGCCGATGCCCCAGACAACAACCAGGAATTGCAACGCCTAGTCCGGCTGCGCGATCGCGAGCAGGCGCTGGCCGGCCTCAACGCTCTCCTCGAACGTGCTCCGGAGTTTGCTGAAGCGTACAATCAGCGCGCCATCCTCTACTTTCGCCAAAAGAAATTCGAGTGCTCAGCCGCCGACTGTCAGAAGGTGCTCGAATTGAACCCTTTTCACTTCGGCGCTCAGGCCGGTCTGGGACAGTGCTACATGCAGATGCGCAAGCACCGGGCGGCCCTGAAAGCCTTCCGCGCCGCCCTGCGCCTCAATCCGCGCCTGGAGGGCATCGCCGAAACCATTCGCGCGTTGGAGAACGCCCTGGGCGAAGAAGGCCGCCGCGATGATAAGAAGTAACAACCCAAAATACGGGTCGGAAGCGTAAGCGATGGACGATCCTGTCGCTTGCGCTTCCGACCCGTATCCTTCACCCTAACGGTGGTCCTGCTTCAATCACCAGGTTCCCCGGACGGCACTGCACTGCCGTCAGATGAATGCCCAGGCGCAGCTTCTGGATGGCGGCATGTTTGCTCAGATCGACCTGGATGGCATCGTCCACGACGCGCACACTCGGTTCCTGCGCCAAGAAATCGCGCAGCGTTTTCAACAACACCGAACGCAGCATCGCGATCGGCAAACCTGCTATCTTTGCCGAAGCCAGCCGCGCCTCCACAATGCTGCCGACACCCTTCACTTCCCACAACGTCTCAAAGGCCATTTTCATCAGCAGGGCTGGATATTCGCCCAAGACGACGATCCCGTCTGAGGTCAACTGGATGCGCAGGTTCTGAATATTGTTTTTGCCCAGGGGCAACGACGCTACCAATTCATTGAGTTCTTGTTCAGTAACAGACAATGTCAACGCCTGAATTTGCATGTTGGTCTATTTGTCCTTATCACCCCATTTTCCCAGCGTCCCTTCGCTGACACTGGTATACCAAACAACCGCCCCGTTCACCAGATCGACCTGGATGGGCGGATTTATCGCTGGCAGGTCTGGTACAAGGAACTCGAAGGGTTGTCCCTCCGCCGTCGCCGTCACGACCTGATAGCCCACAACCGAACGACTGAGCAGAAGATACAGTTCCAGCGGCCGCTCGGCCGCACCTACGACCTGGCCAGACACGTGTAAATCTACGCTGTCCCCTTTTGGGACGACAAAACTGCGTACATCGCGCAAAAAGGCGGTACAACGGACCTCCAGGGCCACTTCGCCCCCGAAGCCGCCCTGCTCGGTGGTGCCCTCGATTTCAACTACCAATTCGTTGCGCAGCCGCAACATCTGGGTCACCTCGAACTCGGCAGCGGCGATGATGTGTCCCAGCAAATGATTGTTAAGGCGCACCTCGGCCTTGCCGCCGATGCCCGCGAATGTCAGCCATACTCGTTCGTAGGCGTCGATGCGTCCGGGATAACCGAAGCGGCGGCGGAAACGCACACGGCCGGCGCCCATCGGTTCACGCTCCCACGGGCCACGCAATCGGATTCGATGGGGATACGTCATTTAAATGGCGTGCAGTTTCACCAGGATGGGGCGATTCGGTTGCAGGGTCAACAAGGGTTTGGGTACAACGGGCGGGCCGGGCGGCAGCGAGAAACGAAAGCGCTGAGCAATCGTCGCCAGTACCAGGGGCAATTCCATGAGGGCAAAGGTATTGCCAATGCACACACGCTGGCCGCCGCCGAAGGGAAAGTAGGCGTAGCGCGGCAAGCGCTTGGCCAGGCCATCCGCCCATCTTTCGGGATAAAAGTGCTCCGGATCGTCGTAATAGCGTGGGTCTCGATGTACCACCCATTGGCTCATAAGGACGGTCCCGCCAGCGGGAATGGGATAACCGCCGATCGTGCAAGGTCCGATGGCCTGCCGGCCGATAGCGTAGGCCGGCGGATAAAGACGCATGACCTCCTGAATCACCATCTCTGTGTAGGGAAGGTTTGGCAGATCGGCGGCGGTGGGTGTTCGGCCGCCGAGCACCTGGTGCAGCTCCGCGTGCAGTTTTTCGACGACGTGGGGATGTTGAGCCAACAAATAGCCGCCCCAGGCCAGGGCCAACGCTGTCGTTTCGTGTCCGGCCAAAAACAGCGTCATGGCCTCATCGCGCAACTGCTGGTCAGTCATGCCGCTGCCGTCGCTTTCGTGCCGCGCGTGCAAGAGGACCGAGAGCAGGTCTTTCCGTTGCCCCTCGGCGCGGCGTTGATTGATGAGGCCGTAGAGGATGCGGTCGAGCCGGCGGATGGCCTTGCGAATGCGCCAATTGCCCAGCGTCGGCACGTTATCGGGCAGAGGAATGATGCGGAAGAGGCGCTGATCGAAGGTGCCCATCGCCTCGCGGAGGGCGCATCCGACCGCCGCAGCTTGGTCTCCGGCATCGACGCCGAACAGCGTTTTGGTAGCGACGGCCAGGGTCAATTTTCGCATTTCCATGTGCAGATCGCGCACCTCGCCGTCGTGCCAGGTATCGATTTGCCGCTCGGCGCAGGCCGTCATGTCGGGAGCGTAGGAGAGGATGCGTTCGCGCTGAAAGACCGGCTGAATCAGCCGCCGTTGCCGCAGCCAGAACGCGCCTTCGCTGGTCAGCAAGCCGTTGCCCAAGAGCAGGCGGTTCATGCGCAGGGCGTAGTGTTTGGTGAAGTTGCGGCTGTGCAACACCTGTTCGATGAGTGTCGGATGGTTGACGAACCAAACGCGTTTGAGGCCGAAGCGCACGCTGGTGCAATCGCCGTACTGGCGGGCGCAGTGCAGGTAGAAGCCGAGCAGGTCGCGGCGCATCTCGGGCAGATGGCCGCTCAAAAAGTGCCCTTCGGGACCGGGTGGAATCAAACTTTTGCCCAGCATAGGCGTTCTCGGTGAACAATCAGTGTTTCCAATCCCGTAGCAAATACGAATAATCGGCATACGGAGTTTGGCAGGGCGGTCCTTGGGCGTGCAGGTACGTACTATCCATCTGCTCCCGATGGAGGGCGATGAGAGAGCTGGAGACGGTGCCGCGGTCGCTGGTATGCAAGCACATGGGCGGATGATCCGGCTCGTGCTGCGCACACAACTCGCACAGTATACGTATGCAATCCGCTGCCGAATGGTAGGACCGCCGACTCAGCCAATTCAGGGCATATTTCAGGCGCGGATCACGGAGATCATTGACATCCCCATTGGCCAACACGTGAATGCCGGGCGGCAACGGCCGGAGGTGTAGGTATTCGCCGGCTTGCAGGACAACAGCCCAGCTGGCGTCGGCGCACAGAAAATTGGCGCCCGCATAGGGGGTTTGTTGCAGCGCATGAAGAGCATACTCGACCGCTGCTGCGGCCGAGGAACAAGTCAACATCTCGCGGACTAACAAGCCCCGGCTGCGCGGCGCCTTCTCTTCCCGTCCCGAAGGAGAGGAGCATTTCGGCCGATTGGTGACAGCCGCCAACACCCCGTTCTCATTGACGCCCAACCATGTTCCTCCAGCGACCGGATCGATGCCGGCTACGGCGCGGATCGGCCCGGGCAGCAAACGCGGCGGTTCACCGCCGCGCACATAGTATTCTTCCCGGTTGGCCCCGACTACCACGGCGGCATCTTCGACGACTCGAAAGAACAAGGCCAACAGACACATCGTAACAGCCCTCCTCTCGTCGCGCCGTCAGCGCTGGCGAGCGGGGGGTGCGAACCCCCCGGTTGTTTTGGGCGAGCGGGGGATGTGAACCCCCCGGTTGTTTTGGGCGAGCGGGGGTGTGAACCCCCGGTTGTTTTGGGCGAGCGGGGGTGTGAACCCCCCGGTGGAACAACCGGGGGGTTCACACCCCCCGCTCGCCTGCCCTTGTTGGTGTCACTCGATACCGCGTCCCGTATAATTGTACACAAAAGGAGACTTTTTTGGTTGGCTTCGCCCAGTGTGACAGATGGTAACAGATTTTTTCATGGCGTGGCTCTTTGGACTGACTTTGTTCCTCAGCTCCGCTTTGCTCTTTCTTGTGCAGCCGATGATTGGCCGATTGATCTTGCCTCTTTTAGGCGGCACTCCGGCGGTGTGGAACACGTGCCTGGTCTTCTTCCAGGCCGTCTTGCTTGCTGGCTATGTCTACGCCCATGCCGTACCGTCGTGGCTGGGCGAACGCCGTCATGTCCTCTTCCATGTGGCTTTCCTGCTGCTCCCGCTGGTCTGCTTGCCGATCGCTCTGCCCCGCGCTTGGACGCCTCCCGAGGAAGCATCGCCGGTCGTCTGGGTGCTGGGATTGCTGCTGGTCTCCGTCGGCTTACCGTTTTTCGCCGTGGCGACAAGCGCGCCTCTCTTGCAACGGTGGTTTGCTAATTCCGGATATTATTTCTCTAGAGATCCTTATTTTCTCTACGCAGCCAGCAATTGCGGCAGTCTGGCGGCCTTGCTCGGCTATCCGCTGCTTGTCGAGCCGCTCTTGCCCTTGGCCGATCAGGGGCGCTTGTGGACGGCTGGCTATCTCGTTTTCCTTTTGCTTACGACGGGATGCGCCATCTGGTCCTGGAAGACGGCAGCGCCGACTGGGACCGAAAACAACACGATGGGACCGTCTCCTGCGGCGCTCGGTTGGAAGCGACGCCTGCACTGGCTGCTGTTGGCGTTCGTTCCCTCCAGTCTGATGCTCAGCGCCACCACCTATCTGACTACGGACATCGCCTCTATTCCTCTGCTCTGGATGATACCGCTCGCCTTGTATTTGCTTACCTTCGTGCTGACCTTCGCCCGCAAAGAATGGGTCCCCTATCCGTTGCTGACGCGCTGGATGCCGATCGTTGTGTTAGTTGTCGTTCTCGTGCTTTTGTCGGAGGCGACCGAACCGATCATCTTGCTGCTCACCTTGCACTTGTTCGGCTTATTTTGGATCAGTCTTGTCTGCCATGCCACACTGGCGCGGGACCGTCCACCCAGCGAGCGGCTGACGGAGTTCTACCTGTGGCTGTCGCTTGGCGGCATGCTCGGCGGCCTGTTCAATGCCTTGTTGGCGCCGCTTGTGTTTTCGGCCCCCGTCGAGTATCCTTTGGTGCTGGTCCTCGCTTGTCTGCTGCGTCCGGCCCCGGTGCCGGCGTTTCGCGCGCTCGACCTCGTGCTGCCGCTTGGGCTAGGAGGCCTGACGGTCGCCCTCATCCTGAGCGGGCCGAGGCTTTATCTGGAACCGGGGCCGAACAGCGTCGCCTGGATGTTCGCGGGGCCGTTGGTCGTTTGCTACACCTTTTCGGAACGGCCGCTGCGCTTCGCCCTGGGTCTCGCCGCGATCCTGCTGGCGGCCAACACTTATGACGGCATTTACGGACGCACCCTGTACCGGGCGCGTAGTTTCTTCGGCGTACACCGGGTGACGCTCGATCCGACCGGCTCTTATCGTTTGCTGGTGCATGGCGACACCATACACGGCCAGCAGAGCGTCGATCCGGCGCGGGCCCGTGAACCTTTGAGTTACTATTTTCGCACAGGGCCAATCGGTGAACTGTTCGAGGCGTTGCGTGGCGACGAGCGCTTGCATCAGGTCGGTGTAGTCGGCCTGGGGACCGGGGCCTTGACCTGTTATGCGAAGCCGGGACAGCACTGGACCTTCTACGAGATCGATCCAGCCGTCGTGGCCATCGCCCGCGATTCCGGGCAATTCACCTTCTTCACCAGCGGCCCGGTGCAGCCGGCCCTCGTCCTGGGCGACGCCCGGTTGCAACTGGCGCGGAGCACAGAACGCTATGGCTTGCTGATTATCGATGCCTTCAGCTCCGACGCTGTCCCCATTCACTTACTGACCCGCGAAGCCCTGCAAATCTATTGGGACCATCTGAGGGCCGACGGCCTCTTGGTCTTCAATATCTCCAGCCGTTACTTCGACCTGGAGGGCGTGTTGGCTGACCTGGCCGAGCACGCGGAGCCGCCTCTCGTCTGCATGGCGCAGAATGATTTGGCTGTCAGCCCCGCGGAGAAACAACTTGGCAAGTCCCCCTCGCACTGGGTCGTCATGGCCCGGCAGCGCGAGGCATTGGCCAAGCTAAACCAACCGCGACGAACGTGGCGCCAAGTACAGGGGCGCTCAGACCGCGCCCTATGGACGGACGACTACTGTAATCTGCTTGGTGTGCTGAGATGGCAAGACGAACGCTGAAGCCGTTCGGTCAAGCGCTTTTGCGCAGCGTTCCCGGCACCGGCGCCGCCTTGCGGAAGCGCGGCAGGGAGACGGGGCGCGGCGGTTGATCGAGTAGAGCATCGATGGCCTGCAAGCGTGGTAGCAAACCACGCCCATTAGCGATCTGAATTGCCAATCCGGGCCGAGCGTTTGCTTCCAGTAGCATCGGCCCCGCCTCCGCATCCACGACGATATCGACGCCGAGATAGCCCAAGCCCACGGCCCGCGCCACCCGCCGCGCCATCTCCAGCACTTCTTTCCAGTAGGGCACCTGCATGCCGATGACCGACCAACCTGTATCGGGATGGCGCTCGACGAAGCGATTGCGCTGCACGGCATGATGGGTGACGCCGCTATCGAGATCGATGCCGGTCCCTATGCCGCCTTGGTGCAGGTTGGCGCGGCCGCCCGACGCTTTGGTCGGCAAACGCAGCATGGCCATCGCCGGTTCATTGCGATAAAGGATGACGCGCACGTCCGGGATGCCTTTGTACGTGATGGACTCGAACGCTGGGTGTAGGCGAATGCGCTGTTGCACAATGGCCGTGTCTGGCTGACCTCCCAGCGAGTACATGCCCGATAAGATGTCGGAAAAATGCTGCCGCAGCGCATCGGGCCGCACCTTGGCGCCGTTGTGGCGGAGATAATCTTTGCCGTCGCGGCCCATGAGGACGAGCACGCCGCGGCCGGCGGAGCCGCGATTGGGTTTGACGACGAAATCACTGCGGTCGCCGAGCAGCTGCGGCAGACGGCGCAGCATCGAATAAGACGTGACTTCGACATACACTTGCGGCGTCGGCACGCCTATCTGCTGACATAGCCGGGCCATGCGCAGCTTGTCATCGACAAGCGGAAAGCGCGAACGCGGATTGTGGTCGAGAATGAAAGCGGCATTGCGGCGGTTCATGCCCAGAACGCCCAACTCCCGCAACCGCCGCGCTGCCTTGAACAACCCAAACATCCAGGTCTCCTTCATAGTTCGCTGTCGAGGGCCCAGGGGTGCTGCTCCGGCGGCTGGTTGAGGAACTCGCGGAAGCGCAGCAGCTCCATCAGTCGATAGCCGGTGTAACGGCCGATGAGGAGCTGCGCCGCCATGATAAGGCCAAGCGTTTCGGGGAAGCGGAGCATGTGCTGCACCAGCTTCGTGGAGCTGAGCACCAAGGCGATGACCGTGGCCATTAGCATCGTTTGGAACAGCGTGCGGAATGAGGCCCCGGTGCTGTCTTCCATCTCCAATGTCCAGAAGCGCTCGACCATGCCGCACAAAATAATCATGGGAAACAGCGAGATATAGCGCGTCGTGGCAGCGCCATAGATGTTGGCGGCCACCACCGCGGCGATAAGGACGATCATGATGAGTGTCAGCATGGTGGCTACGCGCGGCACGTGCAACAGGTGATAGCGGTCGAGGACGCGGCGCATCAGCCAACCGATCAGCAAAATGGTCACAAATACGAAAATGCCCGGCATGCTATGCAGATCGTGGAAGGCCAGACCGATCAGCGCCGGCGCGAACGTGCCGAAACTGCTCAGGCCGATCACATTGCGGAAGATGCAGATGATGAGCGCCGCGATCGGCAACAGCAGCAGAATTTCGACTAGCCGACGCTCGGCAGGCGGCAGGTTGAACAGCGACAGGTGAAGAAAGGCGCGTTGGAGCGGCGAAAGTTCGGCGGCATTGCCATCCACCGCCGGCAGCCGCTCGACTAGGAAGGCGGATTCGAGGTCTTTGACGTGCTGGCCCCGCACCAGCGGTTTGGCGCCGAAACCAAAGATGAGATAAGTCGAAGGAACGTGGCCGAAGTGCTGATAAAACGGGCACATCGGCAGCCAATGGCCGTAGGTGGACAGCCAAGCCTCGACCCAGTAATGCTGAGGCTGTTCCGAGCCGTTGGCCAGTACCAAGCCAGTAACCAGACGAGCGGGAATACCGCGATTGCGTAGCAGTGCCAGCAACAAACGGCTCTGGGCCAGACGGTCGCCGTGCCGGCCTCGCAAGCACTCCAGGGCCGTGGCTGAAGGGCCATCTACAGGATCGTTTTTGATCTCCTTGGCGACAAAACGATACAACGCTTCCACGATGTCATGTTGGTTCTCTAAATCGGCCGTCAGTTGCCGAGCCGCAGCAGAGATTTCAGTGTCGTTGACGGCGGCGCCGCTTTCGTTGCCCAGATATTCCCCCGGACGCGGCGCGGCATAAGGGTCGTTGGCCGTATGGCTTATCACGGTAGTGGGATGATGGGCCATAACGGACACGTGATATTCGCAGCGGGCGCGAAAGGGGCCATTCGCTATGCCGCCCCGCTGCGACCAGAGGACCACACGCCGCTCCGGGTGCTTGGCTGGCGGTGCTTTAGGAAACAATTGCTCGCTCTTATATATTTCATTGTCCACTTTCTGCCGATCGAGATCGAGCGGGATGGCCGTGGCGATACGGGCGTCGCCCAAACTGATGCCGCGCACGGCCAGTGTCACTTTCCAGACGCCAGCCCCGGGCGACCGATACAACGCTTCCCCCATCACTTGGTGGCGCAGCACCATCAGCGCGAGGGACGCCAGTACCAATCCCGCCGCCGTCAGGATACACAACGTCGTCCTTGACATCTGTTTGCCTCTCTTCCCGGAGAAAAAGGACCAAACCGCAACCGAACCTCACCAACAAAGCAACGAAGGATCCCCCCTCGGCTTTTGCTTGGCGGGCTTGGAGGGTTAATCGTTCTTGACCTCGACTGTCTCCCAATGGACGTGAAAACGTATTTCGTCGCTGTCTTGGGGGCGAGGGGTGATGAGCAGATAGCCGCAACGGCGCCGTTGGTCCCAGCAGAAGACCCAGCGGCTGGAGGGCAGACGGCTGCTAAGGCGGGGCGTCAGTCCCAGGCGGCCGCGCGGCAGCTGCACCTCGGCGAACACGAACGGCACCAGCGGACGGCGGTCGTCGATCTTCTCTTTTTTCACCAGGCCGGCCGCGCGGCCGTTGGGCGGCAATTCGGTGCGATATTTGTCCGTTTGCACCGTGGTTTTGGCCTTAGCGGGCAAGGAGATGATGATGGTGTTGCCCTGGACTGCATGGCGGACGAACGCCGCCTCCTCCTTATTCTCCTCCGATGGAGGCGAAGATAAGGAAGAGAGGATGGGGCGCGGCGGCAAGGGCAAGTGCAGCGTCGGATCGCCCCATAAGGTGAAGGCCCAGGCCGAGCGGATGTTGGCCCCGGTGCGCGTCGCGCTCTCGCCTAGTCGTTTGTCCTTGAGCAGTGCGTAGGCCAGAAGAAAATTCTTGGCCTGACGCAAGGCGGCACCGACCGACTGGTTCTCGTACAGTACGGCGTTAAAGAAAGCCAGCGAACATGCGCCACCCGAACCGGAATAAGTGCGCGTGGAGGAACCGAGCACCGCGAAGGCGCCGCGGTTCAACAGCGAACCGACCCGAGGCTCTGTCAGCGACAAACAGCTCTGCAAAAATACGAACGTCGGCGGTATGGCATCGTCCCAGGTCGGGAATTCGTAATCGTTCATGAGCGTACCGGAGTGCCCTTCCCAGAGAAAGAAGTTATGCCGCGGCATCTGTTTGCGGACCTCCGCGCGGCTGACCTGTTTGCCGATCAGCGTGGTGGTCTCGACGCCGGCCTGGCGCAGCGAGGCGATGGTGTTGCGCGAGAACGTTTCCAGCAAACTGAGGCCGCCGCCCGAATTGCTCGCCACCAGCGCCTTGAGCGGCTGGCGTGATTCCAGCAGCAGCTGTTGCCGCGCCAACATCAACGGCACGACGGCGCGGTCCTCATGGAAAAGCCGACCGGCGGCGTAGCTGAAGGGTTCATTGCCGTTGGGCGTCAACGGTTCCATTTCGATCTGCTGGTCTTTGTCGCCAGGGATGGGATTGGGCCGACGCCAGACAGGAATGGCCTTCAAATTGGCCAAAAATAGTAAGGCCTCAACGCGGCGCAGCGCCTCACGCCGCTGGGCGCGCTCCAAGACTTCAACAACATTGGTCCCTTCCGCATTGGTCAAAAGCAGTGCGGCGTTGCGCCGGGGAGCGATCCAAGGGGCCAGCGCCGACATCCCGCCCATTTCCCCAGCTATGTCCGCAGGATTGACGAAAACCACGTTTTCAATGCGCCCCTTGCACGCCAGTTGTTTCTGATAAGCCGCAGCCACGGCCTTTTCGCTGCCGAGCTTGATGATCTCGACGTCGGAAAGCCGTCCGACCCATTTCTCGGCCTTGCCGACCAGATGAACGCGGCGGGTGCGCCATTGGCCGATCTTCCGCGCCAGCTGCGCCGTTTCGCTGTCCCGACCGTGCAGCACATACAACGGCGCGCGCAGAACAGCGGCCAGACATGCAGCTTGAAGCAACGTGCCGCGCGGATGGACCGGACAAACCACCACGTCGTCGGCATGCTTAAAAAGCGTCCGCCACAGCGGCAAAGGGTGTCCGCGCGTCCATAAGAGAGGAGCAGACGTTTGCACGTCCAGGCGGCGCTCCAGGTCGGAATGCCTATCCGTCGCGCCGCCGATCAGGATAACTTGGGCCGGCTTGTAAGCGGCCAAAAACGCTTTCAAATAGGGCGTGGCTTTTACCGAATCGAGCAACAAAATACTGTTGGGTTGCCAAGCGGCCAGCGCTGCGCCCAGCACGATGAGTTGCTCGTCCGATAGTTCCCGGGCGAGATAGACAGTACGTTCACTCGGCGCCGGCCCTGCCGACGCCCTCGGAACATCCAGGGCCAGCGCCAAAACAACAATGCTAAGACACTTATGCATCCGTGCAAGAAAAGGCATCATTCGGTCCCTCGTGACAGAGAACGTTTAAAGTTATTGCATGGGAGCCGCTGCGGCCAGATAGGGGACGCTGCCCGGCTGAGGTGCTTTCAAGCACGGTGACTATCTTGCAACAGGCAGGACAAAAATACCAGAGCAGTACCCTGCCGCTGGCAAGCTGGCAAAGACAGCGAAGGCGCGTTAGAAGAGGAAATCATGCAATATCAGAGGCAGCAGCGGAACAACTGCCTTCTCTTACGCTTCGCGCCTGGATCATTCCGTCCGTCCGCGACCTTCGAGCAGACGGTTGAGGCGTTCATTCATTTCTTCTTCGGCGGCGGCGGACCAGGTATATTCATGGTACGGTTTGAAACCGCCCTCGCTGGTAAACGTCGCCGTCGGTGCGGGGCAGAGGGAGAGCACGCCCAGCGACTGACCGCGGACGCTCAACTCAAATCCGCTGACCTGTTCCAAATCAGCGGCGTCGAGCGTTCCGGGAGCAACCATAGTGGGACCATCGGTGATAAGCACGTCTTGCTCCAGCAATAACGGGGGGTTGACCGCTCCGGGCACCTGAGCGGTGATTTGCAAACGGCACAGGCCGGCCATACCGGGTTCACCGCTGCGGACCAGAAAACAAGGGCCAATGCGCTTGGCGCTTTCCAATGGTGGGACTTGGCGCGTCAGGCGCACCGATTCGGGGGTGGCCTGGACGACGAAGCGTGTATCGGCGATACCGAGGGAACGGTGGAAGGCGCGTTGCGAGATGCCGCGGACGCGCTGACTGGCCAGAGGCCGATCACCCAATAGCCAGGTGGCCACCCAGGTGCCAATGCGGCGGGGATAGCGCTTGGGCACCACGGTAACCAGGGCTTGCCGTCCGCCCAGCTGCGAACTGCACAGGCTCACCGGCACGCGCGTTACCGAACCGCTCCGTTCGCAACGAAACTCCACTTGCAGATCCAGGTCGAGCAACGGCACCAGGCTGGTGGGACTGAGGAGGACGGCACTGGCCAAGAGCCCACGGCACTGGCTGGAAACAAAGGTCTGGCAAGCCACCGTCTGCGTGCCCAGCCGCACGCACAAGGTCGGCATCTGCAAGCGCAAGTTTTGCAGGAATTCTTCTTTGCTCAAAAATGGCAGCGTCAGCTGGCCGAGTATCCTCTCGCGGCAGAGCAGTTCGACTGTGACCGTTTGCCCCGGCGGCGGGAAGCGGAAGGTCAAGCGATGTTGCTCGTCGGCCTCGTGCTCCATTTTCTCGGCAGAGACCAGGTCCATTCCGGGAACGCGGAGCTGGAAATCGGCCTTGCGGCGCATACTGGTTTTGGGCAGGCGCACCCACGCCGTCACGAGGACGGCCTCCGCATTCCAGGGGATCGGTTGGTCGTCCACAGTTCGGCCGGCTTTTTCATAGCGAAAGTGCATGGCCTGCGACCGGGGGCCGATGCGGTACAACGGCCAAAAGTCATGCATTTTCAAGTCGAGCCAGCGCTTGATCCAAGGCCACATCGAGTTCCTCCACCGAGGAAGGAGTCGGGCGCGCCTGGCAGATCAAGCAGTCCGCCGCGCGCGGCACACGAAAACGGTAGGGCCGAAACGCTTCCTCAAACAGTTCAGGCACGCGCTGTAAAGTCAACAACAAGGTTGTGAACTCTCCCCCTTTATTCTCGCTTGCAGGAGGAATAAAGGAAGGATGGGCCGGGTCGTCCAGTAAGCCGAGCGTGACCAGAGCGTGCAGGGCGGCGATGGCCTGGATGGACGCTTTGCTGGCCGGTATAGTCGTTTCCGGGACCGGCCCGCCGGGCTGGGAATAATCGGGCGGCGGCGCTTTGTCTACGACCACCGAGCGCTTGAGGTAACTGGCCACGCAGCCGTAACAGGGACCGCCCGGCACAAACCAGTGGACGAAACCGCCAATGCCGCCAGAGAGCACTTCACCGAGCGTCCACGGCTTGCCGTACTTCCGCATCAGCGCATCCCAGTGATACTTGGCCGGTTCGTTATCGGCGGCGCAGACACCGAGGTCGCATTCAGCCGCTACAGCTTCGATGGCTCCTTGCTGGGCGGGATCGCACAGATCATAGGGTAACAGCTCCACTACGAGGTCCGGCCGCCGCTCCAGCAGCCAGCGCCGTGCTAGCACCGCCTTGGCTTCGCCCACGGCCGACAGGGGGAACAGATGGCGCACGACATTGTGCGGCTTGTAAACATCCGGCTCAATGAGCGTCACCCGGGTCAGGCGCGGATCGCGACAGAGCATGTCGAGCACGGGCATTCCGCCGCTGCCTGCACCAACCTGAAGGAGATGGGCCATAACTGCATCCTCGCATCTGTTGGGTGGTAAAGGGGTTGAGGGTTGGCCAATGGACCCATCCGTCTTCCGAAGCTCCCCCATCCCCTACTTGGCCTCCGGCAGTGGCCATTCCCCCGTTTCGTGCCAGATTTCGTAGCACGCCAGCCAGCGCCACGCCGCCTGCACGGCGAAGATGCAGGTAAAACGCGCCGGATCCCAACGACTGCTGGCCCGCGTGCTCCCTTGCCGCCACAGACACAAGGTCTGGCCTTCCAGCAGATGCGGACAGTGCTTCAGGGCGGTCAGCACTCGCGTCTCCGGCGGCACGGTAGGATAACTGGACACCAATCGTGTCTCCAGTTGGTAAATGTTGTGGCCCGGCTTGAGGCAGTAGCGCAGAACAAGCGTGCCGCCCAACCGGCTGAGACGGATCTGGAAAGCCGGGTCACGCCCTTCATTGTAGCGTTCAATGACCGGAATCTCGACGCTGAGCAAGCGCCGCTTGCCGGCCTCGCTGTCGAGAAGACTCATAGCCCAAAGGTCGGTTGTCCGTGGTCCGTTGCGCCGTTATCCGTTGTCCGTGTCCGCCATACCGACAACGGATAACGGATAACGGACAACAGACCACTGGGGTTAATAGTGGCACGGGACCGATTTGATGGCCGAGATCACCTCTTCATCAGGGACTTCGTCGGCTGTACCGAGGAAGCTGGTATCGCGGCGGTCCATGAGGATGGCCCGATCGTTCTCGGCATTGCCGCGCAGGGCATTGATGAGTTGCCGTCGTTCGGTGTCGTTAAGAGGACGGAAGTCCATGGACAGTACTCCTTGTTTGAACCTGCCTCCGGCCTGAAGCCAGAGGAAACCACAAGATGAGCCAGCCTTGGGAGCTGGCGTTACCCATACTCAAGCTCGCGCCGCCAATTCTGCGAGCAGCAGGTAAACGCCGCGGTCCACCCACTCATCGTGATGATGAACCTCCAGCACTTCCCCGCTCCGAAGCAGGTAGTAACGTACCTCCTTGGGCCGAATCAGCACCCGCAAGGAGTCACCCGGTTCGGCCAAGGGGAGGATAAGGAGCAACCCTGCTCCCCATTCATCGGACATCACCTCGAAACGCAACGCCGACTGTTGGCGGTACAGCCGTTCGATGCGCTCGGCGTGGAGCTCCAACGTCGCCCAGATCCCATGCAACGCCCGTGCCAGGTCTGGGCCAATCGTCACCTCCACAGGCAACGGGCGATAAGCGCTGTCTCCCTGACGGAGAGCATACCAGGAGAAGCGCAGTCCCTTCAAGCACTGCACGTGCGGCCGCGGCTGGTAAGCGAATAAGTCGCCGGGCGTCGGCACGCCGTCTGCGGTGCCTATGCCAAAGACCCCCTCCTTGCCGCGCAGGTTCGCAACCCATTGTCTATCGCCGCGCAAGTCGCCGTCGCTGGGACGACGCAGCGACCCCGGATGGGTATGCACCACACCTACGGTGGTCAGGCGGCGATCGCTCTGCCGCACGATGCGGCTGGCTAGCACTTGGGCGCTACTGTTGAAGCGGACATGAGCGACGCTGGCATCCCGCCGCGTGCCGGCCGGCAGGGTGGCCACAACGATTGCTTCTCGCGCTTCCCGCAACCCAAGCAGTAACCAGCCGGTTTCCTCGTCGCCGCGCGCTTCGGCGCGATGGTTGGCGAATTCCTCGAACAAGGTTCGCCCCACGCCATCGGTCAGCAGCACGCGCTCTAGGGGGCCGTAGCTGACGGGCGCCGAAGCTGCTGTACGGGGCGCCGGCGGCGATGGGCGAGGCCGATGCCACGAACGGTGCAGATCGTCGAGCCATCCCCTCGCTGTTTGCAGCCATCGCATCGCTCGGTTCACCCCCGCACGTGGGGGAAGCTCTGTATTGCGGCTCGTCGGTTTCCGGGTGGGCCTGTGTGTTGCCCTTGGCCCGTGAACGAGCCGCAACGACGAGCGAGCCTCCCCCTCTTCCTTTCCATCATCATAACCATCCCGCAGGGTGGAGTCAAAAGAGGAAGGCAAGTTTCTTGCGCTCCCTTATGAGCGGCGTAGCATCGAGACAAAAAGCGAGCCAGAAGGTCGATCATTGTCTCCTGCTCCTTTGCCGAGCGCGGCTGGGAAAAAACCTGGCGAACTATAAGGTTTCTGTTATCCTGCAACGCAGTCCTTCTTTATTGTATGTGCCTTCCGTGGAGCAGATCATGATTGGTTCCATTGAGGTTTTATGTGCCGGCATTATTGTGGCCGACCATGTCAGTTCGCCGATTTCCCATCTTCCCGCCCCGGGCGAGTTGGTGCTGGCCGACCAACTGCTCTTGACCATCGGCGGCTGCGCCGCCAACGTTGCCGTCGATCTGGTCAAGCTGGGGGTGTCGGCCGCGGTGGTGGGGCGCGTCGGTGACGACGTATTTGGCCGCGTCGTCGCCGACCTGCTGCATCAGAGTGGGGTCGATGTCTCGGCCGTGCAGATCAGTCCAGGCAGGGAGACCAGTCAAACACTTATCATCAACGTGGCCGGTCAGGACCGGCGCTTTATCCATACCTTCGGCGCCAACGCCGCTTTCCGCGCCGCAGACATCCCGCTCGACCGCGTAGCCCGTTGCCGCGTGCTCTACCTGGGTGGCTATCTGCTTATGGGCGGCGTACACGCAGACGAATTGGTCCCCGTGTTCGCCGCCGCCCGCCGCGCCGGCGCCAAGACAGTGCTTGACGTGGTAACGCCGGCCCCCGCCGATTATCTACCACGCTTGGAGAAGATTTTGCCGCACGTCGATGTATTTCTGCCCAACGATCACGAAGCCGAACTGATCCTTCACGAAAAAGATCCGTTGCGCCAAGCCGAGAGGTTTCATCAGCTGGGAGCGCAGACGGTCATCATCACCAGGGGCGAGCGCGGTTCGGTGTTGGTAGGACAAAACGTGCGCCTACGGGCCGAGAGCCATCGCGTACCGTTTGTGGACGGCACCGGCGGCGGCGATGCCTTTGCTGCCGGCTACATCGCCGGTCTGCTGCGCGGATTGGATGAAGAAGGCTGTTTGCGCATCGGCAGTGCAGTGGGCGCAAGCTGCGTCCGCGCCATCGGCACGACGGCAGGCGTGTTCACCCGACCGGAGCTGGAGGCGTTTCTGCGCGACAATCCCTTGCGGATCGAGCGGACATAAAAAAGCGGACTTGTCGAGTCGTTGAACAAGAAGGCCAGGCAGAGGGGAACTTCACGAATGCGCTGCGAGATGCGCGAGCAGACGGTCGAGGAAAGGGACTTGATCGGGGTGCAAAAGCCGCCGGGCCTCATCGAGGGGGACGAAGCGTGCCTGATCGATCTCCCATGAAGTCGGGCGCGGCTCCCCCTCCGCCGGGGCAGGTCCGGCGAAACAATGCACGTCCTTTTGACTCTTTTTGTACTCGATAAATCCTAGGTAAACGAGGTCGCCGGGTTGGATGCCGACTTCTTCGTGCGTCTCGCGCCGGGCAGTCCGTTCCAGGTCCGTTTCGCCCTCGTCGGGTATACCTTTGGGAATGCTCCACGGCGCACGGCGATTGTAGGGACCGGAAGGATGTACAAGCAGGACTTCCAGTCCGCTCGGGCCTTGGCGATACAACAGTGTGCCGGCCGATTGTTTGCGAGGCATGGCATTCCTCTATGGTACTTTCAACGAATTGAAGATGCGTTGCAGCAGCGTTTCCGGCGTGATGTCTTCGGCCTCGGCTTCATAGGTGACCGTGACGCGATGCCGCAGCACATCATAGCCGATCGACTTCACGTCTTGCGGTGTGACGTAGCCCCGACCGTCTAGAAACGCCTGCGCCTTGGCCGCCCGCGCCAGAAAGATCGTGGCCCGTGGACTGGCGCCATACTGAATGTAGGGCGCCAGGTCCAACCCATACTCGCCGGGGTTGCGCGTACAGTGGACAAGATCAACGATGTAGCGCTTGATCTTGTCATCCACGTAAATCTGATCGAGCACCTTGCGCAGCGCGAACAGATCGGAAGGGCCAAGGACGGCGGCGACGCTCAAGTCCGGCTCGATCGCCGCCATACGATTGAGGATGAGCAGCTCGTCTTCCTTGCTCGGATACGTCAATTTGAGTTTCAGCATGAAGCGATCGACTTGCGCTTCGGGCAACGGATACGTGCCTTCTTGCTCGATGGGGTTCTGCGTGGCCAAGACGAGGAACGGCTGTTCGAGAATGTAACTGTTGTCACCGATGGTGACTTGTTTTTCCTGCATAGCTTCCAGCAGGGCGCTCTGCACTTTGGCGGGGGCGCGGTTGATCTCATCCGCGAGGACGACGTTAGCGAAGATAGGCCCTTTTTTGATGCTGAATTCGCCGCTGCGCGGGTTGTAAATCTGCGTGCCGATCACATCAGCGGGCAGCAGATCGGGAGTAAACTGAATACGGCTGAAGCTCAGTCGAAGGCTGCGCGCCAGGGTGCGAACCGCCAACGTCTTGGCCAAGCCCGGCACACCCTCCAGGAGCAGGTGGCCGCCAGTCAAGAGACCGACCAGCAGGCGATCGATCATCGGCCGCTGCCCGACGATGACGCGCTCCATTTCACCGTAAAGGGGACCCAAGACAGCGCGCAGATCACGCACCCTGCGGTTGAGTTCCTGGACGTTGACGGTCATGGACTACCTCCTCGTGCCATTGTGGGCCATGCCGTCGCAATTGACAACCCAACCGTTCGCGGGTGCGATCCGGGTTAGCGACGCTTGAGCAAAACATCGCTAACCCGGAGGACCAGCTCACCACCGGTAGTAATAGTAGCCGGGACCGTAATAGTAGCCGGGATACGGCCCTCCCCAGTAACCCCGGTAGTAGGGGTAGGGGTAGTACCATCTGCCATAGTGGGGATGGTGGTAGAAGCGGGGATGGTAGCCGTAGTAAAAACCAGGGCCGTACCTGTGGCTGTGCCAATGATGGGCCACGAGTATCGTGTCTCCCCTGGTGAGCGTCGGGCCGACGTGCTGCTCCGCTCGTGCCTGCCCCGGAGTCGCCAGTCCCAAGCCCAGCGCGCCGGCAACCAAAGCCAGAGACCAAAGTGCCGAACGCATGTTACGCCTCCTTCTCTGTTCAAAAAAGCCGCATAAGCAACCCTCTTTAAGAGGTGGTGCAAAAGGGATGCCATTGGCCCGATGTTGCCACGCTATATCCAACAAAATATAACGATGCCCCAGGACCAAGGCGCCTCCTACGAGGGCCTCGCCTCGGGCGTCTGGAAACCGAAGCGTTGGAGCCGGCGCTGAGCGAGCGGCGAGGTCAGGAAGGCGAGCAGGTTCCGTGCGAAGGGAGATTGTTCGCCGCAGCGCAAGAGGGCGGCGGTGTAGCGAATGGCCGGCTCCGCGGGCCGGCTGGTGAAGAGGATGCGGCAATGGCGCGCTGTATGGACATCGCTGCGGTACACCAAGCCGACATCGGCCTGGCCGGATTCAACAGCGGCCAGAACGACGCGCGGATTATCGAGGAAAAGGGCGCGTTGCCGAATCGCGTTCCACAGGCCAAGCGGCTCCAGATAAGCGCGGCAGTAACGGCCCAGCGGACAGGAGGGATCGGCCAAAGCAATGCTATGCACCGGCTCTTGCAACAAAGCGTGGGGGCCGGACAGCTTGGCGATGCCAGGCGTGGCAGTGATTGCGGCCAGGCGATTGGCGCCCAGGGGGATGCGTCCTTCGGGGGCGAGAAGACCGGCCTGTTCCAAGCGATCAAGTGGCTCATCGGCAGCACTGAGGAAGAGATCGACGTGAACCCCCCTGAGGACATGATCGGCCAATTCGTCGGAAGCGCCGCAGATGGTCCGCACGGGGATGGAGGGCTGCTGGACGGCAAACTCAGCGAGCAAGCAATGCAGGACATTTTCCAGGCTGGCAGCGGCGGCGACGTGGACCCCAGAGGAATCGGACGGCAACGTGGCCAACGGCGCAGAAGCCGTCTGCTGGATACGCGCTTGCAAGGCGCGATAGGCGGCGATAGCGGCACGCCCTCGCGCGGTCAACTCCGCCCCGCCACCGGCTCGGCCTCCCGTTTGACGCTGCACCAACTCTTCGCCGGCCGCCCGGTTGACGCTATCCACCAGCAGCCAGGCCCGGCGATAGGACATGCCCAGCTTCCGCGCCGCAGCACTGATGCTGTGACAGCGCTCGATCGCCTCCAGCAGCTCCAGTCGGCCCGGACCCAGGACGGCTTCTCCCGCCCGTTCCATCCACAAGCGGACGCCCACCGTCCAGTCGTTCATCCACTCCTGCTCTGTGTTGCTCATCGCCCCTTACCTCGTTTCCAAGGAAGACAGATGCCGCCAACCTCACCTCCGCTGCGCCGAACCGCTTTCACGCTCATCGAGTTGCTTGTGGTCATTGCCATCATCGCTGTGTTGATTGGCTTGCTGCTGCCGGCCGTGCAAAAAGTCCGGGATGCCGCCAATCGTATTCAATGCGCGAACAATCTCCATCAAATCGGCATCGCCTGCCATATGTACAATGATACGCTCGGCGAGCTGCCACGCTATCGTCTCTGCCCCGCCCCCTGGCAGGGTGGGAAAGACCTTTACTGCGACCAACTGACTTCGCCGGAGTATTACACAGGCCCCAACGAGGTTTGGTGGGCGCCCTACGACAATCGCGTCTCGCCGGAAAGTCCCCCGCTGCCGGACTTCCATCCTACCCGCGCCCTGTTATGGCCGTTTGTCGAGGGCAACCGCAAAGTGTTTCTGTGTCCCAACGGAATCGATCCGGCCACCGGCAATACATACCAGGTCAGCTATGGCATGAACTACACTACGGGCGGTCCCAATGGGAAGCCGCTTATCCACCTTATCAACGGCAACGGCAGCTCCAATATCCTGATCGTCTGGGACCACGGCAAGACGCCCGGCTGCGCCAACTCCAAAATTGCCGCGCCGCGCGGGCCGTGGCAACCGTTCATCAATCCCAGCGATACGACGCATTATCCCCAGCGCCGCCACGTCAACGTCTTCAACGTGCTCTACTGCGATGGGCACGTCGTCCCCATCACACAGAGCGATTTGCAGTTGCCATTGTTCTACGCCAACTGAACCCTCTGTGCGCGTACAATAGAACGCAACAAGCCGAAAGCGTGAGCGACGGATGCTACGCCGTTGCTTCTGCTCCCGGTTTGTCATCGACTTAACGGGAGGACGCATGGGCTATCGCAATCTCCGGGATTGTGTCAGCGATCTGGAGCGCACGGGGCAGCTCATCCGCATCGAGCAAGAGATCGATCCGGATTTGGAGATGGCCGAGATCCATCGGCGTGTTTACGAAGTCGGTGGGCCGGCCTTGCTGTTCACGCGAGTCAAGGGTTGTTCCTTTCCAATGGTGAGCAACCTGTTCGGCACGCCCCAGCGCATCCGTTATCTGTTCCGCGATACACTGCCGGCCGTGCGCCGTCTCGTCGAATTGAAAAAGGATCCGGGCGCTTTCTGGAAAAACCCGTGGCGCTATCGGGACGTTCTGGGAGCGTTGTTGCACATGCGGCCCAAGCCGGTCAAGTCCGGGCCGATCCTCGCTCAGCAGACGACGATCCGCCAATTGCCGCAGCTGCGTTGCTGGCCGCTGGACGGCGGGGCCTTCATCACGCTGCCGGCGGTATACACCGAAGACGTGGACCGTCCTGGTTGGCGGCATTCCAATCTGGGCATGTATCGCGTGCAGCTGTCGGGCAATCGCTATGAGCCGGATCGGGAAGTGGGTCTGCACTATCAGATCCATCGCGGCATCGGCGTGCATCATGCGGCGGCCCTGCGGCGGGGCGTGCCGCTGCGCGTCAATGTCCTGGTCGGCGGTCCTCCAGCGTTGACGTTGGCCGCCGTCCTGCCGCTGCCGGAGGGAATGCCGGAGCTGGCCTTTGCCGGCGTTTTGGGCGGCCGCCGCATCGCGCTTGTGACGCCGCCGCCCAGCGACGGCGCTTCCATTCCCTTGCCTGTTCCGGCCGAAGCGGATTTCTGCATTTGCGGCAACGTCGATCCGCAGCGCTTGTTGCCGGAGGGACCGTTCGGCGATCATCTGGGCTATTACAGTTTGGTCCATGATTTCCCGGTGCTGCGCGTGGAGCGCGTCTATCATCGCCCCGGCGCGATCTGGCCGTTCACCGTCGTCGGCCGCCCGCCCCAAGAAGATAGCTGTTTTGGCGACCTTATTCATGAGTTAACCGGCCCCCTCATTCCCAGCGTGGTGCCGGGGGTCCATGCCGTCCACGCCGTTGATGCGGCCGGCGTACACCCCTTGCTCTTGGCCATCGGTAGCGAACGCTACGTGCCCTATGCACGCGAACGCCGCCCACAAGAATTGCTGACCTGCGCCAACGCTCTCCTCGGCCAGGGGCAGCTGTCGCTGGCCAAGTATCTGCTCCTTATCGCGCGCGAAGACGATCCGCAATTGGACATTCACGACATCGCCGCTTTCTTCCGGCACCTGCTCGAACGCATCGATTGGCAAACCGACCTGCATTTCCAGACGCGCACAACGATCGACACGCTTGATTATTCCGGCAGTGGTCTCAATGAAGGATCGAAAGTGGTCGTCGCGGCAGCCGGGAGGAAACGGCGCAGCTTGGGCGTCGAGCTGCCGACAAAGCTGCCATTGCCGGAAGGGTTCCGCGAGCCGCGCGTGTGTTTGCCGGGCGTCCTGGCTATTGAGGCGCCGAAGTATCCCGCGGAACATGGGCGTGAGATACCGCCGGATGTAGAGAAGTTCTGCCGGGCATTAACAGAAACCTCGCTGGCAGAGTTTCCCCTCGTGGTGTTGGTAGACGATAGCGATTTCACAGCCCGGTCGCTGCGGAACTGGCTGTGGGTGACGTTCACACGCTCCAACCCGGCAGCGGACATCCACGGCGTCGGAGCCTTTATCCACCAAAAGCACTGGGGCTGTAGCGGCCCTCTGGTGATCGATGCTCGTCTTAAGCCGCATCACGCACCGCCGCTGGAAGAAGATCCGGCCATCACCCGGCGCGTCGAAGCTCTGGGCGCACCGGGCGGGCCGCTGTATCGCATCATCTGATTGCTCTTGACCGTAGAATCGGATCAGCGTATCTCCCTTCGTTCCTGCGCTCGGCGCAGGAACGAGGAGCCAGCGCATGAACCAGACGACAAGGCTGCGCGGGATGTCGCCATGCCTGCTCTTGTTGATTGTTTTATCTCCTTGTTCGGTCTTGGCACAGCAGGCGCCGATCAGCGACAGTACCGTTTTGCCGCCGCCTTCCGGGGATGAGCCTGTTCCCCCGCCCACCCTGAGACCGTCCCTTCCGATCCTCAACACCGGACCTTTCGCGCCGCCGCCTCCGCCGCCGCCTTCCTCCGCCGAGAACCTTTGGGGCTTGGTTCCCGATTGGTCGAGCTTGTCGCAGAATCTCTTCGCCGATCATGAGCTGGACATCCTCAAGCCGCACCTCAAGGCGGCGCTGATCGGCCCAGCGGTCTTTCCCGGCGGCATTGTGGACAGTGTGCATCCGCCGACGGCCACGCTGAATTGGACGGGGGCGCCGCGCTGGGAAATCGGATGGTTCTTGCCGCCGGGCCTGGGCTATTTCGCCATCAGTTGGCGCGGCTTTGCCGATGACGGCCGGCAGACGGTCACTGCCCTCGATGGCGTGCCTTACGCCCTGCGGACGCGCTTGGACCTGAACCAGGTCGCTTTCGATTATGGCCTGGCGCCCTACTCGTTCGCTCCACGTTGGTTCGTAAGCGGCCGGCTCGGCGTGGCGGCGGCCGTCGTGTATTTCGACAATGTGGCCGTCAGCGCCCCGCAGACCCTCGACGCCAGCAATGATTACTACGGCGCAGGGCCGCACTTGCGTCTGGATGTGTGGCGCGAGTTCAATCTTTTGCCGGGACTGGCCCTGTTCGCGCAGCCCGACCTGATGGTGTTGGTCGGCCGCATTCAGCAACACTACCGCGAGAGCGACCTGATAGACGGCGCCACGATTGCAGGTTCGTATTTTTTGCGCCGGACGCAGACAGCCCCGGTGTTTACACTGCGGGCCGGCCTGTCCTATACGCCGTCGAACGGGAACCAATGGCGCTTCATCGATTGGAGCAAATGGCGTTTCATGGTCGGTTACGAATTCGAGGACTGGTGGAACGTCGGTCAAGTTCCGGGGCAACCTTCACGTGGCGAGTTTTACACCAACGGCATCTTCTTGCGTGCCGCCGCTGCATTCTGATGTTCGACGCGCCGGCGCCGTCGCCTTTCGCTCCCCGTCGATTGTCTTGTTTGTTTCGCTGCGAGCGATATAATTAATTAATGTAATTGTGTCCCAAAAATGAGTCCTTTCACAAGGGGGGCGATTTGGTTTCGACCGGGTAAGTTGAAGTGCAGACGGCGTGTCGTGGTTGACTAGCTGGCCACGTAAAAAGCTAGTCTCACAAATAACTGCTGAACCGCAGTTGACTCTGGCGGCCTAATAACGGCTGCCCCGTGTCCGAGAGCTTTGCCTGAGAGGTCTCGGCGCGGTCGCCAAATCAGGCTCGCTGTCACCAGAAGCCGGCCTTTCGGGACCGGCTGTACCGGCGGCGGTGACGGCTAGATTCACAGTCGGTTAGCTCTTGAGACATCCTGCTTGTCGGAGGTCGCAAGGGCGAACGTTCCGCGAGGGGCCGCAAGGCACCGTCGCAGAGAAAGAAGACAAGCTACACACGTAGAAGTCTGCACGGAAATGCCACGGGACCGGGGTTCAATTCCCCGCGCCTCCACTCTGTGGAACGAGAAGCCCTTTGACAAGTACGTCGAAGGGCTTTCTTATTACAGGACAAAGAGTTGCGTCTGCAAGCCGAAGTCTTTCCTTCTAGGAGCCATCCTCATGCACCGCCGTCAATTTCTGCACGCCGGAGCATTAGCCGCATTGGCCGCTCCCACCACTCCCACCACCGCCGCTCCTCCTCCTGCTCCGGAGGCCAAAGCCCCGCTGTTTCGTCTCGGTCTGGTCACCTACAACTTGGCCGCAGCATGGAACCTTGCTACCCTGCTGCGCGTGTGTAAGAGCGCCGGCATCTCGCCGGTGGAACTGCGGACCACACACAAACACGGCGTCGAACCGTCCTTGACCAAGGAACAACGCAAAGAGGTACGCAAACGCTTTGCGGATGCCGGCATCGACATTTGGGGCTGCGGCACCACCTGCGAGTTTCATTCACCTAATCCTGCCGAAGTCAAAAAGAACATTGAGACCTGCAAGCGCTTCGTCGATCTGGTAGCTGACCTCGGCGGCCGCGGCGTGAAAGTACGGCCCAATGGACTGCCCAAGGAAGTGCCCGTGGAGAAGACGTTGGAGCAGATTGGCAAGTCGCTGGTCCTGTGTGGTCAGGCCGCCGACGATGCCGGCGTCGAAATCTGGGTCGAAGTCCACGGCCGCGGCACGGCCCATCCGCCGCACATGAAAACGATCATGGAGCAGTGCGGCCATCGCCGCGTCGGCCTGACGTGGAACTCCAACAGCACAGACATCAAAGATGGATCGATTGAAGAATATTTCAATCTTTTATGGCCGTGGATTCGCTCCTGCCATATCAACGAGCTGTACAAGGATGCGGCTGGGGCCTATCCGTACCGTGAACTGTTCCGGCTGTTCCGCCGGCGCGGTTACGATCGCGTGACTCTGTGCGAAGTGGGACGAACGGTAGCGGACGAAGCGGCAGGGACCGAGATCTTACGCTATTACAAGGCGCTGTGGACGGAATTGAACCGAGACGGAAAAGGCCCACGCCCTACCGCTAATCGCCGAGCGCGACCTGGCGATAGGTGCCGCCATTGTTGCGGGCCAGCTGGGCGAGCAGGCCTTGCGGATGCGGAGTGCGGAGGCGGGTCAGTTCGATGGTGTGAATGACCGTGCCTCGGTTCCGCCGGGCGACGGCGGAAATCACCTCTGGTTTGAGGTCGTCGGCGTCGGTGAGAAAGTACAGCACGTCCGGATGCAGGTCCAGACCGCGGCACAGGGCGGCGAAGTGGTTCGTGGCGCCGGCGGCTTCGAGTGTCAACAGAAACGAAACGGCCTTGTCCACAATGGCCGGCTCGGCCGGCAGCAAATCCCGCCGACCGTCTACGACCAACGATTCTGCAAAATCGTTGTAATCGATAACCTGGAAACGCACCGTAGCAGGCAGCTGCCGTAGACTGGCGATCAGTTCTCGGCGGGCGAAATCCAATTTTCGATCGATCCCCATAGTCAAGGAACGATCCAGTACATAGACCACACTGTTCGCCGCCGCCGGCAACGGGAAAAGACTGCCGCCCTGGGGGCCGTTCTTGTTCCCGATCTCGTTCCCGTTGCCGATCCTGTTTTCGGTGGAAGAATCAGAAACGGGAACGGGACGTTTTTGGGGCTTAGGAATGTCCTCTAATTGAGGCGCGAGGGTAGCGTTCACGTCTTGATCGAGCATATCGGGCGGCAGTCCGCGCTCTGGTAGAAGTATGGGCGAACCCGAATCGAGGACGCAGGTATCCAGCGTGATGCGCGTGCTTTCGATCGCGAGCATGGGACTGCGCGTCCGTGTCGGCCAAAACCACAGGAACAAAAACACCAAGCCGTGCAACGCTAGCGATACGAACAGGGGGACGACGGCACTACGGAAAGTCCCGTGTGGCTTACCGGAATGCAGCATGATTGCCTCTTTTCGGCAATTTTACTGAAGACCGGAGGCGGTCCCGGTCGATAACACTACCATCGTGAGGTGATACACCCACCGGGACTTGCCCCCTTGAGCCATTCACCTGGAAGAAGAGTCGTTGTCGTGTGGTGTTGACCCACCTCAAGAGGAGCGGTGGCGCAAGGCAGCGCCACCGCTTTTTTGCGCTTGGCTTTGCCGTGATGCAAAGGAAGCGGACGATAGCCAGCGCCTGCGGTCTGGGCAAGACCAATTCCGGAGCAATAGCGAGATCATGGCCCTTTCGAGCGATCCTATTCATTCGGTGGGCAATGGAGCAGCTTTGAATGCTTCGCCACGTTGTCCACGCCGCGTGGTGTTGCTCCGCGGTGGTGAAGACAGCGAGGCGGAGTGTGTGTTGCAGGAATATCACGGCGCGGAAGTGAGTGGTAAGCGCCTGCACGCGGAGGTACAGCGCCTGGCGAGCGAACATCGGGGCCGTTATGTTGCTGCCGAGTGGCTCGGCCCGCTGGGCTGGACGCGCTTTCTGTGGTGCCGCCTCGGCCCATCCGACGTATCCACTAGCGAGCCGGAAGCGTAAGCGATGGCCCATCAGCCGTCGCTTATGCTTCCGGCTCGATTTGCCGTGAAGAAGTTACCGCGGTGGCTTATCTACCTGCTCGCGTGTAATTACGACGCTGAGCGCGATGCCTTCCACTTCTTTTTGCAGCGCCGCCAGGTCGTGGGGCAGCAAACGGGCGGCGAGAGTGGCCCCGCCGTTGTTTTGTCGCGTTACGTAATAATCCAGGATGCATTTCTGCTTGCCCATCTCCGTCTCGAAGGCGAAATGCTCCAGCATCGGCGACGACCGCACTGTCCGTGGCGGCTCGATGCGCAGCAGACGCGCCTGTTGCTTGGTAAGCCAATCGCGCGATTCCGCCAAGAAGCGCGCCCCGGTTGGAGCGCGGGCCAGCGGTTCGAGCGTCAGTAGCAGACCGCTGCCGTCGGCACTGTCCAGCGCCACCTGGTTGCCGCGCACGCTCGCCACATGCCAGCGGCGTGGATACAGAAAACGCACCCCCAACTCGGCATTGTCGTACAGCAGTCGCGTGTTGTCGGCGTTAGGTTCTGTGACCACGCCCTTGAGCGCCGACTCGCTCAGCTCCGGCGCCCGCGTGTTGGCCTGCCGCGTCAGTACGAATCGGCCTTCGATTCGGCCCACTTCCTTGCCGTCTTTAGCGAGCAAGAGGTGCTTGCCTTGCAGGTACAGATAACTCAGGTGGTTCGATTCCAGGTCGAAAAAGAAATAACCGTCCAATTCTTGGCGATTGGGGCCATCTTCGTTCGCTCCACGGAGTGAACCACGGAAGGAGATGCGGGCGTGCCGACGTTTCTCCACGTTGGTGAATTGCTCCAGCCGACACTCCAGCGATCCCTCCTCGATACGCTCCAGGTCGGTCAATTCCTGGATGGCCGACTGGGTCGCCGACCAACGCTCGCCCTGCCTGACCGGATGGCCGGGCAACAGACCCACCAGGGCCGGCGTGAAGACATCGGTGCGAACCAGGTCGATCTCGCCCCACATCAAGGGGCCGTCCGGCGAAAACGGCACTTCTTTGTTCTGATAGCGCAGCAGGATGAGCCGGCGCACCTCCGGACGCAGTGAATTCTCCTGCGGCTGCTCGCCGATCGTGCGGCGAAAATCCGTGCGGCGGCATAGGCGAACCGTCTTGCGCACCTGGCCATCTTGGCCCACATCGAGAATGCGCTCATCGTATTCAATGGCGCTGGTGCCGCGCACGCTCAACGGCTTGGGCGCCGGCTTGCCTTTCTCCGCTGGTAAGATCAGGGTGCCGGAAAGATCTACTCGCGTACAGACGTGATATTCGTAGCCAGCGAAAAACCGTTCGCGGAGCGGGACCGGTTCCTCGACCGCTGGCGAAGCAGCACAAGCCAGGCAAGACAACCCGGCAAGGACAAGAAGAAGACCTTTACGGCAAGGCATGAACATGAACGGACTCCAGTGACGAGGCGTCTGCCGGTATGACAGATGGTCCTCTGCCACGAATTCTACCTGTCATCCTCTCGGGGCGCGCGAGGCAACCGCGGCGGAGTACGAGACTTGAGGACACGGGGAGCAGGTTTTACCGATTTGGCAAAAGATAGAGGAGACGCAACTTATGCCGCCCCCCGGCTGAACCAAGTATAATCGTTCCCCAACCAACCTCGGTAGACGCTATTGAGTTGGTGGAAACCTATTGTTATTCCAGGAAAACGTCATGCGTTTGCGGTCCCTTCGTGACGACGTATTTCAGGCCCGAGGACTCAGGCGCATGATACTTGGTCGGCAAGGGGACATAGGTGCCGCGGATCGGCTCTTCTTGGGGTTTGGGCAAACCCTCGGGCACGAGCATAGGTTGGCTTGCCGCTTTCGCTTCTAACATGCGGTTTTCCACGGCAATTTGTACTTCGCCGACAGGCACTTGACATTGGTAATGTCCCTGCGGATCGATAACAGCAACGACCGTGTAGCCCTGAGTCGTGGCGAAGGTGATCTGTCCGCCGGGCAGCGGTTTGCCTTTGTAGAACACGGTGCCGGAAAGCGCCGCTTGTTCACCCAAAGGGGAACGGCTGCACCCTAATACAAACACGAACAAAAGAAGAAACCCGCTGGTCGTTCCAGCACATGAACGCTTCGCCATCGTTAGCATCCTTTCCACCCCTTCACCAATCGGGGCCAAGCGGTAGGCCGTCCTGCGGATTGCAGGCGTAGTACCAGGTGGTGCCGCTGATCCCCTGAGAGACGAGATGAACACTGCCGTCGGCCATTCCGACGTTGATCCCGCCCGTGTGCGGCGAAGTCGCCCGACACAGGCAGGCGCTGACCCGATAAGATCCCACGGGGACTTTATTGCTCGTGCAGTAACTGATCGGCGGCTGGAAGAGGGGGAGATAAACCGGCCCGCTGTAACCGTTGGCCCCGCACCAACCGTCGATGCCGATAGGTGTCTGGAAGCTGTTATAATTCCACCACCACAAGCTGACTATACCTTCGGGAAAAAGGGGATTGGCGCCGGCGTACTGTTCACTGAAAAAGATGGTGTTTGACGTCCCATCTGTGATGCTCGCGGGGAAAGTATTGTGGATTTTCGAGTTGAAAATCATACCATTGAAGCAATAACTGCCAACCGCCAGAGTACCCGCGAGACCGTTGTTCGCGGTTGGGTCCGAAGGGCAAATGAGGATCTTGATCGGCGTATGTTCGGCGATGCCGCCGCCGCCTTTTTCGACATCGTAACCGAGGCCATTGGGACAGCGGGTGAGATTGTACAGGTTCCCTTGCTCTATAAAAGGTAGCAAATGGTAAAAACATCCGCCAAAGGCGACCGATGTCGAACTGCATCGCCCGGTGTAGAAGTTGGCGCTGCCGTTGGGATAAGTCCCCAGACTGGGCGGCAATTGGCCGTTGTAAGTCCCCGCGCAGTTTTGCATGGCGATGCCGAGTTGCTTGAGATTGTTTTGGCACTGCATGCGGTTGGCCGCCTCACGCACTTTTTGTACGGCGGGCAAGAGCAAGCCAATCAAGATGGCGATAATGGCGATGACCACGAGCAACTCGATCAAGGTGAAACCACGGCGTAGCAAAGGTACAGTTAACACAAGATAATCCTCTGTAAAACAGCGTGGAGAGAGACGCCTGGCGCCCCAGGATGTTGAATGACTTCCGCGTCAAATATGCGGAACCACGAGAATCTGAGAGCTTGTCCAGATTTAACTTCCAGGCGGGCGCCGCGGGCGCCGCGCTCGCCTACGGCTCGCGGCTAAACGAACGAAGTTATTCTTGGACAACTCCCAAGACAAATTAATTGTACGTTTGAGAGCGGGATGCGTCTATTGTAATCTATTAGAAATTTCTCACTGAGTAATAGCTTTTAGCTATACTTCGGTCTTGAGGGGATCTTTATCGTAAAATCGGCTGCTTACAAGGACATTACTCTCCGACAGTTGCGCAGTTTTTGTGCTACGGCGCGGCAAGGCAGTCTGACAGCGGCGGCGGCCGCGCTCGACTTGGCTCAGCCAACTGTCTGGAAACAGGTCCATGCTCTCGAGCAGGCCTTCGGCAGCAAGTTGGTTGAGCCGCATGTGCGTGGCTGCCGCCCGACCGAAGCCGGCGAAGTGCTCCGTCGACTTCTGGAGCCATCTGTAGCCAACCTCGACTTGGAAGCCCTGCGCATACGTTTCGCTGGCGTGGACCAGCATGCTGCCGTCAGCGCTTTCGCAGAAGAGGTCCGCGCGCGCTTGGCCCCCTGGGCCAGGAGGAAACGATGTAAAAGGGCCGACTCGCAAGCGTAAGCGGAGCCAGCTTTCGCTTACGCTTGCGAATCGGCTAAGTCCTTGCGGCCTTCCTCGAAGACGCGGGCGATGACCTGATCGAGCGGTGGATCCTGTACGCTCATGTCCACAACCGTATAGCGGTCGAGAATGGCGGCCAGCACTTCCGCTACGCGCGTCCGCTCCACTTTCAATTCGGCTACCGGGCCGGAACAGATGCATTCGCCGAAGCGGTCTAGACCTTTAGGCGCCTCTTCGCCGCGAAACTGCAAGCGCATCAACTTGGAGCGGCCAAAGCGTTCCGTGATGCCCGACAGCGGGCCGTCATAGAGGACGCGGCCCTGCATGATGACGAGCACGCGCGAGCACAGTGCTTCCACATCACGCATGTAATGGCTGGTCAGCAGCATGGTGACGCCGCGCCGGGCGTTGTATTCTTTGAGGCAATGCTGAATGGCTACCTGGGCGACCACATCAAGGCCGATTGTCGGTTCGTCGAGGAGTAATAATTGCGGCTCGTGCAAGAGAGCGGCTATCAGTTCCATCTTCATACGTTCACCCAGCGACAATTCGCGCACCGGCTGGCGCGTCAGCTCCTTGACGCCGAATAATTCGGTCAATTCGCTGAGCGTGCGGTGGAAGGCGTCGGCCGGCAGCGAATAAATCTCGCGGTGGAGTTGGAAACTGTCGCCGGCCGGCAAGTCCCACCACAGTTGATTTTTCTGGCCCATAATCAGCGAAAAGCGACGGCGGAAGGCGTCGGGACGTTCCCACGGCGTGAAACCAAGCACCGTGGCCGTGCCCGCGCTGGGATAGATCAGGCCCGAGAGCATCTTGAGTGTCGTGGTCTTGCCAGCCCCGTTGGGACCGAGAAAGGCGACCATTTCACCCGGCTCGATCTGAAAGCTGACATCGACGACAGCGTGGATCTCCTTGTATTGGCGGTGAAAGAGACCGCGCAGCGCCCCCGCTAGACCAGGGGCCTTTTGAAAGACACGATAGGTTTTGCTCAACCGCTTCGCCTCGATGACTGGCATTGCATCCGTAATCCGTTCATTTCGCCGAGAACTTGTAGATCGTCGTCTGGCGATACGTCTCGCCGGGCTTGAGAATGATCGACGGGAAATGGTCGTGATGCACGGCGTCGGGGAAGTGTTGCGCTTCCAGACAAAAGCCCGCGTGTTTCTTGTACACGACGCCGCCGCGGCCGATTAACTTGCCGTCGAGGAAATTGCCTGTGTACAGCTGCACGCCCGGCTCGGTCGTGTACATCTCCAGGATGCGGCCGGTCTTCGGCTCGCTCACTCGTGCCGCAAATCCTGGCTCGTCCTTACCGCCATTGTCGAGCACGAAATTGTGATCGTAGCCGCCGCCCGGACTGTCCTTGAGTTGATCGAGGCGTTCACCGATGCGTCGAGGCTTTGTGAAATCCAGAGGCGTTCCTCGAACCGACTTGATTTCGCCGGTGGGGATGAGCGTAGCGTCCGTCGGCGTATATTTGTCGGCGGCAATCAGCAATTCGTGATCGAGGACATCGCCGGATTTCGCCCCAGCCAGATTGAAATAGCTGTGATTGGTCAGGTTCACAGGTGTGGCCTTGTCCGTCTTGGCCGTGTAGTCGATGCGCAGGGCATTATCGTTGGTCAGAGTGTAGACTACCGTGACGGCGAGGGTGCCGGGATAGCCTTCCTCGCCGTCTTTGCTGACATAGCGGAGTTCGACGGCGACCCCGTTCGACGTCGTCTTCGGCTCAGCTTTCCATAGCTGCTTATCGAATCCTTTTCGTCCGCCATGCAGCGAATGGGGACCATTGTTAATGGCCAGCGTGTATTCTTGGCCGTCGAGGGTGAACTTGCCCTTGGCGATGCGATTGGCCACCCGGCCCACTGTGGCCCCAAAGTGTGGGTTCCGTTCGAGATAATCCTTCAAATTATCGAAGCCCAGGACGACATCATCTAGCTTGCCGTCGCGATCCGGCGCGTACAGCTCGGTGAGAATAGCGCCGTAGGTGATGATCTTGGCCGTCATACCGGCGGCGTTGGTCAGAATGTACTGATCCACGGTAGCGCCGTCGTTTGTCTTGCCGAAGGTTTCCTTTTTCACGCTTGCTTTCTCCTTTGTTTGGCGATTCGCTGTTGCTGCGCCGCTGCCAGCGATGCTCAAGCCACTCAGTAGAAGACCTGCCAGTCCGAGGGCCACAGTCGTTTTTCGCATAAAAGTCCCCTTGCGGAAAATATTCTTTGTCTTATTCCCGGTCGAGATTTATTCTATTCCCTGTGCCTGCTCGCTGAAGCGGGTGGTGCCATTCGTACCTTAATCCTCGTTCCCGTGTTCGCTGTGGGAACGTGCTGAGACAGGGGCTACTGCTTTTGAGGAGACTGGGATGAACTACCGCTCTGTCGCCGCAGCCTTGTTTCTGACCGGCGTTGCCGGTCTCGCTCTCGCTTCCGCTCTCCGCGCGCCGCGCACCGCCGTCCGTTCTCCGTCACGATCAGCGGAAGACGGAAAACAGACGGCGGTCAGCAGACGCATATTGCCGGGATTGGGGCCGGACGGAGTGGTTCGCTTGCCGAACCAGTGGGCGCTGCGTCCAGCCGGTAAGCAACTCCCCCTCGGTGATTTTCCCGTCAACCTGGCCCTGCATCCTAGTGGCCAATGGCTCGCTGCCCTCCATGCCGGCTATGGGACTCACGAAGTCATTCTCGTGGCCCTTCAGGGCGATGCTCCAAAGAGCGTTTGCCGAGTCCCGATCGACCAGGCGTTTTACGGCCTGTGTTTTGCACCGGACGGCAAAACGCTGTTCGCCAGCGGCGGCGAACAAGAAGTGATCCACGCCTGGGATTTCGCCGACGGCCTGCTCACCCATCATCGGCGGCTTCGTATGGTCGGTCAATCCAAGAGGTTTGTTCCCAGCGGTCTGGCGCTCGATGCCGCGGGCAAGCACTTGTTCGCCGCCGGTTTATGGGGACATGCCGTCAGCATCGTGCCGCTGGATGCGCCCGACAAACTTCGCACCGTGAAGCTGGAGAAGGACAGCTATCCCTACACCTGTCTGCCGGGGCCGGATGGCAAGCGGCTGTTCGTCAGCCTGTGGGGCAGGGCTGGCGTGGCCGTGATCGACCTGGACAACGATCGCGTCGCCGCTGTCTGGCCGACCGAAAGCCATCCAACCGAGATGGCCCTGTCTCCCGATGGCAAGACGCTGTACGTAGCCTGCTCCAACTCGACGCGTGTTTGCGTTCTCGATGTGACCAACAACGGCAAGGCGCTGCAAACGATCGACTGCGCTCTGTACCCCAAAGCGCCGTCGGGCAATACGCCGAACAGCCTGTGCTTATCGCCGGACGGTCAGCTGTTGTTCGTGGCCAACGCCGACGCCAATAACATCGCCGTTTTCCAGGTCGCCAGGCCTGGCCAAGCTGCACCGCTGGGCTTCATCCCCGCCGGCTGGTATCCCACGTCTGTGCGTTTCGATGCCAAGGCCAAGAAAATCTACATTGCCAATGGCAAAGGCCTGACCTCGCGGCCCAATCCCCAGGGGCCCAACCCGGGCCTCGGCCGTAGCTATCCCCCGATCGAGCAGTATATCGGTCGGCTGTTCCAGGGCACCCTCTCCATCCTCGACATGCCTTCGCCGCAACGGCTGGCCGAATACACCAAGCAAGCCTATGCGTGCAGTCCCCTGCGCGCCGATTTCGCGCCGTCCGGCGAGCGGCCGGAGGGCAATCCCGTGCCCAGAAAGCTGGGCGAAGCCAGCCCCCTCAAGCACTGTATTTACATCATCAAGGAGAACCGCACCTACGATCAAGTTTTCGGCGACATGAAAGAGGGCAATGGCGATCCGAATTTGTGCTTATTTGGCGAGAAGGTGACGCCCAACCATCACAAGCTGGCCCGACAGTTCGTGCTCTTGGACAATTTCTACGTCGATGGCGAAGTGTCCGCCGACGGTCATCAGTGGAGCATGGGCGCCTACGCTACCGATTTCGTCGAGAAACTCTGGCCTTTGACCTATCGCGGCAAACCGGCCGGCAGCTCGCTCAAAGACCTCGACGTGTATCCTTCGGAAGGCAACTTCGATCCGATCGCGCGTCCGGCCGGCGGTTATCTGTGGGACCGCTGCGCCGAGGCTGGCGTCAGCTATCGCAGCTACGGCGAATGGATTCAGCCGGGCAAGACACCGAACGATCCAGGCAAGGCGCGTGTCAAAGCGTTGGAGGGCCATTTTGACCCGATGTTTCGCGGCTGGGACCTCAATTATCCCGATGTGAAACGCGCCGAACGCTTCATCGACGAATTGCACCGCTTCGAACGCGACGGCGGCTTTCCCAGTCTGATTATCCTGCGTTTGCCCAACGACCACACCTCCGGCACCAAAGCCGGCGCACCGACGCCGCGTGCTCAGGTCGCCGACAACGATTTGGCATTGGGGCTGGTCGTCGAGGCCGTCAGCACAAGCAAATTCTGGAAAGACACGGTCATCTTCGTCGTCGAGGACGACGCTCAGAACGGCCCCGATCACGTGGATGCTCACCGCTCCGTCGCCCTGGTTATTAGCCCCTACACCAAACATGGATACGTAGACTCGACAATGTATTCAACCAGCAGCATGTTGCGGACGATGGAATTGATCCTTGGCCTCAAACCGATGAGCCAGTTCGACGCCGCGGCCCGGCCGATGTACCACTCGTTCCAGGCCAAGCCCGACCTGACTCCTTACGAGCATGTCGTTCCGGAGGTGGACTTGCACGAGAAGAACAAGGCGACCGCCTGGGGAGCGGAAATGTCGGAGAAATTCAACTTGGCCAAGGAAGACGCCGCCGACGATCTGCTGCTCAACGAGGTCGTCTGGCGTTCGGTCAAGGGGGCCGATTCACCGATGCCGCCGCCAGTGCGGGCCGCATTTGTGATGCCGCGGGTCGCGCCGGCTGAGGCGGATGACGATTAGCCTGCCTGGTGGGACCGACGCCGGCAACTGGTCGGAGGATACCGGCCGCAGTTATACTTCGCGCGGAAGAAATCGACACCAGCCTGGAGCGCCAGTGATGGGCCGACCTGTCGCTGGCCTGTCGCTGGCACTCCGGGCTGGTATCCGATCAACCCGCGCGGGGTATCATGGAGAAACACGCCGGCACCTCATAAGACGCGGCAAGCATTCCAGAAAGATGAAACAACGATTGACGGTCTCGATGAAGGGAGACAAGCCGATGGATGCGATACAGCAAAATTGCCTCACTGCAATCCTTACCTTCCTGCTGCTGCCGGTCGTCGGCTTAGGGACGGCGCCGGATCGTGCGGCCATCGACGAGCTTGTCAAACCGTTCTTGAAGGACAAGCCTTATCTGGCCCTGGTCGTCGGTATCACGCGGCCAGAAGGACATCAGGTCTTCGGTTATGGCGAAGTTGCCCTCGAAGGCAAAAAGCAAGTCCCCGACAAGGCGACGATTTTTGAAATCGGCTCGATCACCAAAATCTTCACTGGCACCTTGCTCGCCGACCGAGTCCTTAGCGGCGTGGTGCGCCTCGATGATCCGGTGCAGAAATATCTTGCAGACGATCTGACTGTCCCGCGTCGCGATGAGCGTGCGATAACCTGGTTGCACCTGGCCACACATACTTCCTCTTTGCCGCGGGTGCCTCCCTTCTTCGTGCTCTCCGCTCTGCTTAAGGGAGAAACCTACAATCCCTATGACAAATATGACCAAGCTGCTTTGCAGCGGACCCTGGCGAGCCTGACCCTGAATCGGCCCATCGGCAGCCGCTTCGAGTACTCCAACCTGGGCATTGGATTGCTCGGCCTTGCCCTGGCCCAGGCTGCCAAGGCCAAAAGCTATGAGGACCTGCTAATGCAGCGCATGGTCCGCCCGCTCGGCCTGACCGACACCCGCATGCAGCTTTCCGCCGAACAAAGCAAACGTTTTGCTCCCGGTCATGACAAGGATGGCAAGCCAACATCGCCCTGGACGTTCGCTTGTTTGCAGGCGTGCGGCGGCTTGCGCTCGACGGCCCGCGATCTTTTGCTCTTCGCCGATGCCGCAATGGGACGGAAAAAAACGCCGCTGGCCGATGCCTTTCGCATGGCCCAACAGCCGTGGCGCGAAACCTGCCGCAAGGGCGAGTCAGTCGGCTTATGCTGGTTCCGCCAAGAACAAGCGATCAGCAAGAGCGATATGCTCTGGCACAATGGCGCAACGGGAGGCTACCGAAGTTTTCTGGCGCTGGCGCCGGAGAAGGGCGTCGGCATTGTCCTTCTGAGCAACTCGCCTCATGCCTTGGATGCGCTCGGGGTGGCGATCCTCAAAAAAATGGCTGAGGAGGAAAACGGCCCTGGCTCACGACGTTAACGCCGGAGACCAGGGCCGTTGTTGCAGGAATGGACAGGCCGATGTTGCATTTCACGTCAGATTACATGCGCTCTTCATCCCAAGCGATGCTGCGACAACGGCCACACTGCGCTACGGTATAGCGGATCTGTGCGCCGGCGCGGGTGCGCAACAGGATGAAACGCCGTTCCGGCAGAGGGCTGCCGCAGGCACACGTTTCTTCGATTTCCGGCACGTCGAAGGCAAAGAGAAGTCGCCAGATACGGCGAATCAGACCCCTCCGCTTGGCTGGCGCGCCCTTCGGCAGGGCTTGGCGTCGCCAACGCACATCTTCCGGCGAGTGCAGGCCGACGCCTCTGCTGGCCAAGACGACCTCAAAGGCCGGGGCGTCACAGGTAATCTGGAGCGGCTTGCGGCGGCGGACGGAACTGAAGGGGCTGAACATGGCGTTGTTCTCCTGTTCGGGGCGATGGAGTGTAGGGGATTAAGAAGAACAGCGAACGTCAGCTGCTCTGGTGGCCACTGCTGCAGCAAAGGACGTGCCAAGGTCGTGGGGGAGTAACGTCCTGCCAGGGAAACGATCGTTACGGTGCCGCCCCGGAGTCGCTCGGCGCGTTCAAGATTTTCAGGATCAACTGCCATAACTCTTGATCGCCGCCGCGGTCCCACTGCATCCGTACCCGCGTCTTGACGCCGTCGACATCGTTCATTTGTTTCAGGTGCAAGCAAAAGACTATGCCGGACTTCCACTGGCTAGAGATGCGGTAATCGGACCCCATGCGGTTGGTCCTCAGCAAGAGGCCCGCCTCACTCAAACCTTCCCGAAGTTTCGCCGATACTTCACCGATTGTGCCGGGAACGACCACTTTAGGCCCCCAAACCACGATCTGCCGATTCAGGAACGAATCAAGAGTGCATCCCGCCATCGCGAGAAACAGCACGCCGGCGCACGCTTTCCCCAGACAACGGCGCATGGCCCCCTCCCAAACGATTTGATGGGCAGTTGGAAGCGGCGCGACGATAGCTGCAAAGAAGGCAACATGCAAGAGCAATTCCGTGTTAAGGTCAGGGCTGTTTCCTTCTCTGGTGCTTCTTCATGATAGGCGAGATGGGTAGGTGCCCATTGGCCCTAGTGTGACGAAATCGCCGAGAAGGAAACGGCCCTGGTGTTAAGGTCTACCGCTGGATTTGGGCAAGCGTGGCGGCTTCAGTGCTAGCGATCTTTTCTCTCCTCCACAAGGAGTGAAAGGAGTTTTGCCCGGTAGTGCTATAGAGTAGCAGCGTGGCTTTTTGTAGTTTGGGCAATGCAGCGAACTCTTGTCGATTTTGCCTGATTTCCTCAAAAGGCAAGTTCCGCATATAACTCGTGCAGTCGTTTTCTCCGCACTTCTTTGCCTGATCGGTCGATTGATAACAGTGCCGGATGCGGCGCTGCTGTGAAAAACAAGGCCGCATTGCGTTACAATTACCCCCGCACGGGTAGGATCAGGGGACGATGGAGCGCCCCCGGCTGATTGCCGCCCCGTGGACGGACTGGGGTCTTCCCTGTGAAAGGAGTCGCGATGAAACGGATCGGCTTGATGGCTTGTGCCGTGCTGGGACTGGCCCTGTACACCAGCCACGCGCACGCCGGCTGGAGCGCGTTGACGTACAGTGGGTATCAACCCTGCTGGAACATCTTCGCCAAGCGCTATAAGTGCTTGACCTGCGAAGAAGAGCGTCTGCAAAAGTTCTGGCACGATTATTATGACGCTCTGAAAAACTACTATTGCGCCCTCGATCACATCGATTGGGTAGCCTATTACAAAAACCACGGCTATCAGATCAACGGCGGTTGTGGCGGTCCCGGCGGCTGCTGCGGCCGTATCAATTACGCTCCGGTCTTTGTGGTGCCGGGTATGCAGTGGGCCGTCCCCAATGCCTGCACGAGCGGCCCGCCGGTCGGCCCCGGCTGCGCCCCTGGCTACGGCGCAGTCCCCGCAGCGTTGCCTGCCCCGGCCCCGGGCGCTTATTAATTCGCTCTGAAGCCGTAACACACCAGCCCGCAGCACGAGCAAGGAAAAATCATCCCTTGCGGAAGCTGCGGGCTGGTATGCTTATTCCTTCTCAATAGCGGCCCAGCAACGCCCAATTCTCCGGCCGCCGCCAGCGACGAGACCTTTCATGAGGTAGGCTAGCGTGCTGGGAGGCACGTCGCTTCCTGGCAGGATATCTCTCCTCGAAAGGAGTCGCCATGATGAGACGGCACGTACTGGCCGGAGCATTTCTGGGTCTGGCCCTGAGTGCGGGGTTAGCACAAGCAGAACAACCCTATAAGGGCTGCTATTATCCGCCCATCCCCCAGGCGCCGGACATGTGCAATCCCGGTTATTACTGGACGAGCATCTGCGGCCTGACCTATGGGCCGGCCCATTGTGTTTATCCGCCCTACCCGCCCTTCCAGGGCATGGTGCCCGGACCCCCACCGAAACCCGGCGGACCCTGTGGGCCCGGCGGCCCCGGCGGACCCGGAGCGATCGGTTCGCCGACTTTCCCCACGCACCCCTACGCCCGCAGTCCCCGCGATTTCTTCATGTATTACGACAAGGATGAACCGTCTTACGTGCGATGACACGGACACGAGCCGGAAGCGTGAGGGCTAACGGACAAAACTCCCTCCCCCTTTGTGGGGGAGGGCTGGGGTGGGGGGGGAAGTACAATGCAGACAAGGCGTTCTAACCCCCACCCTAACCCTCCCCCACAGGGAGGGAGGGAACAAATACAACTCCCTCCCCCACAGGGGGGGAGGGAACAAATACAACTCCCTCCCCCACAGGGGGGAGG
>Ga0078972_1003583_pt1 | contig 45901 bp, 43 predicted proteins | sample YelNatPaOPGAMG01_FD_67568 | JGI IMG/M metagenome (GOLD analysis project Ga0078972, IMG submission 67568) | Hot spring thermophilic microbial communities from Obsidian Pool, Yellowstone National Park, USA - OP-RAMG-01 (SPADES assembly) (version 2) | ecosystem: Environmental > Aquatic > Thermal...
AACGCTCGGTTTGCCTTTCGGGTCCCTCCCCGCTCCAAGGGCTTGGCCCGCGGAGCCTCACCCCACCCTTGGCGCATTCTTCGCCTCCGGCTCGAATGCCCCCAATCCCTTGGCAGGTGATTGGGCGGTTATACCGGCCATTAAGATCCATGGGGATTTGCACTTCCATTTCGCCTCCCATCGCGGGATTGGGGACTGTTGTGCCTCCGTCTTTTATTTGCCGTGGCTTCTCCCCTGGACACAACACTTTCCAAGATACTCCGCCCCAAGGCCGCCCGCCGGCGGCGAGCTGCCATCCCGAAAAAGCGGGGCGGCCTCCTCCCCGCCTCCCTCCGTGTGCTGCCTCTCGCCGGCTTCCATGGTGAACCCATCACCGGGACGGCACCCTAGCGCCCACCGGCCGGCTCCGCCGGGCCGTAGCGTTGGAGATAGCCGGCCACGTCCATCTTCCGGGCGGTGTTCCGAGAGCTCATGTATCTCACCGTCCCGAAAACGGGCCTCTCGGGCCCCCAAGGGCGGTCGTAGCGGCCGAGGGTCCAGAAGATGCCCGCCACCGAGTTGGGGTCCCTGCCATCCAGCGCGAAGCGGTTGTTCAGCTCGGTCATAACCTCCAGCGCCTCCCGAGGATGGCCGGTCCATTCCAGAATCTTCTTGCCCCAAAGCATGCGGAGGTAGTTGTGGATGGTCCCCTCCCGCGTCAGTTGGCGCTGGGCGGCGTTCCAGAGGGGATCTTTCGTGGCTGAGGCCCCCAGCTCCTCCAGGGTATACCGGTAAGGCCTCGGGTCCTCGGCGTGCTTAAGAAGCGTGGTCCTGGCCCAGGCGGGCAGGGAGTCGAAACGGTCGAAGTCCGGGAGGTGGACCGCCGCGTTGAGGCCCAGCTCCCGCCAGGTGACGAGCTGGTCCAGAAAGGCCTCGGCGGGCGCCGAAACGCCCCACCATCCCTCCCGAGCCCCCGTCGCCCTGGGCCAGAGCCGCCCCGGGTTCCAGCGCTCCCGCTCCAGCACCGCAGCGGCCACCTCGTGCGCCGAGAGATGACCGAAGTGGAGGTAGGGGGAGAGCCCGCTGCAGGCGCACTCCTCGATCCGGTTGCGCCCCTCCGCGTAACGCTCCAGCCTGTCCGAAAGAAAGCTCCTCAAAGCGGCCCGCCCGGCCGCGCTCCCCCCTCGCAGGGGTGAGGGCTGCACCGCGTGGTCCAGGGGCAGCGCGGCGAGCGCGGACGTCCTGCCTTCCAGCAAGGCTCGATCGGCCGGAGGCCAGCGACCGAGGATCTCCTCGGGCAGTGTTGCGCAACGATGCAGAGCGCCCCCGTCGAGGGGATCGGCCTCCGGGGCCTCCGGCAGATGAGAGGGAAGGGCGCCCTGCACGAAGCGCCGGAAGGCGTGGGCCGTGGGGAAGGCTCGCTCGGCCGCGCGCAGGGGCAGAAGGCCGTTGCCATCCACCACCTCCACGAGCACCGGAACCTTCACCGCCGCGGCGGCCGCCATGCGCGGCAGGAAGAAGGCCGGGAATTCGTCCGCCACCACGAGGCAGGCCCTCCGCGCCAGGGCTTGAACCAGCCCCCGCCCGGCTCCCGCCTCGGGCTCCACATACGGATAGTAGGTCGCACCCGCCTCGGCGAAAGCCCGCCGGTTATCGGTCATTCCCTCCAAGATGAACCGATGCAGGCGGTCGCTCGCCCACGGATAGTCGCAGCGCAGGGCCTCCAGGACCACCAGCGGCCGGCCCAGTTCGGAGGCCCAAAAGGCCGCCCTCTGGAGCGCGAAGTTGAATCTTGCCCTGCGCGCCGCGACCATCCAGTAGAGGACCCATTCACCCTCTCCGTTGACGGGGGCCGCGTTGAGGTTTCTCACGCGCAGGGCAGGAACGGGAACCGCCATCGCTCACCTCGCTTTCCCCCAACAATGTGGGCGGTGGAAACCTTCCGAGCCACAGGAGTGATCGAGGAGCGGACGGGGTGATGGCTTTCCCCAACCCAAACTCCGCGATCGAATGGTTCTTCCTTCGGCGGCACAGGTGGCACATGGGGGGAAGGTCTTGTCTCCTGAACGGGGAGGGGCTTCTCTTTCGCGTTCCGCTGGCCAAGCCAGCCGGAACGCTCGATTTGCCTTTCGGGTCTTTCGCGTTCCGCTGGCCAAGCCAGCCGGAACGCTCGGTTTGCCTTTCGGGTCCCTCCCCGCTCCGAGGGCTTGGCCCGCGGAGCCTCACCCCGCCCTTGGCCCATTCTTCCCACGGTTTCAGTCCGGGGTCGAATGCCCCCCATCCCTGGGCAGGTGATTGGGCAGGTATGCCGGTCATGAAGAGGGACTTGCACTGCCCTTTCGCCTTCCATCGCGGGATTGGGGCCCAACTCCGGCCTCCGAACTCCCCATCTCACTGTTGTACAATGGCGGCGAGGAGGGCAGATTCATGACCGGCAAGAAGGAGAGAAAGCGGCGGTACCACAAGGAGACCCGCCTCATCCACGGCGATTTTCACTCGCCCCACTGGGATTACAGCGACCACATCGTCCCGCCCATCTCGGCCTCCGCGGCCTACCGCCTCGAAAGCGCCGAGCGCGGCGCCAGGGGCTTCCAGGCCTTCGCGAACCCCGAGTTCAACCGCCACGTCCTTCCACCCATCTACATCTACGACCGCCTCGACGAGCCGAGCCGCTCCATGCTGGAGGACAACCTCGCCGCGGCCGAGGAGGGCGAGTGCGCCGTGGCCTTCTCCACGGGCATGGCGGCCATCACCGCGAGCCTGGGGGTGCTGGCCAAGGCCGGGGATACGATCCTCGTCCACCACACCCTCTACGGCTGCACCTACTCGCTCATGAAGAACTGGCTCCCGCGCTTCGGCATCACGGTGAAAATGGTGGACATGAAGGACGTGGAGGCGGTGGAGGCCATGATGACCGACGAGGTGGTGGCGGTCTACTTCGAGACTCCCACCAACCCCGTCCTGGAGCTGGTGGACATCGGGGCCGTCCGGGCCGCGGTGGACCGGGCCAACGCGGCGCGGAACCCGAAGAAGCGGCGCATCTTCATCGTCGTGGACAACACCTTCGCCACCCCCTTCAGCCAGCGTCCCATCACCCTCGGCGCCGACGTGGTGGTGCAGTCCATCACCAAGAACGTGGGGGGATTCGGAACGGACATGGGCGGCGTGTGGGTGGGCCCCCAGCTCCTAGAACCCGACATCCTCCTCTTCCGGAAGGATTTCGGGGCGCCCCTGGCCCCAAAGGCCGCTTGGCCGGCCCTCGTCTACGGGCTGCCGACCCTGGCCCTGAGATCGCGGCGACAGAACGAGACGGCCCTCAAGGTGGCCCGATTCCTGGAGGGCCATCCGGCCGTGGAGCGCGTCCTATACCCCGGCCTGCCCAGCCATCCCCAGCACGTCCTGGCGCGCAAGCAGATGCTGGATCAGGACGGCGGCTTCGCTCCCGGCATCATGATCTACTTCGTCCTCAAGGGCGGCCCGGAGGAGGCCCGCGAGCGAGGGCGCAGGCTCATGAACCACTTGGCCCAAAACGCGCTCACCCTCACGCTGGCCGTCTCCCTGGGACAGGTCAGGACGCTCATCGAACACCCCTCCTCCATGACCCACGCCCCTCTGCCGCTGGAGGCGCAGATGGAGGCCGGCATCGAACCAGGGGGGATCCGGATCAGTATCGGACTGGAGGCCGCCGAGGACATCATGGGGGACCTCGAGGACGCCTTGGCGATCTTGTAAGGCGCTGAGAGATGAAAGATGGATGAGGGATGAGGGATGAAAGAGGAGGAGTGCGAGGTGCGGCGTGTTGCCACTCCTCCGCCGCGCCTTTTTCGCCGCCGAGCAGGTAGGAGCGCTCTCCAGAGCGCGGCGGGCGGAAAGGAGCCGGTGGATCGGCCTCGGGAGGGGCCCCCTACGGCCCCGCCGTTGTGGCGTCATCTGAGGCGCCCTTCAGAGGGCTGGTGACTCAGGATCTCAAAGGTGGAAGAGGCCCGGACCTCGCCTGAGATCCTTCCGTGTCCAGGCGTCTTGCGCCTTGCGTCTCTCGTCTCACTCGTAAGGAGGCCCGGTGCGGCAGATTTTGAGGTGGAAGGTTGAGGGCGGCTTCGTTCCCGCCCCTCTTTCGGGGCGCCTCAGTGAAGCGGTGCGGGCCGATTCCGCCCTAGAGGGGGCCCCCTTTCTGCTCCTCTTTCCGCCCCTGTGGGACCACCACGGCCACGTGGCCGCCCTGGGCGCGCTCCTCTGCCAGGCGGATCTCCGCGGTGCCCGCTCGCCCGGGGAGGCTATCGAGCGCCTTCGCACCACCTCCGCCGCTTTGGCGCCGGGGGCCTGGCTGGAAGGCTTCGGCTGGGATCAGAACCTTTGGGAAGGCGGCTATCCCCACCGAAGGCTCCTGGACGAGGCCTTCCCGAACCGCCCCGTGTTCCTCAGGCGCATCGACGGCCACGCCGCCTGGGTCAGTTCGGCCGCCCTGCGCGCGGGAGACATCGGGGAGCCCACGCCCGATCCTCCGGGCGGCATCATCTTCAGGGAGAACGGCATCCCCACGGGACTCCTCCTGGACTCGGCCATGGAGCCCGTTGCCCAAAAAATCCCACCGCCCGGCCCGGCGGAGTTGCGCCGCCGGCTGCGTTCGGGGCTTGCTTCCCTGGAGGCCAAGGGGCTGTGCGGGGCCACGGACATGGGGCTGGAGCGCGCACACGTGGAGGCCCTCCGGCAGATGGAGGCGGAGGGTGAGTTTCCCATCCCCCTGGACGGCTACCTCGACGTGGCCCGCACGGGCCTCGACGATCTCCCCGTGCATCGGGGAGCGGCCTTCCGCGTCGTCGGGGCCAAGCTCTACGCCGATGGCGCGCTGGGAAGCCGTGGGGCGTGCCTGGAGGAGGATTACGACGACGCGCCAGGCGAAAGGGGCTTGCTGATCTGGGAGCCCGAGGCTCTGAACGACCTTGTGGGCCGCTCCGCCGCCCTCGGCCTGCCGCCCGCCATTCACGCCATCGGAGACCGCGCCGCGCGGATCGCGCTGGACTCGCTCCGCGCCGCTGGCTGGCCCGCCGGCTCGCGCATCGAGCACGCCCAACTGCTTGCGGAGAGCTCCATCGGGCGCATGCGGGAGGGAGGCGTCATCGCCTCGATCCAACCGTGCCACTACTTGTCGGACCGCGCCTGGGTAGCCCAACGCCTGGGTGACCGCACGCAGGCGGCCTATCCTTGGGGAAGCCTCGGGCGGGCGGGCGTTCCGCTGCTCCTGGGGAGCGATTTCCCCATCGAGGAGCCCGATCCGCTGCGCAATCTCTATGCCCTGCTCACGAGAGAGCCCGCCAGCGAGCGCCTGACTCTCGCCGAGGCCCTCCGCGCCTACGCCCCGCCGCCCGGGCGTCTGACCCATGGGCGAGCCACCATCGTTGCCTGCCAGGCCCGGCCTGAAGAGGGCACCACGGCCTGGCTAGAGGGCGCCGTCGTGAGAAGCATGGAAGAGGGCGGAGCGTGAGGGGCGAGAGGCGGGTGAGTAATAAGCGATTAGGCGAGACGCGAGAGGCGGGGGGCGAGACGCGAGAGGGGAGACGCGATTAGGCGAGACGCGAGACGCGAGAGGCGAGAGGGGAGACGCGATTGAGCGAGACGCGATTGAGCGAGACGCTAGAGGCGAGACGCAAGACGCAATGCGCGCCATCCTCGTTCTTTCCCTACTCACCTACTCACCTGCTTACCTTCTCACCTTCTCACCTTCTCACTTACTCCCATAACGGATCCTTCCCGCCCGGCCGCCAGCCGGGGCGGACCCCGCCGTGAGCCCGCTGTCCGAACAGGAGCTGGCCGCTCTCCGAAGCTGGATCGGCCGGGCCACGGGCGTGCGGGGGGAGGACTACCGAAGCTCCTTTTTGGAGCGCCGCTTGACCCCTCGCCTGCGGGCCACGGGGTGCCCCGGCGCGGCGAGCTACCTGGCCTACCTGGAGTACCATCGCGCAGAGGCTCGCGCCCTGGCTCAGAAGCTTCTGGTCCCCACCACCGAGCTCTTCCGCAACCCCGAGGTCTTCGCCGTGCTCCGCTCGGCTCTGAGGGAGAGGGCCGGGTTGCCGGGATGGGCCTCCCTCCGCGCCATGAGCGCCCCTTGCTCAACGGGGGAGGAGGCCGTCAGCCTGGCCATCCTCTTCAACGAGATGGGCCTCCAGGGGCGAATTCTGGCGGTGGACCGTTCGCGCTCGGCGCTGCACGGGTTGCGCCGGGGCCGGCTGGCCGCCAAGTCCCTGGCCAAGTTGGACAATCGGCTGAGAGAGCGGTATTTTAGGGAAGAGGCGGCGGAAGCCAGGGTCGTTCCCGCGGTGGCGGACAGGATCTTGCCCCTGTGTTGTGACCTGACTCGGGGCTTTCCAGGAAGGGGCCTTCACGTGCTTTTGCTGCGGAACCTATTCATATACCTCACGGAGGAGGCGCAGGAGAGGCTGCTTCGGCAGGCCGTCCAGGCGCTCGTTCCGGGCGGGCTGTTGGTGCTCGGCAAGACCGAATCCATCGGCCGTAAGGGCGTGGAGAGCTTGGCAGCCGTTAATGCGGGTTGTAAGGTATATGCCAAAGCGTGGGGTGGCGCATGAAGGTAAAGATCGGGCTGGCCTTTATCTTGGTGGTCTTCGTCCCCATCCTCTTCGGCCTCGTTCTGGACCACGTGAATCCCATCCACGCCGCTCAGAACGCCTGGCTGAAGATCTTCTTCGGGCTCTTGGTGGCCGGCTTCGCGGCCTTCGTCTGGGCGGGGCTCCTCACCCGGAGGCTCACGCGGCTGGTCAAGATCAGCAACCGTCTCGCGGCGGGCGACCTCTCGGCGGAGATTCCCGTGGACTCCAGCGACGAGGTGGGCTCCCTGGCCAAGTCCCTCGACACCATGGTCGCCAGCCTTCGCGAGTTGGTCAGGCAGGTCCAGACCAGTTCGGGCATGATGTACGACGCGGCCCAGAACCTCACCGTCTCCACGGCCCAGGTCACGGGTTCCACCGCGGAGGTGGCCACCAACATCCAAAACATCGCCAAGGGAGCCGAGACCCAGGCCGCCAGCCTGGAGGAGGCCGCCAGCGTGACCGATACCGTCGCGGCCTCGGCTTCGGCCATCGCCGAGCGGAGCCGCGCCGCGGAGGAGCAGGCCGTGGTGTCGGCCGAGAAGGCGCGGGAGGGCAACGCCGCCTCCAGCGAGGCCGCCCAGGCCATGGACGGCATTCTGGGCCACGTGGAGCGCTCCGCCGGCCTGGTGAGCACCTTCAGGGAACAGGCGGGAGAGATCCACAACCTCGTGGAGACCATCACCACCCTCAGCCACCAGACCCACATCCTCGCCCTCAACGCCACCATCGAGGCCGCTCGGGCGGGCGATGCGGGAAGGGGCTTCGCGGTGGTGGCGGAGGAGGTCCGCCGCCTGGCCGAAAACACGCGCGAGCTCGCCGCCCAGATCGCGAAACTCGCGCAGGAGATCACCGGACGCACCCAGGAGGTGGCCGCGCGCATGGAGGAGACGCGCGCCGCGGCCCGCCTGGGGCAGAAGGTCACCGAGACGGCGGCCAAGGCCCTGGAGGGGATCAGCACGGGCGCCGAAGAGACGCGGGAATCCATCCGCGCCATCGCCCGCGAGGCGGCCCTTCAGGCCCAGGGCGCGGCGGCCCTGAGCAAATCCATGGAAGAGATCCGCTCCGTGGCCACGGACAACGCCGCGGGCACTCAAGAGGCCTCGGCAGCCACGCAGGAGACCACCGCCAGCATGGAGGAGATCGACCAGCAGGCCAAGGCCCTGTTGGAGGAGGCCAACCGCCTCCGGTCCCTGGTGGAGAAGTTCAAGCTGTAGGCGGAAAGCTCTTGGACCCTCCAGGAACCCCGAAGCGCCGGGAGTGGGATGGGGAGTGGAATGCGAAAACTGCTGGTGGCAAGGGTGGCGGACCGGCCGGTGGGGTTCCTGACGGACCACCTGGCGGAGATCTCTCCCCTTCCCAGGCTCTACCCGCTCCCGGTCGCCTATCCCTATCTGCGGGCCACCGCCTTCCTCAAGGGCCAGCTCGTGACCGTGCTGGACACCCCGGCCCTGGTGGATGAACCCCCGGCCGGCGAAGGGGGGGAGCTGCTGCTCCGGCTCGCCTCGCCGCTGGGGAACCTCGCGCTCACCGTGAGTGCGGTGGAGGACGTGGTGGCTTACGACGAACTCGCCCTGCGAGAGGAGAAGACCGAGGGGATCTGGGGCGGCCTCTATCCATGGAATCAGGAGTGGGTGGGCGTGATCAACCCCTCCGCCGTGGCCGCCGAACTGAGTCGGGCCATGGCCCTGTCCGTGCACTACCAAACCGCTGGGAGAGACCATGCCTCATAGGGTTCTCATTGTCGACGACGCCATGTTCATGAGGGCCATGATCCGGGACATCCTCGTCAACTCGGGCCGGTATGAAGTGGTGGGCGAGGCCTCGAACGGCCAGGAGGCGGTGGAGCAGTTCCAGGCGCTCACGCCCGACCTGGTCACGATGGACATCGTCATGCCGCAGATGGACGGCATCGAGGCGTGCCGGGAGATCCTCAAGAGCTCGCCCAAAGCCCGGATCGTCATGTGCTCCGCACTCGGCCAGGAGGCCCTGGTCATCGAATCCATCGCCGCGGGGGCCAAGGATTTCATCGTCAAGCCCTTCTCCGCGGAGAAGGTGCTCAAGGTGCTCGACTCCGTCATGGTCGGTTGACCCGTCGGGCCGGGCCGCGGGCGGCGCTCATGGACACCTCCAAGTATCTCGACCTGTACGTCACCGAGTGCAGGGAGCACCTCGCCCGGATGCGGCGGGCCATCCCCGCCGGAGAAGCGGTGCAGAGCTCCGCCCTCGCCGAACTGTTCCGGAGCGCCCACTCGCTCAAGGGCATGGCGGCCTCCATGGGCTTCGAGGCCACGAGCTCCCTGGCTCACCGAATGGAAACCCTGCTGGGCCGCTGGCGGGACGGAGAGGCCCCCACGGCCGGCCAATCCACGACACTCCTGGCGGCACTGGACGCGCTCGACTCGCTCGTGGACCAGGCCCAGGCGACGGGATCGGACAAGGGGCTCGAAGAGACCGTCGAACGCGCTATCCGCGGCCTTGAGGCGGGACCGGCGGTGCCGGCCGCCGTTTCCGCTCCGCCCTTCGAGCGCCCAGCGCCCCCCTCGCCGGCTAGCCAGCCTCCGCCCCTCCGGACTTCCGGGCGGGCCGCCCCCTCGGTGAGGGTCACGGTGGCCATCGATCCGGCTTCGCCGCTGCCGGCCGCGCGCCTGGCGGTGGTGATGAACAGGGTGCGGGAGGCCTTCCCGGACTTCGCCATGGAGCCCGGCCTGGCGGAGATCCAGGCCGGCAACCTCCGCTCTGCCGCCTTCCTCCTGCCCGATTCGCCGCAGGTCAAGGAGCTGGCCAGGAGCATCCAGGGGCTCTCGGAGGTATCCGCGGTGAGCCTGGAGCGCGAGGCTGCTCCGGCCGCCGCCCACCCTGGCCAGGTTCTGGTGGGAAGCCTGCGGGTCCAGTCGGCGGATCTGGACGCCCTGCTCGCCCAGACCTCCGACCTGCTGTTCCAGCTCAACGCTTTTCAGGCCGCCCTTCCGGAAGGGGAGCGCCACCGCCACCGCTTCTGGCTCGAAAGCCACCGCAGCAGTCTGAACCGGCTCTTCGACCAGGTTCTGGCGGTGCGCCTGGTCCCCTTCGACTCCCTGGTGGACCGGCTGGCGCGGGCCGTCCGGGAGCTCTCTGGGCGCCTGGGCAAGCCCGTGCGGTTCGAGCACACGGGCTCGGACCAGCAGGTGGACCGCTCGGTGCTGGAGAAGCTCCTGGATCCGCTCATGCACCTCGCCCGCAATGCCGTGGACCACGGGATCGAGGGCTCCGCCGACCGGGCGGCGGCGGGCAAGCCAGCGGCGGGGCTGCTGAAGCTTTCCATCGCCCGGGAGGGGGAGGCGCTCTTCGTGACCCTGGAGGATGACGGGCGGGGCATCGACCTCGAGGCGGTGCGCCAGGCCGCCGCGGAACGCGGGCTCTACAGCCCGCAGGAGGCGGCCCTGCTCGATCGGGGGCGCCTGCTCGAACTCCTCACCCTGCCGGCCTTCACCACCCGGAGGGAGGTCTCCGAAGTGAGCGGGCGCGGGGTGGGCCTGGACGTGGTCCGCGCGGCCGTGGAATCCCTGGGCGGCCACCTCGAGATGGCCACCGAAGCGGGACAGGGCAGCCGCTTTTCGCTCGTTCTTCCCTCCGCCCTCACCTTGACCCAGGTTCTGGTCTTCGGATGGGAGGATGAACTCCGTTACGGCCTCCCCTCCTCGCAGATCCAGAGCATCCTCGACCTCGCCGTCCATCCCCTGGTCCGCCAGGGCTCCAGGCGCTACCTGGACGACGGCGGCGAGCTGCTCCCCGTCCTGCGCTGGGGAACGGGCCCCTCCGAGGGCCGAGGGTACGCCCTCAGGATCAGCGCTCCCCAGCGGGACCGCGTCCTGGTCGTCTCTCGGGTGTACCAGAGCGAGCGGGTGGTGATCCTCCCCTGGGGCCCGCCCCTGGAGATGGTTCCCGAATGGATGGGGGGAGCGCTGCTCTCCACCGGGGATCTGGCCTACATTCTGGACGGACGCGCGCTGGTCAAGCGCGACGGAGAGGACGTGCATGTTCAAGCAGATGACCGATGAGGACCTGGACGCGCTCAAGGAGATCAGTAACATAGGGGCGGGGAACGCCGTCACGGCCCTCCACCAGATGACCCGCCGCGTGGTCACCCTTGAGGTCCCCTCCGTCAACGTGCTGCCCTTCTCCAGCGTCGTGGAGACCCTGGGCGGCCCGGAGGAGGAGGTCCTCGGCCTCTTTTTCCGGATCTACGGAGGCTCCCGGGGCAACATGCTCCTCGTCCTGCCCCGCTCGTCCGCGGAGGGGCTCCTGGCCCTGCTCTTCAACCGCTCCACCCCCCGCCGCGCCCTCGGCGAGATGGAGATCTCGGCGCTCAAGGAGGTGGGGAACATCCTCACCTCCTCCTACCTGACCGCCGTCAGCGCCCTGCTAAACATCGCGCTCATCCCCTCCATCCCGGCCTTCGCCATGGACATGGCGCAGGCCGTGGTGGACCTCCTCCTGATCGAACTGGCCGAGGTCACCGACCAGGCGCTGGTGATCCAGACCGATTTCGCCTCCCGCGACCACTCCTTCTCCGGCCACTTCTTCTTCCTGCCCGATCCGCGCTCCATCGAGACGCTGCTGGCCGCCATCGAGAAGCTCCGACACCGGTGAAGAGAAGCATGTCTACCAGCGGGCCTGGAGCCCCTCCCGCGCCACCGGCCGTGACGGGCCAATCCCGCTCGGCCGAGGGCGGCGCGCCGAAACCCAGGCCCTTCGCCTTCCTGGACCACCTCCTGTACGGCTTCTGCTGGTTCTCCTTCCTGGCCATCCTGGGGATCGCCCGCTGGCTCCGGCCGGACCCCGCCGGGCTGGGCACCCACACGGAACTGGACCTTCCCCCCTGCGGCTTCTACGAGGCCTTTCACAAGCCCTGCCCCTCCTGCGGCATGACCACCTCCTTCGCGTGGATGCTTCACGGACACCCCATCACGGCCATCGAGACGCAGCCAGCCGGGGTGGGCGTCTTCCTCGCCGCCCTCTGGGCCTGGATCTATCTCCCCGTGGCCTGGAAGAAGAGGCGCCCCTTCGAGCACCTCTTCGACCTGCCCGTCTTTCTTCCCACGGTCGTCGCCCTCATCGTGCTCATTCTCGTGGTCTGGGTATGGCGATTGCTGGCTTAGGGGTGAAGGGATCACAAACACCCGCCGCGGCGGTTGCCTGGCGTCCCGAGTGGGACTAGACTGGCCCCGTATCGCGAAGCGTGTGTAATTGCGAAGGTGGAAAGGGAGGATTGCCATGAGTGACGTTTATCAGGCTCAGCCGGTTCCCGCCGTGCCGGACAAGGCCAGCGGAATGGCCGTCGCCGCTTTGGTTCTGGGCATTTTGAGCTTCTGCTGCTGCGGGCTCTTCGCGGGCATCCCGGCGCTCATCGTCGGATTCATGGAGAACGGGAAGATCAACCGCGGGCAGTCCTCAGCCAAGGGCAAGTGGATGGCCATCGTGGGCATCGTGATGGGCCTCATCTCCCTCATCCTCACCTGCATCCAAATCATCTGGATCTTCTTCTTCGGCGGCATGAGCATGCTTCAGCAGCTCATGCAGCACGCCGGCCGCTGATAACGGGTTCTAATCGGGCCTTGATCACAGAGGGCACGGAGCGGCGACGCCTCGGTCCTTCGGCTCCGTGCTCCTCGTGCGTTCTGCGGTGAGATTTTGCTGCGGGGCCCATCTCGGCGATCACCGCTCGCTTGAAGGTTGGCTTGCTTTCCGCCCCTGGCGGAAAGCGGCGTCCCGGCGAGTCGCGCGAGGCGCTCCCCGAGGAGGGGCTCCGCCGCCCCTCCTCCGCGCTCCTCCCGCTTCGCGGGACTCGCTGCTCCTCTCTGCCCTCGCGCGGGATGCCCTTTGTGCGGGGGAACCTCCCCGTTCCCCCGCACCCCTTCGACCGGCGCCGTGCCACTCGCTTTCCGCCCCTGGCGGAAAGCGGCGTCCCGGCGCCGGTGGGCCTTATGCGAGGAAACCGAGCCCGGCCGCACCGGAAGCGTACTTGATGTACGCTGAGGATGCGGACGGTGAAGGTTGACGAAGCAGAAGGTCCGCCGCCGCCGGCGCACACATGGAGAGGGACGGACCGCCCGGCCGGCAGTTCCTACGCCCTCGGGTGGAACTGGCGGTAGATGCGCTTGAGCCTCTCCTGCTCCACGTGGGTGTAGATCTGCGTGGTCGAGATGTCGGCGTGGCCCAGGAGGATCTGGACGGCCCGGAGGTCGGCGCCGTGCTCCAGGAGGTGGGTGGCGAAGGAGTGCCTGAGCGTGTGCGGGCTCATGTGCTTGGCGATGCCCGCCTGGCGCGCGTACCCAGTGATCAAGATCCAGACCATCTGCCGGCTGAGCGGGCCGCCCCGGGCCGTCACGAAGAGGGCGGAGGAGCTGCGGTCCTTCAAGAGGCGGGGCCTGGCCTCGGAGCGGTACCGCTCCACCCAGTCCTGCGCCACCTCGCCGAGGGGCACCACGCGCTCCTTGCCCCCCTTCCCCATGACCAGGACGAAGCCCGCCTGGGGGTTGTACCGCTCCTGCGTGAGGCCCGTCAGCTCGGAGACCCGAATACCGGTGGCATAAAGCACCTCCAGCATGGCCCGGTTCCGGAGCCCCGTGGGGCTCCCCGCGTCGGGCGCCTCCAACAGCCGCTCCACCTCCTCGGGAGTGAGGTACTCGGGCAGCCGCTTGAGGGTGCGGGGGGCCTCCACGTTCTCGGTGGGATCGCTCTCCACCTTCCGCTCCAGGATCAGGAAGCGGTAGAAGGTTCGGAGCGCCACCAGCCGCCTGGCCGCCGTACCGGCCGAGTGCCCTTCGGCGCGCTCCCGTCCCAGGAAGGCCCTGACGTCCTCTCGGCCCACCTTATCCGGCGCCTTTCCGCACGCATCGAAGAAGCGGAGCAGGTCGCTGCGGTAGGCCTCCACCGTCTTGGGCGAGAGCCCGCGCTCCACGGTCAGGTGGTCGAAGAAGAGGGCCAGCTCCTGCGGGATCTTCTTCGGCTCCGCGCTCTTCACTCCTCACTCCTCAGGGGGTTGATGGATGAAGGATGAGAGATGAGGCATCCAAGACGGACCGGGCAGATCGGTCCCCCTGCCTCCTCGCCCCTCGTCTCTCGCGTCTCGCGTCTCGCGTCTCCCGCCTCACGTCTCCCGTCTCCCGTCTCGCCTACCAGTACCGCTCCACGTGGATCTGGCCGGGAGCCTTCGGGCTGTGCTCGATGAAGCCCTCGGCCTGCAGGATCGCCGACATCTGGTCCACCATGGCGGGGTTTCCGCAGAGGAACACGTGCGTGTCCTCCGGCCTGGGATGGAAGCCCCACGCCGCGTCCAGCGCCCCGGAGCGCCACAGGTCCTGCACGTAGCCCGTGTGCTGCCGCCAGGGGTCGAACTCCTCCTCGGGCCTGCTGATCACGGGGAGGTAGGTGAAGCGATCGGTGCCTCTCTGGAGCGCCAGCAGTTCGGAGCGATAGCCCAGATCCCACGAGTGGCGGGCCCCGTGCAGGACGGCGGAGCGGCGCGCTCCTGCGCCCGGCGCGTGGGTGCGCAGCATGCTCATGTAGGGCGCGATCCCCGTGCCCGTGGCGATGAGGAGCAGGTTCTGCTCCGGCGGCACCTCCGCCAGGGTGAAGAGGCCCGTGAACTTCTTCCCGAGCCACAGGCGGTCGCCGGGCCTCAGCATGAAGAGGCGGGGGCTCAGGGAGCCCGAATGGACCAGGGCCACGTAGAACTCCAGGTACTCCCTGGCCTTCGAGGAGGAGGCGATGGAGTAGGAGCGCCGGATGAGCTTGTCCGGCTCCCTGGGCGGCTCCTCAAGGTCGGCGAAGGGATCCCTGGGCGCCGAGGCGGGAAGCCCTAGCACCGCGAACTGGCCCGGGAGGAAATCCGGCAGCTCCCACCCCTCCGGAACCACCCTCAGGATGCAGAGCCCCGGGGCCACCTCACTGCGCTCCGCCACGCGTGCGTTCAACTCAGGTGTTGGCAAGGTGAGACTCCTATGGGAGGGCAGGAAGCGGGGAGGAGAAGAGGGTGAACGCGCCACGCACTCGCCAGAACCCTCATGCCGCCCCCATCTCCGCGGCCCCACCTCTGGACCTCTGTCCCTTAACGTGTTTCTGCATCCGAAATTTCTCTGTGCCTCTGTGCCTCTGTGGTGGTCTTTTCTTTTCCCAATTCCAGTGCCCGGGGCCGGCGCTGGAGGATGATCGTGACGGGCCCGTCGTTCACGAGATCCACCGCCATCATCGCACCAAAGATCCCGGTGGCCACCCCGACGCCCATGGAGCGCACGCCTTCGGCGTAGCGCTCGAAAAGCACCGCGGCTTCGCCCGGTGGCGCGGCGTGAGAAAAGGAAGGGCGCGTCCCCTTCTTCAGATCGCCCACGAGGGTGAACTGGCTGACCGCCAGAACGGACCCGCCCGCCTGGCGGACGTCAAGGTTCATCTTCCCCGCCGCGTCGGAGAAGAGGCGGACCTCGGCGGTCTTCCGCGCGCACCAGTCCGCCTCGGCCTCGGTGTCCCCCGCCTCCACCGCGGCCAAGGCCAGCAGCCCTCGGCCGATGGCCCCCACCGTCGTCCCCTCCACGCTCACCGAAGCCCGGCTCACCCGCTGAAGCACCACGATCATGGTTTTATCCTATCAAAGATCTCCCGCACGCGCCTGGCCTCGGGGAAGCCGAGGATCCAGGAACCGCCGAGGTAGACCAGCGCCCCGGCGCCCACGGCGGCCGCCAGGGCCCCCGCCGCTGCGAGGCTGCCGGCGTGGGGTAGCGCGCCCCAGAGCCAGAAAGAGAGTAGCCCCATGGCAGCCGACAGCGCCGCGTCCCTCGCCAGGGCCAGGGCGAGCGTCTTCCACGGCAGGCGGACCCGGTGCCTGCGCACCACCGCCACGGCGAGCGCGAGGAGGTTGGCCAGCGCGGCGGTGGAGGAGGCCGCCGCGATGCCCGCGGCCCCGAAGTGGCGCAGGAGGAGGAGAGCCGCCGCCACAAAGAGGGCCAGACTCACAAGTCCCGCCCGGAAGGGCGAGAGCATGTCCTGGTGAGCGTGGCAGACCCGCACCAGCACTGCCGCCGCCCCCCAGAGCACCATGCCCGCGGCGTAGGCCGTGAGCGGCCCCGCGGTCAGGGAGACCGAGTGCGCCGAGAAGCGGCCCGTCTCGAACAGCACGCGGACGATGGGCGAGGAGAGGGCCAAGATGCCGGCGGTGGCCGGCAGGAGAAAGTAGAAGATCGCCTCCAGCGCCCGGGAGAGGGTCCCCTCCAGCTCCTTCCGATCTCCCATGGCCACGAGGCTGGAGAGGCGGGGGAAGATCACCGTGGCCAGGGAGACCGCCAGAATCCCGAAGGCCAGCTCGGTCACTCGGTTGGCGTAGTAGAGGGCGGCCACGGCCCCTTCGCCCGCCAGACCGGCCAGCGCCGTCCCCACGAGCAAGGTAATCTGCCCGACCCCCGCCCCCATGGCCGCGGGCACCATGAGCTGAAAGACCCTCTGGACGCGGGGGTCCGTAAGCGAGAAGGCCGGAGCGAAGGACATCCCCTCCCTCAGCAGGAAGGGCACCTGAATCAGGAACTGGAGCGCCCCTCCCGCCAGGACGGCCCACGCCAGGACGCTCGTCGGGTTACCGCTCCGGTGGCCCCAGAGCAGGGCGGCCGTGATGATGGCCACGTTCAGGAGAGCCGGGGCCAGGGCCGACGGGGCGAAGATCTCCCGCGCGTTCAGTATGCCCATGGCCACGGCCGCCAGCGAGACGAAGAGCAGGTAAGGGAAGAGGTGGGCCGTCAGCCGCTCGGTCAGGGCGAAGACGGCGGGCGCCTCCTGGGCGTACCGCCAGGCCATGAGCCGCGCGATGACCGGGGCCGCCAGACTCCCCGCCGCCGTGAGCAGGAGCAGCAGGAGGGCGAACACGTACAGAAACCGGCGGGCGAAGAGCCAGGCCGACTCCGGGGGCTCCTCCTTCATGGAGCGCGTCATCACCGGCACGAGAGCCGCCGTCATGGCTCCCTCGGCCACGAAGCGGCGGAAGGTGTTGGGGATCCGGAAAGCGATGTAGAAGGCATCGGCCCAGGCGGAGGTGCCCAGGAGCGAAGCCAGCAGACGGTCCCGCACGTAGCCCAGAATCCGGCTCACCAGCGTGAGGGCGGCCACGTGCGCCGTGTGCCTGAGAATGCCGTGCTCCCCTTCTCCCATGGCCGGGAGGATAGCACAGGGACGGGAGGCGGGAGGGGTGGAGGCGATTGAGCGATTGAGCGATTGAGCGATGGAGCAATGAAGCGATGGAGTGAGATAGCGAGAGCGGCATCGGGGTCGGCTCTTCCCCCTGGCGGCGGCTGCTCTATCTTGCTATGCTTTGCTTGGGAGGACCTTGCGGTGAGCGACGGTGACAGCTTCACGGTGACCTGCCCCTGCTGCGGAGCGCTCCTGACCATCGACGGCGCCTCTCGGGTGGTCTCCGATCATCAGCCTCCACCCGAGCAGCACGAGAAGACCTCCTTCGAGGCCCGGCTCAAGACCCTGGACGAAGAGAAGCGCGTGGCCGAGGAGAAGTTCAAGGAGAGCCTCCGGTCGGAAAAGGGCAAGAAGGACATTTTAGAAAAGAAGTTCAAGGATCTGTTCGAAAAGGCCAAGGAGGGGCCGCAAGGGCCCTTCAAGCGGGACATCGACCTGGATTGAGGGGATCCGCCCATCCCTCCGATGGGAGGTACCGAGGAGGAGCCGATGAAAGACGTTCGCACGATCGCCCTGGTGGGGCTGGCCGGGCTCATGGTGGCGTTTTTGGCCTGTTCGAAGGGACCGCAGCCTCCCAAGGACATCCAGTACTTCCCCTGCGACAACCTGGACGGCGTCCAGACGCCGGGCCTGGTGACCTTTGATCCCTCCGTCTCGGCGGACGGCAAGGGCTCGCTGAAGATCACCGTTGACCAGCCCACCACCGTCGCCCTCTTTAACGTCCCCTTCCCGGGCGCGGAGGGCTCGCTGCTGATCTACAAGGCCAAGGTGAAGACCAAGGACTTCGGCGGTGACGCCTACCTGCAGATGGTGGTCCACTTCGCCAACGGCGGCTCGCTCAGCACCATGGACTACCAGAAGGCCATCGGAGGCACCACCGGCTGGGTGGACATGGAGACCTCCACGGTCATTCAGGCCGGCCAGAAGGCCGACGTGGTGAAACTCAACCTCGTGGCCAACGGCCAGGGCACCGTCTGGATCGACGACGTCCACCTCGTGAGGGCCCCCAAGCCCGGGAGCTGACGGCATAGGCCGAAGGAGAGAGATTCACCACGAAGACTCCAAGGCACCAAGGGAGTTGATGCCCTTGGTGCCTTCCGTTTCTCCTTCCGGCTACTCCCTCTTCGCTCCCATTCCAGGTCCTGGACGCGCTTCGATTGCCAGGATTTCAGCTTGTCCAAAAGCAGATTCTGGACTCCCTGCGCTCGCCAGAATGACCGGAAAGGGGCCCGCGTTCCACCCAGCCCCCTCCGTGCCTCTTGCTTAATCGCGTCTCGCTTAATCGCGTCTCGCGTCTATCGTCTAGCGTCTAGCGTCTATCGTCTCGCGTCTCACGGACTCGGCGCCGCGGCCAGAAAGGCCTTCGCCTGCATGTTGCCGGGATCCAGCATCAGTACCCGCTTCGCCTCCGCCTCCGCCTCCTGGCGCTGACCCAGGGCCAGGTAGAAGGAGGCCAGGCTGAGGTGCGCGTGGACGTCGGAAGGATCGAGCTCGGCGGCCTTACGGGCCTCGGCTACGGCCTCCGCCTGCTTTTTTTGCCCCCACAGGGCGCCGGCCAGGTTGAGGTGGGCCCGCGCGTACTCGGGGTCCACCGCCAGGGCCTTGCGGAAGAGCGCCTCAGCCTCTTTGTAGCGCTTCTCTTCCAGGCGGAGGATCCCCAGGTTGTTCAGGACCTCCGGCCTTTCGGGGTCGGCCGCGAGGGCCCGCTCGAAGTCCTCGCCGGCTTCGCTCCTTCGCCCGTTCTGATAGGCCTGGAGCCCCTTTCGAAACCAGACCTCCCCTTCGGGCCGGCGAACCGCTCCCTGACGGGGACCGGCCTCTGGGGAAGGAGAAACCCCCGCGCCGGGTCCAGCCGCCGGGCCGGGTGCCCGCTCCGGAGGGGAACCCTTCTGCGCAGGCAGCTTCTCGATGGAGGCCTCTGCGGGCTGAGTATGGCTCGGCGGCGGGGCCCCGTGGGACACCGACAGATTCGGCGAATGGCCGCCGCCGGGCGGGGAGAGCCGCACCGGAAAGGGGCGCAGGGCCGGATCCTCCAGCCGCGGCCTGCCCAGGCGGAGCAGCCCCGAGCGGCTCCGCTCCAGGCCGGCGCAGAGGCGGTAGCAGTCCCGCCCCTTGAAGGTCACGGGGATGAGAAAAACCGGCGCCGGACCCCTCACGGAGCGGGCCACCTCTTCCACGCCGCCGCTCTCGCAGAGAAGGGCGACGCTCCAGCTCCAGACCTCCCCTCCCGCGGGCGCCCTGAGCATGCCCTCGAAGGCCTCCGCGGCGGCGCCCAGATCCCCCTTGGCCCAGAGGGCCCGTCCCCGCTCATAGTCGGTCCGGTCGTAGAGGGCGGGCGGTGCGCGCCGCGCGCCGGCCTGGCCATGTGCCGCGGTCGCCCCGGCGAAGCCCGGGCCGTAGGCGGCCAGGCAGGCGCCGAGCAGGAGCCCGGCGAAAAGCGCCCGGCGCAGCGGCGCGGCGGAACCCCGTCGCCCGGCCTTGCAGGAGGTGCGGCATCCGCTCATGCCCCTAGCCTAATGCAGCGGAACGAGCCGGGCAAGCGGTGTCGGACAGAATATCGAGATGAGGTGATGAGGAGATGAGGTGATGAGGAGATGAGGTGATGAGGAGATGAGGTGATGAGGAGACGGCGAAAGAAACCGGTTCACCGTGCTCCAGGCATTTCGGCATCTCGGCGCCTCGCGTCTCCCGGTCTCCTCGGTGCCGCGTGGCGTTGCCCGGGCGGAGGGGTTCCGCTAAGATACGATTTAGGGTCCGGATTCTCCCGAGTGCCGGGGAATTGAAGCCGTGTGGCAGGGTTGGGATAGGAATTGGGTTTGTCCGGGGCCGGACGGACCCGAAGGGTCGGGATGGAAACCGTAGAGGAGGTTGCATGAAAAGCAGACGTCGTACCGTTGTCTTGGCCGCGCTGGCTCTCGGCGCGTTTGTCGTGTTCGCCACCGCTGCCCTGGCCGGGGGCCACGGCTGCTGCGTGGGCAAGACCGCCGCGGCGGGCCAGAAGGGCTGTTGTGCCAAGGGCGCCGCCTGCCCGCAGCGGGAGGCCATGCAGAAGGCATTCGGCTCGGCCGAGACCGACCTTGCCACGATGGAGAAGGGCATCCCCGCAGGCGAGCAGGAGGCCTTCCTCAAGGCCCATGAGCAGAACCTCGCAGCCCTGATGGCCGCTCGCGAGGAGTGCGTCAAGAGCTGCGCCGCCATGAAGGGGAAGGGCGGCATGATGGCCAGGAAGGGCTGCCCCTACCAAGCCGCCATGCAGGGGGCCTTCAAGTCCCTGGAGAGCGATCTGGCTGCGATGAAGAAGGGCGTGCCGGCCGCCGACCAGGCCGCCTTCCTCAAGTCCCACGAGCAGAACCTCAAGAAGCTCGTGGACGCGCGAACCGAGTGCATGAAGAGCTGCCCCATGAACATGAAGAGGAAGGCCGCCGCAGGCACCACCTGATCCGGCCGCCTTCCTCAAGTCCCACGAGCAGAACCTCAAGAAGCTCGTGGACGCGCGAACCGAGTGCATGAAGAGCTGCCCCATGAACATGAAGAGGAAGGCCGCCGCAGGCACCACCTGATCCGGCCCTCACCCGCTCCGCAATCCAGCGGGAAGCCCGACCGGGCTTCCCGCTTTGTTTTCTCCCGTCTAGCGTCTTGCCCGCGCACCCTACGCTGCCACCTTTTCTAGTCAGTCCGGTTACCCGGGGGAGACATTCTTCCCCGCGCCCGCCCCTTCTCATTCCCGAGATAGCCCCAAGAGCCCGTCCAGGTTGGGCGCTCCCAGGGGCACGGGCGGATCGGCGGGGGGAAAGCCTGGCCCGGTTCTTGCTAGAATGCGCTCCACACCGGATCGCCGCCATGCGGTCCCGGTGAGAACGAGGATGCCACCGGGCATCCCAAGGATTAAGGGGCTAGGGCATGTTCGGGTCTTGGGTTGGGCGCATCACGAAACCTCGGCGAAAATCCATTGCCCTCGGCCTGCTGGCCGCGGGACTGTTCCTGATCGCCTGGTCCCAAGTGGTGCGCTTCCACCGGTCGGGCGTCATGACGGTTCAACGGGCTCAGGTAGCCGATCGGTTGGGCGATCGCATCCTGACGCTCCGGCTGGCCATCGAAAAGCGACTGGCTGCCGCGGAGAGCCTGGCCGCCTTCCTTCGCGTGACCCCCGCCGCCGGCCTGCCCGCGGATCTCCCCACCTTTCTCCGGCAGATCACCGAGCGGACACCCGGCCTGAAGGCCGTCTGGGCCGCACCCGACGGAGTGGTCACCTACATCTACCCCGTGGAGGGCAACCAGGCGATCGTTGGCCTGGATCTGAAGCACGACCTTCGCCCCGAAGAGAGAGGCACGGTGGATCGGGCCCTCCGAACCGGCGAGCTCACCATCACGCCTCCCCACCCGCTGATCCAGGGCGGCACGGGCATCACGGCCAGGCTGGCGGTGGAGGGCCCGGACGGCAGATGGTGGCTCGTCGGGGTCTGCGCGGATTTTCCCGCGCTTCTCAAAGAGGCGGGATTCGATACGAAGGCATCACCCCTCCTCGTCGCCGTGCGCGGGCCCGACGGCAAGGTGGTCTACGGCCCCTCCTCGCTCTTCTCGGCCCGGCCGGTCCTGAAGCCGCTGGAGCTGGGAGGAGGCCGGTGGGAGTTCGGGGCCGTCCCCGCGGCCGGCTGGGGAGCGGATGCAGAGGAAGGAAGCGCCTTTCGCTGGGCCATCGGGGGGATCATCGCCTTCCTCCTCTTCTGTTCCACCTACCTGGTGGTGAACCGGCGCGAGCGCCTCCAAGAGGGCATCCGCGAGAAGACCTCGACCATCGCGCGCCTCAACGAGGAGCTTCAGGCGGAGCTGTCGGCCCGCCAGGAGTCGGAGGCCCGCTTCGCCTCCTTCATGCGCTATCTTCCGGCTCTAGTCTTCTTCCGGGACGCCGAGGGACGCTACGTCTACGTTAACGAGGCGTGGGAAAAACTGTCTGGCAAGACGGCGCAGGAGGTCCTGGGGCGGCCCGTGGATGAAGTCCTGCCCCCGGAAGAGGCTCGGACCATACTCGAGGAGGACGCGCAGATCCTTCGGGGAGAGGAGCTCCTCTGGAACCAGGAGAGGCTGGTCCTCGATGGCCGCGAGTCCTGGTGGATCGCCTCCAAATTCCCCGTCCGGGACGCTCAGGGCCGCGTCCACCTGGTCGGCGGCATCTCCATCGAGATCACCGACCGCAAGCGCGCCGAACAAGCCCTGGCGGAAAGCGAGGAGCGCTACCGCACCCTCTTCGAGCACGACCTGACCGGCGTATACCTCACCACGCTGGAGGGCAGGCTCCTCGACTGCAACCAGGCCTTCGCGGCCATGTTCGGCTTCGCCTCGCCGGCGGAAGCCATGGCAGCGAGAGACCACCACTTTTCGGCCGACCCGTCGCACTACGACAACTTTCTGCAGAAGCTCCTGCGCGAGGGAGCGGTCACCCGCCACGAGGACATGGGCCGGCGCAAAGACGGCTCGGTCTTCCATGCCATCGAGAATGCAGCCCTCATCAAAACGCCGCAGGGCCAGCAGCTCATCGAAGGCACCATCATGGACATCACGGAAAAAGAGGCCCTGGCGCGGGAACGCTTGCGCGCCAAGGGGCTGGAGACCATCGGCGTGATCGCCCGCGGCGTGGCCCACGAGGTGCGCAACCCCCTCTTCGCCATCCAGGTGAACCTCGAGGCCCTGGCCCGGCGCTTCAGCCCCGAGGCCGAGGCCCGGAGCTTCCTGGACAACGTCCTCGAACACGCCAAGCGGCTCGATTCCCTCATGCGGAGCCTGCTGGAGCTGGGCCAGGCCTCCAGCGGAGCGCAGATCGTCCCGTGCGACCCCCGCCAGATCGTGGCGGAGGCCGTGGCGCTGGCGGAGGCGAACACGCCGAGCCTTCGCGGCCGCATCACGGCGACCTTCCGCGAGGGCCCCGAACCGTTCCGGGCGGACCCGCAACGGATAGTCAAAGCCCTCCTGCACATTCTGGACAACGCCGCCCAGGTGTCGCCGCCTGATGGCCCCGTCACCGTGGCCTGCCTGTGCAAGGACGGCGTATGCTCCATCAGCGTCTCGGACCGGGGACCGGGACTGCCTCCCTCCATCCGGGAGCGCCTCTTCGAACCCTTCGTCACCGCAAGCGCCCACCACCGCGGCCTCGGCCTCGCCCTCGCCCGCCACTACGTGGAGTCCTGCGGCGGCACCATCGAAGCCGCCGACAACGATCCCGCCCCCGGCGCCACGTTCACGGTAAGGCTGCCGCTGGCAGAGGCCGCTGAAGAGCACGGAGCCGATAGCTGACCAGCCGGCTAGGCAATGCGTGACCGTGATATTGCCATTGGCCATGGATTCCGGCTCCCTCCGCTCGCCAGAACACCTCATGCGAGCCTCTATGGCGGGGCGGGCATCCCGCCCGCCGCTTCGGCGGACCTCATTCACCCGTAGCGGCCGGCGCCCGTCATGGGCTGCGCTCCCATGGGACAATGACTTGTTGGCAGGGGCGTTCTCGTCGGAGGTATACTCGCCCCGGAGGGAATCCGCACATGGCTGGCGAAACGGGCTGGAGGAACAGGCTCTATTCCGGGGACAACCTGGTGATTCTGCGGGAGCACCTCGGCGACGAGAGGGTGGACCTGGATGATGGGGAGACCGGCCGGGTTCCGGGAGGGGGCCGTGCCTGATCTTTCACGAGCCCTGCGCAATCTCGATGCCCGCGTGGGAGAGGCCGTGCGGCACTTCTGGATAACCCGCGAGAGGCAGGCCCGCAGGCAGGGCGCTGCGGGGCGGAAGGATCAGGGCGCCCGCAGCGCGGTTACGGGGGGCGCACAGATGGACGGCTTCATCGGGCTCCTGACCGAGGTGATCCTCGCCACGGGCCTGGAGGCGCGGCACATCTACCACCAAAGGGCCCTCGAACTGCCGGGCTTCTTCAGGCCCACGAAGGAGTGGGACCTCCTGGTCGTGAAAGAGGGCCGGCTGGTAGCGGCCATCGAAGCCAAGTCGCAGGCCGGCCCCTCCTTCGGCAACAACTTCAACAACCGTACCGAGGAGGCCATGGGGAGCGCCATGGACCTGTGGACGGCCTACCGCGAAGGCGCCTTCAACCGGACCGCCCGTCCCTGGGGTACCTCTTCCTGCTGGAGGACTGCGCGGGCTCCCGCCGGCCCGTCTCCGTCCAGGAGCCGCACTTCCAAGTCTTCCCCGAATTCAAAGGGGCCTCCTACGCACGGCGGTACGAACTCTTCTGCCGGAAACTCGTCAGGGAGAGCCATTACAGCGCGGCGGCTTTTCTGACCTCGGAAGCAGAGGGCGGCCTGCAAGGCCGGTACGCCTGCCCCGCCGAGGATTTGACCTTCGACCTGTTTGCCCGTTCGCTGGCGGCCCAGATCGCCGTCTACGCAACGAGCTAGGATGACCGCCATGCCCGGCGAACCTCTCGATCCCTCCAGCCATCAGCTCATCCTGGGCGATTCGCGGGCCATGCCCTACCTTCCCGACGGGTCGGTCCACCTCGTGGTGACTTCGCCTCCCTACTGGACGCTGAAGCGCTACAACGAGGTGGAGGGGCAGCTCGGCCACGTGGCCGATTACGAAGAGTTTCTGGAAGCCCTGCGCCAGGTGTGGCGGGAGGTCTTCCGGGTGCTCGTGCCCGGCGGCCGGCTCGTGTGCGTCGTGGGGGACGTCTGCCTCTCCCGCCGGGCCTTCGGGCGGCACCTGGTCGTGCCCCTGCACGCCGACATCGCGGTGCTCTGCCGGAAGATCGGTTTCGACAATCTGAATCCCATCATCTGGCACAAGATCGCCAATGCGAGTTACGAGGTGAGCAACGGCAGCACCTTCCTCGGCAAGCCTTACGAGCCGAACGCCATCATCAAGAACGACATCGAGTTCATCCTGATGCAGCGCAAGCCGGGCGGCTATCGCAAGCCCACGGAAGAGCAGAGGCGCCTCAGCCGGATCAGCAAGGAGGAGCACGCCGAGTGGTTCCAACAGTTCTGGAACCTGACGGGCGCTTCCACCAAGCAGCACCCGGCGCCCTTCCCGTTCGAGCTGGCGCACCGACTGGTAAGGATGTTCTCCTTCCACGGCGACACGGTCCTCGATCCCTTCTGCGGCACGGGCACCACGCTTCTTGCGGCCATGAAGACGGGGCGACGAGGCATCGGCGTGGATATTGACATCGACTACCTCCGCATGGCGTGGCGGCGGCTTCATCATGAGATGAGCGGCCTCTTCGACCGCGCCGACGTGGCCTTCTACCGGGCCCTTCCCGACGAACCCCAGCACGTCGTCCGCGAAGAGTTCCCGCCCGCCTACCTCGGCCGGTCCGCCGAGAAGCCGAAGCGAAGGCGGGCGACCTCCTAGGCGAGGCGACGCGAGACGCGAGACGCGAGACGCGAGACGCTAGACGCGAGACGCTAGACGCTAGACGCGAGACGCGAGACGCTAGACGCTAGACGCGAGACGCGAGACGCGAGACGCGAGACGCGAGAGGCACGGAGGCGGCTGGGCGGAACGCGGCTCCCTTTCGGGTCATTGCTTAGAAAGTCCCCTTCTAATCCGTTGAAAAAGCCGGCTTTCATCCCTCACGGGCGAGAGGCACTCTCGTGAGATATTCCGGCGAGCGCAGCGAGTCCGGCATCCGATTCCGGACAAGCCGGAATGACGGTGAATGGGGAGGCCAGGGGCTCCTTACGGGGAGCGCGGGGATGGCGGCAGCGCTTGACCGGCCGGTGCGGCGGGCCTACAGTGGCACCAGCGCGGGTAAGCTGGCCCCAGACCTCAAGGGTTTCGCATCGCTTGACGGCGCGAAGGGGGAACCAGGATGCCGATCCCGGCTCCAACCGATTCCGAGAAGCCGAGGCTCTTCTCGCTTCGCCGCGCCCTGGGCCTGGCTCTCGGCCTCGCTCTGCTCGTGATCGCCGGCTTCGCGGCCCATCGTTACGCCCTCAGCGAGCGGGACCAGGCCCTGGAGGCGTGGCGGGGACGCCTCACGGCCATGGCGGACGACCGCGCGAAGGCGCTGGAGGCGTGGCTTGGCGAGCGGTGGGGCGACGCCCGGGAAGTGGCCTCCTTTTCGAGCGTGAGCGACCTCCTTGAAGGACGCGGGGATCCCATCGCGCTGAGGAAGCACCTGGACGCCGTGCTGGGCAGTTTCGTCGAGAACGCGGCGTACAGCGGCGCGTACGTGCTGGACAGCGAAGGCCGGGTCGTGGCCTCGGCTCCGGAATCCCCGCCCCTGCCGCCCGAATGCGCGGAGGCCGCCCGGGCCATGGCCGCCAGCGCGCCCAACCGGGTGCTTCTCTACCGGGGAGCCAGGACGGGCGAGCTGCGCATGGGCTTCCTCGCACGGGTCGTCCCCGCCGCGGCCGCTTCGCCGAAGGCGGGGTGCGTCCTGCTCGCCGTGGACCCGGCCCGGTGGCTCTTCCCCCTCCTGACGCGCGAGCCCGTGCCCACGAAGACCGGCGAGACCGTTCTGGCTGAGACACGGAAGGATTCCATCGTCTTCCTGAGCCCCCTGCGCTTCAAGGCCGCCTCGCCGCTCTCCTTCCGCCTGCCCTTGAGCACACCGCGCCTGGCCGCCCGCTTCGCCGTGGAGGGCCGGAAGGTCTTCGGCGAATTCATTGACTATCGCGGCGTCCCCGTCCTGGCCGCCACCCGTGGAATCGGGGGGACAAATTGGGGGCTGGTGGTGAAGGTGGACCTCTCGGAGGCGCTGGCGCCCTACCACCGCGGCATGATCCGGCAGGGACTTCTGCTGCTGGCCGTCCTGCTCACCCTGGCTGGCGCCGGGTACGGCCTCTGGCGCCGCCAGCAGGTGAGGGCCCTGAAGGCGGTTCTCGCGGAACGGCAGAGGTCCGAGACCCGGATCCTCCAGCTCAACCGGCTGCTCCGCACGATCTCCGAGATCAACCAGCTCATCGTGCGCGAGCCGGAGCGCGAGCGCCTGCTCGCCGAAGCCTGCCGCATCTTGGTGGAGAGCGGCATGTTCCGAATGGCCTGGGTGGGCTTCAAGGATGAAGCGGCCGGAACGGTGGTGCCCGCCGCCTCCAGCGAGGGCGCCAGGGCCTACCTCGAGGGCGTGACGGTGCGCTGGGACGACTCCCCCTCCGGGCGGGGCCCCACGGGCACGGCCATCCGGGAAAACCGCCACGTCCTCAACCTGGACGTGACCACGAACCCCGCCATGGCCCCCTGGCGGAAAGCGGCCCTGCGGGCCGGCTACCGCTCCTCGGCGGCCTTCCCCATCCGCGTGCGGGGGGCCGCCCTGGGCGCCCTGACGGTCTACGCCGATAGGCCCCACGCCTTGGGCGATGAGGAGGTGGCCCTCCTGGACGAGCTGGCCGGAGACCTGGGCTACGCCATCGAGGTCCTGGAGGAGCGGGCGGAACACGGCAGGGCGCAGGAGGAGCTTCGGGAGAGCGAGGAGCGTTTCGCGCTCTTCATGGAGCATCTGCCGGCCATGGCCTTCATCAAGGATGCCGAGAGCCGCTACCTCTTCCTGAGCCGGTACCTCTGTAAGGCTTTGGGCAAAGAGCCCGAAGAACTCCTTCGCAAAAGCCCAGAGCATCTCTATGGCGAGGAGGCCGGCGCCGAGCTGCGCGCCCATGATGCCGCCACTCTCGCGAGCGGCGGCGTGTCGTCCCTTTGCGAGCAGATGCCTCTTCATGGCGAGCTGCGGCTCTTTGAAGCGGTCAAGTTTCCCATCCCCACGCCGGACGGCCCGCTTCTCGGGGGCATCGCCATGGACGTCACGGACCGCGTGCGCGCCGAGGAGGCCCTGCGGGAGCTGAACGCGAGCCTCGAGCGGCGGGTGGACGAGCGCACCGCCGAGCTGAGGGCCGCCAACCAGGAGCTGGAGGCCTTCTCCTACTCCGTCTCGCACGACCTGCGGGCGCCCCTCAGGGCCATCGACGGTTTTTCCCGGGCGCTGGAGGAGGACTACGGAGAGCGGCTCGATGCCGAGGGCCGGCGCCTACTGGGCGTCATCCGCTCCAGCACCCAGCAGATGGGCCAGCTCATCGACGACCTGCTGGACTTCTCCCGCGCCGGGCGCCATGAACTGCGGCGCGGCCGGGTGGAGATGACGGCGCTGGCGCGTCTGGCCTTCGAGGGGCTCGCCGGCGCCCAGCCCCGCCCCGGCGTCACCTTCCGCCTGGCGCCCCTGGAGGATGCGACCGGAGACCCGGCCCTCCTCCAGCAGGTCTGGACCAACCTCTTGAGCAACGCGCTCAAGTTCTCGGCGGGCCGCGACCCGGCGGTCATCGAGGTGGGAGGACAACGGGAGGGCGCGGAGGTTGTATACTGGGTGAGGGACAACGGCGTGGGCTTCGACGATCGGTACGCTCACAAGCTCTTCGGGGTCTTCCAGCGACTGCACGGGGCGGCGGAATTCCCGGGCACGGGCGTGGGGCTGGCCATCGTCAAGCGCATCGTCAACCGCCACGGCGGGCGGGTCTGGGCCGAGAGCCGGCTGGGGGAGGGCGCCGCCTTCTTCTTCAGTTTGCCTTCCTTGGAGGGGCGCGAGCATGAACGGACGCCACAATAGGAAAGGAGATGAACCCGCCGACATCCTGATCGTCGAGGACAATCCCAACGACCTGGAGCTGGCGCTGCGGGCCCTCAAGAAGGGCAACATCGTCAATCCCATCTTCTCGGTGGGAGACGGCGCCGAGGCGCTGGACTTCCTCTTCGGCGAGGGAGCCTACGCGGGGCGGGACACGGCCCAGATCCCCAAGGTCATCCTCCTGGATCTCAAGCTCCCCAAGGTGGACGGGCTGGAGGTGCTCCGCCGCGTGAAGGGAGACGAGCGGACCAAGATCATTCCCGTCGTGGTCCTCACCTCCTCCCGGGAGGAGAGCGACCTGATCGAGAGCTACCGCCTGGGGGTCAACAGCTACATCGTCAAGCCGGTGGAGTTCGAGCGGTTCGTGGAGGCCGTCTCTCGCCTGGGGCTCTACTGGCTCCTGTTGAACCAGCCGCCCCGGTAGGGCAAGGCCCCTCGGCGGCGGGCCCTTTACGAAGGTGAGGCCATGAGCCAACCGTTGCGCATTCTCCTGGTGGAAGACGCGCCCACCGACGCGGCCCTGGTGGAGCGGGAGATCCGGAAAGCCGGCCTGGACTTCACCTCCCAGCGCGTCGAGACGCGGGAGGCCTTCCTGGCCGCACTCGGGGAGTTCGGGCCCCATCTCATCCTCTCCGACTACAGCCTGCCCGCCTTCGACGGCATGTCGGCACTGCGCCTCGCTCGCGAGCGCGCGCCCGAGATCCCCTTCATCATCATCACCGGTTCCCTCAACGAGGAGACGGCCGTGGAGTGCATGAAGGCCGGCGCCGACGACTACGTCCTCAAGGACCGCCTGGCCCGCCTGGAGCCCGCCATCCGGGGCGCCCTGGAAAAACGCCGGCTCCGCACCGAGAGCGCCCGGGCCGAAACCGAGCGGCGGGAGAGCGAGGAGCGCTACCGGCTCCTCTTCGAGCGCAACCTCGCGGGCGTCTTCCGCTCCACGATCGAGGGACGCGTGCTGGATTGCAACGACGCCCTGGCGGCGATCTACGGGTACGCTTCGCGCGAGGAGATACTGGGCCAGCCCGCCCACCTCTTGTACCCGAACCCGGAGTCCAGGGCCACCTTCATCGAGCGCCTGAGGCGCGAGCGGCTGGTGAAAAACCTCATCTCCGAAGGGCGCCGGAAGGACGGCTCCCCCGTCTGGATCCTGGAGAACGCCTCACTCATTCCGGACAAAAAGAGCGGCGAGGAGATCATTGAGGGGACCATCATCGACATCACGGAGCAGAGGCGCGCCGAGGAGGAGCGCGCCCGCCTTGCGGCCGCCGTCGAGCAGAGCCACGAGATCGTCATGATGACCGACCTCCAGGGGACCATCCTCTACGTGAACCCGGCCTTCGAGCGCATCACGGGCTACTCGCGGGAGGAGGCCGTTGGCCAAAATCCTCGGCTCCTCAAGAGCGGGCTGCACGACAAGGCCTTCTACGAGAAGCTGTGGGGCACGATTCTCGCCGGAGAGCCCTGGATGGGCCGTTTGACCAACCGGCGCAAGGACGGCTCGCTCTTCGTGGAAGAGTCCGTCATCTCGCCCGTGCGCGATGCCTCCGGAACCATCATCGCCTTCGTGGCGGCCAAGCGCGACGTGACCCAGGAGATCGAGCTGCAGCGAAAGCTGGAACAGGCCAAGAACCTTGAAACCGTGGGCATGATCGCCGGCGGGGTGGCCCACGAGGTGCGCAACCCCCTCTTCGCCATCTCGACCATCGTCACGGCCCTCGAACGGAAGCTCGCGAACCAGCCGGAGTTCGGCGAGTACGTCATGCACATCCAGGACCAGACCCGCCGGCTCAACGCCTTGATGAACGACCTGCTCACCCTGGGACGGCCCATCAACGCGGAGGAGTTCCTCCCGCTCGATCTGCGGGAGGTTTTGCGGCAAGCCAAGGAGGTCGTTTCGGCGGGCGGGGCGGACACGCGCGCGTGGCTCTTCGACCTCGGGGAGAGTCCCCTGGAGGTGTTGGGGATCTCCTCCAAGCTCCAGCAGGTCTATGCCAACCTGGGTCAGAACGCCCTCTCCTTCACGCCGCCGGGCGGCACGGTGACGGTGCGCGCGCGGCGCGAGGGAAACCAGGCGCTCGTCACCGTCACCGACGAGGGGCCCGGCATCCCCGCCGAACTGCTCCCGCGCCTCTTCCAGCCCTTCCAAACGGGGCGCAAGGGCGGCACCGGCCTCGGGCTCGCCATCGTCCGCCAGATCGTCACCGCCCACGGCGGCACCGTGGAGGCCGCCAACAACGACCCGCCTCCGGGAGCCACCTTCACGGTCAGGCTGCCGTTGGCGGACACCTCGAAGAAGCCCGAATGAGGGCATAAAAGCGCGGCCTTCGATGCGCGCGGCGGGGCTTTCCGCTGCCGCGATGGAGCGGGCCTATGCGCACGCCCCCGATCTGTGGTATACCTTCGCCGGGATTGGATTCGCGGCCTTTGCGGCCCTCCTGGTCTTCCGGTGGGTCACGGGCCGTCTGGACCGGGGCCGCCGGGCGTAGGGCCTGGGTGTGCCGAAAAGGGGGCTGCGGGTCCGGAGGGGATTGGCTTGAAGCGAGCGGCTCTTGTCGTGCTCGGGCTGCTGTGGGCCTTGCTCCTGTGGCCCAGAGATCCGTCGGCCCAGATCTTCCTCTCCAACTTCAGGGACCTGACCCGGGAAGCGCGGAGCCTCTACGAGGAGAAGGGAAGCGCGCTCTGGGGCCGGCCCCTCCCCGCCGTCCGCTGGATGGCCGTGGAACGGAACGACCTCCTTCTGACAGAGGATCCCAAACTTCCCGGCTTCCGCCGCAATAAGGGGCTGTGGGTGGGGCCGCGGCCCCGGTCCCTCGCCGTGGCCACCACCGCCACCCAATTCGCCGGCAAGACGTGGGCCATGATTCTGGCACCCGACTTCCCCCACCAAAGGGCCCGTGCGCTGGCACTCCTGATTCGAGAAGGTTGGCTGAGCGTGGAAGACGCAGTGCTCCCCGCCTCGCTCCCGCAGGGAGAACCGACCGAATTGCTGGACGAGCCCGAGGGGCGCCTCTGGTTCCGGCTGGAGGCGGAGGCCCTCGCCCGTGGTCTCGACGCCACGGGAGAGCAGCGCCTGGAGGACCTCGAGGCCGCCCTCACCTTCCGGGCCGAGCGCTACCAGATCGCCCCTCCCGATGAGCGCCAGTGGGAGCGGACCTTCGACGTGCGCGGTGGAGTCGCGGAGTACATGGCCTGGAAGTTGCCTCCGGTCGAGGACCGCAACGCCGGCCTGGCGGCCACGATCCGCGGCCGGCTGGACACCAACCAATCCTACGTCAGGAGCTTCGCCTACATGACGGGGCCTGCCTACGGCCTGCTCATGGACGATCTGGCCAAGGGCTGGCGGCAGAGCCTGCTCCTCATGCCGGAGCCGGATCTCCAGCTCCTCGCCGCTGACCGGATCATGGGCGCCAAGGCGCTGGTTTCGCGTGCCCTGGCCGGAGGCGACCTTACCCCACGGGAGAAGGAGGCCCTGGCATCGAAGGCCCATGAGCTGGGCCTCTCCTTCGGTATCCAGGGGATCGAGAAGCAGGAGGAGGCGCGATGGGCCCGCATGAGCGCCGAGCGGGAGGCGCTTCAGAAGCAGTTCACGAGCGGCACTACCTTGCGCATCTGCCCCCGCGACATGCGCATCGTCTTTGACCCCAACCGCCAGATCGCCATGGGCAAGCTGGGGACCTGTTACACGGGAGCCTTCTCGTGGCAGTCGCCGGACGGCAGCCTGACCTCCGTTGCCGCGGTGCTGGTGACTCCCGACTGGCACGAGCTTTGGCTGCCGCTCGGCCGGGAGGCGGTGACCCCCGGAAGCCTGCACCATCCCCTTCACCTGGTGGGAAAGGGCTGGACCCTGGACCTGCGCCCCGGATGGACGCTCCGCCGGGAAGCCGGCGCCATCATCGCCGAGCCCCCCTCCCTGAAAAGCTCCTAGCCTCTTCTGGGGCTCCGAAACACATCGTGAGAATGCGCCGCACCCTGGGATGGGAGTCCAGAGGGCGGGGCGCCTCCTGATGAGGGCTGCCACGGCACGCAGGCTTCCGATGGCGGGAACGATGCCCCCGAACGCGGCCGGGGGACCTCCGAGGAGGTCCCCCCGTTTCACGGTGGCTTTCGCTGGTGCGGACGGTCCCTAGGGAGAGAGGGGTGGGGCCTTGACCCGCGCCAGGAAAACCGCCTCGGCCGAACTGAGCGGGGAACCCCACCAGAACCCCGGCTCTCTCCGGCCTCCGCCCGAAGGCGATGCCGTTACATTAGGTCGCGCGCGGTCCCTTGTCATCAGTCTGGAGTATGAGTCCGGCACTCATACTTTCGGTTGAGGCGATTTCTGCTCTTCAACCGACGACCAGACCCTGTAAACTAGCGACGGCGGTCATTCCAGCCCGCTGACGGAGTGGTGCCGGCGAGGAGAACACCCCGCCCCCTCATCCTTCATCCCTCAGTCACTTGGCGTGCTTCTCGAAATACTCGAGGGCGCCCTTCACGTCGCCCTTCATGGTTTCGCCGCCGGGCTTCCAGTTGGCGGGGCAGACCTCGCCCGTCTTCTTGACGGTCTGAATGGCCTGAAGCGTGCGCAGGGTCTCCTCCACGTTGCGACCCACGCCCAGGTGGTTGACGGTGGCGTGCTGGACGACGCCCTCCTCGTCGATCACGAAGAGGCCTCGCAGGGCCACGCCCGCGGGTTCGAGCAGGACGCCGTAGTCTCGCGCCAGGCTCTTGTTCAGATCGGAGAGGTGCGGGAAGGGCACGGCCCCGAGGCCGCCCTGCTTGCGGGGCGTCTTCTGCCAGGCCAGGTGGACGAATTTGCTGTCCACCGATGCGGCCAGAACCTCGGCCCCGAGCTTCTTGAACTCCTCGTAGCGGTCCGCGAAGGCCGTGATCTCGGTGGGGCAGACGAAGGTGTAGTCGAGCGGGTAAAAAAAGAGGACCACGTACTTGCCCTTGAAATCCGAGAGCTTCACCTGGGCGAAATCGCCGTTGACCACCGCATCCAGCGTAAAATCGGGAGCTTTTTGTCCAACCAGACTCATGCCATTTCCTCCTTGCTGCCGTTGCCACTTTGGGTAGGCTTGGGGACCAACCCCGTGCGATTCAAAGCAAGCGATGTGCCAGCGTCACGAGCCCGCAGCCACTGCTTTCCCGCCCTCTCCGCGTTGCGGGCTTGAAACCTAGAGGCCGCGAGGTTGCACGAGGGAACCCGAGGAGGCAACGAGCACGGGCCTTCCCTCCCCCGCTGAAACGCACTCGCCTTGCCTGACCCCCGGTACTTTGTTACAAGGGGAGCATACCTGGAGCCCAGGAGGGGGCCACTGGTATGTCTCTTGCTGCCTTTGCGCGGATGGAGGTCGTCATGCAGACCCTGCTGACCGTCAAGAGCCACTTCTCGGCCGCCCATAGGCTGTACCGGCCCGAGTGGTCGCTCGCCCGCAACCGGGAGATCTTCGGCCTCTGCTCCAACCTCAACGGCCACGGGCACAACTACCTCTTGGAGGTGACGGTGGAGGGGCCCGTGGACCCGGAGACCGGCATGATCCTCGACATGAAGGAGCTGAAGGCCCTGATCGACCGGGAGATCATCGAACGCGTGGACCATAAACACCTCAACATGGACGTCCCCTTTCTGGAGGGGGTCATTCCCACGGCCGAGAACCTGGCCGTGGCCTTTTGGGAGGTCTTGGACCCCAAGATTTCCCCCGGGAGACTCTATGAAATCCGACTTCAAGAAACCGATCGCAACACGGCCATCGTTCGCCGCTGAGGGCGCGGCGGCCCAACACCGGTCGCTCGGGGCCGCCGCCCTCTCCCTGGCGGGCGGTCTTCCCCTCACAGAAGCTTACGGAGACCGCATGGAGGCCCTCAGCCGGGCCATGCTCGAGGAGCTGGGTGAGGACCCTTCCAGAGAGGGGCTGCTTCGCACGCCCAGGCGGGTGGCCAAAGCCATGCGCTTCCTGACCTCAGGCTACGACGCGGACCTCACCGAGATCGTGAACGGCGCCGTGTTCGACGCGGAGGACTACCGGGAATTGGTCCTGGTGCGGGACGTGGAGTTCTACTCGCTCTGCGAGCACCACCTGCTGCCCTTCTTCGGCAAGGTCTCCGTAGCCTACCTCCCGGGGGAGAAGATCATCGGCCTCTCCAAGATCCCCAGGCTGGTGGACGCCTTCGCCCGCCGCCTCCAGGTGCAGGAGCGCCTCACCAAGCAGATCGCCGAAAGCCTGGAGGAGATCATCAGCCCCAGGGGCGTGGCGGTCCTGGCCACGGGCTTCCACCTCTGCATGGCCATGAGGGGCGTGGAGAAGCAGGCCAGCCAGACCACCACCACCGCTTTCACCGGGGACTTTCAGCGCGACGAGCGGCGCCGGCAGGAGTTCCTCAGCCTGCTCAAAACCAGGCAGCAGGAGCCCTTGGGGTTTTAGGCACCTCCGCCCAGGAATTTCGGGGAGGTGGGGCGGAGTAACTCACCACCAAGGCACCCAAAGAAGGAGGTTAGCCTCCCCCTTCCAGTTTCCCTCACGGCTCCGCCTCTTTCTCTCCCTGTGCCTTGTCCCCTGTCCCCCGTCCGCCCTTCACGATGCCAGCGGAGTGACGCTGAGGGCCGGCCTCGGGGGCGGCTGGCGCCGCCTGGGCCTGGGCTGGGTGGGAACCTTTTCCTGCCGGTCCTGGAGCAGTTTCTTCACCGCCTCCAGGCTCTCGCGGGCTATGGCCTTCTCCAGCCCCAGCACCTCGGAGGGCGCCGGGAAGTGGGCGGCCCACCGCTGCACCGCCTCCCCTTCCTGCCGGAAGTTCAGGGTCTCCGTGGCAACCAGCCCGGCCAGCAGCCCCGTCTTGGGATTCGAGAGCGCATCCACGGAGAGGTAGTTCTTCAGCTCCCCCTCCTCGTCCGGGTAAAGCACGTCGCCCACCTCGCCGAAGGCCTCATTGAGGGAGGCCGCCTCGGGCGAAACGCCCAGTTCGGAGGGCACGCCGCCCGCCGCCACCCAGAGCGGCACCGCCACACCGGTGACGGGCTGGCCGAGGATCACCCACGCGGTGGCCAGCCGGGGGTCCTGCCCCGGCCGGACCCCCTCGAAGACCACGGCGGCCGAGGTGATGGCGCGGTTGATGCTGTCACCCACGTAGGCCCACTCCGGGGCCCCGCGCCTGCGCTTCTCTTCGGGGAAGGAGTCCAGCCGCACGTTGGCCGTGTCGCGGGCCACCGTCGCGAGCAGCGACTGGGCGTCGAGCTTCTTCTCCCTCGCCAGCTCGCCCAGCAGGCTCACCGCCCTGTCGTGGCGGAGGAAGCCCGTGCCCAAATCGGGGTCGCCCGACTCGCTGTAGTTGGTCCGGACGAGGAAGCCCTGCGGAGCGATGGCCGGGTCGTCGGCGTTGTAGCGCTTGTAGCTCGTCTTGCCCGTTTCGAAGTAGGCGGCGCCGCCCTTGGCGTCGATCACGCCGAAATTGGCGGAAACGTCACGGCCGCCCGGGTTGGTCTTCTCCAGGAGCGCCTGGAAGTCCTGCACCGTGGCGCAGGACTGGAGGGCCAGCTTCATGAAGGCGCCTTCGCCGTTGGTCTCGCCCTTGCCCAGGTTGTAGGAGGCCGAGTTCATGATGGCGAAGCCCTGCGAGTTGATCCCCGCCCAGATCTGCATGCCCGCCGCGTCCCCCGTGTCCACGAGTCCCACGTACGGGAAGCGGCCGTCGTCGCAGTAGACCACCTGGTTGTGAAGGTCGTCCGAGTCGCGGTTCTTCCAGAGAAGGGGCCGGCCGTTGGCCGTGGCGGCTCCCGTGATGACCGCGGTGGTGCAGGCCGACGGCGCCGGCCCCGAGGCCAGCACGACGAAGGCGGTCAGGACGAGGCCCCACCGGAACGGGGCGAGCCGGGGGAAGCAGGTCTTACGCCGCATGGTCTCCTCCCAAATGGAGGGCTATTGTAAGCCCGCGCGCTGAGCCGGGCCAAACGCGAGGCTTCTCCACCCCTGGCACGAGGCGGCAGCCCCGGCCCGGGCTGGCGGCGGAGGGCGCTTCGGGATATCCTTCGCGGAGAGTCCGCGCGGCCTTGCCTCACGGGCTGGCCACGGCGGCCATACCGCGCGACCGCCCATCGGACGGAGGAAGAGGCACAGTGCTGAAAGCCATCCTGCTGGACCTGGACGGGACCCTCCTCGGCAATAGCATGGAGCTTTTTGTACCGGCCTACCTGGAGGCGCTCGGGGGCTTCCTCGCTGGCCACGTCCCGCCCCGGCGCTTGGTCACCGAACTGCTGAACGCCACCCGCCTCATGGCCGCCAACGATGGCACGGGGCCCACCAACGAGGAGCTGTTCGCCTCCGCCTTCTACCCCGCCCTCGGCCGGGAGCGCGCCCAGCTCGAACCCGTGATCCGGCGCTTCTACGCCGAGGAGTTCCCCAAGCTCCGCTCCCTCACCCGCCCCGTGCCCGAAGCCCCTCGGCTTGTGGAATGGGCCTTGGGCCGGGGACTCCAGGTGGCCGTGGCCACCAACCCCCTCTTCCCGCGCACCGCCATCGAGCAGCGGCTGGAGTGGGCCGGCGCGGGCCTCCAGCGGTTTCCCTACGCGCTCGTCACCACCTACGAGGCGATGCACGCCTGCAAACCTCACCCGGCCTATTACAGGGAAATTTTCAGCCTTCTCGGCCGGCAGCCGGAGGAGTGCCTCATGGCGGGCGACGACTGGGGGGCCGACATCCTGCCCTCCACCGGCCTGGGATGCCGCGCCTGGTGGGTTGCCGATCCCACGGCGCAGCCGCCCGCGGCTCCGCCCAGGCTCGTGGGCCAGGGGCGCCTTTCGGCCCTTCTCGACCGCCTCCTCGCGGCCGAGTCCGGCCTCGGCCGGCTCCTCGACCTCGCTTAGCCGCCCGCCGGCGACGGCTCCTCTTTCGCGCCGCAACCTGCGCTCTCCTCGGACATCGGCAGGCAAGCTTCGCGGATCATGACGGTCCCAAACGATTTCACCTGGCACTTTCCAATCCCGCGATGGGAGACGAAAGGGCGGTAATGACCGGCATACCTGCACAATCACCTGCCAGGTGAAAGGAAGGAGCATCCAATGGCGGAATTTGGACTGGGCTCTGCCGTTGCCACACCGACCTGACATCCGCTATACATTAGAGGTAAGGAGGCGCCTTTGAGCCTTTCGCTGGCGGCTCGCGAGCAGGAGGGACGGATCGCCCTGGTGGGACTCGGCCGGGAGGGGCTAGCCTCCCTCTGCGCCGGCCTCGGGCTCAAGCCCTTCCAGGTCTCCGAGGTCTACCGCTGGATTTACGGCCGGCGGGTGCTCGATCCCCTCGCCTGGACCAACATCCCCAAGGCGGCCCGCGCCGCTCTGGCCGCCCGCACGAGCGCGCAACTTCCCGAGGTGGCCGGCGAACAGCTCTCCGCCGACGGCACGCGGAAGTTTCTGCTCCGCCTCTCCGACGGGCAGGCCATCGAGGCCGTTTACATCCCGGACGGGAACCGGAGGACCGTCTGCGTCAGTTCGCAGGTCGGCTGCGCCGTGGGCTGCGCCTTCTGCCTCACGGCCCGCATGGGCTTCCGGCGGAACCTCACCCCCGGCGAGATTCTCGGCCAGTTCTTCGTCCTCGAGGAGCGCACCGACATCCGGAAGGTGGGGTACAACGTCGTCTTCATGGGGATGGGTGAGCCCATGGCCAACCGGGCCAACCTGGAGGAGGCCCTCGCCATTTTGGAGGACGAGGAGGGGATGGGCATCTCCTGGAGGCGCATCACCGTCTCCACCTCGGGCTTGGCCGACCAGTTGGAGGCCTTCGCTAAGAGCGCCGTCTGCCCGAGGCTCTCCCTCTCCCTCAACGCCCCGACGGACGAGCTGCGGAGCCGCCTCATGCCGGTCAACGACAAGTACGGATTGAGACGTCTTCGCTCCGTCTTGCAGAATCTTTCGCGGCGAGGCCGGGAGCGGATCTCCCTGGAATACATCCTCTTGGGCGGGGTAAACGACGGGACGGAGGAGGCGGAGGCCGTGGCCGGATTCGCCCGCGGGCTGAAGGTGAAGGTCAACCTGATCCAGTTCAACGAGGCAAAGGACCTTCCCTTCGTGCCTTCGGACGAAGAGAGGAGCCGTTCGTTTCAGGCGGTGCTCCTACGCCACGGTGTGCCCACGAGCATCCGCAAGAGCCGGGGGCAGGACATACTGGCGGCCTGCGGCCAGCTTGCCCGAAACAACTGGCCGGGAGGCTCGGCATGAGGCGCCTGGCCTTCCTCCTGCTGCTCTGCGCCGTCTTGCCGGGCGCGGCCCTGCCGGCCTGTGCCCAGATCCGCATCGAGCGCGACAGCAACGGGCAGATCGTCATCACCAACCGCGGTTCGGCGGCGGCGGAGGCCCTTCGCGGCTCTCCCTCACGCTCGGCGCCGCTGCCTCCCATCAGCAGCCGGGAGCGCGGGGAGATCAGGGCCAAGCTCGAGAGGGCCTGCCACCGCGAGGGACTGGACTACAACCTCGTTGCCTCGCTCGTGCGGACCGAGTCGGACTTCCGGCCCAACGTCCTCTCCAAGAAGGGGGCCGTGGGCCTCATGCAGCTCATGCCGGCGACGGCCAAGCGGTTCGGTGTCAGCAACCCGTGGGACTTGGACCAGAACATCAAGGGCGGAACGGCCTATCTGGCCTATCTCAAGGGGCTCTTCGGCGACAACATCCCCCTCATACTGGCGGCCTACAATTCGGGCGAGAACACCGTCCAGCAGTACGGCATGAAGATCCCCCCCTACGCCGAGACGGTCCGCTACGTCTTCCAGATCCTCGCCGATTACGGCCGGCCGCACCTGGTGCAGGAGGCCAAGACCCTTCTGGCCTCTCCGGAGGACTACGACCGCTACTATCTGGCGAGGCGCTTCCAAAAGCCCCTCCTGCGGGTTCTCTACATGTACATCGACGCCCAGGGGATCCGGCACATCGACGACGGCCCGCCCTCCGGCGTCAATGCTACGCCGATTGTTTTTAAAGATGATGGATGATGGATGAGGGATGAGGGATGAGGGAGGCTGAGGATGGGCGAGGCAAAATCCCTGATCCCGTCTCCCTGGTCCGCCGTTTCCGCCCCCCCTTTTCTTCCGAACGCCGCCGACCCGATCCACTGGATTTCGAAGGAGCTGAAGGGCCGATTCGGCGGCCGCGTCCGTAAGGCCAGCCTCGATACCGGCGCCACCTGCCCCAACCGTGACGGCACTTTAGGCGTGGGCGGCTGCGCCTTCTGCGACCCCGGCGGGAGCGGCCCAGACGACCCCATCCCCGGCGAAGGTTGGGCCGAGAGGCTGACGAGGCTCGCCCGGATGGCTCTCGATCGAGGCGAGCCGGGCGTCATCGCCTACTTTCAGGCCTACACGGCCACCCACGGCGTGGCGGCCGAGAAGTTGGAGGCCATGCTCAAAACGGCCTTCGCGGTGCCGGGGGTGGCCGGCCTCGCCCTCGGCACCCGGCCCGACTGCCTTCCGGCGGAGCTCCTGGCCGTACTCGAACGGTGGGCGAGGGCGCGCCCGCTCTGGGTGGAGCTGGGCATGCAGAGCCGCCACGACGCCACGCTTCGGGCGATGAACCGGGGCCACGACCACGCGTGCACCGTGGCCGCCGCGGAGGCCCTGCGGGCGCGCTCCGTCCCGGTTGTCCTCCACCTTATCCTGGGCCTTCCGGGCGAGGACACGGGCGCCATGCACGCCTCCATCGCGGAGGCGGCGCGCCTTAACCCGTGGGGCGTGAAGCTGCACCCGCTGCACGTTCTGAGAGGCTCGGCGCTGGAGAGGCCATGGAGGGCCGGCAGGCTGCCCCTTCTCTCCAGGGAGGCCTACGCCGCTCTGGCGGCCGACGCCATCGAGGCGCTGCCCCCCGAGGTCACCATCCACCGGCTGACCGGCGAACGTCCCGGGGACCTCCTCCTGGCCCCCGGCTGGTGCACCGATAAGCGGGCCACCCTCGGGGCCATTCTCAAGGAGCTGGCCCAAAGGCACGGCTGGCAGGGCCGCCGCCCGGGGTTCCAACGGGAGACCTCCACCGCCGCCGCCGCCAGCTTGCCGCAATAAACCCCCCTCCTCCTTCGTTGATCACTCCCTGTGAACGACTCGAACCGAGATCCCGCCCGGTTGACCAGGCGGAAGGAAACGGCGCCGTTCCCCCATTCGGCGCCCCTTGCAAGGAGGAACACGATGTACGAGCTTCCCAATCTTCCCTACGCCCTCAGCGCGTTGGAACCCCACATCGACGCCAAGACCATGGAGATCCACCACGACAAGCACCACGGCGGCTACGTGGCCAACCTGAACAAGGCCCTGGAGGGGCATCCCGACCTGCAGAACAAACCGGTTGAGGATCTTCTGCGGGCCATCGAGAAGGTCCCGGAGGCCATCCGAACCGCCGTCCGCAACCACGGCGGCGGCCACGCCAACCACACCATGTTTTGGGAGATCATGGGCCCGCAGGCCGGGGGCGCGCCCACGGGCGATCTGGCTGGCGCCATCGACAAGACCTTCGGCAGCTTCACCGCCTTCCAGGAGAAGCTCAACGCCATCGCCGGAGGCCACTTCGGCTCCGGTTGGGGCTGGCTGGTGCTGAACGACGGCAAGCTCGAGATCATCTCCACCCCCAACCAAGACAGCCCCTTCATGCAGGGCAAGTTCCCGGTGATGGGCGTGGACGTTTGGGAGCACGCCTACTACCTCAAGTACCAGAACCGCCGCGCGGACTACATCAAGGCGTGGTGGAACACGCTCCGGTGGGACGTCATCAACCAGCGTTACCAGAAGGCGCGCGGCTGAACTTCCGCGCTTCATCTCACGGCAGGCAGTCCAGCCACGGGGCCCCGGCGACGGGGCCCCTTTTTTTGGGGGCCGGGCTAAGAGGCTGACTTTCCGGCCTTTCCTCGCGGCCTCAGCGAAGCACCCAGCCACGCGCCGGCAAGCAACGGGACGAGGGGCACCAGAACGGTCCAAGGGGAAAAGGCCGGCGAAGGAGTAAACCCCACCAGCCCGCCCAGCCAGCGCGCCGCCAGCACCGAGGCCAGGACCAGACCGGCGGCCGCCCACATGATTCGGGGGCGAAGGTAGCCTACCGCCACGGCCCCACAGAGGAGCACCAGGGCCGTAAAGCGGCCCTCCCAACGCCAGCCCTCGAAGAGCCAGGCGGCCGCGCCCGAAGCCACCGCGCCGCCGCGCAAGAGTGCCGGAAGCCATCGCCGCCCTGGCAAAGCTCACCTTCTCCTAGCTCTTCCGGCCGGGCGTCCCCCGGCCGGAACCGCGGCGCAGAAGCGCTTCACGGCGCGTCCCCTCCCTGCGCCTCCACCTCATCCAGGAGGGCCACGGCCCGCCGGAGGTGGGGAATGACGATGGAGCCGCCCACCACCAGGGCCACGTTGAAGGCCTCGAAGAGCTCCGCCCGGCTGCACCCCTCCTCCCTGCACCGGATCACGTGGTAGGCGATGCAGTCGTCACAGCGGAGCACCATGGAGGCCGTCAGCCCCATCAGCTCCTTGGTCTTGGGCGGCAGCGCCCCCTCGGCGTAAGCCTGCGAATCCAGGGCGAAGAAGCGCTGGATCCCCTTGTGGCCTTCAGCCAGGATACGCTCGTTCATCTTCTCGCGGAACTCGCGGAACTCCTTCATGCGCGGCATGAAATCCTCCGTGGGGCAGAAAACGGTGAGAGATACGAGGCGAGAGGCGAGACGTGAGACGCGAGACGCGAGACGCGAGAGGCGAGACGCGAGAGGCGAGACGCAAAACGCGAGACGCGAGAGGCAAAGATTTCCTCACCTACTCACCTCATTACCTACTCACCTAACCACGCTCCTTCGTCTCGATGATCTCCACGTCATAGCCGTCGGGATCGCAGACGAAGAGGTAGCGGCTCTTCAGCTCGGGCCGGCTCGGCCAGTACTCCCAGCCGCGGCGTTTCACCTCCGCCTCCACGGCGTCGAGGTCGGGCGTGCCGAAGGCGAGGTGGCCGTACTGGTCCCCCAGCGTGTAGTCGGGGTTGTCGTGGTTGTAGGTCAGCTCCACGAAGTAGAGCTCCTCCTCGTCCGTGAGAAACACGAGGGTGGCCTCATCGCCCACGGGCGTGCGCCGGACCTCGTGCAGGCCGATGAAGCCGCAGTAGAAGGCCAGGCTCTTCTCCAGGTCGCGCACCCTCAGCATGGTGTGCAAAAGCTTCATGGTCCACCTCCGCCGAGTCAGCCCATAGCATGGCACGCGGGGGCGGGGGCGGCAAGACGGAAAAAAGCGACGCGAGACGTGAGAGGCGAGACGGCGCAGCGGAGACGGTCCTTCCCCTTCCCCCCATTCCGTGGCAAGCCCCCAACGGGCGACCCATGGGGGATCCCGTCGTTCCACCCCGACGCCGGTCTCCTCCAGTGGGATCCTGAGTCAGCGGCCCTTCGGAGGGTACCCCAGGACGTCCCTCCGGCATTGGGGGCCGACGGCGGTCGGCGGACGGCCGCCTCTTCCCTCGGCCCTTCATCGTCCCTCTGTGGCTCTGTGCCTCTGTGGTTTGCGTTTCTTCTTTCGCCCCAAATTCCGCGATGCAAGTGGGGTGCCTTCGGCGACGGTTGTGCCACGCCCAAAGAAAAGAAGTTATGGATGAAGAGGGAGGGCCATTCCCTCCCCCTCCGCTGGCAAAGCCAGAGGGAGGGACCCCCACCCTTGGACGCCTTTTTCGCCTTCGGCTCAAAGGCCCCCAATCCCTTACCAGGTGAAAGAGCATTGGAGCTAAACCACGTGTTCATCAACATTTGGGGGCTCCGTTCCGGTTTCATCGCGGGATTGGGGTTTGGTGCTCCGCTGGCGGAGCCAGAGGGAACGCCATGCATCATCACCCACAGTGGCTCGCAGCCAAGATACACACCTTACCGGACACAAGCCAACCCCTCCGCTGCCCTTCCCTCCAAACACACCTCCCCTGCGCTATACTTGTTTCTCAAGATGAGGGGATTCCCATGGCCACCACATTCGAACTGGATTTCGAGCAGCTCCCGCCCAGAAAGCCATTTCAGGAGGGCATCCGCCGGGCGCCGAGCCGGGGTTACCGGCTGAACCGCAAGGACACCGAGACCGCTCTCAAGAACGCCCTTCGCTACGTCCCCGCCCGCTTCCACGAGGAGCTGGCGCCGGAGTTCCTGGAGGAGCTCACGACCCGTGGCCGCATTTACGGCTACCGCTTCCGTCCCGAGGGGCGGCTGTACGGCCGGCCCGTCCACCAATACCCCGGCAAGATCCTCTCCGCCAAGGCCATGCAGGTCATGATCGACAACAACCTCGACTTCGACGTGGCCCTCTACCCCTACGAGCTCGTCACCTACGGCGAGACGGGGCAGGTCTTCCAGAACTGGATGCAGTACCTCCTCGTCAAGCGCTACCTCGCGGAGATGGACGAGAACCAGACGCTGGTGGTCTCCTCCGGCCATCCCCTCGGCCTCTTTCCCTCGCGCCCCGAGGCGCCCCGCGCCGTGATCACCAACGGCCTCATGGTGGGGATGTTCGACACCGCGGAGGAGTTCCACCGCCTCGCCGCCATGGGCTGCGTGAACTACGGCCAGATGACGGCGGGCGGCTGGATGTACATCGGCCCCCAGGGCATCGTCCACGGCACCTACATCACCCTGCTGAACGCGGGCCGCCTCTACCTGGGCATCCCGCAGGACCAGGATCTGCGCGGCCACCTCTTTCTGACGTCGGGCCTGGGAGGCATGTCGGGCGCGCAGCCCAAGGCCGCCGACATTGCGGGAGCCGTCTCCGTCACCGCCGAGGTGGACGCCAGCCGCATCGCGACGCGCCGCGAGCAGGGCTGGGTGGACCGCGTTTCCGCAAACCTGGCTGAAATCGAGCGCTGGATGAAAGAGGCGCTGGCCGGAAAGGAGCCCCTCTCCATCGCCTACCACGGCAACGTCGTGGACATGCTGGAGTATGCCGAGGCCCACGCCTGGCCCGCCGAGCTCCTCTCCGACCAGACCTCCTGCCACGCCGCTTACGAGGGCGGCTACTGCCCCGCCGGCCTCACCTACGACCAGGCCAAAGCCCTCCTCAAGGAGGACTTCACCGCCTTCAAGGCCAAGGTTCACGAGAGCCTCAAGAGACACTACACCGTCCTCAGGCGCCTCACGGACAAGGGAGCGCGCTTCTGGGACTACGGCAACTCCTTCCTGAAGGCCATCTTTGACGCGGGCGTCTCCGAGATCGCCAAGAACGGGCGGGACACCAACGACGGCTTCATCTGGCCCTCGTACGTTGAGGACATCATGGGGCCACTCTGCTTCGATTACGGCTACGGCCCCTTCCGCTGGGTCTGCCTGAGCGGCAAACCGGACGACTTGGATAAGACGGACGCCGCGGCGGCCTCCTGCATCGACCCCTCGCGCCGTTCCCAGGACCGCGACAACTACCACTGGGTGAAGGACGCCAAGAAGAACCGGCTCGTGGTGGGCACCCAGGCCCGCATCCTCTACGCGGACGCCGAGGGCCGCGTGAAGATCGCCCTCAAGTTCAACGAGATGGTCCGCAGGGGCGAGATCGGCCCCGTCATCATGGGCCGGGACCACCACGACGTGCAGGGGACCGACTCCCCCTTCCGCGAGACGGCCAACATCTACGACGGGAGCGCCTACACCTCGGACATGGCCCACCAGTGCTGGGCCGGCAACGTGGCCCGCGGCATGACCTACGCCGTCCTCTCCAACGGGGGTGGCGTGGGAACCGGTAAGTGCTTCAACGGCGGCTTCGGCCTCCTCTTGGACGGCTCCGAGCGCACCGACGCGGTGATCACCTCCGCCCTCGACTGGGACGTCACCGGCGGCATTGCCCGCCGTGCCTGGGCGAGAAATCCCAACGCCATGGAGACGGCCCGGAGCTGGAACGCCAAGATGGCCGGCAAGGGCCACATCACCGAGCCCGCCGTGGCCGACGAGGAGCTGGTGTCAAGGATCGTGGAGGCAGGGTCAAAACGGGACTGAGGGAAACGTTTTTGCTATCAACAATGTTTTTGGCCCGCCGGGCAACAGCGTAGATATGATCCACCTCCGGCCTAGAATAAAACGCCCGGTCAAGCAGAACATCAATGTTTTCAAATGCCGCAGGTGGCAACGGAGACGCAAGAGGCCTTGCGTCCCTCGTCTCTCCTTTCGCCCACACCAAGGCTCGGGCTGCCCCTTTTCCGGCGGGCTCCTTCGAACCGTTGTCCGCAGCGCTCCGGTTTTCAGGCCGGGGTGATGGCCCCCTTGCCCGCTTTCTTGGCCTTCTTGTCGGCCTTCTTCTGCTTCATGGTCTTGGCGGGTTTCTTCTTGGCTTCCTTCTTGACCTCTTTCGACTTGCCCATGGGACCTCCCAAACTCTCCGAGCAGACTCGGGGGCCGCTCCAGGAAATGTACAGGCGTCATGATACCACGCCTGCCCACAATGGGCCGCCTTGACGGCTCGGAACCGCGGCCGGCGCTCGGCCGCTCCTGGCGCGGCACCGATTCTCCTGCGGCGAGCATAGCTGTCCAAAACATTTTCAGCTCGCGTGTGTGCGTCTTGCCTTCCGGAGCGAAGCGAAGGAAGGCGCGTCCCGGCGCGTCGCGCTGTGGCGCTCCCCGAGGAGGGGC
>Ga0078972_1003585_pt1 | contig 45889 bp, 41 predicted proteins | sample YelNatPaOPGAMG01_FD_67568 | JGI IMG/M metagenome (GOLD analysis project Ga0078972, IMG submission 67568) | Hot spring thermophilic microbial communities from Obsidian Pool, Yellowstone National Park, USA - OP-RAMG-01 (SPADES assembly) (version 2) | ecosystem: Environmental > Aquatic > Thermal...
ATATATTTAAAAATAAAACCCAGATTGGAGGTGTATAGGGATAAGTTTAGCAGTATTTTTGGACAAATTCTATCACTTTTTTCGAGGTTAGAATTTGAAAAAACAGTAAAAGAGACAAAAAGGGAAAGGTTCATGAAGTAAATATATTAAAGTATGCTAAAAAAATAGTGTCAGAAATAACAAAAATCCCTTGCTTTTTGCGAGGGCAAACAATTTTTATTATTGGGAGGCATTATGTATAGCGTAACTTACATACCTATATCAAACATTATTAAAGAGAAAGACAGTGAATTTGAGCCCTTAAAGCCAAATGAATTTGAAGAACTTGTAAATAGCATAAAAGAAGTTGGTATTTTGCAACCCGTAATAGTTTATAAATCAGATTCAGATAACAAAGACCTGTGTACACTCTATGCTGGATACAATAGATTGAAAGCAGCAAAGGAAGCAGGGCTACAAGAGATCCCATGTATTATCGCAGAAAACAAATATGATGCGATAAACATAGAGTTCGACACTGATATATTCAGAAGGCACTTATCAGAACAACAAAGAAACAAATATATAATCATGAGGGAAAAAAAGAAAGACGAACATCTAAAAAAAATAGTTATTCAAGAGATATATCAACTATATGAAAGAGGCATAATAAATAACAACACTCTAAGGGCAATATCAAAACTACCTGCTGATGTACAGAAAATGATGTACGATAGTTCTAAACATTTTCCTGATACAAATAACACTGAGATAATAGAACACTATGAGACCCAGATTGAAGAACTAAAAAACAAGATAAGCGAAATAGAAAATAATGCTATACCGATTGAAAAACTAAAAAAAGATGTTGAGAAAAGGCTAAAAGATAAGGAAAAAGAAATAGCAGACAAATACAGGGGAGAATCCCAGGAAAAAATAAAGATGTTGATAGAAGAAGCAAGAGCTGAAATTCACGAAGAATATAAAGCTGACATTGAAGAACTAACAAGAAACCTTCGTGACATGTCAAAAGCCAAAGCCGAGGCGCAAAAACAAATAGAGCTACTAAAAGATGAAATTATAAAGCTAAAAAACAAAGAAAACGAAGCAAGGGCAATAAACCAGAAAATAAGAGATGAGCTTATAGTTGCAAAGAAAACATTACAGGCAACAGCGAACCCTGACCTTGTATCAGAGAGAATTGAAATAACTGTAAAGGATCTGATACGGATATACGAGATTATGGTCCTTATTGGGCAAGAAGCATTCATGGAAAAAAAGAATACAATTCAGGAAAAAATAACGCAAATCCATGAAATTGCGACAGAAATGGCAGAATATTTCAGTAATACATAAACAGGCCACACAAATAGGGGCTAACTAAGACCGCGGGTTTCCCTCATAGCCCGGGTAACACTAGTTAGCTCCCCTCCTTATATCAATATAGGGGTTCTTATCTGAACAAAGTAGTAGGAATAGTAACATACGAGAAACATAATGCTCGGAAAACGGCTACAAAGCTGAGGTTAGGAGCTAAGACATGGGCATATGTACCTTTTCTAACAGAAGATTTAATTGGTGCCAGCATAGAACTAACTGGGGAATGGAAGAAGTCATGTTTTTACGCCAGGACTGTAAAGGTAATAAAATTACCACCATCTAACATATTTGAAAAAATAGAACATATTGTAAAAAAACAAAAAAAAACAAGCTATATATTGCAGTCTGACGTTGGCAGGAAAATACTTACATCGTTGTATATAATGGGAAGAAAAACACTGGTAGAAAAGCTAGTCGCATTTCCCTCTAATAAAGTTATATCTATCATTAAAAACCCTTTTGAGCTATATCTCAAAAAGGAGACCGACTATTATACTGCCGAGGTACTGTCTTTTTCTCAGCCTTTGCTTACAACACATGAAAAGATATATCCTACTTGCTTACACATTCTCGAAGAAGAGTATATGAACAAAAACGAGGCCTTAACTATCGAATACATAAAACAAAAAGTAACCACAAAGCTACAAGTGGATATATCGGATAAGGAAATAGAAGAGACAATAAGAAACAAAAAATCCTCTCAAATAGTAATTAAAGATGGCAAGGTATATCTTTCATGGGTTTACTGGTGCATGAATCATACAATAAAAATATTGAAAAATAATCCTCCTGACTTTTCAATAGAGACAGACAACCCTATAATAACAGACCTCTTTTCGTATCGCTGGGTGGCACTCACAGGTAAGCCCGGAACAGGGAAAACCACATTGATAAGACAGGTAAAGCAATTTTACCCCGATGCTATTCTATCTGCAACAACAGGAAAAGCTGCAAAACAACTATCTTCAGATGCCTGCACTATCCACTCACTACTTGGTTTTGGACATAGAGGGTTTAAGGTCAAAAAACTTGATTGTTCTTTACTGGTTATTGATGAAGCCTCTATGATTGACTGGGTAACATTACATGCTGTAGTAAGAGCAGCACCAAGGGCTATATTTGTAGGCGACCCTGGGCAGCTTCCTCCGGTACATGGCGATAACGTATTCCGGAAACTCATCGAGATTATTCCTACCATTGAACTCGAGAAGGTATATAGGTTTGGTTCGAACAAAGAAAGTTCAGAAATAGAAATAATAAAGAAAAAAAACTATTATGAAACTATCGGTACAGTCAAAAGTCTTGCACTTTCTCTTACTAAGCGGGGCAAAGGTTTTCAAATTATCACGCCACTGGTACAGACCGCTGATGACCTTAATAATTTGATTAAAGCAACAATAAATCCTTCACCAAAAAAATTCAGTATTGGTGATAGGGTAATTGTAACCAAAAACATATATACTGACGGCATTTTGATTGCGTCGAACGGGCAGATAGGACTTATAAAAAAATATGACGGCAAGTACTACAGGATACAAATAGGAAGCAACGAGGTAAACCTGCTACAGAATGAAATAGAACTTGCCTATGCACTAACGGTACATAAATCGCAGGGTTCTGAGTATGACTATGTTATTTTTGCGATACCGTCTGGAGTTAGAGAGGACTTTCTAACAGATGAGTTAAAACTTGTAGGAAAGACGAGGGGAAAAATAAAGACATATGTTATTGAATGTACAGAGCAATCAAAGATGTATTCATGTAATATATAAATAACAAATAAATATTATAGTAGGTACGAAGGCACTTAAGGGAAAACCTTTAAGTGCCTTTTTATTGTTAATACAGAATCATATATTTTTTTGATAATGGAGATACTACGTGAAAATCAAGGTGCCTATTTATATATGTCAGTGTGGTATTAGAACTTATCAAAGAGACGGCATATGCGTGTTGTGCAGAGGTGGGATAAGCCGGATATACAATAGCCTGAAGTATATTAGCGGAAAAGCAGACAAGAAACACAGCAGGAAAATAATCAAGAAATATGTCTATCAGCATTGAAAAAAAACCTGTAGAAATAGCCATCAAGAATCTATCTTTAGGGCTCAGCGTTATTCCTGTTGCCGGGAAAATATATGCAGGAAACTCACCAGAAGCAGCAAAAAGGCCGCTGGTCAAGTGGACACCTTATCAGAGCAAACTACCATCCGAAAAAGAAGTAAGATACTGGTATAGTAAATTTCCTGATGCAGGTGTTGCGATAATAACAGGAAAGATATCTGGAATTGTAGTGGTAGATTTCGACGCCCCTGAAGCTATACAGTTTGCCAAGGAAAAAGAACTTTTGAATACGCCGCTCGTTATCACAGGAAGAGGACTGCACGCCTATTATAAATATCCTGGAAAAATCAATAACACTGTCAATCTCATGGAGATGAAGATAGATATTCGTGGAGATGGTGGATATGTTATTGCCCCGCCTACTATACACTGGAACGGACAAGCCTATAGATGGGCAGAAGGAAAGAGTATAGAGGAAATTCCCCTACGAGAGTTTCCCGAGATATTTCTCGACATTGATAGAGACAATCACAACAACAGAACTCCTCTTAGAGATATATATCAGGGAGTAGAGGAAGGGCGAAGGAACGTCTCACTTACGAGGCTTGCAGGCAGCTGGATAAAAGATAAACTCAGCATGACTGAATGCATAGACATGGCATTAGCATGGAATCAAAGGAATAATCCACCGCTATGTGAAGATGAAGTTAGAAAAGCCGTTGTAAGTATATGGCAAAGACATAGGAAAAACTCAAAAAATATCTTATATGATAAGAACATATTTTTACTGCCAATTTTTACTTATAACAGAGAGTTGATCCATAAAAATTATACAATATCAGTTCAGATACAGGATAATTTTTCTATAAGAAGATGGGAAATTCATAGTGTAGATAAGTACGGTCTTGCCGGGCCTTTTGACGAATCAGTGTTTATGTCAATTTGCAAAATTATTTATGACAGTGGAATGCCTGCTAAGAATCCTGTAAAAATACAAGGTCTGAATAGTATTGCAGAAATGTTGCAAATCCAAAAAGGGAAAAACCGTTTGCTTATAAGAGAATCTATCGAGAGGATTAAATCTCTTTTACTAATTTCCGAGGATGTATTCTACGATAAAAAACATAACAAAAGAATCAAAGATATATTTCATATATGGAATAGAGTGTTATATCGTGGGGATACACTCCCCGATGGTTCGAAATCCGATGCTATATTCATCTGGTTTAACGAAATTTATATAAATAACATAAATTCTGGTTTTTTTACTTTAATCAATTTTGATACATATATAAGCTTCAAAAGCTTTCTTGCCAGAGGCATATATAGAATCATAAGCCCCATGATCTTTGCCAGCAAAGGACTGCCAATAAAAATCAAGTACTCCACATTGCAGCAACGGCTACAGTTTCTTCGGTATCAGAATATGTCTTTAATTCAACGCCAGTTATATAATGCTCATACTGAACTTATTCAAAAATCGATTGTAAAAAAGATAGACTTTATAGAACGAAACAATGATGCCCTTCTAATATATCATGTCCACTGATGATATATAATTAATTCACTCCCTCTTTCCGATAAAGGTCTGGCTCTTTTCTCACTGTGTTTTTCATCATTATAGTCATCATGCCAGGCAAAGATTTGATATGTTTGCTGACGTAACAATGTTTAAAGATTTTGACTTCTTAGCACAGCTAAATCCATATGCATTATGTTGCCAAATGATAAGGGGGGTAACCTGAATTCAAAAGAAATGTCAATTTTGTCATAAAAATCAAAGAGATACATAAACTATCGAGAGGGGGTAACCTGAATTCAAAAAAGGGTAACCTGAATTCAAAAAAAATTCTAATTATCATTTAAAAACAAGCAGTTACAAATCCATTATTAGTACTATATATATATATACCACTATAGTATAAGAGAAGGAATATCGCAAAAGCAGCAAAATATTAAATGTAAAGACTTGCCCGAAAGTTGGAATACTGTTCACTGACCTATGCTGTATTTCCGTAATATTCTAACAGAAAAATGATGATGATTATTTTTATTGAACATTATCCTCATACACCCCCTTTTATGGACTCGGGGGCTTTATAGCCCCCATTTTTTTGAGGATAAAATTTAAAGACCAGGAGGTTGGTATGAGAAAGGTTGTTTTTATTCTTATTCTTCTGTTTATTTTTAAAATGCCAGCTCAAATAAACGCATATTGTTTTGAATATGCAGGACAAATGTACGGGATACATCCAAATTTACTTTGGTCTATTGCGAAAGTAGAATCAGGATTTAACCCTTCTGCAATAAACTTTAATAGCAATGGATCATATGACTATGGACTGATGCAAATAAATTCCAGCTGGTACAAAGTCTTGGGAAAGGAACTATGGAATTCGCTTTCGGATCCATGCACGAATGTTTGTGTTGGAGCATGGATTTTGTCGCAATGCATTCAGAAGCACGGATACACATGGGAGGCTGTAGGATGTTATAACTCATCAAACAAGAACAAGAAAGTAAAATATGCTAATAAAGTCTACGCAGCGTTGGTGAAAGGTCGGTTATATGCAGCAAAATAGATTGAGAAAGCAATAATACATAATACTACCGTTCGATTAGTAATACATAAACAAGATATTTTTATTTAGTAGGATTTCGAAAAGCTACAGGAGATTCACTCTCCCTACCTTTTAGGTAGCCTTAAAAGGTGTAGCTTTTTTGTTTTTAAGCCAATTCATAACGGGGGTGTGTGGCCACACGGTGGACTGGCCATCCGCCGGCCCCTGTTTATATAGATAAATTTTATAGAAGCCTCCCCCTTTATGAGGGGAGGGAGGAGGTCTAATGGAATTTTCTGAGAATTCAATTCAAAAAATCCTTACCACATCAGCGGTTGGATTTCTCGCACTCATGGTTATGGTTATCGCTGTAACTATGTAGATTGAAAATAGTCTGGAGCAGTAATGAACATAAGTTCTACTAACTGCTTCAGACTATTTATAAGTAGTTACTCACCAGAAGGTAGGTGTTCATAAAGTATTCGATTCACTCGATTGTGTATTTTATGAACACCTGCCTTGCGGGTGGTAATGAAATATAAGGAGGCTGGCTATGAGGTCAGACTTACTACAGGAGATCAAAAATGCGAAAGATGTTAAGGAAGTAATAACTCTGCTTGAGAAATATGGGTGCTTATCACCTTCACTTTCTCAATCTCTTAAAGAGACAGTGGCAGAGCTGTGCATGGCTTATTTGTAGAAATTAAAAGAGGGGTGTCCGGTATTAATGGATACCCCTCTTTTTTTTATGTCTGAAGGCGACCTCAATAAGTGAAGCAGCAGGTTCTCCGGAATTTTCTCGTAATACTCTATCAATATGAGCAATCTAGTATTGTCTTGTAACAAGGAACTTGCTCTGAAATGTACTTTTGAGAGGATAAAGTATCAATCTGCTAACTCTGATTTCAAAGTAATCATATTTAGGGTAGTAGATATATATTCTGACTGCCCAGATGATATACAGAAAGGAAAGGTTATTACAGCCATAGGAACATGTTTTTCAGAAGTTCTTAAAGATAGTATACCGTTACGAGTAACAGGCACATGGGAAAAATCAAAATATGGCAATCAACTCAGGCTCATCTCAGTTACTCCTGTTATTCCTACGAGTGAAGAAGGAATTTTAAGATATCTGTCTTCAGGAATTGTCAAAGGTGTAGGAGCTACAACAGCAAAAAGATTTGTTGAATGTTTTGGCAAAGATACTTTGAAAGTTCTGGATGAAAACCCTGAAAGAATCAAAGAAGTAAAGGGTATCGGTGAGATAACAGCAAAAAAGATATATTCCTCTTGGAAGCAGCAGAGAGATACATCTGAACTACTTTCTACTATTTGTTCTCTTGGCCTGTCTGTTACTTATGCAAAAAAGGCATTGAATCACTACGGGATTGATGCAGCAAAGATGATTAAAGATAATCCCTATGTATTAACGGAGCTAAAAGGCATAGGATTTTTCAAAGCCGATGACATAGCAAGGAAAAATGGCATAGACATAGACCATCCAGAAAGGATAAAAGCGGCAATATTATATATCATCGAAAATGCTGCCTATCATGAAGGTCACTGCTACCTGCCAGAAAAGGATCTTATAGAAAGGGCAGTAAAAATTCTCGGGATTAAAAGTGAAGTTGTTTTAGACAGATTACAATGTAGTGATATGTCCGAAAAGCTGATTATCGAAAACGACAGAATGTACCTCAAGAGCCTATATGATGCAGAGCTATACGTATCTGAAAGATTTCTGGAACTCGGGTACTCAAAAAGTTGTATTTTTCATTCATCTAATGAAAATTCATATCTTACAGATGAGCAGCGACATGCTGTCATGGCGGCTCTCCAGAAAAAACTTACCTGTATAACGGGTTTACCAGGCACAGGGAAGACCACCAGCATAAAAGAAATATTGTCTATACTCGAAAACTACGGATACCGATATTGTCTTGCAGCACCAACAGGCAAAGCTGCAAAAAGAATGACCGAACAAACAGGTAGAGAGGCAAAAACAATTCATAGACTCCTTGAGTTTAAAAAGGACGGAACTTTCAGTAGAAACAAATCGAATCCACTCGATGCAGAATACGTAATAATCGACGAAGCTTCGATGATAGATATACAGCTAATGGCATCGTTACTTAAAGCGGTACAGGGCAGAACGTCTTTAATTTTAATAGGTGACTATAACCAGTTACCACCTGTTGGCCCCGGCAATCTGTTCAGAGACATAGTGGATAGGGGATTGTGTTATATAAGCAGACTGGTAAAGATACACAGACAAGCTGAAGGTTCTACCATAATTAGAGCTGCACATATAATTAACGAAGGTAAACGTCTGAATTTATCTAACACAGAAGATTTTATCTTTAGAAAAGTCACCTCTCCTGAAGATATTAAAAAAGAGATACTAAGAGAAGTATCCGATAACCAGTATATACAGGTTCTCTCTCCCATGAAAAAAGGAACAATCGGCACAATAGAACTCAATAAAAGTATTCGTGAGCTATTTTTTAGTCTGGCAGGGGATAGTGTAATTCCTTTTAACGTTGGTGACAGGGTAATTCAAAAGTACAACAATTACGAGAAAGGTGTTTTTAACGGTGAAATAGGTTTTGTAACAGAGATAGATATAGAAGACAGGATAATCAGTGTAGCATTCGATAATCGTGAAATATATTATGAAGACTTTGAGTTTGACGAACTTGATTTTGCCTATGCATTGACAGTACACAAATCGCAGGGTTCCGAGTATGACTGTGTTGTAATTCCTGTTAGCACTGCGCACTACGTTATGCTTTTCAGAAATCTTTTATATACAGCGGTAACAAGAGCAAGGGGAAAGGTAATTCTTATAGGTACGGACGCAGCCGTAAATATAGCAATAAGAAACAACAAACCTGTCAACAGGTATACGTCTCTTGGCGAATTATGTTAATAATTAAGGTTGGGTATTTAGTGCCCTTCATGATTTTAAAAGCACTTCCTGATTACGACTCATACTTCTGTAACTTAATAGGGACAGATCTTTATTCGTTATTGCCCAAAAAGTACAGTAAAAAAACCTATAAAATAGGTGATACAGACTGGGCTGCTATATTTGATATAAAACCGCCGAAGATTATTATATCTCAGAAGTCTCCTCAATACGTAAGAAAGACATTAGAGTCGAGATTTTTTGATATCTTGGCACATAATCACTTAAAAATTAAAAGAGTTGCAAGCATAGGCTCAGCTAATTTTTTCAAGGTAGCTGTACAATGCAATAGCAAAAACGGTGTACTAAACGGGAAAGATATATATGAGATATTCAAACCATATCAAGATACCATGCATGAACATATAGAAAGAAAGGTGTATTTTGTTATGTATTCGAACGTTAAGAAGGATTTCGCAGTCAATGCATTAGTACCTGCTCCGATAGATAGGGTTAGAAGAGTAATATTCTATGAAGACATGAATAAAGTGGAAGTAATAATTGATGAGGCAGATGTTGGAATATTCTATGGAAAAAATAAGACAAATGTCTTATCAGCCATAAAGTTGACTGGAGTAAACATAGAAATAATAGGAAGGTAGAAAGGAGCAATAATGAACGATGCAACGGCTTTAATTGAGGAAGGGATTAAAAATACAAATAATGATGAAAAACGCAAGAAATATAGAAAGTGGTTGGCTGATATGGCAGAAAACCCCGACTCTATATTTCTTACTTATTTTGGGGGCCGTAAAAGCGCTGGTCTTGTTGACAAATTAAGGGATCTCGACAAAGTAATTAATAATCTGAAAATTAATTCGGTTTTCGTTTTCCCTATTGAAGAGGTAAAAAAATCTCTTTCTGAATTAAACAAACTCAACAATGAAATATGGGACATTGTAAAGAGGTATGTCCCAAATTTGTACAGCTTTGACCCAAAAAAATGGCGGACATTGAACGACAGCATTTCTGAAAAAAGGATAATGGCTCAGAGATGGAGCATTCTCTGTATAGTGCCAAAAAATGAAGAAATATCACAAATTGCCATGGCAATGAAGATTATTCACAAGTCTTCAAGAGAATATCAGCAAAGTGATTTCGATGAATACGAAAAACTCATAAGAGACTACGTAACCATACACGATAAAATCAGTCAGTTAAAAAAAGATATAAATGAAAAAATTGATAATTACCTTAAAAAAATTAATAAGTCACCCAGTATAAGTTCATAATCGAAAAAAGGAAATCGAGGTAACATTCTAATTGTTCAATAGATACCATATCTATATCCTTATTGTTTTACTGTTATTATGTTCTTGCAATATCAAAAGCAGTGAGCCGATACTCGTTCTCAATGGCGTTAAAGGCGATACCATCAATGTAGATGCTCCGCCATATCAGTGCAGAATTATACCTGTTATCACTGGTGGAAAAATAGAAGACAGAGATATATCGGTTACTGCATGGTATCTAAACAATCGTCTAATTAACAAAGATCCGATCCTGACGCACACATTCAAAAAACCAGGCATATACGAGGTCACCTGTCTGGTATATAACAGAACTGGAAAGTCTTTTCAAAAAAAGGTTGTAATTACAGTAAAAGAAAACTTACTTCCCGAATGTGATTTTACATTCGAACCAGAGGAAGCGAGAATAGGCGAACTTGTATTTTTTACACCTGTATGTGTTGATTCTGACGGCAGAATTTCAAGGTATAAATGGTATTATGGAGACGGTTCTAAAGACACAAGCGGACGTCACAGGTATAATGCAGCAGGCATATATACTGTTATGCTCAGTGCTACGGATAACAGAGGAAGCACTGTAGAGGTCAAAAAAGACATATCTATTTTTCATTGAAAATGTTCAAATTTTTACTTTCGATCATAAAACTTCACTGGTCATGGTGGATAGCCTTTGCGCTTATTACCTACTCTTTTGGTGTATCTTACAAGATCAAATATTCTGCAAGTATTGTAGAAGGGTTGGGTTACGGTGTTGCTACGGCTGTCTTTATACTCATTTCGATTCTAATACACGAAGCTGCACATGCTGTAGTAGCTATATCACACGGAATAAATGTCAATAAATTACGGGTTTTCTTTTTTGGCGGTATTGCAGAGTTTGACAGAGAGCTTAGCGATGCCAAAACTGAGATGGCCGTAGCTATAGCAGGGCCAGCTGTATCATTGCTAATAGCAGGGGGGTTATATCTATTAAAGGGAGACGAGATGTCCGACTACTTAATGCGAGTTCAGTTATTCATTGCTGGTATAAATATGATTCCTGTTTTCCCGTTAGATGGAGGTAAAGTTCTAAGGTCATTGTTATGGAAGTTTTTCGATGACTATATAAAGGCAACAAAAGTAACTATAAAGTTCTCTTCTATATTGGGAGGGATATTTCTTGCAACTTCTGGTATTTTGATATTTTGTAAATCTATAGGTTATGGTATATGGTTTCTATTCATCGGTTTATTGGTCAAAGTAACAACCTCTGCTTATAGAAGCACTATCCCTTTCAACATAGCAGACAAAAAAGTATCCGAGCTAATGATACCAAAAGAAAGAGTGATATCTGTCCCTGAAGATACCACTATCAGCGATTTCTTATCGAGGTACTTTACAATTCATGGATTTCACGGATACCCTGTTATTTCAGAATCAAAACAGCTAAAGGGTATTGTGTCTTATTGGTACGTAAGAAGACTACTCAAACAGGCAAGTATATCTTCTACAGATGCAGTATCAAAAGTAATGTTTATTTTTTCGCCATCAGATAGCAAACCAAATCAGCCGTATATAAAGGAAGATACTATTGTAGAGGACGCATACAAAAAAATGATTTTCAACAATTTTAGTCGTTTGATAGTCCTTGATGGTAATAATAACTATATCGGCATAATCACAAGAAGTGCGCTATTGAGACAGGATAGAATTTTACAAGGGGAACTTAATGAAACTTGATGTAAATAAAATAAAAGGTAAGATTGGATTAATAGGTATCATTGCAATAATAATTGGTATTGCTGTAATTGTTTCTGCGGTAGGTGTAAGTAAGAAAGAAATCAAGCCTACAGAGAGCAAAAAAAAGATGACACTTTTGAACGAGAAAGTAGAGAAAGATCTCTGGATAGCATCCGAAGGTCAGAATATAAAGGCTATTGAAAAGAAACAGGAGGATTTGAATAACTCATTAGAAAAGGTAGTTAAGGATATAGAGGAGCTAAAAAAGAAAAAGCAGACTGCTGTCCCGCAGCAGAATGTAAAGTTATCCGAAACACTGCCTCCGCTGCCGGCGCAAACACAGACTCCACCTTTACATGAGAAATTACCCTTACCATCTCCACAGCAAGTTCAAAACAAACAAATAACATCATCTACTGTATCTCCAGCAGTTTTACCTCCCACTTTACCTCAAAAACAAGAAAAGGAAGATATACAACAACAAGCACCAACAAGCACAAGCACAAGCATAAGGGTCTTTAAATCAAAAGCCAATAGCACTGAAAATGAGGGTAGCAAGGATAACAGTAAATCTGCCGAAACAAAAAAAGATAACAAACAACAGAAAAGAAAAATAATAAAATATGATCTTTCATCATATTTACCGATAGGCTTCACGAAGGCAACCCTTTTGTTTGGTATCGATGCGCCAACAGCCGAAAGTGCAATACAACAGCCATATCCTGTTCTCATGACACTAACTAACTTAAGTCATTTACCAAACAGGTATAAAACAGATCTTCGCGAGTGTTTTTTGATAGGAGCTGCCTACGGGAACATGTCCGACGAGAGAGCGTACATAAGAACAGAGACTCTATCATGCGTTAAAAACAATGGCGATATTTTAGAGTCTCCTTTACAGGGGCATGTAGTTGGCGAGGATGGTAAGCTTGGTATGCGCGGGCGACTCGTCAATAAACAAGGACAAAGGATAGCAATGTCAATCCTTGCAGGCACACTTGCAGGCTTTGGCCAGGCATTCAAACCGCAACAGGCATTCAGCATAAATTTAAACTCATCAGGGGCTAGCGCTTCATCACCTTCATTTGGGGATGTTGTCACAGGCGGTTTTCTCGGTGGTGCAAGTAATGCTCTTAACGATATAGCGAAATACTATCTTAAAGTTGCAGAGAAAATATTCCCTATCATCGAGATTGACGCTGGACGGACTGTAGAAATTGTTACGCTTAAAGGGCAGAGAATCGATACATCAGCCTCTACGCATACCGAAGATGAAACCGAACAGAAAAATCTTATAAGTGAAAAACAGCAAAACAGAAAAAACATAACTGTAAGCGGGAAAACAAAGAATATAGTAACAGGGGGACAAAAGCAGCAAGAAAATTCACAGGGAGTCGTTGATTGAAAAAAATTATATATATTTTTTTTCTATTTGTTGTTTTTTTTGGCAATACAGTTTCAGCCCAGCAAAAAAACGATGACAGCATTCCAAATTTGATTTCGAAGATAGATTCGATAGCATTCAATAATGCTATAGGGATGTACGAGGTTATCACACAGGGCAAGGTTTTTTATATATCAAAAGATTATAAGTATGTATTTATTGGCAACATAATAGATGTCATAAATAAAAAAAACATAACAATAGAGCGGATAAAAGAGATAAGGAAAATTCAATGGTCGGACCTTCCTTTGTCTGATGCTATTGCAATAAAGCGTGGAGACGGCAGTCATAAAGTTTCTATCTTCACTGACCCTGACTGTCCATTCTGCAGAAAACTTCATGAGGAGCTGTATAAACTTGATAATGTAACAATCTATGTTTTTTTGTATCCTCTTGTTCAGCTGCATCCTGAAGCAAAGAAAAAATCCATAGCTATATGGTGTTCTGATGATCGCGAAAATTCCTTAAAAGTTGTTATGGACGGTAAAAAAATCAATAATCGTAAAGATTGCACTAATCCTATAGACAGAAACATTACATTTGGCAAAGCACACAATATAGACGGTACCCCTGCGATAATCTTTCAAAGTGGAGAGGTAATACAAGGATATATTTCAGCAGACCAAATATACAAAAAAATAGCAGAAGGAGTATAAGAATGAAAAAAATCATTTTGTTATTTTTACTATTCATATTTATTTTAAGTAGTCAGGCATTTGCAAAAGAAAAGGATCTATTCGATGAGCTAAAGGAGTGGGAATACAATGTAATGCTTGGATATAAAGGCATGTTGAGTGGTAGTCCACGGAGTGCTTCGACAGTCAGCATAAGAGCCCAGAAAAGAATTGGTTACCCTTTTCTTTTGGGTGTTGAGGGCGAAGCAGCCCTTATCAGAAACATGGCTTATTTAAAAGTCGGAGTTCCTTTCTCAGTCAGGCTCGGTCTTGCAGATAGAGTCAAACTTGATTTTATGGTATCACCTGGTGGGATATATGTAAACAATACTTCCAGAAGAGTTCAAAAGTTTGCTGGTGCTGGAACTATTGGAGCAGAGGTTAAATATTTTTACAAAAGTGGATATAGCATAGGTTTGGGGATAAACTATACAGCTACCACAAATCACACCGATAGCTGTAATCTTGTGTCAATAGTGGGGTTTTAACTTGAAAACCTGCATAGTAATTATAGCAATAACAATACTACTGACAGGGTGTGGGGGCGGATTTTCATGTAAAAACAGCATAGGCGGTGTAAATTGTGAGACGATCACAGAGGTTTATGACCAGCTCCAGAGTGGTGAAATCTACAATGTACAGCCTAAAAATATCAGATATGAAAGAAGCGGCGATGATTATCTAAAGAACACTGCCATTCCAGAAAGTAATACAATCACAATGAATGATATTGTAAATAAACTGAAGTATGATGAATCACTTCCTCTTGCAAAAGAGAAGAAGAAGGTTGCGATATGGATAGCCCCATGGGTTGATCAGGACGGCGACCTGCATAAACCCGAGATGGTATATAGTGAAATTGAACCACAGCTAAAGTGGAATATCGGTGAATTAATAAAGGAAGGAGGAAAAGACAGAACGGCTCAGCCTCTGCTGAAAACAAAGAATGGAGAATAAAATACAGTCTATAGTTGGGAATGATTTATTTCCATTTGTAATCAATGCGATGATTCAAGGAATTGGTCCATCGAATAAGTTGAAAAATATTATCTCTGCACATATAGGGGAAGAAGGCACGAACATAATTAATGACCTGAAATTGTATCTAAGAAGAAGATACGAAATGTATCGATTAGTACATAACATAAGGTACATTGACTTTCTATCATTGTACGACAATAGAATATCTGCACTTTCGTATCTTTTCCTTAGTTTGAAGAACAGGAATAATATTCAATGTTATTACGAAATAATAATTTTTATCGACAATTATCTCAACGGAGTCCGAAAAGAAATCACTCAGTAGTAATACAGCTGTATTAAGGCACCCAACTTTGTTGGAGGAAAAATTATAAAGTGAGGAGTAATATGAAGAATAAGTACTTACTACTTGCAACAATGTTTGCTATTGTTGTAGGAGCAACAAATGTCTATGCCGGAACAGGAGGCTCCGAGTTCACAGAAATCTATAACTTGATTCTCGGTTGGACACAGGGTTTTCTTGGAAAGACACTTGCTGTTGGAGCATTCTTGACAGGAATTGCCATTGGTGTTGTTCGCCAGTCGCTAATGGCAATTGCTCTTGGAATAGGCGCAGCAATGGCAGTATACTACACTCCCAACATAATCGATGGTATAGTAACAGCACTGTTGTAATTTAAAATAGGGCTATCCTTCATATATGGATAGCCCTATCCTTCTATATGGATAAAAATAGAAAAATAAAAGTCATACATAATGAAACAGTAAAATTCTATCATCCTGCTATAGTACGTATGCTGCTCAAGGAAAAAGTTGCAATTATAGAGTCCATTAAAATTATTGGAAGAATTCCCAAGAAAATAAAAAAAGCTGTTGAGGAGACACATGGAAATAACAAAAGCAGCAAAGATGCTTCTTGCCCGAGAGAAACTGAGTGATTTACTTCCCTATCTGGCATATGATGAGAAGAGGGGCTTTTTTGCTCTGGATACAGGGGTAGGCTTTATTATAGAATGTAATCCCTATTTTGCAGACCAGACTACAATAGCAACAATAAGGAGCCTTTTCGAGGCAGATTTTCCGGAGAAAACATCAATTCAATTTATGTTATATGCATCTCCATATATTGATGATTTTCTCAATGCATACATTTTGATGCGCGAGAACAATGGCAGTTCAGTATATACTGAGATGGCAAGACGGCGGGCGGAATTCTTGAGGAAAAAGACGTTTTCTCCCATAGTTAAAGGCTCTTCTGTTATTTTAAGGAACTTCAGATTAATCATATCAGTGGTGTTACCCTGTTCTTTGAAGTCACCGGAACAGTATGAGCAACGTATAGAAGATGGCATAAAAGTCAAAGAGAGCGTGTTGAACATATTGCGGTCGGCAGGAATGTCTCCTGAAATGTTAAATATTACTGATGTTATAACGCTTTTAAATGAACTTCTGAATCCATCTCATGATAGGCGGGAATACTCGCCATCTTATGATCCTGAAATTCCGATCAAAGACCAGATACTGTTTACTGATACAATAATCAATGTAGAAAAAGACTATCTCGAGATTGACGGAAAGATTTGCAAAAGTTATTCTGTCAGGCAGTTCCCTCAAGAGTGGAGCATATCCGAAGGCATAAACTATATTGGAAGCCTTATGGAGAACACCCAGCAGATTGGCTGTCCTTTCTTTGTTACACTGAATATTGAATATCCAGCATATGTAAAAGTAAAGGGGCAGATCGAAAGAAAATCTCTCAGCGCAGGGTATCAGGCATTTGGTCCTCTCGGGAAGTTCTTTCCGAAACTTGCTATGAAAAAACAAAACTTTGATAATTTCATGGTAGCACTCGAAAACGGCAGCAACCCGATATATGCCTACATGAATATATTTTTATATACCGACAGCATAAAGCATTCAGAAAGCGTAGGGGGCACACTGCAAAGCTTATTCAGGTCTATGAATTTTGTTCTGCAAGAGGATAATTATATAGGTCTGCCCATGTTTCTTACTTCTCTGCCCATGAGTTATGCCTCTGAAATACAGGCGGACTTAAGAAGGCGAAAAACTCTCACGACAGAGAATGTGTCTGAACTCATACCAATACAATCGGACTGGAAATCAGGTGGGCCACCTGTAATTCCTCTGATAAGTCGGAGAGGACAATTGTTTTTCATAGATTTCTTTAGTAATCCTTCGGGTGGATATTCGGGCATTATATCTGCTGCCACAGGAGCAGGAAAATCTTTCTTTGTCAATGAAATTATTCTTTCTTATCTTGGAATAGGCAGTAAGATATGGGTAATCGATGTTGGCAGAAGTTATGAAAAACTCTGTAGTTTCGTAGGTGGCAATTTCATTGTATTCAGTGTTGATTCCAATATTTGTATAAATCCATTTAGCAGGATTAACAACATAGATGACGATATGCCGATACTAAAGTCAATTCTTGCACAGATGGCATCTGATACCATGATGGACAAGCTTTCATTAGCCCATATAGAGGAAGCAATAAAAGCGGCGTATGAACAAAAGGGGTCAACAATGACAGTAACCGATGTTGCAATGTACCTCGAGAACAAAAATGATCCTCTACAAAAAGAACTCGCAAAGAGGCTTTACCCTTATACAGCAAAGGGTGCTTATGCTTCTTTTTTTGAGGGGGAAAGTTCACTCAAATACCCGGCAAACCTGGTGGTATTCGAAATGGAAGAGCTCAAAACCAAAAAAGATCTTCAAGAAGTGGTTCTGCTGTCAATAATATTTATGGTGCAGCAGGAGATGGTACATAGAGAAAAGCTAAAGATACTGATGATAGACGAGGCATGGGATCTTCTTACAGGCGGTAATACCACAACATTTATCGAGACAGCATACAGAAGAATCAGAAAGTATAGGGGTTCGTGCTTTGCAATTACACAGAGTATCAACGACTTTTACAGGATACCTGCTGGAGTCGCAATAGTGGAAAACTCGGATTATTATTTACTGCTCAGACAAAGGGCGGAAAGCATCGAAGCATTGAAGAAATCGAATAGAGTATTGCTGTCAGAAAATATGTATGACATTTTGAAGTCAGTTACTACCGATACAGGTAATTATTCAGAAATATTCTGTTATACTCCCACGGGTATAGGCGTAGGCAGGCTTATAGTGGATAGATTTACGCAATTATTGTACAGTTCTAAAGCTGATGAATACGTAAGGATAAAAGAAAAAGTAGAAGCAGGTATGAACATAACGGATGCCATCAATAAGATAATTGAAGAAGAAAGTAATACATAAATAATTTAATACCCCTTGGTTAAGGGAGGTGAGCAAAAAAAAATGTGAGGTTATATCATGAAAAAAGGGCTTCAAATAATTCCCTCCTATTTATTCTTACTAACGATAATTCTCTTATATCCTTCCTCTTTAATATTTGCCTTGACAGATGAAAAAGATTTATCTAAACAAGAGGTATATCAAAAACTAACAAAAATATCAGTACCATTTATAGAAAATAAAGGCCAGACAGATGCTAACGTGGCTTATTATGCGAAGACTTTAGGTGGTACTCTTTTTGTAACAAAAGAAGGCGAGCTTGTTTATTCCTTGCCAAAATTAAATAAAGCCGAAGGGAAAGAACAGAGACAGGGGACAACAGGCGGTATTGCAATAAAAGAAAAACTCATTAATGCGAAGATAAAAGCGATTAAAGGAGAAAAGCCATCGGAAACAAAGGTTAGCTATTTCACAGGTAACGATCATGACCAATGGAAAAATAGTATATCTACTTATGACCTTATAAGCTTTGGTGAGGTTTATGATGGCATAGAATTGAAACTCAAGGCATATGGAAAAAATGTAGAGAAACTTTTTTACGTAAATCCAAATGCAGAACCTTCCAGTATAGCAATTCAAATAGAAGGAGCAAAAAGACTCAAAATAGATGAAAAGACAAAAGAACTTATAGCAGTGACAGAACTCGGAGAGGTAAGGTTCACAAAACCAATAGCATATTATTTAGAAGAACCAGAAAAAAGAATAGGAGTTTCTTATAAGGTACAAGCCAATATTTATACTTTCGCACTTACAGACTATGATAAAAACAAAACAATTGTAATAGACCCTCTTCTTGCTTCCACTTATCTTGGGGGTAGCGCCAACGAATATACTAATAATACTTTAGCCATTGATAGCTCAGGTAATGTCTATGTAGCAGGAAATAGTAATTCGAGCAACTTTCCGACAACAGCAGGAGCTTATGACACAAGTTATGGCAGTAGTTATGATATTTTCATCTCGAAATTCAATTCTGGACTAACAAGCCTTCTTGCTTCCACTTATCTTGGAGGCAGTAACGCTGATTACGCTTTTGCCTTAGCCATTGACAGTTCAGGTAATGTCTATGTAGCAGGATATACTCTTTCGAGCAACTTTCCGACAACAGCAGGAGCTTATGACACAAGTTTTGGCGGTGGTACTGATGCTTTCATCTCGAAATTTAATTCTGGACTAACAAGCCTTCTTGCTTCCACTTATCTTGGAGGCAATGGCGATGATTACGCTTATGCATTAAAAATAGACAGTTCAGGTAATGTCTATGTAGCAGGAAGTAGTTATTCCTTTCCGACAACAGCAGGAGCTTATGACACAAGTCCCGGCGGTAATCTTGATGCTTTCATCTCGAAACTTAATTCTGGACTAACAAGCCTTCTTGCTTCCACTTATCTTGGAGGCAGTGGCGCTGATTACGCTTTTGCCTTAGCCATTGACAGTTCAGGTAATATCTATGTGACTGGACAGACAGACTCAAGCAACTTTCCGACAACAGCAGGAGCTTATGACACAAGTTTTGGCGGTGGTTATGATGCTTTCATCTCGAAACTTAATTCTGGACTAACAAGCCTTCTTGCTTCCACTTATCTTGGAGGCAATGGCAATGATTACGCTTATGCTTTAGCCATTGACAGTTCAGGTAATGTCTATGTAGCAGGAAATAGTAATTCAAGCGACTTTCCGACAACAGCAGGGGCTTATAAGACAAGTCCTGGCGGTAATACTGATGCTTTCATCTCGAAATTCAATTCTGGACTAACAAGCCTTCTTGCTTCCACTTATCTTGGAGGCAGTAACGCTGATACCGCTTATGCTTTAGCCATTGACAGTTCGGGTAATGTCTATGTGGCTGGAGAGACAGCCTCAAGCAACTTTCCTACAACAGCAGGAGCTTATAAGACAAGTTATGGCGGTGGTACTGATGCTTTCATCTCGAAACTTAATTCTGGACTAACAAGCCTTCTTGCTTCCACTTATCTTGGAGGCAGTAGCGGTGATCACGCTTATGCTTTAGCCATAAACAGTTCAGGTAACATTTATGTGGCAGGATATACTATTTCGACAAACTTTCCGACAACAACAGGTGCTTATGCTACAAGTTTATCTGGGGGTAGTGATGTTTTTGTCTCAAAATTTTCGGATCTTCTGGGAAATACTCTTTACATCACCAAAGCTGGTACCGGGAGTGGAACAGTAACGAGCAATCCAACAGGCATAAACTGCGGTGCTGATTGCACAGAGCCATATAATTCTGGCACGGTCATAACGCTTACAGCAACAGCTGATGCAAATTCAGATTTTGTCGGGTGGTCTGGAAATGCAGATTGTTCTGATGGACAGGTTACAATGACCGGAGATATTACATGCACAGCTACGTTTAATATAAAATCATTTCAAGTAACAGCAACTGCCTCTGGTAATGGCAGTGGAAGTATCAGTTCAAGTCCGTCTGGGATCAGCTATAGTTATCCGACTACAAATACAGGAAGCGCAAATTTCAATTATGGAACTAATGTAATTTTGACAGCGAGCGCTGCAGCTGGCTCAACAGTTACATGGAGCACATGTTCAGGTACAGTTTCTGGCAATGGTACAACGACAGCTACCTGCACGTTCAGCAGTCTTAATGGAGCAAAAACCGCATCAGCCACATTTACATTAAACCAGTTTCAAGTAACAGCAACTGCCTCTGGTAATGGCAGTGGAAGTATCAGTTCAAGTCCGTCTGGGATCAGCTATAGTTATCCGACTACAAATACAGGAAGCGCAAATTTCAATTATGGAACTAATGTAATTTTGACAGCGAGCGCTGCAGCTGGCTCAACAGTTACATGGAGCACATGTTCAGGTACAGTTTCTGGCAATGGTACAACGACAGCTACCTGCACGTTCAGCAGTCTTAATGGAGCAAAAACCGCATCAGCCACATTTACATTAAACCAGTTTCAAGTAACAGCAACTGCCTCTGGTAATGGCAGTGGAAGTATCAGTTCAAGTCCGTCTGGGATTAGCTATAGTTATCCGACTACAAATACAGGAAGCGCAAATTTCAATTATGGAACTAATGTAATTTTGACAGCGAGCGCTACAGCTGGCTCAACAGTTACATGGAGCACATGTTCAGGTACAGTTTCTGGCAATGGTACAACGACAGCTACCTGCACGTTCAGTAGTCTTAATGGAGCAAAAACCGCATCAGCGGAGTTTACAGCTCCTCCAGTAATATCGTCTTTCAGTTGCCCTGCGGAAATTTATAAGTATCAAGAAGGCAGCTGTTCTGTTACTGCCTCTGTTCAAAATGGTACTGTTGGCTATCTCTGGACATTATCTCCCGATGGAAATGTATTAGATGGAGCAAGTGAACCTACAATGCATATGAGATGGACAACAGAGGGTGAAAAGACTGTAACTGTAAAGGTATATCAAGTTGAGGATCCAACGAATTACGTAACTCGGAGTGCACAGGTGACAGTCAACGAAATTAATTTTACACTTAGCGATATTGTATGTGTAGGTGATTTATCACCAAATACAAACTATTATCAAGGGAGAAACATATCTTGCACAGCTACAGCAGTGGCAAGTTATGGCACACCACAAGTAAAGATAACAACTGCTGGTGTTACTGGAAATATAGAAGGAGAGGCAACGGTCTTTGTATTTACGACAGCAGGAACAAAAACTATTAAAGCAACAGCCACAATTCAGGAGATACCAGATTATACTATCGAAAAACAGATAGACATCGTAGTACTTAGTTCTCTACCAGATGTAAGTATTAGCTGTGATAAAGAAATATGGAAGTATCAAAACGGTACTTGTGTTGCGACAGCAACATCACCATGGGGAAATATAAATTATAACTGGCAAATAAATCCAGGCAGTATTATTTCCACTTCGGACAATACTGTTACTATTATGTCTCAGACTGCTGGCGATAGTACTGTAACTGTTACTGCTTATCTTGAAGAAAAACCTGAATATATGAAAACGGTTAATGCGATAATAAAAATAAAAGGGATTAATCCTCCTACACTGCAATATACAGCACCAGTGGTTGTAACAAGGCTTCAAGAAGTAACTTTTACAGGCACCGGAAGTTCAGAAAGTGGTCCTGTTGACCTGAAATGGATATTATGGGATGACAGTGAAGTACAGGGCAACACTCTCAATATTACATTTTCTGAATTGAAACAGTATAAAATTAAGTTAGTTGGTATAATCAGAGGGCACGAATCTGACCCTGATGCTACAGCTTACAAAGAAATTATAGTCAATGTGTATCCTGGGTTGAAACCTACTATAAGAATGGATGGGCCATATTCGCTTACTAAGGGCGAGAGTGCAATTATAACTGCTATTGTAACACCGCCACCAGCGCCTAAAACAGATTCTTCTGTACTACCACCTATTATAATAAAATGGGAACTTCCCGACGGCTCTGTTGTAATGGATCAAACATCAGTAGAATATTATTTCGATACCATTGGTCAGGCAACATTTTCTGTATCAGCATGGCTGGAAGGCTATGATCTTCCAGATGAGACAGCAAAGGCATCTAAAACTGTAAAAGTTTTGGACTACTACTTCCCTGATTTTAAAATAACTTCGTTTATAAAGGGAAACGTATATGCTCCGTACTTTACTTATTTTGCAGCAACACCGTCAAAGACACCAATTTCTGGTTCGGTATTCAGGTATGACTGGGACTTTGGAGATGGAGAGACTTATTCATCGACAACATCAAAGGTGGCAGTACATACATTTTCAGAACCAGGAACATATACTGTTACACTTACAGTTACAGATAAAAATAATGAAATAAAGACCGACAGTATAGTAGTGACAGTTTTAGAAGCGCCACCTATAAATATTGATTTCAAGTTCATTTCGACAAACAAATATAACAGAGTACCGTATGTGGTAGTGCTCAGGCCAATAATAACAGGTGGTAATCCACAAGTAGATAGAATAACGAGCTACGAGTGGTCGGTAAATGGTGTTCTGATGCAAAATAGTACAATGTATTTGCCTTTGAATGTAACCGAGCCTGGAGAATATACTGTTGGACTTCGTATAAGCACAAAGACAGGAAAAACAGCAAGCGGACAGTATATATTTACTGCTAACCCAAACCAGTTGCCAGTATGTGATTTTATTTACAAAGAGTACTCACAATATAAATACACAAAGTTCATCCCGTATTGTTCTGATCCTGATGGAAGAATAGTCTCGTACGAATGGGACTTTGGCAATGGAGTTACTGCAAACACAAACAATCCGTATATTTCATATAAAAGCAACGGTGAATATACAGTGAAATTGAAAGTAAAAGATGATTCTGGGGCTTATGTCGAAGTTTCGAAAGTGATTACAGTAAACTACGGCAACACGATTAATAAGTAGTTATTTCCTCAAAAAATTTGCTGGCATTCCATTGCGCACAATTAATTTTGTGTGCAATGGAATAGCATTTATTGCACACAAACATGGCATTTTAACTTTCTATTTAATTGTCTCTGAACATTAAAAAATTATATAGGCATTTAACAAACTGAAGAAGTCAAGTGCTGGTAGTAATACTTTATAGAAGTGACAAAAATAGCAAGATATATAGATGATCCGCCGTCATTCTTTTTCTGGGAGATTGATGAGATTATTGTTTTCTCACTCTTTCTCGGGCTGGGACTCATTTTAAACATACTAACATATCTAATAATTGTAGGCATATTGTTTACAATGATTCTACAAAAGACCAAGAAAAGCAAATCAGAAGGTTTTTTCCTTCATGTGCTTTACTGGTATTTTGGTGTTCCTCTTAGAGGATTTCCTCCTTCATGGGCAAGGGTATTCTTTGAATAATAGGAGTGTAATGTCATGAGATATATAAAATGGTACAGCGACTGGAAATCAGCTCTTACAGAGAACTTTTTTCTCAAAGTTTTACTGTTAATACTTGGGGTGGCTCTTATAACAAATGCAACGATTTTTAAAAAGAGAGAAAGAATTGTTCTTGTTCCGCCTAAGGTGGAGAAAGAAGTATGGATAGAGAAAGATAAAGTCTCTCCAGAGTATCTCGAACAGATGGCAGTGTTCATAGCTACACTGGCAGGCAACATAGCTCCGCCAAATGCTGCATACAGTGTTAAGGTTTTGGGAGATTATATTTTACCGAAGGATTATGCAAGTGTAAGAGGGGATCTTGCCGCGCAAGCAGAGTACATTAGAAAAAACAACATTCAGCAGTCTTTCTTTCCAGAGTCAGTTAAGGTATCGGGTGAAAACGAAGTGACAATAGAGGGTACTGTTATGCGTAACATCGGCAGCACAAGGATATCCAACGAAAAAGCAGTATATAAAATAAAATTCAAAATGGAAAACTTTAAATTGTATATAGAAGAACTCTATACAGACTACCCTGAAAGAGAAAAACAGCAGCTAATAAAAAAGGGTGTTCTTCCGGCTGAAGATACACAAAATACTCAATTACCGCAAATTAAGAAATAAGGAGGTATATATATGCGTTTGGTAGTTTTCTTATTATTTTTATTATTAGCTACCACTTTGACTTATGCTGCAACGGTAGTTGAGATCGAAGACGGCAAACAAGTCATAGTTGATGTTTCAATGAAAGATTTAAATCTAATAAAGACGAATTTTCCTTCTGTAGATGTATATACAAACAGTAAAGCACTGGATGTATCGATTGATGGTGGAAATGTCTTTGTTGGTTGGAAGGACCAGGATGGCAAGACACCCGAGTCTATTTTTATAGTTAGTGATACAGGGGAAACATATACAGTAACACTGATTCCGAAAAGCATTCCTTCCGAAATAGTAATGCTGAAAGACATAAGCGCAAGATATATAGCACCTGAACCAAAAACCGAAGCAAAACAGACACAAGAAGAAAAAATCACTGACTATGTTACCGAACTAAAGAGAATAATCAAATCCATGTATCAGGGTGAACAATTACCGGGGTACAACTACGTAAAAATGTCGAAAAAAATTCCCAAATGGAATTCTATAGATTACACACTTATAGGTACCTTTTTAGGAGCAAAGTATCGTGGGGATGTCTATAACCTTACAAATATGACAGACAAAACACTACATATTGCTCAAAATGATCTATATGAGCAAGGTGTTGTAGCTGTAAGTATAGACAGACAGAATGTACTGCCGGGTGAATCGACCGCAATTTTCATTGTAAGAAAAAATGACAACAATTAAAAAAATAAAGACAAGGAAAAAATACATAATTTTTTCGATTGCTTATACATTAATACTGTTTTTTGTATTATCCCTGGTAAGTTCCCGTTATATGTTTGCATATACAAGAAAAAATCATACCTGTCTGCCTTACAGTTTTTGGGTTATAGATAAGTCTCACAAACAGCAATTTAAATACGATGATTTAATTTCTTTTACAGGCAGAGGAATAATGAATTTTCAAGATGGTGTGAAATGGGTAAAGCTTGTAGGCGGCTTGCCTGGGGATAGAATCGAAGTAATTCCAGTTAACGGGCAACAACGAACAGTAATGGTGAACTATATGCCGAAAGTACTGAATATCAAAGCAAAGGTTATAGTTTATAGAAGAGAACGAGAACCCCTTGAACTTGAAGTTTATGAGAGAGATACAAGAGACAGGCTTATGCCCGTTATATCACCGCAAATTATACCCGAAGGAAAATTCTTTGTTTATACAAAACATGAAAGGTCTTTTGACTCGCGTTACTGGGGGCTGGTGGATGATTCTCAGGTTATTGGTACTGCTGCTTATTTGTTTTAGCAATTTTGCGTATGCCTTCGACTTCAGCGGTATTATTATACCCGATCAGATAGACGATAGCATCATGTCCGAAGTCGAAGACTTTATACAAAATCAAAAGAAAATAGATACTGATATAAAAGAAGAGGTATCAAGGGTTATCCCATCTGAGATTAAAGAAGGCATAAACACAGGCGCATGTGGAGATGTTACAGCTTTTAAGGGAAGATATTTATATTTCTTTTCTTTTAGTATGCCCGAGAACTCGATCAAAAATGCCCTGAGGACAGCCTTACAGATAAATGATAAGTATGGTTCCAACAGAGTAGTCATGGTTGTAAACGGCTTTAAAGACAATAATTTAATAGAGACATTCAAATATATGGCTGGACTTATGAAAGAAACAGAATTCAAACGTGATTTACCTATTGAGATGAATCCTGACCTATTCGAATTCTATAACGTCAAAGCAGTTCCTGTTCTCATCAAAGACACTAATGACTCTGCTTTTTGTAGCAAAGCTCTGAGTATTGCAAAAGGTGATACAGGCATTAGATACCTGATTGAGAAACTCGAATCTTCTGACCCTGGTCCTCATGGCAACCTTTATCAAGTAGCAGAAAAGAGTGTAGTCGATTTTTTTAAAGAAAAGCTCAAGTATGCTATCGATAAAATGCAGCATAAAAAACCCGAAGAAATACTTGCAGGAGCATACACAATCAAAAAAAGGGTGTTACCCGAGGTAGATGAGAATAAAAAATATTGCTTTGACCCTTCGATTGTGCTGAAGCGGGATATTCTCGATCAATCAGGTAATGTTATTGCGCCAAAGGGGACGAAGGTAAATCCTCTGGACCATATAAAAATCGGTAGATATATCGTAATAGACGGAGATAATACTTTACATATGAAATATGCAGCTGAAGGCAACTTCGACAAAATCATGATCGCCAGTGGCGATGCATTTAAGCTTATGCGCACCTCTGGCAGAAGAATATACTTTGCAACAGAAGAAATTATAGATAGATTCAAGATAAAGAAAGTGCCTGCAGTTATAACACAGGAGGGGAAGGAAGTCTGCATTGAAGAAATCAAACTCAAAGCAACCAGTAATTGATCTTATTATCGTAATTACAGTTACTCTGACTATTTTTCTTATGACTGCAGAAATAATATCTGCCGATGTACTGGGTGAAACAAAAGAAGTTCATGAGGGCAGGTGTCCGAATGGGTTTCCAGTAAATCTTCTCAGTGATTTTTGTTACAAGTGTTTTTTCCCTATAAAAATAGGTGGTAACACAGTATTCAATTATGGCGGGATCCCCGACCCGGCTGATATTAAATCGAGCGACTTAAATAATTTAATCAACAATTTTTTTACAGGACCGCAGTCAGGGGTAGCGCTCAATGACCCAAACGTAACTGACCCCAATGAATATAACCCCGATGATATTATCTGTTCATGCACAGACGGTCAGGGCATATCGCATTTAGGCATTTATGTTTCTTTCTGGGAGCCAGCCCGTATAGCCGAAGCTATCTTCAGGCCCGGGTGTTTCCCCACACTTTTTGGCGCTGAGATTAACTTTGGAGGAATAGATTTTGGTGCCTATGGGACAGAAGGTGGAGGTGATGCAGGAGAAAGGAAAAATTCATTCTACAATGTTCATCTGTATTCGTTTCCTCTTATGACTTTACTTGATATAGCTTTTGGCATGGACTTCTGTAAAGACTGGATCAATGATTTCGACCTTATAAACATATCTGAAATAGACCCTACACATAATGATGATATTTTGAGTGCATTCATCAATCCAGAAGTATTTCTCATAGCAAACCCTGCTGCTATAACGCTATGTTCTGTTGATGCCGTAACATCGACTGCAGGATATCCGCTAAATTCTCTGTTCTGGTGTGGTGGTTCGTGGGGATCACTATACCCGTTCACTGGCAATGAATTATTGAAAGTATCCCAGCCTCAATTATCGTCGCTTGCTATAACAAAGAATCTATTCAAGGCAGGCAGACTTGGTTTAGAGCTCAACACATCTGGGGAAGGAGCAAAGTGCGGGACAGGTCAGGAAGACTGGTATGCTAAGATGTACATGCCGATACTCAAAAAATCGCAGTATCGCTTTCAGACATTGTTTCCAATGCCAGAGACAAAAGACAAGTGCTGCCATGTTATAGGTGCCAGCACGTTTACATGGGGAGAGTGGAGAAACGACCCTATCAAAGACTATTACCAGTACATGATCTGGAGAAAAAGGAATTGCTGTCTGAAATTTATATAAAAAAAACAATCTCTATATTTATCATTTTTATTTTTCTGATAGAAATCTCAGTACTTCCTTCCATAAGTACAGCCTCGATGCTGGATGATGCAAAAGAGACTGCTGTTGATTCATTAAATACCATGAACAACGGACAGGCTGAAGCAGATGCACTTGGCAATACGATACTTAATGACTACAGCATCGACAAATTGAAAGAAACGCTGCAAAGTAAATGTATAAAACAGAACCCTGATGGAAGTTGTTCGGAATACCTTGTAGATGATGCACATGGGATCAGCGAACTTGTACCGAACTATAACACTGCTATAGAAAATTCAAGTAGTGTAAGTGCAACGTATAAAAATGGACTATCATCTGCACAGACTCAGGGACAGGCAACCGATGCGTTTAGTGAGTTTTATCAGTATACTGTCAATTCAACTCAGAACTGTTCGCAATTTGGCGGCTGGAAGTGTGATATTACAGGGAACTATTATGTATCACCTTCTGTCTGCAACAGTAATTGTTCGAATATTGTTTTCAATTGTGATACTTCGAAGACACCTTATCAATGCCCTTATTCCGGTGGTGTCTGCTCGGGTGATCCACCAACGTGTACTGTTACAGGCAATTGTATTGATGAAACAAAAAATGTAGAAATGTGCAGACAAATACCTGATATGCGGAGCGACCCTATTTTTGGAAAGGGCAGCACATCTGAACAAATACTTGCTAATGCTTATCTTGACTGTACAAAAGAAATTACACCTGTTTACTCAGACCCGGGACATGAGGAAACATGCGATGCCGATGCTGGGGATAACGAAAAAACCGAAGAGCAGGGGCCATGTACGGTACAGAATACTGCAAGAGTAGTAACCGAAAACATTAATACTCCTTGCGAAAAAACCGTTACGCAATCAGAAGACGGACAAATATATCTTACATGTGAAAATCATTATTCATGGTACAAGGTATTCGACCAGCACGTACAGAGCAGTTCATGTCCGCAATCATGCAATAGTTTTTCTGGCGGGTATTGTACACCTCCTTCGACATACCAGAATTCTTCGGCCCCGGACGGAAGTACATATCTGGGTTTTAATTATTATAATTTTACGTCAGGATGTTCATATTCTTTTGATACGTGGTTTTTAGATACAACAACAAACACATATTATAGAAATTACATTGGAACAGCAACATATACATCTCCATGTCCTACATCGTGTACTGATTTTTCTCCTGCGTTTTGCGATACTCCTCAAAATTACTCCACATTTGCTCCACCTGCTGACAGCACTTTAGTGGGAATAGAATATGCTGATTTTGTCCAGGCAGTGCCAAATTGCAAATATGGTATTTACTCATGGTACAAGGACTCAAATGACAATTACTACAGAAACTATTGTGGTTCTGTATCTTACACTCTAAGTGGATGTCCGACTGCCTGTGAGCAAATCCCAGATGGTTTATGTAGCGGTTTTCCTTCTGAATATTCTACTCCTGCTCATGCACCTGAAGGTGCAGAATATTTAGGTAGAACATATGAGAATTTCAGTGCTTGCAGTTATGATGTATATAAGTGGTATAGGATGTTCGATTATGCTGTAAGAGAAAAGATTATCTTTGATAGAACTTCTAACTGCATAAAAGATAGGCTCGATGAATGGATTAACCAGTGTTCTGTAAAAGACTATTGGATATGTAATCAAGACGGAAGCGGTTGTGTTCAGATAGTTGCAAATCAGGAACTAACAGGGAACATTAATAAAATCTGTATAGATGTTGCAGGTACTCTAAAGAACTACCATATCTGTCCAAATGATGGCGGTGCAAATTATACAGATATTCCCGAAGAGGAAGACGAAGAAGAAGATGAAGAGACTCTTATCGAAGCAGAAGTACCATTGCATCTTGATGATGGCACTGGTGAAAAGGAAATAAATACAGTTGCAAGATATGTTGACCAATATGGTTTTGCAAATACCGAGTTATGGCAGACAATATACGGCGGTCCTGGTGTAAGGAAGAAACTGAACGACTGGTATGCAAAAGTTATATTCGAATGCCAGGATCATCTGGAAGTCTCCTCCAGCTGTAAGTCCCTCATAGATAAAGGGTGTGTATACAAGGGGTTTGTTTGTATAGATCCTCCACAGTCTAATCCGCCTACTGCTCCTGTAGAGGATTGTCTGAAGTATCGGTATACATACGAGTGCGGGATGACAGGAAAAATCATTGGTTATAATGTTGACTACTATTGCGGCAGCAGTGTGTATCATACTTACTATGATGCAAACCAGGACTTTATGGCTTTTGCAACTGGTCTGGAGATACTGCATCAGATGCAGATGGATACTGACTCGATAGACCCTTCGAAGATTAGAATATTCCCCGGAAAATATATGGAGTGTCAGGTATGGCCTAAAAACTGCTGCAAGGAATTATCAGGAGGAATATCTATAGCAGATTATGTCAAGCTTGGTTATGACATATACAATGCATATACCATTGCATCTGCATCAACAGGAGTTGGCATGACTGTATATAACACAGCAGTTCAGTTGGGGACTGTCCTGGGCGGACTGACACCGACTGTTGATATCTTGTTTTCTTCTACAGGAGGGATATTTCCCGAGACCATGAGCGGTGTATGCCAGTATGGAGGTGGCAGCTTTACGGAAGAGATATTTCAAATGAGTTTAGACACAACAAAAACGCTCATGATGCCAAATGTTACTTTGCAGGCTCTTGCAACAATAATGCAAGCCATATCAATAGCAATGCTTATATACTCGATAGCAAATATTGTTTATAATTTACTTTTTTCATGCACAGAGGATGACGCCAAAACAGGTGTTATGCTCGGTCAGGCAAGGTGTATATTCAGAGGCAAACGATGCGCCAAAGAAGTGCTTGGAGTCTGCATCAAGGAAAAAAATAAATACTGCTGTTATAACTCTCTGCTTGCAAGAATAATTCATAAACAGGGGGAAAAGCAATTAGGAAAAACATTCAAAAAGTGTCGTGGTTTTACACCGGAAGAGTTTGCAAGCCTTGATTTCAGTCAAATAGACCTGACAGAGTATATGCAGTATCTCAAAGGCAAGTATAAAGACCAATATACCGAATCTGAACAAACAACTATGCAGGACAATATCCTGCAGAATTATCCAAACATACAGCAATTAATCAATAATCGCTTCAATCAATATTATAAACCTCCATAGGATTTTATCTGTTTTGCTGTAGTAGTAATACATTCAAAAAAGAGGAGGTAAGTATCTTTGATTAATATATTTGTTTTTTTTCTGGTTTTAGTTCTAACAGGTTGTTCGGGTCCTGCCAAAAATATTCATCTTGTCAATACAGAGTTCGGGCGTCAGGACATGATGATAAAGGAAAGCAATTTTGAAATTACCAGAACATCGCCATCTGCACGGCCTGAGGTAACGGACAATATAACAATGCCTGGCGGGACGCTTTTAGGCGGTGCTTCATCAAAACAGGCTGCTGCACTTGCTTCCATTGTAGAGCAGTCACATAACATAACAATGTGGAGACTTGCTGATTTAAAGAAAGAAATGAACACCAATAAAGATGACATAAAAGAATCTATAGGTGTTGTACATAAAGATGTAAAAGGGATCATTTCTGCTGTAGATAGTTCCATAGGCAGATTGACAAAAGAACATCAAGCTATAGAGTCGAGAATATCAAAGGTCGAGCAGGATATAAGAGGTGTAAAGCAAGGAATGTCATCAGTTACAAGTATCATCAATGAGACAAGATCAAAACCAAAAGAAATAACGCTCTTTTATAACCAGGGCAGTTCCACGATAAACAAAGAGGAAAAACAGAGACTCATAGGATTTATAAATTCACTCGACAGTGGATCGTTTCATGTAACCTGTAGAGCTACAGCCTCACCAGAAGGCAGTAAAACATACAATCTCAAGCTCGGTCAGAAAAGATGTGACTCTATTCAAAAAATACTCAGCCACTATTTTTCGGGTCTATTCAGTTTCGAATCAAAAGCCGAAATTGCCGAAAAGACCAAAAGAGAAGATTATGAATGGGCAAGAAATGTAAAGCTGACATTGATACCAGCAGAACTTAATGAAACAAATATTGAACATGCACCCAAACAGGTTAAACATCTATCACCAGCAGAGAGTAAAAAACAACCAGAAGAATTAAAGCCGCTGTATTAGAGGTATTAATGGAAAACTTAGAAGAAAAAGTCCAGGAACTACAAAATAATGAACAGGAAACTAAAAACAGAGATAGAAATTCTTTTAGCTTTTCTGCAACCATGATTATTACATGTATGATACTTTCAATAGCAAGTGGATTTATAAGCGGATGGCTATTTACGGAAAAGAAAGCTAAAGTACCAAACTTCGTTACAATAGATGCAATCAGTCTGCTTGAGGCACAAAAAGCAAAGCTTATCGAAAAATATGGAAATAAAGAAATGACCTCAGCAGTTCAAACCGAAATAAACAAAGAGACCAGTTCTTTTATCGAGAAATTGAAAGCTGCTATTGCAGAGTCCTCTGATGGGAAAATTGTTCTTACACGGGATGCTGTTGTAGCGGGCGATAAGTTAGAGGATATTACTGATGAAGTTGCAAAAAAGGTTAATTTATCTATTAATAATTCTGCATCTAATAAGTAGTGTTTTTTTGCCATTAGCAGTTAAAGCAGAAGGGATGGACGTGGACCTTCCATGGTGGAAAAAACACAACGAAGGCTGGTATTTCTATAATGAAAGAATACCTCAGCAGATACCGCAGGAAGAACCTGACCATCCTGATGAGAAGGAAAACTCTATTGCTTCTTCTAAAGAAAAGCAAGAGCTTTTCACTGACATGCTCGAGAAAAAAGGCAAGGAACTGCTAAGTAAAGCTATAGAAAATCCTACTATTGAAAACGTTAAGACATATATGAAATTCAACAAACTACAAATGCAGTTATCGAGTAATTTTGCGCTTGCATGGGTTAGAGCCCTTTCGATGTATCCCGAACTTGCAGTAGATATACCGCTGTCAGATGCAGATAAACTCATATATTATGAAGAGGAGAAAAGGATACAGGACGAAAAAATACGAAAACTTGCAAGTTTTGCAGGTCTGCTTTTCTTCTATAGTACCACATGTCCTTATTGCCAGAGACAGGCGTATTATTTAGGCGAGTTCAAGAAAAAACATCCTGAGATGGTTATTAAACCAATAAGTATGGATGGCGGGTTTCTGCCAGAGTTTCCTGATACAGTTATAGATAACGGGATATCGCAGACACTCGAGGTAAGCACTGTACCTGCTCTGTTTCTTGCATATCCACCTGAAAAATTTGACCGCATAGCAACTGGCATTATATCAGTAACAGATATTGAAAAGGTACTTGTTCAATACTATGATTTCTATATGCAAGGAATATCTCCTGTTGACCGACATCTCTTTTTGTCAGGTACAGATTCTGTCTTGACGGGAAAATAAAGAATAAATATAATTTTCGACTATATATTCTATATATTTTAGGAGGTATTTTTTATGTTTTCAAAAGTAGTTATATCTTTATTTACTATGTTGTTACTTTTTGGTTGTGCTCCGAGCAATGTTGTCAATGTTTCCAGTCTTGCAGAAGTTGATAGTATATTAAAGGAACAGAAAGAAAAATCCATAGCATCTATTGGCAAAGATAATCCTGTTACTGCTGATACAGCTCTGTTAGGTGTTGAGTTTTCCATGTTTGGTTTCAGATATCTTGATGAAACAACGTCTTTTTTCAAAACAACATATCCTGGGGCAAATTTGACATTGGGCTGGTTCACTGCGCTTGATTTGCTTAAGCTTATCTCGGATTTAAAAGAGTATCATAATACAATTGGAGTTAAGGTAAGATTTGACAGAGATGTAAAATTTGGAAAGATAAAAAAAGATGATACATCATCAAAACTCTGGGATTATAATTTATGGCCTAAATTCAGTCTGTCCCTTCCCAAACCTAAGTGCGCTGAAGGATGCAATTGGGACATCAGGATAAATACAACACCAGAAAAATTTGTTGTCTATCGTACAGCGGATGAGGCTTTGATGACAGGGAAAGAATTTATTCTTATACTCAAATATGATGATGCCACAAAATCTCTACCAGAAGATGATCCTTGCAGTTTAAAGAAAGCAGAAGAAGTACTTGTTAATACCGCGCAACAATTTGCTCAAGCTAAATCAAAACAATAAGGATAAAGGAAAGAAAATTATCAACCGGGGAGTTAGAAAATTAGCTCCCCTTTGTCTTGTATTTCTCGCATTTGTTTTCGAAGGATTTCTTTCTGCTGTGTTTGAGGTAAATCAGAAAACATTTTATAAAGCATCCCCCAAGTCGTTTTGAATGTCCACCTGTCATGGTTTTTTATGGCTTTTTCCATAAAAATAAAAAGGTTGTTAACATATTTTTGTAATTGTTCGTCTTTGCTGACTATAGAAGTTGCCAGATTTCTGCTATCTTTTACCATAGTTATCAAATCCTGCCTTAGTCTGTTTGTCTTAAAGCTGTTATAAATGCTCCAGATACCAAAAACAAATACAAAGAAAATAATAAAGCTTACAATATGGATATGTCCTTTATTGGATATCATAGCTGTCTCCTTTTTTAAATAGTTGGTTGCCACAATACCTACAAACAGTTGCCTTTTTCTTGATGTGTTCTGCACAAAAAGGGCATTCGATAAAATCATCATTATGCTTTGCTACTACATTTGCCGAGTTTATCGCATCATTTATCGCGCTCAAAAGATTATCAGGATACTGGACCATTTTGACAATAACGGTGCCATTTTCAGCAGCCGTTTGGATTTCTACATCTCCATATCCGAATATTCTTGCCGGGATGTCCTTTTTTATAGAGACGTTGTTTATTTTATCCAGTGGGGTCTCTTTTCCCATATGAGAAAAAACACCCCATTCGTCTATTAACCTGTGATTTGTTATAGCCCAGATGTTAACCTGCCTGTCGCAATAAGCATAGATAAAATAGCTGGCTGCTGCAATAAAAATTGGAGCTGATATAAATAAAAATTCTGTCCCGTTAATAATAAAAAAAATAATATCTGCTAATAATAAAATTATGGGTCTAACAAGTACAAACCAGTGTTTCCTCGCCACGTAGAGTAATCTTTCTGACTCTCTTAACTCTGTTCTTATTGGTAAATGATTTGATTTTATCCTGGAAAAATATAGTACAAGCAAACAAAGACCACACAAGACAAGAATTGTTCCTGACAGTAATAGCATATAGTAATATTACCGTTCCTTTATTATCAATTCAAAATGGTAATACAAAGTAAAGACCCCTATTCAGGGAGAAAACTTTAAAGAGGAGTAAAAAATGTTTAGACGTTTTGTAGCACTAATGATAATTATAACTGTTATTTTTGTGCCTTGTTTTTCATCGGCAAACCTACAAAGCGATATAGACGAGATGTTTCAAAAGTTTGGGTTTAAATCTTCAACAGGGTTACCCGGTGTATATATGTCGCAAAGCATGGGATACCTGACACCCGGCTCTCTTAACATCAGGGCCAATGTTAGTGGCCATCCAATAGTTACTCTCAATCCACCACGTTTTAAGGCAGGCTGTGGCGGTATTGATATGTTTTTTGGTGGAGTCGGTTTTATCAATAAACAGGAGTTCATAAATCTTGCGAAGACTATCGGACAGAACGCAATAGGATATGCCTTTCATCTTGCTTTAAAACAAATATCCCCGACCATAGAAGGTCTGATACAGGATCTTCAAAGCTATATCAACAAACTCAATAAAATCTCCACCGATACCTGCAATACTGCTCAAACACTTGTAAATTGGTCGCTTGGCAGCAGACAGCAGCAGCTTCAAACTGACTGTGCAAAGTACCGTGAAAATCAATTTGGCGAAGATAAAGACACAGCGTGGCAGACATGCACACAGGATGGAGCAGTAAACTATGTCAAAGAGATGTGGAATGATCTCACTGGTGACCCGAGTACTTACGCCAAAAATACTGTTCCATCTTCTCCATCACCTGGTAATACAGCTACTCAAACACTAAAGTGGGTGTATAATTTTACAGGAGATGACAAGAATATTGCTGCCTCGCTGGTAGGGGTATTCAGAAGATGTACGGGCAATGGCAATGGTCTAACCAATGAGGAGTACCTTCCGCCATTAATAAGCTTCAAAGACTTTTGGTTCGGTAAGGAAAATGCTGAGGTATATGATGTACCAGAAGATCCGCTTGAATGTGAAATCGGCAAAAAGACAATAACAATTCCTGGATTTAGAATGAAAGTTATGGAAACCTTAAACAGAATAGCAACAGCAAGGATAAATGGCCAACAACCTACAGATGAAGATAAAAATTTCATAGAGGCTGCAACCATTCCCGTATATGCTCTCATTGATAAGATAAAATCCAGTCCTGCCATGGTTAATGCCTCTCTGGAGTTATTTGCAGACGTTATATCTGTCGATATGGCATACGCAACAGTCCAGAGGTATGTTAGAGCAACCATGATAAATGCCGGCAAACAACACATTATTGAACCAGGCAAGTTTGTTGAAAGCATACGCGGTATAGAAAACAATCTTTTACTGGAAACGAATAACGCAATACAGGTATTTATATTAAGAGCCAGAGCAATCGAAATTACAAAATTATATATAGAACAGGTCGGTAAGGACTCTACTTTTTCAGGGTTTAAGAACCTTTTAAGATGAAAAGAATTATTTTAATATCCTTTTTTATTGTTTTGCTTTTTGCAAGCAATGCCTTTGCAGCATTGGAAGTTTACACCTATGGAACGGGAGACTTTGTAGCAAGGGCCTTTACCGGTCTTGCTATGCTTTCTGGGTCTTCCGGGGTAATCACTGGACTTGTAAAACTTGCGCTACTGGTAGGACTGCTTTCATTTTTGTTATCTGTTGCATTGCCGCTTATAGGAGGTAGAGCCTCGGTATTTGCTCCCTCTGGTGGAGAGGGTATCTTTGCTATGATCAGACAGATTATACTGGCTGCTGTGGCAGTATATGCTTTTATGATTCCCAAAACAGATGTCCTTATAATTGACAAAATAGAGTCATCTAATACTCAAATTGTTCCGAATGTCCCTTTAATAAATGCGGTTTTTGCATATGCTTCTTCCCAGATCGGCTTTAAAGTCGGAGAAGCAGTTGATTCTGTTACAGCAGATGTAGATGCTGTGAGGTTTACAAAGACAGGTTATCTTGCAGGTCCAAAATATATCGTTGAACTTCTGGAAATTCAAGCACCGGGTTCACCACAGGCTTATGGAAGTTCGGGAGATGTCTCTATCAGCGCAGTTATACAATCTTACTATGAAAGGTGTATTTTTCCTCAAATGGCATGGGTTGCTGGCGAAGGAACTGCTATAGCTCAGGGAATGAGAGAGTTGCGAACAAGTAGTTATCTTCCTCAGGAATTCGGGTATTTCCCGTTTGCTGATGCCGGTACTGTATTGAACATATCATTTAAACCCTGCCAGGACAATATCGATGAGTGTACGAATTGCCTTACAGCACAGAATGAAATTATAACTAAGTGGAACTCTGTTATGAATGGCTGGTTTACAACTTTCAATAAACAGATTGGAATAAAGAATGAAGATGCTCTGGCTCTCATAAGCAGATATTTCCCTAATACTGACAGCGGCAGTTTATTAGTACAGCTTGGAACTATGAATACAGTAAGGTCAGCATTTTTGGCTTATGCAGGTATGCACGGTGTAACTGTTAACTACGGGAATGAGATTGGTATGAAAAAGGTTGGCGAAGGCTGGATTCAGATGTCGAGATTGTTCGATAGGATTGTAGTTACTATAAGACAGATAATAGAGGGACTTGTCTATTTGCTTAGTGCTTTTTTACCTGTGTTTTTTGTAGTTGGTGGTATAGGTGTAATTGGTATGTATTTAAAAATAACTCTATGGCTGCAATTATGGGTGCCATTGTTAGTTATAGTCAATAACTTTGCAGACCTTGCACTTCAAAAAGAAATACAAAAAACAATGTATGACGCATTAACGAACAACTGGAAAGGTCCGAGTTTCGATAATATTGAGGCATTAAGAACAGGAGTAAACCTTGTTCTGGGGTACATAGGAGCATTTTCCTGGAGTGTTCCACCTCTTGCATGGGGGCTTCTCAAGGGTGGCGAATATGCAATGTCTCATGCAATGAGTGCAATATCATCGGGTGCAGGTGGTGCATCCACAGCTCAAAGTTTCGGTAGCGAACTTGGTGCAGGAAATCTCTCTGTAGGCAATCAATCGTTAGGGAACAGATCTTTTTTGGCAAGCAGTTTTGCAGGGTCATCAATGCAGGGAGCATTAGCAGCTACACGAAGTGTTGATATAGTAAAAGCAGCTCTGGATTCATACGGAAGCCTTGGTTCAGGAGGTATTTATAGTGCATCTTTATTTGAAATGTTAAACAAAGATTTGTCGAATCTAAAGACTTCTAATGCATTAGGTGGTGCAATGATCGCAGCTGATAAAACATCAAATTTATCAGCTGGGGATATTATCGGTAAGGTAAACGCTTTTTCAGAGGAGGCACAAAAAAGAGGTATTACAACGATGAGCCTTGCATCACAGAACTCAGAGTTTAAAGCTCGAACAGGGCTGGCAGGAATGGATGCAAGATTCGGGTTCGCTAATTATATGGTTCAAAGCGGCTTAGCAAGTAACATACAAGATGCATATTATAAAATGGCTCAAGAAGGATTAATTCCAGGCGTAGGGAAAATACAGGCTTATGGTGGAGATATGAAAACGATGCTCGGTAATCAGGCTACACTTGAATCTGCCAGAATTGGTGATGTCAGCGCTTTGAGAAATGTTGCAGAAGCACTTTACGGCGGTACTGATGATAATACAGTTAGAAAAGCTCAGGAATTTCTCAAAACATCAGAAGGTATGAACGAAGCTGCCAAGTTTGTTGAAATTCTAGACATAGCTAAAGGAGCAGGAATAAAAGACCAATGGGAAGCCTTTCTGGCACATCAACAAACAGGCGTTGAGATGCGTTTCACTGCTGATCAGGCAGAAAGGTTTTTTGGCTTTGGTGCACCTGCAGGTAACTATCGCATTTCAAGAGATGAGCAGGGCAATATAATCGCTGCCAATATGGAAGGTGGCTTTAAAGGAACAATTTCGAATCAGATAGCCGAACATTCAGCAATATCGCCTAACACCGCAGAAGGTAAAGCTGCATTAAATGCTCTTGCTGATGCTATTAGTAGCAGGGATCCAAATACAGCAGCAGGGATACGTAGTGCTATTTCAAGAGGTGAGGCTGTTGCTTTCGATATAACAAGAACGAAAGAAGGGGAGATAGCTTATTTAAAATCATCAACAGGAGCACTGTTTAGTAAGGATGACTTTAGAAGTAATACAAAAGGTTGGGAGAATGTATCAAAGGCGTTATATCGTACAGAAACGGGTGTGCAAAGTTCAGAATATAACATAAATAGCAAAGAAGGAATTTATTCAGTAGTAGACCCGAATACAGGTAAAAAAATAAACGTGTCAGGAAAATTTCTCTATGACTCTAAAGGAAATCTTGTTGCAGCAAATTATACTAACTTACAAACAGGAGAAATTTTTACAGCACAACAGGTAACTGATAGAGGTAAGACGACATGGCAGTATGGAGTTGGCAAGGTTCAAGTATCCCCTGATGGTAAAATGAGACAAACATTCACATCTTTAAGTGAGCGAGACGTCTCTACTGGTGGTTACGCTTCTCATCAAACATTTGCTCCAGATGGTACAAAATTATACGAAAAGGCAGATGCAGGGCAACAAGTCACTTGGTGGCACCAGTTTAAAATGAATTTTGAGAAAGGAGCGAATGTAAGTGCTTTAGGTGGAGTTGTTAAATTACTCGGCGATGATAGTGACTTAACAAATCTCAATTCAGCTCAGACTTCTGTCATATATGCTGGTGGGGCTACTAAGGTCGCGGTGGATAGGGCAATGGATGGTGTTAACATATATAAAGGGGCTAAAATGCCTGAAAATGCCCCTAAAACAATGCCTCATCAACCTTCTCTTGAAGTAAAACCTAAATTATATGATCCGTATGGTCATTTAATCCAGTAAAAGGAGGAATAGATGTTACCTTTTAAATGTTTAAAGGTTGACGATGGAATTTTAGCCTTAGTCAGCATAGACAGCACCTTTATAAAAAACATAACTGATAATGATATTTCTATTCATGTCGCTGATTATGGTCTTATGGTTAAAATAAAAGATATAGAAGTTCCCATACCAGAGTCCTTAATAGCATACCTTATGCAAAACAGAACAATAACGATATACCCATTAACAATGGATAACTATATAGAGGAACCTTTATTGTCAGTAACGATTAAACCGGAGTCGTTGATTGAGGCTAAAGGAATATATAATTTCTGGAAAAACAGTCAAAATATAAAACACCCTATTAATTAATGTGAGCGCCTATATTTATTAAGCGTTGATATTTCTAGATTCCAATATTTTCTTATTTCCTCTTCCAACTCCGGATTAAGCCGTCCTCCATATATCCAAGCATTCCATATAAACATGATTCCACAACCCACAAGCAAGGCTACAAAAATTACCATACCAGCATATTTCCACTGTGCGGTAAGTATAAAATAGCCTGCTGCTATTGTAGCGAGTATAGCAAATAATAAGACTGCTCTTTTGAAGAGCCATACCTTATTAGCCTTGTAGCTGTATTGAAATCTTTTTGCGTGTTTTCCCATAATTCTTCCCTCTTTTCTGTCATAAAAATCAATATTTCTCATTCCCTCAAACACCCCCACAACCCTGCTAACCACTTCCTCTTTCACCGCCCTCTCCTGCCTTTCGAGGTAGCCTTTCAGGTCACCAAGCAGGATCACCTCGACCCCGTTATTGCTGCCGTTGTCTCGGGTTATATGGACATGGCAGTGGTCGTGTGTGAACACAAGCAGCCCTCTGACCCACAGGTTACCATTTAGCCCTGTTTTTTCTCTTAGCCACTTCGCAAGTGCAACAGTGTTGTTTCTTGTTTGGTGCAAGGGGTTGCGTATTATCTCTCTATCTTTCGTCCAATAACCATATGTGCTACCCTCTATCTCGCCTTTCCAATCTTTACACTCGATAGCATAAATATTTCCTCTACCTATAAGTATGCCATCTACGTCTGAAGTGTAAGGTAAACAACCTATTATAAGAGTATAGTCATCAGATAAATTGCCTCTGCAATAGTCAATTAGACGAGCTATTCCTCTATCGGTTACATTAGTGCCACTTATGTCAATAATCTTTGCCACCCTATAACCTTTAAATAAAATAATATATACATTACATAGATTTGTCAAGAGTAATTAGAGTCATCTTTTATGCCCTTAATATGTTTCCCGGATTTTGCTTCAATGTCTGCATATCATCTGGGTTTACACTGCCTATTTTACTTTTCATCCTCTCTTTATCAATGTTGAAAAACTAATGTAACGGATGTTGAAGTCAGGTTAGTAGTGAAATAAAGCCTTTTATCCACTGTTAGTCTCCCCGAATGGCAAGCCACGATAGTAGCGCATCGTTTTGCTTGGCGGCATCTCCAAAGTTGTTAAATAGGACCTCTTTACGAGACATGTTTTATTACCTGAAAGTGTGAAAGACACTTCTAATGTATGAAAAAATCTCTCTTCAATTTAGCCTGTTGTTAGATAAATCGGACATGCCAATATGTTTGCCTCTGGTTATAATTTTGAATCCAACCTTACTGAATGCCCTGACAGCACGCTCGGCAGAGACATCAGTAAAAAGCATTCTAAGCAGGAACCTCTACCTGATATACAGTGGAATCCTTTGTCTCCTCTTCTATCATCTGGAGGTATGTCTTGATGGCGTCCTTGATATTCTCAATGGCTTCCTCAAGGGTATCTCCTTGGCTATGGCAGCCGGGAAGGGCAGGACAATGGACATCAAAACCGTATTCACTTTTGTTTATCACAACCGAATATTTCATGTTTGTAATTTACCATATGCATGATTTTCTGTCAAAACGGAAATGTGTGGTTTATGGATAAGCTGTGGAGAATTCAAGTTCTGTAATACATATAAAACAAGTTATTTTGCAGTAGAGAAATCGAAAGGCAAATCTAAATTTTATAAGGAGGTATTACACGATGAGTAAACAACATACGAAAACAAAAGGGGAAGGACATTTATGGGTTGCTGCTACTTTGTTACTTCTTTTTATAGCTCAGCTTACACTATCAGGTTGTGCGCAAACAATGCATGCTATCGAACACGCAAAGATGACGACTACCGTCAAGATGTCAGACAGTATATTTCTCAATCCGGCTGTTCTCGACAAAAACAGAAACATATATGTCAGGGTAACCAATACTTCTGATATGCAGGACATATCCTTTGAGAATATGCTCAAAGACAGGTTGGCAGCCAAAGGACTAACAATTGTTAATGACCCTTCTAATGCAAGTTTTCTAATCCAGGCAAATGTACTTTATATGGACTACGAAAAACAAGGGCTGACTGCCGATGGAATGCTTACTGGAGGCTATGGCGGGGCCATAGCAGGAGCACTTCTTGGTGGTAGAGGATGGAAAGGCCCTGCTGCTGGTGCTATTATAGGCAGTGCTGTTGGTTCCATTGTCGGTGGCGCTATAGGTTCGGCGTTCAAGGTAGAAAATTTCTTCGGTGCAGTAGATGTTCAGATACAGGAGAAAGTCGAAGGTGGGGTAAAAGGTGTTGTAATCACAAATGCCTCACAAGGTTCTGCTACCAAACTACAAACAGAAAAAGAAATAACATCTGATTATCAAACATATAGAACGAGGATCGTTGCAAAAGCAACACAAACAAATATAGACAAAACCGAGGCAGCAAGAGTACTATCAGAGAAATTAGCAGTCCAGATAGCTGGCATGTTCTGAAACACAAATTCAATTTTTAAAAGGGGGTGTAACAACCCCCCTTTTTTTTTGGTTAAAACAGAAAATCCAGGCTAAGATTCTTTGACAGATTTTCCGTACTCATAGAATCCTTTTGCATTTGCGAATTGTGGATCATTTACAATGGTTGCGTTTCTTATATAGTTAGCAAGATAAGTAACTCCACCACCACCAAGTAAAACATAATCAACGGTTTTCTGAAGTCCTTTTACAAATGTTGCATAATCTTTTATTACGCTCATAAGCTGGTCATCTATAAATCTTTCTATAACCTCTGCTACACTGAGAGCATAAGTTACTCCGAAATGAGTAAATTCTCCTTTTTTTAGCAGTTTCTCTGCTGCATCATCTCCGATAAAAGAACCATACTTCTTACCGTATGCGGTCTTTATTCTGTCTATTAGCAAACAAATTCCGACAGGATAGCTCTTTCCTGCTTCTATTATATATTTGCCTGAGCAGAATAGAGCGGTATCAATAGTATAGTAACCGATATCTATAACCATTACGTTTTTCTTATGATAGTCAAAATTACCGTTACTTACATGACTAAAGTAAATACCTGTTCCCTGTGGAATGTATTCTATCTTCTGAGGTATGGTAATGATCGAACCGGATGAATTTCTGATTGCCTGAGAATAAAGTTTCAGTGTAAGGTCCTGGGTTATTTGTTTATTGTAAAAAGCAGGTGGAAGACCCAGAATAACAAAAGATGGTCTTATCTTGAGTGAATGAAGTGCGTAACCAAGGACCGCATAGTATTCAGGGCTACCGACAAAGTCCTTTGTTACTCTGAAGTTACCCATAAGCACTTCTGTGTGTTCGCCTACAATGTAAGGAACGTCATTAACTGTAATAACAACACTATTATCACCGAAGTCTCCTATTGGGATATTTCTACTTACGAGTGTTGGAAATATCAATTTTGCCGAGTCTGAGTATATTTTTGTATAACCATACCCTATGTCAATGCCTACTACCATTTGCCCTCCTTGTTTTAAAAACTTTTACCAGATTTTTTTAAAATCAACACTTTTATTATTTTCGTTTTCCTGTTGTTGAGGTATAAGATTACGCCTCGTGTATCTTATTGCCTCAACTATGTACTCTGTCCTAAAAGGTTTTGGACAGGCCATAATAACATCGATTACATCTTTGTGTTTTATCGTATCAAGACTGATTCGAATTATTGTTTTCATCTTTTAACTCCTATACTCTTCTTTATAAGATGTATTACTTCAAAAGAAAGCAAAACAAGATGAAATATTTTTTAAAAGAGAAAAATAGATAAAGTAATTTCAGAATAGTCATGAAAAGTCGAGAAACGCTTTTTTGGTTAGAGCGAAACAAGACAAATTATAAATGAAAAGACTTGAAAAGTTGAGTAACGCCATTTCTAAAGAAGCGATACCGAGCAATCCGTGAAAGAAAAGTCTCGAGGTATATAAAAACTTTCTTTTATAGCTTCATTGATAAGCTTTTAATCGTATTCGTAGATGGTATTTTTTTCTAATTCTTCCCAGAATTTTTTTTCTTTTTCATTGAGGGGTTGATTTTTTTTCAGTTTTTGGAGGGATATAACTATCTCGTCTTCAGTAAGTTCTTCTGATAGTTCTGTTGTCGGGAAAAGGTCGAAGTTTATAGAATTGGCATAACTTGGAAATTGTGCATTTGGTATAGAAAACCAATCGTATGCATCTTGCGGATACTTATCAAAAGCTTTTCTGGTCGCCATAATTACTCCTTCTTTTTCTTTGGACACTCATAATCTTTTATTAACTTTGCAAAAGCCTCGCGGGCAAGTTCAGTTACCGTTCTGCCCTGCCCTTTAGCTATTGTTTTGAGTTTAGCAGCTATTTCTTCTGTTACAAGAATATGTAGTAGTGTCCCTCTAATTCTTTTCATAACTTAAGTATATATACATTGAATATATATTGTCAAGGCAATAGTAATACATAAATAGTGGTAATCAGTAGACGCTTGTCGAATTATAGTTTTTATAAAATTAAACCCAAATACCTGTAATGGGCAGGTATGGGTTTTTTTGTCTTTTCACCCATATTCCAGAGTTTTTCCAGACATAACATATAATTCTTATATGTAGCAAGGCAAAAATATAAGTTTTAACCAAAAAATTCTTGCATGTTAAGAATCTATGTTATATAATTTCTTTGTATGTAAGTTAAGTTGATTTTGTTCTTTGACAATTAACTTTATTGTCGCAAAAATTATTTTTTAGTACTCAGTACCTAAAAAGAACCTTAAGAAAGGTGACAAAATATGTCAATTTTTACCAATTCATGCGTTCAAAAATTAGTTCCTATTGAACACATTAAAATATCAGAAAAGTCAATTTCTAACTATTTGAAAAACAAAGTTTTTTAAGGGGGGTACTGTAGGAAATTAGACCTGATTAAAAAGGGATTGCGACGCACGTTCTCTGCTTTGTTCAATATTGAGCTATTACGTAGGAAAT
>Ga0078972_1003586_pt1 | contig 45889 bp, 36 predicted proteins | sample YelNatPaOPGAMG01_FD_67568 | JGI IMG/M metagenome (GOLD analysis project Ga0078972, IMG submission 67568) | Hot spring thermophilic microbial communities from Obsidian Pool, Yellowstone National Park, USA - OP-RAMG-01 (SPADES assembly) (version 2) | ecosystem: Environmental > Aquatic > Thermal...
AATGACCTTCTTTCTTTTGGCAATGGTAGCCAAGACTATCCTTTCTCCATCAGCTTTTGGACGAAACTAAATAGCGCTGCCTCGCAGGGCTTTCTGGGCAAATATGCTAGCAGCAATCGCGAATACCAGCTTTATACTGACAGCAATGGTCGGCTTTATGCAGTGCTTTGGGACGAATCAGCCGCTGCCTATATTGGCCGCTACTCAAGCACCGCGCCGCCCACAGGCGCGTGGACACATATTGCCCTTGTCTATGATGGTAGCCGAAGCGCCGCGGGCATTAAGCTCTTTATCAATGGCAAGCGTGTAGATAACACTGACTATGTAAGTGGCAGCTACACCGCTATGGAGAACAAAGCCGCAGACTTAACTTTTGGCAAAGTAGAAAGTCTTTATCTTAATGGCTTGCTGGACGAGATAAAGGTTTATAATTTTGCCCTCTCGGATGCGGCTGTGCTGACAGATTATAATCGCGGTGGCGCAGTCAGTTTTGCCGGCTTAAATGTCTGGGGCGAGGAGGGTTTCTCAGGCGCTCCGCCCATCGCTGAGTGGCGCTTTGAGGAGCGAAGTGGCAACACTGCCAATGATAGCAGCGGTAAGGTTCATACCGGCACCTTGACGAGTGGTCCGGTCTGGACACACGGCAAGTGGGGTTCGGCTCTCTCCTTTGACGCCACAGATGATTATGTGGATGTTGGCGACAGCGATGATTTAACAATGCAGAACTTCACCTTAGAAGCCTGGATTAAGTGGGATGGCGTGCGCTATAGCAGCGCCTCGCAGAAGGATTTTGCCACCATTATTTCGAAAGGCAAATATAGCAGCGGTGAGTATGTGCTTCTTTTTAACAGAAGCACCGCCAATAGCAATAACGGGATCTGGCTCTATATTAACGGCGCTCTGCGAGTAGGCTGGACGAATAGCGCTGGGTTTGATACAAACTGGCATTTTGTCAGCGCTACCTATGATGGCAGCATGGCAAAAATCTATCTTGATGGCATTGAGCGGGCTTCGGCTAGTGTTTCTACCACGGTTCCTAACACCAGCAATACTCTTAAAATTGGTCGGCAGACCACTCCTTACTCAGACTACTATGTTTGGGGCGGGTTGCTTGATGAGGTTAAAATTTATAATTACGCGCGTAGCAAGGCGCAGATTGTCTATGATTATAATCGCGGTGCGCCGCTTGCCTGGTGGAAGTTTAATGAGTGCCGAGGCAGCAGCTTGGGTGACAGTTCGGGCAATGGCTTTACTGGCACCATTCTGCCTGGTAGCAGCGGCCAGACCGAGGCGGGGGATTGCGAAGTCTCGGGAAATACACTCTGGTATAATGGCCGGCAGGGAAAGTTCCAGGGGAGCCTTAATTTTGACGGCTCAGATGATTATGTGGATCTGAATAATGCCTCAGCAAGCAGCCTTTTAAAGATCAATCTGCCACTCTCTATTGCTGTCTGGGTGAAGGCTAGTTCGTTTTCTTCTTTCCCAGCGATTTTGGCTCTTGATAAATGGGATAATACGCTTTACTGTGGAGCAATCTTCCATATTACCACCGAGGGTAAGCCCCAACTGGAATATGGTGATTGTACCGGCGGAGGGGGTTCTGCCTATCGGCGGATGAAGCTTGCAGATGAGGCAATTACCACCGGTCAGTGGTATCATCTGGTGGGGGTGATTCGCGGGCCCACAGATATGTCGATTTATATAAATGGCCGGGAGGTGAGTGGCAGTTACAGCGGCAGTGGTGGCGCGCTCAGCTATAGCAGCAATTCTTCCAAGATTGGTAGCAGTTCGCCAGGGATAAAGCATTTTGCCGGCCAAATTGATGATTTACGGCTTTATAACTATGATTTGACTGCTGAGATGGTAAGAAAAATTATGAACGAGGGCGCTGCTGTCCGCTTCGGCCCCTAAGTATTAAAAAAGCCCCTTAAAGCAAAAAGCTTTAAGGGGCTTGAAGAAAGAGATGGGTGCGCTACTTTCTTCACCCAAACTGGTGCACCACGCCAGTTTGGTCGTCCTTGTCCCTGGTCGGTACGGTTTATAGGCCTTACCATCAGGCCACTTCCCCGTACTTCCAGGGTCTGGCCGCAAGGTCGGCCTGCCCCACCCACCAAACTTTAGCCTTCGGTGGGGCCGGCAATGACGTCGCCGAGGCCATACTTATTAGTATGGCTGGCGACTATCACGTAGCCCCCCAGGCGGGGGTCAAACGTGGCCACTGCCGGGGCAGCGTGCGCGGCATGCACGAGCATGCCCGCCAGCCAGATGGGCATTCGGCCGTTGATCAAAACGGCCTCCTGCCCGGGCAGCCTATCGGCGGTCTCCTCGACCGCCTCAGCCGCCTCGGCTGGCGTGCACACGCCGCCGGGGATCTCGACTTCCACGAGACGGAACTCGTCCGTCTCGGAAAGCCGAAATTCCGGCTTTGCCATTTCCTTCCCCTCCTTTTGCCGATGCGGGCTCTCTGGCCCTGAATCGGCTTGGAAATGGCTCGCCCATGATGGTCCTTGCGGGGGTTTACCCCCTCCCATCTTTGGCCATGGCGTCTGGCCGTTTTCCCTTTTTGGAAAGCAAGCTGCCCAAGAACCCCTTTTTTCTTAAGCAATTTGCTTTCCAAAAAGGGAGTTTTGCCGGTTTTATTTTTAAAGGTCTTAATTTCTTTATCTCTTCTTCCTCCTTATTTTCATTAATTATAACATAATATAAAAAATATGTCAATATATAAAACCCCTCTAAAATCTTAAAAAAGAGAAAACAAAAAAATAGTAAGAACTAACGTAGAAGAGTCGCCCCTTTAATTTTTCTTGAGGCCGGATTTAATGTTCTGCCACTCGTCTTTAAAAACAACCAACATAGCGGTTACCGGTACCGCCAAAATAACACCAACAATCCCAAAAAGTTTGCCGCCAACCATTAAGGCTAAAATTACTACCACTGGCGAAAGACCAACTGTTTTCTGCATCACTCGCGGCACCAATAAATTTGATTCAAGCTGTTGGACTACGGTATAAAAGATGAGCACCAAGAGTGCTGTAAACGGCGATACCGAGAAGGCAAAAAAGAGGGCAGGGATGGCTCCCAGGATTGGTCCTATGTAGGGAATGATTTCGGTAAGACCGGCCCAGACGCCCAGGATAAGTGCGTAGGGTACACCGAGAGCCAATAGGATGATTAGGTCTATGATGCCAATGATGCTCATAAGAATCAACTCGCCCCGCAGCCAGTCACCAATTTTAATACCCATCTTGCTGATGATATCTGCCACCAATTCTTTCTTATCGCCAGGTATAAAAGAGAAGAAGAGTTTCTTTATACCCTTTTCTTCCAGAAGGAGATAATAAATCAGGAAAACAAGCGCCACCACCGAGAAGATGCCGCCCACAAAATTAATAATTATGGTAGGAGTGCGGGTGGTTAGCTGCTGCAGCGAGGAGGGCATACTCTCGATAACTTTCTTATAAAAAGAGCTTTTTAGTGTAGACTCTTCTAAGCCTAGATTCACCTGTGAGAGATAATTTGGTAGGTTGTTGATAAGCTCGCTTAACTGTTTGGCTATGGGAGGGATGAGTAAGCCCACCACCGTGGCAATGATTGCTACTACTAGGAGCAGAACCAGTAAGGCGGCATATTTCCGCGGCATTTGCCGCGAAAGGCGCGCAACCAGGGAATTAACCGCCGCCACAATAATAATGGCTACAAAAAGGGTAAGAAGAATATCGGCAATTTTTACTAACAAAAAAAGCGCTGCCAAAGTAAGAAGCACTTTCAAAATAGCCGAGATGCTGATATCTAATTCCACTTTTTGCTTCACAAGTTTATGATATCGAGGCTTTTTACTTGTGTCAATCAAGAGCTTCTGACAAAGGGTCTTTTTGGGAAAATTAGCCATTTTAGCAAAAATCGTGCTTCAAAAAAATTTAAAAAGAGAGTCGCCCCTCGGTTTAGAAGGGATGGGGGAGGGAGATTTCTACGGCTTTAAAATCCCCTAGGCCGGCGTAAAGTTTGCCGCGTTCTTCCCCCGCGGCTGGTGGTAGATAGCCGCTAGGATAAAGAATATATCTTAGGTTAGCAGGGTTTTTACAGAGATAGTCAGGACCAAGATAGTCGCGTTCAGAGACAAGAATTTTTAAGTCAGAAAACCGAAAAGTTTGAGGGTTAAAAACAAAACTAATGGGATAATAGTCCTTAAGACCCTCTTTTTCGCGGGCAATATGACCAATGACGCCAATTCTGCCATCTTCTAAAAGAAAAAGATCGTTGACGCCACCCCACTCCTCGGGCCGAAAAAGCTCTTCAATGATGGGAGCATTGGTAGCTACCTCTGGGGTCAACTGGGAAAGTGAGGTAATTTCCGTATAGGCAATTTGGCCGCGACCACCCCGTTCGCCCTGAGGCCGGGCAAAAACAGCAATGCGGCCGGGAGCCAGCTCAAGGAGGCGGATACCCTTCATATATTTTGGTCCTTCAAAAAACGGTTCTTTAGGTTTTCCTGGGGAAGAGGTTGCTCCTTCCAAGATATCTTCCAGCCGCCAAAGACAGGTTCTATAAGCAATGCGCGAAGGATTTTCTTCATCTTGCCAAAATTTTACACCGCCAAAGAGTTTTTTACCTTCTATCTCTCCTAAGAAAAATGGGTCCTGAAGAGGAATAGAAGGCAGATTTTCTATTGGCTTCCAGAGATACTCGCCCTGTTTTTGGATGAGAAAAAAAACCCTAGAAAGCTCTTTTGTCTGCGGCTCTACCCGTATAGCTATTAGTCTTCCTTCTTGAAGCTCAATCGGTTTGGAGGGGTTATAAAATATAAGCTTATCTATCTCTTCTGGCGAAAGTCCAAAAGGAGCAGTAAAGCTCTCAGGAGAAGACCATTTATCAATAAAGAGTGGCCTTAAGCTGGGTCTATTTTTTTCGTTCCTTGTTGCCTCATACTGAGCAAGAAGTTCATCTAGAGAGAGTGCTGTTTGAGAGGTTGGCTCTGTCTCTAAAAATGTCATCCACTATTATTTTAAGTCTTTTTTAAAAAAAAGAAAAGTGTTTAAATGGTTGACCCAGGAAGAAATTTTTGATTTTTTTAAAATTAATCTTCAACGAAAGGGGGAAAGGCTGATGTTGGAAGAGTATCTTCCTTGCGGCTTGCGGTTTCTTAAGATTGAGGAGGCCTTTCTTGTCGAAATCGACAAGTATGGCACACACTCCGCCGAGGATGTAGTTACCATCACCTGGGCAACAGCAGATAATAAGGGTCAAACCGAAAATTTCTGTTGCCCTTATAGGGAAGCCCTGCTAAAGTTTCTGAACCGCCTTCAGGACAAGGGCACCTTCTTTATCCAAGGTGATCTCTTGGGCTTTCGTTATCCTGAAGGCAAGGAGGTCTTTAGGGTACTCCCTTTCTCCAATAAAAAGAGAGAGGAGGTCCTGGATCTTCTTAAAAAAGCCTCGGGGCTTTTGAGAGAAGCCGATGCCGGCTAGTAAGCGCTTCCTACCTGCGGCAGAAATGCCGCAGGTCTTTTTTAAAATTAAGAGGGGAGGGAAATTTAAATCGACTTTTGCCAACTACCTGCTTTTTAGGAGCACAGGTTTCTAAAAACCGCTCTCTCTTTTAAGAAGAAAGCATAAGGACCGCAAGAAAAATGGTTGCAGAAAGCAAACCTTGAGGCTTGGAAAGTCCTTTATTTTTTAAAATCGATGTCTTTTAGGATTTTGGATGGGGTGTTGATAGCTTTTTGGGCAGTTTTACTGGGCAGTGATAGCGATTTCGTTGGAATAGACGCCGCAGCGATCCGGGCCCAAATATTCGCAAACACGAAAATAATAAGCAACGCCCGGCTCCAGGCCGCTGTAGTCTTCATCAGAATCACCGCGGCGAGTAGGATAGGTGGGACCAGGGTTTTTAGACCAGACTACCTTAAAACCTTTGGCAGCGATGCCATTGGCGGTCCAGCTAAGATAAACCCTGCCACCTGGCAGGGCATAACCCGAAAGATTGATTTGGGAGATAGCGCCCGTAGTAGGCTCAGAAGAGGGAGGCGTTGGCGGCAGACTATTTTCGGCTTGAGTGGAGCCGGTTTGGCTTTCTCCTTCTTGTGAAGAAGATGGTGAGGGAGAGGGCGCAGGAGGAATGGTGGTAAAGTTAAAGCTAAAGCCTAGACTTTGGTCTAGGCCGAGATTCCAATTGATAAAATCATTAAGATCCTCCGGCGAGAATGGCGAGATGGTAGCATTGACGCCTTTTGTCAAATCCACATTAGCTTTGTTGCCAGCGCTAACCTCCTGTCCATCGTTTAAAGTTAGTCTGCCTTCAAAGACATAGTAGTCTACAAGAGCCGCATCTTTGTGATAATAGATATCAAAGGTTGATTTGCCTAAAGTTAAAGCTGAGCTTTCTCTACTGTTAATTTTAAACTGACGCTGGCTGTCTTTAGCCATTCTTATATAAATCTGTCCGCCATAGTTTTCAATTACGGTGACGGAGGAGGTTACCTCGCTAATCTCGATTTCTGAATCGCCATCAATCCTTAAGATATCGCCGGTATCAAAGAGAATGATTGCTCGCGCGCCCGGCAGAGTTTTGAGGCGCGTCTTAGAGAAGACCGCGTCACCCTCTTTGGCCTCGCGGTAGCTTTCGCCTTTGTAAGAGATAAAGACCGTGCCTTCAATCTTCCTGATGTGGGCAATTGAAATTTCTTGTACCCGCGAAGGTGCTTGCTGGTGGGTTTTGTTTATCTTTAGAATATAAGCCCAGCTGCCCCCGCCTCCTAACAGGAAGATAAGAAGAATGATGACAAGGGTTAGGGGTGAAATTTTGACTTTGGGACCTGATTCTTTGGGAATTTGGGGTGGTGCAAAGGTATCCATCTATTTGAATAAAAGGCTTCTGCTGATTTTTTTGCCTGCCTCCACCGCCTCTTGAGAGAAGGGATTGATTTTAAGAAGCTCGCCTAAGAGAGCACAGGCGATTTCGTAGCTAAGGAAGAATTCCCCTAAGAATTCTTGGTTGAGTTCCTCGGTCTCAAGAATTAAGAGCGGTCGGCCTTTTTTGAAAAGAGCGCCTGTGGTTCCCAGAAAAAGTGCGTCCAAGATGCCGGTAAGGCTTTTTCTCTTTAATGGCGAAGGTAACGGTTGAAGCTCATTTAGGGTTTCATCTTGATAGTGATTTACTCTCAGAAAGGTATAGATTTTGTCAGCAGGACCATCTAGATAAAGCTGCAGTTGTGAATGCTGGTCTCTGGGCATCACCGCCACTATTGGCGTTTGCCCCCGGCCATTTTTTCCAAGGCTTTCAGCCCAGAGCTGACGCCACCAGTTGCCCAGCGGCTCGAGAGCATTGCCGTAAAGAGCAAGTACGGCTATGTTTTGCCGGTGCTGGTTAAGGGCTAGAAAGTGTGAGACGGCAAGCAAGCAAGCAGGTTCTTGCCAGAGGGATGCTTCTTCTTTAAGTGCTTCTCTGAGGTGAGAGAGAGCTTTCTGGGCGCCGTTTAAAATAGCTTCTATCTTATAGCCCGCAAAGGCGATTGCGAAGAGCGCACTCGTCGAGAGAACACTATAGCGGCCACCCACATTTTTAGGAAATTGCAAGGTGAAGAAGCCTTTTTTGAGAGCCAGTTGCCAGAGGGGGCTCTCTTTATCAGTGATGACAACCGCTTTTTTGAGAGGGTAGCGTTGCCACAAGAAGTTAAAAGCCGTCAGTGTCTCTAGGGTAGTACCGGACTTTGAGACGATGATTGGCAGGGTGTCTTTTTCGTTAAACTTTTTTAGGTCTTTAAGAAGCTCTTGGGGGATGAGGCTATCGCCAGCAAAATAGAGGGGTCGTTGGGGAGGCTTTTGGAGGGTAAGAGCGCTGTAGATAGCCCTTGTTCCCAAATCAGAGCCACCGATGCCAATCACCAGTCCATTTGAGTATTGAGAGATATGGGGTAGCAGTGACAAAAAGGAAGAGGCAGGGTTTTCTGTGGCAAGCTTTAAAAAATGCCAATCGGCGCTTTCTTGCCCCAAGCGTTTTTCTAAAATAGTCTTTGCTGCTAAAAAGACCTTAGGCTCTTTTCTGGCCTCTAAGTTGTGGAGAGAGATTTTTAGCATCAGCTTTATTCTAACTTATTCAGTTAAAGATGGCAAAATGATTTTATCAGGAAGGCTTTTTTAAAAAAGCCTTTTGGGCAGTTCTCTTTTTAGGGCTCTTTTGAGGCTAGGGCGATCTCTTCTCTACTACCCGGCTTTTTTCCTGCTAGGGTTGAGAGTCTCTTTTAGGTTTTGGCAGCATCCTTTGGCAGTTTTAGCGAAAGGATTTCAGCGCCTGTTGCTCTTCGCGCAGAAGGTCGCGTTTTTTTAGTGTTTCCTTTTTCTGGTATAGCTTTTTACCTTTGCCAATACCCACAAGTAGCTTTGCCAAACCTCTTTTTTCAAAGATTTTGAGCGGAAAGGCACTATAGCCCTTTTTACTGAGAAGACCTAAGAGCCGTCCGATCTCTTTTTTATGCAAAAGGAGTTTTATTGAGCGACTGCTCGCCTCTTCTCCCAGATTGAAATGGGCGCCTAACAGATGGGTCTCATTGTTGATGATTTTTACATAGGCGCCAGTAATCTGTACCTTGCCTGCTCTTATCGCTTTTATCTCTTCGCCGGTTAATTGCAGACCTGCCTCAAGCTTTTCCAAAACCTCAAACAAAAAAGTTGCTTTTTTATTTTCGATGCAAAAACCTTTTTTCATAAGTTTAATCTTTTAGAGGATAGTTTGCGAAGCTCTCTTTGAGCGAAGAGAGTATGCTAGCGAAGGCTAGAGAGATTAAGAAAAGATGCAGAAGGGGACCAAGATAGGGAATAAGAAGGAGGGCGATCAGTAGAATCATTCCTATTGCTACTGTGAAGAAACCGAACCTTTTATCTTTTAAAACCCATCTTCTGAAAATACTTCCCAAAATCATCGGCGTGAAAGCGGATGTGGTAGCCAGCAACAATAGATAAAAGAGAAGCCCAAAGATTGCCAGAGAATAACCTAAAATCGTTGTCATTGCAAAGAGAATAGCAAGTGGTGCAAAAATTATTACCAATATCCCCTTCAGTAGATAATTGAAAGGATTTTGAAAGCTCTTTTTTATCACCTCAGTACAAAATTTAGGTAGTACCAGATAGAAGAAGAGGGCAAGTAGGAATTGAGCGATGAAGGTAACCGCGTAGAATATTCCTCCGATGCCTTTCAAATTTATTTTAAATACAGCCAGGAGTTTTGTTAGCGCCTCACCATTTTTCTGGGCTATGTACTCGATTTTACCAACATTATCTAAATTTTCATTGATGAGGGGCTTTTCGGCAAAATAGGTTAACTTGCCGGCAATTTTTGCTTGGGGGGTAATCAGAATTTTACTGGTTTCATAGAGTCGCACATCTTTAGCAAGCTGTCCGCTAATTTCTACTTCTTCAGCTCTTGCAACAACCTTGCCATCAACTTTGCCATCGATATTTAAGTTTTTGCCCCAAAAGTAAAGATCACCACCTAGTTTACTGGTTTTGTCAAGAAAGAGAGTCTCGCCAGCGATTACGATGTCACCTGTTATTGTTTCGTAGATAGAGACATTTTTACCATAGCCTCTTAAGGAATTGCCAATAGGCTTATTGATCACAATTTTGTCTAGCATGATACTGGTTAAGCTGCCCATTATGGGGCCATCAACCAAAAGATCTCTGGAGGAGGCCCAGAGATCACCGTTGATTGTGCTGGTAAGGTTAATATTCTTTGCCGAAAAAACATAAAGATTTTTAAAACTCTCTTCTTCGGGGAGTGAGATTTCCTCTTGGGAGTAGCGTGTTTCGGCAAAGACGAAGATGGGTACTAAAAGCATGCTTAAAAAAATGAAACCAATTTTTAGAAATTTCTTTGCCATCTCTTTATAGAATATTTTTTTATGGTTCTTTTGTCAATTTTTTGGCAGGGTTGGTTTTTTGTTAATGAGTCAAAAGATGGGGCTAGATTTGTGATAACAGCCCATCAGGATTTTTCTAAACAGGTTTTTTATCAATTAGTTAGTAAAGTTTTACTTTATACCACCTCGGTATTTTGGTAGGAATAATAGATAATTTGCTGAAAGGATTCTGGAGATAAAAATATATGCTGCTTATAAAGAGGCAACAAAAGAGAATTTTTTTACAACTTTTATAAGCCAGAGAGGTCTTCTTAAAATTAAAAAACGTTATTTATTCAATGCTTCAGGGTTTTAGATTTGTAAATTTTCAGGGTAGTTTTATGATGCTCTTATACTGATTATTCTGATTACAAACTATATGATATTTCATACAATTTATATGAAGCTTCATATAAATTGTATGATACTTCATATAATTTGATTTTTTGAAAATTTTTATTTAAAATTTTTTGCTAAAGCTTCTCAAAAGACTTTAGGATCAGTGGGGGATATTGGCAGAAGTTATGAAGAAATGCTAATAATTATTATAAAGGAAATGTACCTGAAAATACTTAGGGAGGTAAAAATAAATGGAGCAAAAGGAAAAGATAGAGTCCTCTAAAGAAGTTATCTTGGAGAGAGAGATCAATCTCTGTTTTGCTCGGCTTGCGGATGCAGGTGTACTGAGTATTGACCAGCTAAATTTTTTGCTCTTTGGGCCTCGAAAATACCTGGGGATCTGTACCTTTCTGGTGGTACACGAGATTTTACAGAGGATTGCTGAAGGTACGCTTAAGCGTTGGGATTTTGATATATGGGATTTAAGGTGGAGAAATGAGCTGGATGAAAAAGCTAGCGAATTTATATATACCCTTAATCCCACCTCAAAGCTTCTTGTGCGCAAACGAGGCGCGCTCTCTCGGATTGTAAGAACCTACCGGGAACACTGTATGAAGACTGTTGCTCTCTTTAAAGACAAAATCTATTCTGCCCAAAGCCGCGATGAGCTTATTAAAATTAAAGACGAGATTGTGGCTTTAGGTATGTTTTTGGAGATAAATGACAAGATAATGCATAATCCTAGTTGGTTGGATTCCAAAAAGCTTTTTAGGGCCTATCGTGAGACCCTCTCTCTATTCGATCAAAGTTAGACAATTGGTGGGGGTGGCAATATCTTCATTAGCTAAAACTCAAAAAGCTAACTCAAAGAGACTAATTTTATGCCTCTAAGATGGATGAATAAAACACCCCCACCTATTTCAGAAAAAAAGCTCCTCAAAATTTGCAGTAAAGGTGGAGTCTCTCTTAATCGGAAGTCTTAAAGGGCGAGTGGCGGAATGGTAGACGCGCAGCGTTCAGGACGCTGTGGCCCTAAAGGCCGTGGAGGTTCAAGTCCTCTCTCGCCCACCAAACAAGAGGGAGTAGATTTTTTATCTTTATTAAGGGATGCTTCCCTCTTTAGCGTCCCTTTTTCTCTTAAATTATTCTTCTGTTTCTCTTTTTCTAAACTAAAAGAAAATGCTATAGTTTTTTTTGATGAGACCACACGTTCATTTGAAGGTTTCTTTTGTGCTTTTTCTGGTTGGCCTATTGGTAGGTGTTTACTTTGCTATTCAGATAAAAGCAGTGCCTACAAGAGTTACCAATCCCTTTCTGCCCTATACCTCTCTAAAAGAAGCCTCCCAAAGTCTTAGCCAAGAGATTGAAGACCTAAGGAAAGAGATTGCGGAATTACGCTCAGAGATTAATCAGGCTGAGGCGGCTATCAAATCCTCGGAGAAGGTTTCCAAAAGTTTAATCAACGAGCTTGAACAGGCAAAATCTCAGGCTGGCTTAACAGCGCTCAGTGGTCCGGGCGTTGAGGTTATTCTTAGCGATGCTCCTTCGGCTAACTCTTCGGAAAAGGTGATTACTGCCGCGGATATCAGGGATGTGGTCAATCTACTCTGGTTGGCTGGCGCCGAAGCCATTTCGGTTGGCGATGAGCGTTTAGTAGCTACTTCCTCCATTGATGCCGTAAGCGATGTTGTTTTTGTCAATGATATTCGTCTTCTGCCACCTTTTCACATAAAAGCCATTGGTAATCCCAGTAAGTTGCATGGCTATCTGGTTAATCCTAATTATCTAAAGGACCTGCATCGGCGGGCAGAGACCTATCAGTTCACATTTAAGGTGGAAGAGCAACGGAATCTCATTGTACCTGCTTATAGCGGAGTTTTAAAATCACAATTTGTAAAATTTGAGCAATGAAGATTTTAAAAAGTTTATTTCCCTTAAGAATTTCCGCAATCTTTTTCTGTAGCGCCTTGCTTGGTTTTTTGGCGATTTTGCACTATCGCTCTCTGCAGTCAGCCATTAATTACAGAGAACAGGGTGAGGTTCTGGCATTGATTGTCAGTAGAGAGGTGGCAGAGAGCGCCGAACTGAGGAAACAGGTAGCAGTCCTAGAAGAGACTCGCGATAAGCTAAAAGAGGCGGTCTCCTCATCTTCTGATGCAGAGACTACTATCAAAGAGACTATCAAAGAGTATCAAATCTTTAGCGGCGTAAGTAAAGTCTCAGGGCCGGGAGTAGTGATAAACATCAAAAGGCGTCTTGCCACCTCGGAGCTAGTGGATTTGGTGAATCTTTTGCGAGGATTGGGTGCGGAGGCAATTAGTATTAATGGCGAACGCATCGCTATTCGTACACCGTTGGATGGCGCATATTTTGGTGATCAGGTAAAGATAGAGGCTATTGGTAGTCCTACGGTTTTGGGCGAGGGGTTAAAAAAGAAGGAGGGCATTTTAGAACAGATTAATAAAGATGGTGAGGTGGCAACCATGGAAAGCGCAAAGACTCTCACCTTGCCGCCAGTAAGAAGTAGCCAGTTTTATCTGGGTAGCCCCCAGGAGTTATAAAAAATTAGAAGCAGTTTAAGCTAAACACCAACTCTTCTTATAAGGAAGAGTTGGTGTTTTTTTAAAGATTCTTACTTTTTCCTAAAAATTCGGGTTATCTCTCTTTCTATTATGTCTCTAGTCTTTTTTCCTGACCGCAGCCTTCTTGCTTCTTGGTTTTTCTTAAGATTTTCTAATCAGTAGGTAGCCGGCAAACTACCTTTTTCTTCAAGATAAAAAAGCGGCAGGTGTTTTTCTGAAGAAAGAGAACTGATCAGATTTTTTTACCCAGACTCTTTCTCTTCTAGCCCTGATTGTTTACTAAGGCGAGTTTTTGGTTCTTCCTCTGGTTTGGGCATAATATCTAGAAAAATAAAATAGCTGAAAATGCTATTCTTAATATAATACAAGACAAAAAGTTGTTTATGACATTTTCTTTCGATGTTTAAGGTTATATATTAAAACCAGTCAACAAATGAGGGGAAAGTTTTATTATTGCAAAAATTCTTCAAAAGCCGTTCTTCTCTATGGGGAGGCCTTTAAAAAGGTAGAAGAGTTATTAGAAGAGCTCGCCGAGGCTTTTTTAGAGCATCAGCTTTCTGCTTTGATATTAGAGATGGAGGAGGAGCGCAGAGAGGAGCTTTTGAATCTCAAAGAGGCTAAGCAGTTTTTAAGGATGCGAGGCATAAAGCCGGCTGGTTTTTTGGGCTTTGGTTCTGTCGGCAGACTGCTTTTGCATCATCCCGTCTACCTTTTTGGTTTTGAGTTTTTGATTTTACTTAGCTATCCCCTTGTCAGTCCTGACGGTAAGAGAAGAGATATTGAGCCTTTTCTAAAGCTCTCTCTACCCACCTTGTTTATCACCAGCAAAAAGGACCCGCTCTCTTCTGAAAGAATAGTGCGCCAGCTAGCAAGCAGAAATCCCCTTTTTTCTTTTTATTTTTTAAAGGGGGTATCTCGCTATTTTCGCGTGGATGTTTCTAGAGATGCCGAGGTTAATACAGGGTTGTCAGAGATAATCTGTCTTTGGCTGAAGGAAAACAGTAATCTCTAAGTAGGTTGTTGTTTTAAGTTATTGCTTTAAGACCGCTCTGATTTTGTTTTTTGAGAGATTATTTTTAGGATAATCTTCCTGTCTTTAGCGCTTGCTAAAACCTTATCCCCTTCTGTAATCTCCCCAGAGAGCAGTTTCAAAGAGAGTGGATCTAAAAGGTGTGTTTGGATAGCGCGCCTTAAGGGCCTGGCGCCAAAAGCCGGATCGTACCCTTCTTTTGCGAGTAATTCTTTGGCTTTTTCATCGGCAACCAGAGCTATTCCCTGTTCAATTAATCTTTCTTGAATGAGTCTCAGTTGAATCTCCACAATCTCTTTAATCGCCTGGCGAGAGAGGGCTTTAAAGATAATGATTTCATCTACGCGGTTGAGGAACTCGGGCTTAAAATAGTTCTTAAGCTCTTTAAGTACCCTTTCTCGCATTTCAACCTCTTCGCTTTTTTTGCTGGTTTCGCTAACATAACCGATTTTTCCTGTTGCAGAGCGACTATAACTTTCAATGATTTCGCTGCCGATATTGGAGGTCATAATAATCACTGTATTTCTAAAATCCACGTTTTTGCCTTTGGCATCAGTGAGTCTGCCGGCATCGAGAATCTGCAGAAGGATATTAAAGACCTCTGGATGAGCTTTTTCAATCTCATCAAAAAGAACCACCGAGTAGGGCTTACGGCGAATAATCTCCGTCAGCTGCCCACCCTCTTCGTAACCCACATAGCCGGGCGGTGCACCAATCATTTTGGCTACTGTATGGCGTTCCATATATTCAGACATATCTAAGACTACCAGCCCTTGGCGATCATTAAAAAGAGTCTCAGCTAAAGCCTTGGCGGTTTCGGTTTTACCTACACCGGTAGGCCCCATAAAAATAAAACTGCCGATTGGACGATGAGGGTCAGAGATGCCGGCGCGGTTACGCCGAATAGCGTTAGCGATAGCCAGAAGGGCAGCATCCTGTCCCACAATTCTCTTCTTCAGCTCCTCCTCCAGGTGAACCAGTTTTTCTTTTTCGCTGGCGAGCATCTTGCTCACAGGTATACCGGTCCACTGGGAGACTACTTTGGCAATATCTTCACTGGTTACCTCTTCTTTAAGCAGGCGCTGATTTTTATCTATCTGATTTAACAGGCTTTCTTTCTTGCTGATCTCTTTTTCTAAAGCAGGAATTTCCGCGTAGCGGATTTGAGCCACCCTTTCCAAATCACCATCTCTCTCTTTTAATTCCTCTTCTTTATGAAGAGTCTCAATTTTCTCTTTCAGGCTGCGAATTTGACTGATGACCTCTTTTTCTTTTTGCCACCTCTCTTTTAAGTCTTGGAAAACCTTATTGAGCCGTTTTAACTCCTCTTCAATCTCTTTTTTTCTTTCGGCATTCTCTTTTTTGACAGCTTCTTTCTCGATCTCTAATTGGGTAATCTTCCTTTTGAGGATGTCAAGCTCTGAGGGCATTGAGTCGATGTCTAGGCGAATGCTGGAGGTGGCTTCATCAATCAGATCTATGGCTTTGTCGGGTAGAAAACGGTCGCTGATATAACGCGCCGAGAGTTTGACCGCTGCCACAATTGCTTCATCAAGTATGCGTACACCGTGATGTAGTTCATATTTTTCTTTGATACCACGCAGGATAGCAATGGAATCTTCAATGCTGGGTTCTGCCACCAGTACCGGTTGGAAACGTCTTTCAAAGGCGGCATCCTTTTCAATGTAGCGTTGGTATTCTTTCAGGGTGGTGGCGCCGATGGTTCTTAGAGTACCGCGGGCAAGCGCTGGTTTGAGCATATTAGAGGCATCCATCGCGCCCTCGGTGGCGCCAGCGCCTACTACTGTATGTAGCTCATCAATAAAAAGGATGTATTTTCCCTGTGAGGCTTCAATCTCTTTTATTACCGCCCGTAGTCGCTCTTCAAATTCACCCCTAAAGCGCGAACCAGCAATGATTGAACCCAAGTCTAGCGCCAAAACCTCCTTATTTTTTAGAAGTTCTGGTACGTCGCCTTTAACGATTCTTTGAGCAAGACCCTCAACGATTGCCGTTTTGCCTACACCTGGTTCACCGATAAGTACCGGATTGTTTTTCGTTCGTCTACTTAGGATCTGGATAACTCTTCTTATCTCTTTGTCTCTACCGATAACAGGATCCAGACCACCTTCGTAGGCCTTCTTAGTTAGATTGAGCGTGTATTTTTCCAGTGCCTGATATTTAGATTCAGGATCCTGGTCTACCACTCTCTCTGCGCCCCTTACCTCTTTTAAGACCCTAAGAACATCTTCGTATTTTACCATCACAGTTTCTAAGAGGTCCTTTATTGAACTTCTTACCTCTGTCATTGCCAGTAGTAGATGCTCGGTAGAAATAAATTCATCTTTCAATCTATCTGCTTCCTGGCTGGCGCGTGCCAGGACCTGGTTTAGGGCTGAAGTAACATAGATTTGGCCGAGGGCAGAGGCGATCAGAATTTGGGGTAGAGAATTGATGATGATTTTGGTTTTTGTCTTTAGTTCAGCGATGTTTACGTCCAGTTTCGTAAGGATGGGAACAACAATACCGCCCTCTTGTTCTAAGAGCGCCAGGAAAACATGGGGCACATCAATTTGCTGCTGGTGTCTTTCACTAGCATAGCCCTGGGCACGCGCCAGCGCCTCTTGGGTTTTGAGTGTTAGTCTGCCAAAGTTCACTTTCTACCTACCCTTATCTTCTTTACTTTTGGTTTTTCGGCCTTAAGCTTTTGCAGAGTAATGGTTAGAACCCCATCTTTCAGTCCTGCTTCCACCTTATTCTCATCAACATTCTCAGGCAGAGTGATACTTCTAGTGAAACTTTCTGAGCTCCATTCGCGGTGCAAATACTGTTTATCTTTCTCTTCCTTCTCCTCTTCGGTTTTGCCGGAGAGGGTGAGAACGCCGTCTCCGATTTCCACCTCTAGCTCATCCTCTTTATAACCAGGAACATGCGCTTCAACTACCACCTCTTTGTCTGTCTGGTGGACATTGAGAGCCGGAAAAGTTGAGCGGCTGGGTACAAGCAGGGAGGTTTCATCCATCAATCTATCAATAGCCTCCCGCATCTCTTGTAATGGTGACCAAGGAATAATTGATGACATTTGACCTCCTTTCTTTGATATTAATTTTTTTGAGGAGACTGGCTGCGACCCTGGCCAGTCAAATAAATCTTCGATGTTGATGTTAAAAAAGCGAGCAAGCTCCAAGGTGAGTGGTAGGGAGGGATAGCACTCTCCGGACTCGATGGCGATAATGGATTGCCTTGAGACAGAGAGCTTTTTAGCTAGAGCCTCTTGGGTCAAAGCGGCCTGTTGGCGCAAAGACTTGAGGCGGATTTTGGGTTTGTGGTCCATTCCTATAAGGAATTGTAAAGTTTTCTTTACATTTTTGTCAAGAGCCTGATCTTTTCCCATCGTTACTTTTGCCAAAGGGGATATTTCGGCTTTTTGGAATCAGGAGCATTAGAAATAAACAACTGATTTAAAGAGGTCCACGGCTTTCTTGGGTCATTTTATTAGACTGACAGAACGGTTAGAAACAAGGGGTGGATAATTGCTGCTTTTATTTGCTTGTGGAAAACGCTTAATTTTGTTAAAATCTAAGAGAGAAGACGGTGGTTGTAGCTTAGCTGGTTAAAGCACCTGATTGTGGCTCAGGAGATCGTGGGTTCGAATCCCACCAACCACCCCATTTCTTCAAGAGCCAGGCAGACTTATTTCTTGAGAGAAATCTTCCTGAGAAAGAGGGATAATTTCTGATGTTGCTCCTGTAGGCTAATGGATAAACCGCTGGCCTTCGGAGCCAGTCTTGCAGGTTCGAGTCCTGCCGGGAGCGCCAGGAAACAGCTCTTTTCTCTGGGTTTAGGCAGGGAGATTAGCGAACGCGAGGTTCTTAGTTCGGAAGGGTTTAGGAGTCTTACTTTTGAGTCCTGTAAGAGAGAGCTACTTTTGGCCGCATAGCTCAGCTGGTTAGAGCGCTTCGTTCACATCGAAGAGGCCTCTGGTTCGAATCCAGATGCGGCCACCATTTAGTAACCTACAAGGTTTCAAAATTTTAAGCTTATCCTACTTTCTTGATGAAAATTTTAATCACCTCGGCGATTGATTTAGAAAAATCGGCGCCCAGCCGGCTGCATTTTTTTGTGAAACACCTATCCGCTAAGCACAAGCTAACAGTCATCAGTATTAAAGATATTTGGAAGGAAAAACAGGTTCAAAATAACCAAGGTTTCCTCTCTTCGGTCCTCTCAAAAATTCTTATTTATCACCCCTTTAATTGGGAAATGAATCCTGTTTGGCAAGAATTTTTCTCTTTTCTGGTTATCGGGAGGTTGTTAAAAAGAATCAACGCAAAAGAGTTTGATTTGCATTTTAATTACAATAGCTTGATGCTTGGTTATCTGGTTGCTTGCCATCTTAAAAAAATCGGAATAAAAACAGTCTATGATCTTGCCGATAACCTGCCGGCAATGGCTTATCATTCGCCACAGATGCCGAATGTTTTAAGACCCTTAGCCAAAAGACTGAGTCGCTTTTTGGTAAAAAAGAATATTGAATTAGCCTGCTGGGTTACCTTAACCTGCCAAACTCTTCAAAAAGAGTTTAAGGCCCCTGTGGAAAAATCCTCTATTATTCCAAATGGCATCAATCTTGACCTATTTAAAAAAATAAACTCCAAAAGAGCAAGAGGAAAAGGGGAAATAAGGCTTGGCTATACCGGCGTCTTAAGGGAGTGGGTAGATTTTGAGCCCTTGTTTTTGGCAATAAAGAGACTTTCTTATAAGTATAATTTTTTGCTTGAAATAGCCGGTAAAGAAGGCGATTTTCAAAGAATCTCAGAGACTGCTAAGAAAATAGGAATAAGTGAGAAGGTAAAGTTTTTAGGCTTCTTGCCTTACGAGCAAATTCCTTTATTTCTTTCTAGGGTAGATGTAGGGGTTCTGCCCTTTAAAGATAACGAAATTACCAGAGGGGCTTTTCCGCTAAAGCTGCTAGAATATCTGGCAGCTGGGCTGCCAATTATCAGCACCCCCCTGCCGGAGGTAAGAAGAATTCTTGGGGAAGGTGCTCTCTATGCCCAAACCAGTAAGGATTGGCAAAGGTGCTTAGAGGCAGTATTTAAGAATTATGGTGACTATCTAGCTCTTTCTCAATCTAAAGCCTCTTTGCTCTCCCGATATGATTGGGAGTTATTTGGAAAGGCCCTGGAGACAGTTCTTTTAAGATGTGCTAAAATGGAAAAAATATGAAAATCGCCATTGTTTTAGGGACAAGGCCAGAGATTATTAAACTCTCGCCGCTTATTAGAGAATGTCAGAGAAGAAAGCTGGATTTTTTTATTCTGCACACAGCGCAGCATTATACAGACTATATGGATAGCATCTTTTTTAAAGATTTGGAGCTTCCGCAGCCTAAGTATAATCTTGGTGTACGTTCGGGTAAGCAGGGAGAACAGGTAGGTAAAATGCTTATAGGGATTGAGGAGATATTGGCGAAGGAGAAGCCAGAAGTGGTACTGGTTCAGGGTGATACCAACTCTGTACTTGCTGGTGCATTAGCCGCTGCTAAAATGGGCGTTAAGGTAGGACACGTGGAGGCGGGCTTGAGAAGCTATGATCGAACAATGCCCGAGGAGATAAATAGAATCATTGCTGATCATCTCTCTGATTATCTTTTTGCTCCTACCCAAAAAGCAGCAAGCATCCTAAAGAAAGAGGGGATTGAAAAGAGTAAAATCTTTCTTACAGGCAATACGATAGTAGATGCTGTTTTTCAGAATTTAGACATTGCTCAAAGAAAAAGTCAAATTTTTAAAAAGCTTAAACTACAAACCAGAAAGTATTTTTTATTGACTTTACACAGACCTAGCAATGTCGACAATCGAAAAGTTTTTGCTGGCATCTTAAAAGGTTTAGAGCTTATCTATAAAGAGCTTCAGCAGAAGATAGTCTTTCCTATTCATCCTCGTACCCAAAAACAACTGGATACTTTTCAATTAAAACTACCAGAAGGAGTTATTGGTCTAGAGCCAATAAGCTATCTTGATTTTCTCTCTCTAGAGAAATCAGCCTCGCTTTGCCTTACCGATTCCGGGGGCGTTCAAGAAGAGGCCTGTATTTTAAAAACCCCTTGCGTGACCATTAGAGAGAATACCGAGAGGCCGGAGTCATTGGAGGTAGAGGCAAATATCCTGGCAGGAACCTCGCCCACAAAGATTCTTTCTTCTGTCAAAGAAATGCTTGCCAGAAAGCCGAATTGGCCAAATCCTTTCGGAGATGGTAAAAGCGCCGAGAGAATTTTAGAGATAGTGCTCAAAGGTTAAGATGCTAAAGCAGTTGAAGTTTTTACTTATTTCTTTTCGACCAAAACAGTGGATTAAGAACCTCTTTATTTTTGCTGCCCTCATCTTTTCAGCCAACTTATTAAACCTTCCCCTTTTTCTAAAGACTTTGCAAACTTTCTTACTTTTTTGCGCTTTGACCAGCAGTATTTACCTGATTAATGACCTTGCGGATTTAAAGCAAGACAAGGTTCATCCCGAGAAGAAAAAAAGACCCCTACCCTCCGGCAAGCTAAAACCCTCTTTAGCAATAGCCGCGGCAATTCTCCTGGCGTTGAGTTCTATTAGTCTTTCCCTTCTGTTGGGTTCTAATTTAGGTTTACTTTTTGCAATCTATTTTCTTCTTTTTGTCCTTTATTCTTTCATCCTTAAAAAAGTGGCAATTTTGGACATATTTATCATTGCCATCGGTTTTGTCTTAAGAGTAATAGCGGGTGCGTTGGTTATCTCAGTCTCTTTATCTCACTGGATTCTTATTTGCACTTTCTTTCTAGCTTTATTTTTGGGTTTTTCTAAAAGAAGGCATGAGCTTATGGTTCTTGGCGATAATCATTCTTTGCATCGGGTCAGTCTTTCTGACTATGGTTTAGACTTTATCGACCAAATGATTTCGGTAACCACTGCTTCTGCGGTTATTTCTTACGCGCTCTACACCGTCTCGCCCGAGACCATAAAGCATTTTGGCACTGATAAGATGTTTTATACAATCCCCTTTGTTTTATATGGCATCTTTCGCTACTTATATTTAGTCTATAAACGAAAAGAAGGCGGTAGTCCAACAGAGGCGTTACTTACTGATAAGGCGTTGGTTTTGGATATTCTCTTTTGGGTGTTGACGATTTTAGCGATTCTTTATCTTATACCCAAATGAAAAGGCGCGAGATATGGTTGTTACAGCTCTCTTTTTGGAGGAAAGTAAGGAGTTAATTTGCAGGTTTGAGGATTTCTCTTAAAATAAATAAAAAATTGCTTACAAACAGTTTAAGGAAATAAAAAAATGTTAAAGCAACTGAAGGCAAATAGGGTGCAGATTACAGTGATTGTGGGTTTGGTTTTTCTTTTGGGGTTTTTGCTTTGGAGTGATCTACCAGAAGTGTTGCGATTTCTTGGTCATTTTCAATTTGTCTATTTTTTTCCGGTGTTGTTGCTTTCGCTTTTTAATTATTTAATTCGCTTTCTGAAATGGCAACTTTATCTTCAATCTCTTTCGCTTAAAGTGGAGAGGAAGCAGAGTTTGCTGATTTTTTTAAGCGGCCTAGCCTTCTCTGTAACACCGGCAAAGCTGGGAGAGGTTTATAAGTCTTATCTTCTAAAAGTCAAATTTGCTATTCCTCTGTCCAAGACAGCGCCTATAGTGATTGTTGACCGCCTGACAGATTTTATTAGTTTTCTGTTTTTGGGAGCGGTGGGGGTGTTCATTTTTCGTTATGGTCTCTGGTTTTTTGTTTTTATAGCCATCTTTCTAGCACTACTCCTCTTTATTCTTTCTTCCCAGAAGTTTGCCTCTCTTTTTCTCAAGACGCTTTCCAGATTTCGTCTGCTTAGGGGATGGGCACCTCGTCTTGAAACGTTGTGGCAGAGCGCAAGAAAAATGACCACCCCTAAAATAGTTCTTATCTCTGTTTTTCTAGGTCTATTTGCTTGGTCTGCGGAATGTTTGGGTTTTTGGTTGGTAGCTTTGGGGCTAAGTCTTAAAAACATTTCTTTACTTGCGGCTTTTTTTATCTATTCTTTCTCTACCATTTTAGGCGCTGTCTCTATGATACCCGGAGGACTGGGGATCCAAGAGTCTTCCATGGCAGGGCTTTTGATTCTAATGTCTTTGAGTAAAACTCAGGCTACAGCAGCTACTCTTATTATTCGAGCCTGCACCTTGTGGTTTGCTGTGCTTATAGGAATTATTGCCTTAATTGTAGTTCAAAGGAAGTTAAAGAAAGCTTAAAATGAAAGTTATTTTTCATCTTCATACTGAATATTCACAAGATGCTAGTTTAACCATTAAGAGGTTGCTCAAGATTGCTAGCAGCAAGGGGTTTGGATGTCTTATGGTTACTGATCACAACACCATAATCGGTGCCAAAAAATTAGCCAGAGTTGCTCCTTTTAAAATAGTCATGGGCGAAGAGATTGTTACAAAAGAAGGTGAAATTATTGGTCTTTTTCTTAAAGAAGAGATTGCCAAAGGTTTGCCGTTAGCCGAAACGATCAGAAAGATAAAAGAGCAGGGAGGCCTAGTCTGTTTGCCCCATCCTTTTGATCGTCTTCGCAAGAAGGTTCTTAAAAAAGAGTTTATTGAGAAATATATAGAGCAAATCGATGTTATAGAAGTGTTTAATGGCAGAACCGTCTTTCTTGAGGATAATCAAAAAGCCAAAGAGTTTGCTTTAAAAAAGGGCAAACTTCTTATTGTGGGCGCTGATGCTCACACACCTTGGGAGATTGGACCTAATTATTTTGAGATAGATGACTTTGAGGGCCCAGAGGACTTTCTTTGCAAATTAAAGAAGGCCAAATTTCATACCCACAAAGCCAATATCTTGGTTCACCTAGTGACATTATTGACCAAATTAAAAAGTCGCCTAAAAGAAAAATTTTAGCAGTTTTAATATTCCCTGATTCCAGGGCACCCTATGGGAGATGCCGGTTTTGTTCTGAAACTTATCCAGATTGTCAAGATACCATTTATAGTTTCTAATCAGCGCTTCTTTATTGGAATATTTAGGTTTAAACCCTAAAACTTTTTCTGCTTTTTCAATAGAGACAAAAGAATCCTTGGAGGCGGTTTCGTAGACCCACTGATAAAGTGGTGACAATTTTAGTTTCTCTAAAATTTTCAGAATAAAAATTGCCGGTCCGGCGGGGAAAGTAATGATTCTTTTACCGAAGCCTGCATAGTCTAAAACGGCCTGGTAATCTTCTTTCATAGTGGTAAATTCCTTGGCGCCGATATTAAAGACATCGTTGACCTTATTTTTGTCTCCAATAACACAAAGCCAGATGGCTTCACAAAGATCTTCAACGTCTAAAAGCTGATAGCGATTTTTACCATTGCCTAAAAGAGGAAAGTTTTTGCCGTCTTTGGCCCAATCATAAAACAGCGCAAAAACCCCGAGGCGTTCTGGTCCTATAAAAGATTTGGGCCTAATGATGGGAATGCACATCCCCTTTTTGCGGAATTTTTCGCACTCTTTTTCAGCTAAAATTTTTGCTTCTCCATAGGGACCTACCCCAATTAAACGATCGGTTTCGTATAAAGGATGGTGATCAGGAACTCCATAGACTGCGGTTGAAGAAATAAAAATAACCCGCTCAATGCCGAGTTTATGGGCTGCTGCTAAAACATTTCTGGTGCCGTCTACCTCGGTAGAAAAAATATCCTGCCTAGAATAAAGCGGCAAGGCTGCAGCGCAGTGGATAACCATATCGCAACCCCCCATTGCTGCTTGAAGACTCTTTTTATCACGAATATCGCCTTTTATGCTTTTTATCCTCTTTTTTTCTGGATAATCAAAATCCGCAATATCATAGCTTACAACCGAATGCCCCTTTTTAAGTAAAAACCTAATTAAATTAATTCCTAAAAAACCCGAACCACCGGTGATAAAAAAAGTCATTTTGTCTTTCATGGTTATCTCCCTGGAGTATTAAATAGTTTGATTATTGGTTCTTATATTATTGATTATAAATAATTCCGCTAGGATATTCAACCATAGAAACGGAAAGGCGTATCTGGGCTGCCCCTCGAAAATAAAAACAACAAAAATAAGAAAGAGTAAATTAAGCAAGGGGAGTGTTATTGGGTAACTCAGGGTTTTTTGCAGAAATAGTGCTCGTCCAAGATTTTTGAGATTAAGAATTAAGAATACAAAGGCAAAGATGTTGGTTGTATAAATTATTAAGTCTGCGAGACTTTTAAAGATATTAAAGAGTCTTAAGAGTTTGGGTTCTAAATTCTGGCTTATAGGGTTCATTGTCCAAGAGATTATATCCGAAGCGCCCAAAAAGAAAGTATTTTTTATGCGCAAAGCCCCTAGCAAAATAAACTGAAGAGGGTGGCCGACTATCCAAGAGAGCGCCTTTTCTCTAAACAGCTCTTCAAGGTTGGGGTTTATTAATATGGCATCTGATTCACTTTGGAGGTCTTGTTTATATTGAAAGCCACGCTGGGCAAGTTTTTCTTTAAATTGCTCATCGGTTTTAACAGCGGAAATAGGCATCCAGCCGCCATAAGGATTGTCATCATTGTTGTTGACAAATAAAGCAATGCCATTATTCCAGGATATAGGAATGATTTTTCCAAACCTTTGATAATTTCTATAGATCCATGGTGTAATGATCAGAATCATTCCCAGTGCTAGAAAAATGAAGTTAGAAAAGGCCCTCTGAAGATTCTTGGTTTTTAGCCAATCGATCAAAATGACCACAGGAGGATAGATAACAAAGAAGGGTTTTGTAAGCGAAAACATCCCGATAAAGACTCCTATCAAGAGATATTTGGTCCAGTTGGTTTTTAAATATAACTGGATAAAGATAACTAGCGTCAGAAGAAACAAAGATAAAATTTCTGTACCAAGGGTATTGCAGTAGGCAATATAGTTTGGCAAAAAAACACAGGAAATAAAGGCAATCCAAAATAAATTTTTATTTACAATAATTTTTTTAAAGATAAGAAAAATAAACAGGCAAATAAAAAATGAGAGAAAAACATTAAGTAGTTTGCCATATAAAATATCAGTGCTGCCAAATAGTTTATAAGCAAAGCCTAAAACTGCCGGATAAAATGGAGGCCGAAGCGCAGTAGGATGCCCTAGATAGGCGTATCCTTGATTCTGAGCAATGCTGATAGCCAGCGTCTGGTAAACAGCAAAATCCGAGGTAGGAGTATTAGGAATTTTAAAGATCCAGAGGAGCCTTACAAAAATTCCCAAGCCGGCCGCAATAGAGAAATAAAGCCATTCTTTAAAACTTTGAGAGGCACCTTCTGTCTTTGTATGCACCATTGTTTATTTTAGAATCGCAGTTTTTATCTCTTTAAAGAGGATGTTTAAATGTGAATAAACGCCCTGACGTGGCGTTGTGATGTAAACAATAGCCATTATGCAGGCCAGGATAACAAAAACTAATTGGAGTATTTTATCTTGTTTGGTAAACTTCGTATCTGTCATCTTTAAAAATTAATTTATCGGCAAAATATTTTTTTGCTAGAAGACTTTCTTGGCTGTTATCAGGAATAAAAAGGTAGTTGATCTCATTAGAGAGAATCTTTTTAAGCCATATTTTTTCATCAGAGGGATCAAAATAATAAAGACGATTTCTTAAATCATTGCCCCATAAAAGGTAGGGCATATCTACAGCGCCGTAGAAAATTTTTGAAGGATTGTTTGCAGTTTTTTTATTGATGAAAGTATAGGCGTGGCCGGTGTTAAAAATTTCTGAGAATATCCGTTCTTTTGGAGGTAGAAACAAGGTCTTTTTAATTATCTTTGGTGTATAGTAAAGATGGTCAAAACTAACAATTGTGTTATAGATTATTCCTATTACTATCATAATCTCTATGAACAAAAAATAGTTTTTTTGAAGTCTATTTAACCACCATGCTATACAAATTGCTCCTATTCCCAGAACATATAATGAAAACCGTGGCCACCATGGTAGAGGGATAAACATTAGGGCTACACCGCCAGAGATAATTAAACTTGCCAATGGGGGATTTTTATTTTTAATTGATGAAAGTAATCCAAGTAGAACAGCAGGTATCCCTATAGTAAACCAAACAGCGCCAAAACCACCCTTACCTGAATCGTAGCAGTAGAAATCAGTTTTTTCTTGCCAAGTTGTGAAGATATTTCTTATTGTGGACCGATTTCTATATTCCAAGGGAATATTTGTTTCTAAGGAATCTTTACCTACCTCTCCGGGAAAAATTTTAATATTACCTAGCGAAAGAGAATATGGCCAAATAGGATTATGATAGATATAAAGGTTTTTAACATACCAGAATCCCCCTACTAACAATAATATTGCAAGGAAGATGAAGATTTTTTTAAACCAGTCTTTAATAGTAGCTGAAAGATTATTTCCTGGTTTTAAGGGGAAACCTAAAAGATTTTTTCCTAGCATAAACAAAATAAATATTAATGCAAAAATTATTCCTGAGGGCTTACTGCCAAGTAGTATTCCCGCCCCAATAGCAGCTAATATTAAGGAGATTTTTTTGTCATCGATTAAGAAATTAAAAATGAGCAAAATTAATGTCCCCACCGCTAAATCTACATAATTGCTTTTAGCTTGAGTAATAACTACGGGTGAGAGGAAGAACAAAAATCCCCCGATGAGAGAATTTAGGGGGGTTATTTTTAATTTTCTGCAAGTGGAGTAGATAGCGAGAATTCCGATTATTGCAAAATAAAGTTGAACGCCATCAACCCAAATATTATTTTTAAGCCAAAGCATATACCATAAAACCAAAAGCTCTATATATTTTGGATAGCCGTTAATCCAGAACCTGAAAGGAGAGGCAATTTCATAAATTTTATGATCCTGAAGATAGTGAGCTGCTGCCGGTAGGTGATAAAGGAGCGAATCTGCTTCTATTGGGGGCATTAACCAGATTAAAAACAATAGCCAAACTAATTCAAAAATAAAAAGGATTAACAGAAATAACGCTAAGAAGTTTAGGTTCAGCTGTATCTTTGGAAAGATAAAAGCGGTTTTAATATCGGCTCCTGAAAGAAAGATTTTGGCCCAAATAAGAACCACGATTGTTAATTGAGCAATAACTAAATAATTCAAGTCAAGTTTTTTGAGATACCCGAAGATCAATTCAATAAGCACAATCTGAGCGATACTTATTATATTCGCAGCCAAAATTTGGTCGACGAGCTGCAGGGTCTTTTTAGTGAATAATCTTATGAGCGTAAACCAAGAGCCAAAAATTAGCAAATTAAAAAGGATAAACACCCATATCATTCTTGTTGGTATTTTATAATGTAATAGACTTTATCGTCTGGAAGCTTCCAATTTTGGATTATTTTTAACTGCTGTGGGGGCAATTGACCATGCCAGTTAATTCCCTTTTCTGTAGGATTGTAAGTGAAATAATCAGCAATATATTCAATTTTCTCGTCTTCTATGTACTCTTTAAATTGACCCTTTTTGAGTTTTTCAAAGTAGTCTTTGCTGTTTATATATCCGTCTAAATTGATTACGGTTGGGTTTGAAAAGAAGCCAAGAATTCCTGCCGAAAATCCACCAATGCGAGTATCTTTAGGTAAATTAGCATTAATCCATTGGCTTGCTTCGTAGAATCTTACTGTGGCAGATAAGTAGGGATCCGCTGGTCGTAGAGTCTCATTTTTTGTGTATGAAAATTGATAATTTAGAAAAATAACTAAAAACCCAACAAATAGGGCCAGAATAGTTTTAGGAATTGCAGAAATAGCGAATGCCGGAATTAGCCAATCTACATAGATCTTTTTTAAAGTCAGGACAGCAATTGCTATAAGAACACTGAATTCTACAGGGAAATACCAGATAGCATAAAGGATGTGGTTATAAAGCAAAGTGGCTATGGCGATAAAATGGATAATGGCAAAAATTACTAAAACTCCAAGAAAGACTCTATATTTAGAGGCTATTTTAAAATATTGTTTTTTTGCAGCCGAGACGATGGCTGCTAATAATATCGATAGAGCTAAAAGTTCATTAAGATAGATGTATGGTAGGGCGATATTCAATCTTTCAAAAAGGGTTTTTTCAATATACTTAGAGAATGGACCAAAAACTAAATCAAATACATATTTTGTGTAGAGTTTTAAATTCACCCAGCTTTTTTGAAGGAAGCTTATGGTAAAAAGGTTTCTTACTCCTTCTGGGCCGATTGCGTAGAAAAATTTTATTTGTCCTGAGACCGGAGTTAGGGTTTTGAAATACACTAAATTCCAGATAATATAAGGTCCAAAAAGCGAGAAAAAGCCTAGAAGGAAAAATCCTAATGATTTTAGAATTGTTTTTACTGGGAGTTTAAACTCTTTTTTAAGAACGAAGAATAGATAGATGCCAATAAGAACGACCAAAAAAGCAGTTTCTACTCGACTGAGAGCAATTAACCCTAAACAAAACCCCCATAATAAGAGTATTTCAGAACGATTTATTTTGTCGATGGTCTCAAGAGCCAGTAGTACAAAAAACAGAAATGTCACCCCCAAAATGCTACTCTCCATACCGGAGATTCCTACTTTAAAAATATTACTACTGAATAACCAGATAAAAGCTGCAAGAAGCCCCCACCATTTTCCTGCAAGTTTTTTTATAATCGCAAAAATTAATCCTCCCCCAATTATGTGCAAGATTCCTGAAAAAAGAATTATTACTCTAATGGCTCTGACTGGAGTTTGAATGAAGAAGAAAAAGGGAACAAGTAGAAATTGCCACAAAGGCTGGAATCCGTTGGTTAAGTTAAGGCCATCGAAAGTAAATCCTCTACCAGTTGCTAAATTTCTAGCTACACCAAAATAATAGAAAGCGTCATCTACAACAACTCTGTCAACCATAACCCTAATATCTGAGAGAGCGAATCTAAATGTTAGTGCAAATGAGGCTATAAATAAACCGAAAAGAATTAGATATTCAAGAGTAAGCAACTCTTTAAATCTACTTGATATTTTCAATAAAAATTTTCTCATAAGTTTTTATACTTTTATCCAAAGTATATTTTTGAAGCAGTTTTTCTCGACCCAGCTTGCCTGCTTTTTGCCATTTTTCTTTATTTTTGAAGAAATCAATCATTGCTTGTGCAAGCGCTTCAGTATTTTTAGGATGTTCATCGTAAGATAATTTAACCAGCTCTTCTAAATCTAGCTTAGCAACATCTTCATAGGGATTGGGGATGATAATACCGATGTCATTATTCTGAATCAAATCTCGCGCTCCTCCGACATCAGAAAGAATGAGCGGCAGTTCAAAATACATTCCTTCCATTACCGCAATGCTCCATCCTTCTACTAAAGAAGGTAATAAAAGAGCATCGGCCAGACGGTATAAATCATATACCATATTCGTAAACTTAAGAAAAGATATTTGTTTTTCCAGTTTTTCTTTTTTTACAATGGAAAGACATTTGGCATAAAAAGACTTATCTAAAATATTGCCGCTACAGACTACTTTTATTTTGGGATAGAGATTTTTTATTTGTTTGAGGGCTGCCAAAATTAAGAGATGCCCTTTGGGAGAATAATAAGCTGCAGGAACCAAAAATACATAATCGTCCTCTTCTAAGTTTAAACTTTTTCTGAGAATTTTTGGTTTTGGTAGCTTTTTGAAGCGGTCTACATTTAACGCATTAGGGACGAGCAAAATTTTTTCCGGATTAATTCCTATTGCCTCTTCAGCAAAATAAGCAGCATTTTTTGAAACTGCCACATACTTTTTGATAAAAGAATCGTTCTCGGTAAACTCCTTTTTTTGTTGCAAGTTAAACGAAACATAGGTTCCATGGATAAATTCTATTACTGGGATATGTCGTGGTTGTTCCTTAAGAAAACAGCCTGCATAGTGAGAGTTGATAATATCAATTTTATTTTTCTTTAATATCTCTTTATAGAGGGTTTGTTGGTTTTTTTCTAGGTAAAAAACCGGGATTTTTTCTTTGATTAATCGGTCAGAAAGCATACCTGCTTTTTCTAGCACAGTTACAAAAACATTAAACCTTCTTCTATCAATTTTGTTGGCGATATCATAAACCACTTGCTCAAGGCCGCCTTTATCTAAGCTTTTTGTCCCTATTAGGAGATTTATTTTTCTAGGAAAGTAAAATTCCGGTTCGGGTAAATTTTTTATCAATCCGGTTTTTTTAAGTAATTGCCAGTTGTTAGCCAAGGAAAGAGTAAGCGGCAGAAGCTGGGAATCACTTTTTATATAAAAGATTCTTTTTGTTCTTTTTACTAGGAGACCTAGGTTAAAATAGTTGCTAGTTAAAATCCAACCAATTTCTCTAAACCTCAATTCTTCTGCTTCCCACTCCGTTAGTTTTTTCTCCAGATAGAATATTAAAAAGATGTTGGGATTTTCTTTAATCTTTTCGATTTCTTTTAATAATTTTTTCAGTTGAAAATCGAAGGGATTCTTAATAATAAGAATGGTTTTTTCTTGCAGATTTTTTAATTTTTGAAAGTCAAAATTGTCAATATTTTTAAAACTATGAAAATCCTTAACAAATTTTTTGGCAAAAATTTTATTTCTAAGTGGTTGCTTAGCAAATACATAAAGATTAAATTTTTCTTTGTAGAAATTTTGTCTTTCTTTGTCGAATTGTAGAAGCTTTCTGACCTTTTCTGCAATTTTAAGTTCTTTAGCGCGCTCGCTTAAAGTATTTTTATGGACGCGGTAGAGATATAAAGGTTCTTTTTCTCCGATGTGCGCTATTTTAAAAAGAAGATTCATTCTAAGCCAGTACTCGTAATCCTCGCTACCCATATCACCGTAATAACCACCCAAGGCTTTTCCTGCCCAAGCTCGATACATAAAACACGGCCCAATAAAGTTATCCTCAGCATAATTGAGATTATCAGTAGTCTTTGGAAGATCTATAAGGTTTGAACCCGGAGGATTTTGGTTATGAATTCTAAAATCTGAATTTAAAAGAGGTTTACCTTGGTCATCTATAATTCTGTAATTACAATAGACCATAGTTATATCCTGATGTTTTTTGAGAAAGTCAACTTGTTTTTCTAGTTGGTAAGGAAGCATAATGTTATCTGCGGACGTCCATGTCCAATATTCACCTCTTGCTTTCTCAAAACCTACGGTTAGCGCTGCGGGAAGCCCTCGATTGGGTTGTCTGTAAATCCTGATTTTGGGATGGTCATAATACTTTTTAAGGACTGATTCAATGTTATCAGTTGAGCCATCATCTATAATAATTAACTCAAAATTTTGGTAGGTCTGATCAAGAACGCTTTTGATGGATTCCTCTAGAAGATCTGCCTGATTATAAACAGGCAGAATTACACTGACTTTATCTATTTCTTCTCCTCCATAGGGCTGTTCTGTTAAGGGAGGAGAAAAAGTGGGTTTATAAGAAGGTTTTGTTTGGACTTTTTGTAGCCGAAAGAAAGTTAAAACTGCTATTTTTTTGACAGGAGTTGGTAAAAATGGATAAATTCTTCTGCCTAAAGCCAAAATTAGATTTAAAGATTGGCTTATTTTTTGAAAAGGGGATGTGGCGTAGGGATAAAGATATTTCCTTAAAGGTTTCTTGATCTTCTCTGGCAATATTTTTCCACCCCAAAAGATAAAACAACGGGGAGTAAACTTAAAAAGGGTTCTGATGACTTTTCCTTTTGCTGATTTATGAGATTTTCTTCTATTGCTTTTCTGAACTTTCTTCATATTCTTTTTCATCTTTAATTCTTAGAAGATTAGGTATCTTTCTTAGAGGAGCAGTGATCTTCCAGCTTTTTGAAGTATATATGGCTTTTAGGGTATTTTGTAATTCTTCTTTTTCTTTTTTTATTTTTATCAACTCTTCTTTTAAACGCCTTAATTCTTCTTTGGCTCTTAGCATATTTTCTTTTGTCTCTCGCAATTTTTCTTCCAGAACTTCAAATTTTATTTGAATTACTGAATTTATGGCTATTCCTGTCTTTTGTAGACTGTTTAAAAGATTTGTCAGTAACTCTTTTTTTTCCTTGTCTAAAAATAAAGGTTTTTCTCCTAAGACTAGGAAACCCACCAGGGTTTCTTTCTTTTCTCCCAATTCTACAATGGTGGGTGTAACCCCGAAAACTTCCTTTAAGATTTTTTCTAAACTTCTTTTTTCTAGGTAGAAAATGTGCTCAAAGGAAAATTTTAAGCCCAGCCAATTTTCTTTATCCTCAGGTTGCGAATTTGGAGTGGAAAAAAAGAACACTCCTTTTGGCTTTAACAATCTTTTTATCTCCTCCAGAGTTTTTCTAAGATTTAAGACATGCTCCAGAAACTCCCATGCTGAAATAGCTTCAAAGGAGGCTGCTTTTAGCTTGTTTTCTTCGAATTCGCCCTGATAGATTTGCAAACCTTCCTCTCTACCAATCTTTACCGCCCATTGAGAGATTTCATAGCCTGTTGCTTGCCATCCTAGTCTTTGCATTATTTCCAAGAACTCACCCGTAGCGCAGCCAATATCCAAAATGTGGCCAGGGGAGCTGCCAACAAGGTTTACTAGTGTTACCTGCCAAGGCAGATTTTGGAGGATGGCTTGTTGGTAGCCAAGATAACCTATTGGCTGAGTTTCTTTGTGAGATTCTTTTTCAAAGTATTCTTTTGAATAGAGATCTTTAAGAGAAGGTGGGATTTTTTCGGCAAACATTATTCCGCAATCTTTGCATCTTAAAATTGCTACCCTGTCATCTCTTTCTGCTACTTTTTCTATATCGTTTCCTTTACACCAAGGGCAGTTTTTCAGTTCTCTGTAGCTCATTGATTTCCCCCAATGCCTAAATAGGCATTAATTACTTCTTCTGCCTTGCCTTGCTTTTTAATCTCGCCCTTATCTAGCCAGATTACTTCTTGGCAATATTTTTTTATCGTTTCCATATCGTGGCTGACTAGTAGTACAGTTTTTTCTGCCTCTTTCATTTTTTTGAACTCTTCCTGAGACTTTTTCTGAAAGGCAGAGTCTCCTACAGCCAAAACTTCATCTAGGATATAGACATCTGCTTCTACCTGAATAGCAATAGAGAAGGCCAGGCGCACCTGCATTCCCGAGGAAAAATTTTTTAGCTTTGTGTCTAAGAATCTTTCTATCTCGGCAAACTGAACAATTCTTTCAAACTTTCTTTCTACCTCAGATTTAGTCATTCCCAAGATGATGCCATTGAGAAAAATATTATCTCGCGCCGAAAGCTCCGGATTAAATCCTACCCCAAGCTCTAAGAAAGGCACAGCTTTGCTTTTAATTTCTATTCTTCCTGAATCCGGCAAATAGATTCCCGCCAAAATTTTAAGCAGGGTAGATTTGCCAGAACCATTTGCACCAATAATTCCTAACCACTGACCATCTCTTACCTCAAAGGAAACATTTTTCAAAGCTTGAAACTTTTCATATTCTAACGGTTTAAAAAATGAGAAAAGATATTCACGAAAAGTCTCTCGCTTTTCATGAGGGATTTTAAATGTTTTGGAGATGTTTTCTACTTTAATCATTAAAAATCCTCAGCGATTTTCTTAACCTTCTTTCGGAAAAATAAAAGACCTAAAATGAATAAGACAGAAGCTAAGCAAAGGGCTAAGGCGGTTCTTGGAAGATCCGGCAGTTCGCCCTTGATTAAGACTTCTCGACTGTTATGAATGATAACTGCTAGGGGGTTAAGAAAGACGAGAGAGTGATATTTTGTCGGGATTACTGATAGGGGATAGAAGACAGGTGTGGCAAAAAATACTAGAGAGTTAACTACCTCCCAGATTGAAGCTAGGTCGCGGAATTTCACATATAAAATGCTTAAGAAGAAATTGAGACCCTGGATTAATAAAGCCAAAATGATTACATAGAGTAAGAAATAAAGTGGGCTGAAGATTTTTAAGGGAGTGGGTGAAAAGAGCCAAAAAATGGCAAAAACAACCAGATTAAAAAATAAGGAGATTGAGGCTTGTGCAAGAGAAGCATATAGAGCAATTTCTCTGGGAAAGTTAACCTTCAAGATAATATTAGCTCGGGAAAGTAAGCTAAAAAGCCCTAACGTTGTGCCTTCCTGAAAATAGTTAATTAAAATAGTTCCCAAAAAGAGATTAAGTTTATAGTTGGGATCTTTTTGGCCAAACAAAAAAGAGAAGACCAAATACAAGATTAAAAAAAGTAAAAAGGGTTTTAGTACCACCCAAATAACCCCCAACACAGAGTTTTGGTATCTTAGTTTAAAATCAGTAGCTACCAGGATTTTAAAAATATCCCTTTTGTTTCTCATTGTTTTTTTTATTTTAGACTTTTATTTTCTCTTGTTCAAGATTTACTCTTAAGAGATTTTTCTTGAAAGTTACCATTTTCTAGTCCGCTTCTTATTGGTAACTTCCAAGATAGCAAAAGATAAGCTGGTTTTGGGTTTGCAATGATTGAAAAATTATGTAAAAATAAAATCAAATGAGTGATTCTGGTGCAGAATCAGGGGGAATACTTGATTCTATTGTAGATTTCCTTTTCTCTACCGTTTTGATGGTGGTGATAGTTTTAGTTATTCGTGGTTTTATTTTTCAGCCCTATATTGTGGAGGGCAAGTCGATGGAGCCAACACTTTCTAGTGGTGAATATATTATAGTGGATAAAATTAGCTATCGGCTTGCTTCGCCCAAAAGAGGAGATGTAGTGGTTTTAAATCCGGATTCAAAAATGCCTGATCTTTCTTATATAAAAAGAGTCATTGGTCTACCGGGAGAGAGGGTGATTATTGAAAATGGGGTGGTCAAGATTGTCTCAAATAACAAGGAAGAGGTTTTACAGGAGCCTTATTTAGGAACAAATAACAAGACCTACACAACTACATTTCAGGATAGGTTGGTAGTTGCCTTGAGGGATAACGAGTATTTTGTTTTGGGGGATAATCGTGCTAATTCTTTAGATTCGCGAAGTATTGGAGCCATCAATAGAGAGCATATTATTGGTAAAGCCAGGTTTATTCTTCTACCTGTGGCGAAGGCAGGTGCTATTGAGGGAGTACCCTATTTTAAAAATTAATTCTACTTCTTTTATTATAAAAAATGAAGAAAAGGAGGGCATATGCGAATTACCAACAAAGAAATAAACAATTTAAGTAGACTCCTTATTCTTATTTTTTCTAGTCTCTTTCTGATTTTAGTGGTAGTCTTGGCTATTGTGCGGGGTTTTGCTAGCGCTAATATCGAGGAAGAGGGGGTTGCTACAGACTGGCTGACGGCTCGCATGCGGGCAGAAACCATCGTTCTTGCAGCTTTAACCGAAACAACGGCTGATTATCTATCTTCAGAAGAAGCACAAGTTCGTCAAATTGATCCGGACTTAGTTACTGACTGGATCCACAGCACAATCGATGCCGCTTCCCTTTACGAGACTGGTAAGAATGATCCGATAATCTCCGATATGCTGAAAGATATCTATGTAAGGCTTGCCTATAGTGCTCTTGTTGATGTTGCTAACAGGCCGGAAGAGGAAGCAGAGGAAGGTCTCGACCAAATCCTCTATGCAGGAGCACTTGCCTATGAAAAAAGTAAGGACTTTTTAGTTAGCAACTCTCTTTCCACATTACCCTCTAGCTCTTTCTTATTACCCAAAGTTTTGGCTGCTACCGCTTCGCCTTCGTCTAATAATGTTACTCTTAATGTAAATAGTATATTTGAGTACATAAAGAAAATAATTAATACCCAGAAAGATCCTAAAAATTATCTTCCGCAAATTTATCTTTATCTTGATAGTATCTTTAACTATAGTTTCTTTGAAAGCTCACATGGCACAGCCATTCAGACGCTTCAGGAACTAAAAGAGAAGATAGCGAGTTTGGGGTCCAGAGAAGTAACAGATGACGCAAAAAGAGCGATTCTGCAGAATATAGATATGAAAATAATGACTGCGCGGCGATTATCGGAAAATAAGCCAAAAGTTGTCGGCAGGATTGCGCAAAATAGAACTCAGGCAAGCACTGTCCATAGTCAGCAAAAGAGCAAACAATCTGCTTCAAAAACCACTCCCAGACCACAAACGCCACAGACTGGGGCTTCTCAGGGGTCTTCCACAAATGTTCCCCAACCCAATTCAGTGACTACTGCACCGCCACAGTCTGGCACCCAAACCCCGGGAGAAAAAACGCATTGGGTATATCGCTACAAGGCCAATGCGGATAACATAAGTTATGCCTTAATCTGGAAAAATCCTCCTCAAAATAAGAAACCTCTTATTGAGGGTAGTCTAAACAATGATTTGAAAGCCGCGGATTTAAAGGAGCTTGCCTTTAAAGACGAAAATGACCCGCTAGCCACAGCTACTATTATGCCTGTGGGTTGGCGTGATAAACCAGGCGAAAGATTTGCTTATCCGGCCGAACCTCCTAAAGAGACCAATCCCTGGAAAGAGAAAGTTTCAGAAACCACTAGTAAAGCCGAAACCATTGAGGCAGTAAACCTCAATCGAGAGGTGGGCGATTTTTACGGGTTGATTAAGGTACTCGATACTTCTGCGTCTCCGGATAAAGAGAAAAAGAAATCCCAAATAACATTTGGGAAGGTTATAGGAGTACTTGGATCTATAGTCACTGGGGGTAGGATAAGGGACGTGGAGGATCTTAAATATGAGGTTTCTTCAAATTTTCCCTCAGATTTAATAGATAGCATTTTAAATGGTGCAAATAGACGGAAAACTGTCGAAAAAACCGATAACTTAACAAATGAAGAAATAGAGAAAATTCTTTCGGAACTAAAGAACTCCCTTCTTTTTGCAAGAGCAGTTGATGTTCAGAGTTTAGAGCTTGCAGGGGAAGACGTGGCTATTAGTTTTGCGGGCAAACTTTCTATGGAAGATGGTCAGATGTATTTAAGGCTTTTGGTGCCTAAGCTTTCTTTAGATAATCTTGACAGCCATCTTGAGAGTGACAAGCGCTTGCTTGAGAAGCCCTCTACCAGTGAGAGTCTTAAAGAGATTTTAAGAGCCTCAATCCAAGCTCAAGAAACGGTAATAAAAAAATTCCAAGAGGGGAAGTATGGAGCGAATGATGGCTTTAATGTGGTTGAGGGTTCTTTGCAGCTACCTTCAGAGCCAATCCCTCTTACCTTTGTGGAAAATAAATCAGCCCAAACAGTTTATGGAGAAATGCAACCTGGCGAATATGTTTGGAAAACAGAGGGTATTCCTGTTTCGTTCAAAACAATAATAAAGAAGCAGGAATCAAAAAGAAGGACTATTGAGACAGAAGCTACTGTAAGGGGTAAACTTTCTATAATTGTTGTTGTAGAGAAACCGGCCAATCAAAAGCAGGGTCTAGAGACAGTGCCTTTGGTCAACGTGCAGTTTTCGCCCAGCCGTGATGATTCAGACACAAGGGTGTTTTACGAGCAAAAGCATTCAAATACAACGGTGGCAGAGCGCAATTTAGTCGTCAATCAGGCCTGGCAACATTCAGCGCTGAAAGAATACGCCCTATCTCTCTTTGAAAAGAATAAATAAATCCTCAAAATTTAACCGCGTCGAGGTTTAGATTTTGAGGGTTTAGCGAGGACAATCTGCAGTGGCCAGCCTGGCCAGCAAAGGTTGTTGATAAGGAAATTGGTTAGAAATCTCTTTTGAGAAGTCGTAATTTTTGCCCTAGAGAATGCCAGAAAAATTTGGGGATTTTGGGGGTCTTGCTTAAGAATTAAATCCAACGGTAGATTAGGATGCTGTTTATGGAGGTTTTTGTTTAGATAGAGAACCTCCTCCTCTGAAAGAAGGCGGGGTCTATTTTGAGATACTTGCAGAATTTGTTCGAGGAGAAAATTAAGATTGAGTTTTTTTAGGGCAGAAATAAAAACTACAGGTGCAAAGTTTAAGTGGGTAAGTTCTTTTTGAAGATAATAAAGCCAGCTTGCCATTTGCATCTTTTCTTCCTTTTTGTTAGTTGCTGGTTTTTCTGTCAAAAAAACCTTGCCCTTGGTAATTAAATCCCATTTATTGACGGCTATTATTACTCCCTTCAAGAGATCGGTAAGAAGACCTCCCAGATATTTGTCAAAAGTAGTCACACCTGTCTCAGCGTCCAAAAGAAGAACAGCGATTTCGGATTTCTTTAAAGTCTCCAGGGTTCTTAAAATGGCAAAATAGACTGTTTTGTCTTCAATCTTTCTTTTGCGTACCAGACCTGCAGTATCTACTAGATGGATTTTGAAACCTTTAAACTCTAAGAAAACATCTATACTGTCTCTGGTAGTGCCAGGCGTTTCAGAGACGATTACCCTTTCTTCTCCTAAAAGGCTGTTTACAAGAGCGGATTTGCCAACATTTGGTCTTCCGATGGTGGCTATCTTTATCTCCTTCTCCTTTCTAGGAGTCTCTTTAGAGACTGGTACTTCTTGAGAGATCTTTGCAAGCAGAGAGTTAATGTTCAAATTATGAAGAGCAGAGATGAAGAGCGGTTGACCGAAGCCCAAGTCATAAAAATCGGTTTTGGGAACGCCTTCAGCCTTGTTGGCAACAAGGATTATTTTTTTACTTTTGGGAAGTCGATGGAGTATTTTGGCAATTTTTTCATCCTCTTTATCTAGACCCTCTTTTGCATCTACCATAAAGAGAACAAGATCTGCTGTTTTTAGTGCTATCTCGATCTGTTTTTGGGTATTTTGAGCAAGGCTATCCGATGCCCAATTAGAGATTATGCCGGCAGTATCCATAAGAAAGAATTTTTTATCAGCAGAAAAGACCTCAGCGATTTTGCGGTCGCGGGTGGTGTGAGGCTCTTTAGCAACAATCGCCATTCTGTCCCTGGCTAGCCTATTAAAAAGTGTTGATTTGCCGACATTGGGTTTGCCGATGATTGCGACATAGAAATCTGCAGACATCTTTAAATCTTTCCTTGATTTAGACTTTTAGGTAATAGTAGCCATTTTCTTGTTCTTGCCGGGTAAAGAGTGCTGGCGCCTCAAAAGAACAGGTAAATGGTGAGAGCTTCGGTAGAGGAGGTAAAGTCTTTTTTGTGGGAGGGAAACGGAGAAGAGTAATATGGGGCAGAAAATTTTTCTTTGCCCTTCCTTCCAGGAGTAGATTTTTCTCCATTGCCTCTTTTTCAAGCAACCTCTTTAAGTTTAAAATAGCAAAAGAGGCTTTACCGCTTAGGCAAACCAGACGAGGCGGTTCCCCTAAATAAAGAGCTTCCAAAAACTCTGTAAAGAGGTTGTTGCTAGAGTAGGAAGAAGCTAAATTTTTTACAGCAGAAGAGACCAGTGCTTTTTGGTTTAAAGAAGAAAAAGGAGGGTTTTTCTTCACAGAGAAAAGCTCTCTTAAGATATTTTTAGCACTTTTTACTTGCTCATCTTTTAGCTTTCCTAAAAATAAAAGTGTAAGATGGAGATTGTTTTTATCGGTAAAACTAAAATCAGCATGAGTAAAAAGATTTTTTAACTCAGAGGAATAATCTAAAATTTTAAGCAAGGAATCTTCTGTAGGTTTTAAGCCGAAAAAATAATTTGCCATGAAAAACTATGTAGATGTTATTGTCAAATTAAACGTAAAGAAAAACTTTACTTACCACTGGCCCGATTCTCTGCCTGCGGCCAAGAGGGGCATGCTAGTGGTAGTTCCTTTTAAAAATAGCCAAAAAGTGGCAATTGTGCTAGGTCCTGGCAGGGAGCTTAAGTCTGCAAAAAGCATAATTAAACTACTCTCCCCAGAGCCGGTTTTGGGCGAGAGGGAGTTTAGGTTTGCCCATTTTATCTCCTCAAGATATTTTGTCAGCCTTGCCGAGGCGCTCTTTAGTCTTTTGCCTGCTGGATTTATGAAAGAGAAGAGTTATCCCTCTTTAGAACTTCAAAAGATTGCTTTTCCAGAACTTACCCCGTCACAACAAGCAGTCTTTCAAAATATTGGCCCGGGAGCAAATCTACTTTTGGGTGTCACCGGCGCAGGCAAGACCGAGATTTATATCAGAAAGGCTTACGAGGCGCTTAAGGCGGGCAAACAGGTGCTTATTTTAGTGCCCGAGATTGCTCTTACTCCCCAGACCTACCTTTGGTTTCAGAAAAAACTGAAGGTCCCTGTCTTTCGTTATCATTCTCGTCTTAAGAAGAAAGAACGGGTAGGGGTTTGGTGGGGAGTGAAAAAGGGAAAGATAAGGCTAGTGGTAGGCTCGCGAAGCGCCATTCTGCTTCCTTTTCAATCTTTAGGTCTTTTGGTAATAGACGAAGAACAGGATGCTTCTTATAAACAGGAGCAGTCTCCCTATTACGACGCCCGTGATCTTGCCTATTTTTTAACAAAAACCAATCCCTCTCTTACTACCATTTTTGGCTCAGCCACGCCCAGCCTTATTACCTATGCCAAAGCCCTGCGAGGAGACATTAAGTTGCATAGACTGCGCAAGCGTTTCCTCGGCGAGTTGCCAAAGGTTATAGTGGTAGATATCAGGGGCACAAAGAGTTTGCTTTCCCCAACGCTTAGAGATTATCTCAGAGCTGTGCTAGAAAGAGGTCGGCAAGCAGTTCTTTTTTTAGACCGTCGCGGCGAAGTCTCCGGGATTTTCTGTGTAGAGTGCGGCAATGCCATTCTCTGTCCGCGCTGCGATTTGCCTTTGGTCTATCACCTTGAGGGCGATACTTTGCTCTGTCATCACTGTGGGCTTAAGAAAAAGTTGCCCAAGGTTTGTCCCCTCTGTAAGAAAATTAACTTTCTACCAAAAAGGTTTGGTGTAGAGAGATTAGCTTTAGAGGTAGAAAAACTTTTTCCCTCTGCAAAAATCTGTCGGGCTGACCGCGATATTTTAAAGCGCAAAGATATTGAAGAGATCTATAGAACCTTTAGGAAGCATCAGTGCGAGATTCTTATCGGTACTCGGATGATTGCCAAGGGTTGGGATATTCCAGATGTGGATTTGGTAGGAGTTGTTGATGCCGATCTTTCTCTCTTTTTTCCAGATTATAAAGCCAGTGAAGAGACCCATATGCTCCTTTCGCAAGTTATCGGCCGAGCAGGTCGAAGAAAGAAGGGTTTTGCCATAATTCAGACAAGAAGCCCAGAACATCCGGTAATTCAGGCGGTTTGCCATCAAGATTACGAAGCTTTTGCCAAAAAAGAGCTTTTTCTGCGCAAAAAAGAGAATTTTCCGCCTTTTTGCGAGATTGTCCGTCTGCTTGTTAAGCACAAAAATCAAGAGAAAGCATTTATGATTGCCCAAAGTGCCCTCAAAAAGCTTCAGGTAGAGACAAAAGGACTTTCTGAGAAGGAGCTAGAAATTCTTGGGCCTTCTTCCTGCTTTTTTAATAAAATTGCCTCTAAATATCGCGTTCATCTTGTTTTGAAAGTAAAAAGATTATCGCCTCAATTAATTGAGGTCTTGAAGGCTTTGCAAGCAGAAAAGTCTCTTTCGGTTCTGCGCAATCCTAGTGATCTTTTATGATTCCAAAAGCTCTTTTATGGGCCGAAAGTTTAAGCGATGTAGAGGACAGATACCATATTTGAGTAAAGCCTCCCTGTGCAGTTTTGTGCCATAGCCTTTATGCAGGTGAAAGCCATAAACAGGAAACTCTTTAGCAAGTTTTTCCATAAGAGTATCTCTATAGACCTTAGCCACTATCGATGCTGCCATAATTACCGGTACCTGGCTGTCGCCATCAATTACTAACTGATACTCTCGTGGGCAGTCAAAGTTTATTTTTCCGTCCACGAAGATGCTGCCGGGCAGATGTAAGATTTTCTTGGCCAGATTACTAAAAAGAAGCCGGTTGGCAAAAGCTATCCCTGATTTATTGATCACCTCTACTTCCACCACCTCTATAGAGGCGACTTTTGCCAAAGCATAGATTTCTGGCAGCATATTTTTGCGCGCCAGGGGTGTTAGATTCTTGGAGTCGGCAAGTCCTTTTTTCAAAAGCTGCCAGAAACTCTCTTTTTTTGCTACTATCACTGCGCCCACTAAGGGACCAGCCCAGGCGCCTCGGCCAACTTCATCAATACCAATTACATAACTCATTTTAGCAGCGGTTTTAGATATTTGCCGGTAAGGCTATGGGGGTTGTTTGCTACTTCTTCGGGAGCGCCTTCGGCCACTATGTAGCCACCCTTTTCTCCACCTTCTGGGCCCAAATCAATCAACCAGTCAGCGTTTTTTAGAACATCAAGATTATGTTCAATGACAATCACGGTATTGCCGTAACTTACCAGGCGATGCAGGACCTTAAGCAAGCGTTTTATATCTTCAAAATGAAGACCGGTAGTAGGCTCGTCTAAGATGTAGAGGGTTTTGCCGGTGGCTTTTTTGGAGAGTTCAGTAGCTAGCTTAACCCGCTGAGCCTCACCGCCTGAAAGGGTAGTGGCGGGTTGGCCAAGGTGAATATAATCCAAGCCTACATCCGAGAGTGCCTGTAATTTGTTTTTAATCTGAGGATGGCTGGCAAAGAACCTCAGCGCCTCGTCAGCCGTCATCTCTAAGACATCAGCGATGTTTTTGCCGCGCCAAAAGATGGTAAGCGCCTCGGGGTTGTAGCGTTTGCCTTTGCATTCTTCGCAGGTAATGTAAATATCTGGTAAAAAGTGCATCTCGATTTTGATCTGGCCTTCACCCTGGCAAGCTTCGCAGCGGCCACCTTTGACATTAAAGGAGAAACGGCCCTCGTTATAACCACGGGCGCGGGCTTCTGGCGTAGAGGCAAAAAGTTCGCGAATAAAGGTAAAGACGCCTGTATAAGTAGCTGGATTAGAGCGAGGCGTTCTGCCAATTGGCGATTGGTCAATGTTTATCATTTTGTCAATCAAATTGATGCCTTCAATGCCATTACAGGCACCCACAGGATCATGAGTCTTGTAAAAATGGTTTTTTAAGGCTGAGGCTAAGATGTCAATGATAAGCGTAGACTTGCCTGAGCCAGAGACACCAGCAATGCAGACAAATACCCCCAGGGGAATTTTGACAGTAAGATTTTTAAGGTTATGCTCCCTTGCCCCCTTGATTAGCAGGAATTTATCAGTAAGGGGTCGGCGAGCGGCAGGCAGAGGGATGGAAGCCTTGCCAGAAAGATAATCTGCGGTAAGCCCTGGCCTTTTGTCTTCTGCAAACTCTTGGGGTGGGCCAACAGCTACTACCTTACCGCCAGCCTTGCCTGCGCCAGGGCCAATGTCAATCAGGTAATCGGCTGCCAGCATTGTTTCGCGGTCATGCTCTACTACAATTACGGTATTGCCAAGATCACGTAGTCTTTTTAAGGAGAGTAAAAGCTTTTGATGGTCATGCTGATGCAGGCCTATGGAAGGTTCGTCCAAAACATAGAGCACGCCCACCAGTGAAGAGCCAATCTGGGTAGCCAGTCTGATCCTTTGGGCTTCGCCGCCCGAGAGAGAGGCTGTAGATCTGTCAATGGTTAAATAAGAAAGACCCACATCAATCAGAAATTGCAATCTTTCCTTAATCTCTTTGATAATCAGCCGGGCGATTTTTTCTTCAGAGGCCGAGAGCTTAAGGTTTTCAAAAAACTTTTTCGCCTCGCCAATAGAGAGCGCGCAGACTTCGGCGATATTCTTTTTGTTCACCAGAATGCCCAAAACCTCATTTTTGAGTCTCCTACCCCGACAGGCTGGACAGAGCACCTCTACCATATATTTCTCCAATTCCTCGCGAATAAAATCTGAGTCGGTCTCATGATAGCGACGGGTAAGATTGGGAATGATACCTTCATAGGTTGTGGTATAGGGTCCAAAATGATAGAGCTCGTTGCCTGTTCCGTAAAGAAGGATATCCAAGCGCTCTTTGGGCATCTCCTCAATGGGTTGGTCTAAATCAATGTTGTGGCGATTGGCTACTGCTTCTATGATTCGGTAGTACCAGGCATTGGGATTGATGTTGCGCGACCAGGCGCGGATGGCGCCCTCGTTAAAGGTCAGCATTTTGTTAGGGATGAGCAAATCAGGGTCAATCTCTAGTTTTTTACCCAAACCCTGACAGATAGGGCAGGCGCCGTGGGGCGAGTTAAAAGAGAAGATTCTTGGCTCAATCTCTTTTAAAGTAATCTCGGGGTGGCGTGGGCAGGCAAAATTTTCCGAGTAAGAGGCAAACAGAAGATTTTTTTCGTAGTCTAAGAGATAGACCAGCCCTTTTGAAAGATCCAGGGCTTTCTCTAAAGAGTCCACTAATCTTAAGCGATCATCTTCTAAAAATTTGTCGCCAAAAATCAGACGATCAACCACTACCTCAATATTATGTTTCTTCTGCTTATCCAACTCAGTCTCCAGCGCTTCCTCTATAGGCATTATTGTTTTATCTATGCGCACACGCGCGAAACCGGCTTTGTAAATGCCTTCCAGAATTCCTTTATGTTCACCTTTTTTGTCTATGACCATCGGCGCAAGCAAGGCTAATTTTAGGTCAATATCTTTTCTTCCCAGCCTTCTTCTTTGCTCTTCTAGATAACTTTGGGCTTCTTGAATGATGCGGGTAGCAATTTGGGTGCGAGAGAGTTTCTCTATGGGTTGGCCATCGATGGGGCAGTGGGGTTTGCCGATGCGGGCAAAGAGCAGTCTTAAATAGTCATAGATCTCGGTAACAGTGCCTACTGTGGAGCGGGGATTTTTTGAGGCAGAGCGCTGGTCAATGGAGATAGCTGGCGAAAGTCCTTCTATGTAGTCTACATCAGGCTTCTCCATCACGCCTAAAAATTGTCTGGCATAGGAAGAGAGGCTTTCTACATAGCGCCTTTGCCCCTCAGCATAGATGGTGTCAAAGGCTAAGCTAGATTTCCCCGAGCCCGAAATGCCGGTAATTACTGTGAGCTTGTCGCGGGGAATCTCTACCGTGATGTTTTTTAGATTATGAACCCGAGCTCCAACTACTCTAATGTTAGACATCAGCCCATTTTAGCAATTTTTTTCTCAAAAAGTCAATTGACTTTCTTTCCCTTTGGGTATTTCTCTCTTTAGAGAAACCCCTCTTTCTAAGAGCAAATACGCCCGTTCTATTTTGCAAGAAGCGGGCGTATTTGCTCTTTTAGTGATTTTCTTTGAATCTTAGATTGAACCGCCAATACGAGTCAACTTGGTTCCGCAGGTGGGACAACTTCCCTGAACTGCTGGTCTACCGTTCTTGAGGGTGATATTATGTGCGCCCTTGATCTCTTTCTTGGCTCTGCACTTTACACAATATGCCTCCATTTTTCTCACCTCCTTTCTTTTTAGATTTTGACCCTCGATCTAAAGCTCTTTGAATAAATCTCTGAGGAGATTATCCTGCTTCCTATTTTCTATCGCTCAGATTCTCTTGTCAAGCATAGATTATGTTTGATTTTTTCTCTTTTTGTGTTTTTGGTAGAAGAGCCTAGTCAGAAATAAAAAGTTTTTAGCGTAAAACTCTTATTTTTTAGCAGTTTTTGGAGGCTTTGTCTCTTAAAGAAAAGTTTTTCTGGCTGGCTTTTTGGCGGGCTTTAAGGCTTTACATCGTTTGCTAAAACTTATAGAATTTAAATTAAGATGCAAAGAAAAGCGAGGGGTTCAGCCCTTATTACGGTTTTGTTAATTGGCGCTGTACTGGGTCTTTTTGGTGTAAGCATTATTCAGCTTACTAATCTTCATTATGAAACCACTACCACAGTAGAAGAGGGAAATATCGCCACCTTAGCTGCTCAAGCAGGTCTAGATGTAGGAGACTTTTGGGTTTATTACAATAAAGAGACTGAGACGCCCTATTTAGGAGAGGTTCTACCCTTTGATAAGTATACAGGGATACGCACAGCTGAGAGGGCCCTTGGTTATTTAGATCAATACATATCTACTTATCAAGGCTCTAACTACTCTTTTACTCCTCTCTGTCCTCAAATTGTAGAGAAATTTAAAACTGGGGATAGCTTAGACAAAGGAGAGCTGAAAAAATTCCTCGTCTCCCAGGCTATTCCCTATTCTCAATCTAACCTCTATTTAAGATTTAATCTCACCCAGGACAAAGTCTCCAAACCCTTTTTTCTAGCCTGTGATGATGGTAAAAATGGCCAGAGTGATTACCTTAGGGGTCGCAATGCAGATTACAAACCTGAGGATATCTATTTTGATATCAAGGTTTATTTTAGAGAGCC
>Ga0078972_1003588_pt1 | contig 45880 bp, 46 predicted proteins | sample YelNatPaOPGAMG01_FD_67568 | JGI IMG/M metagenome (GOLD analysis project Ga0078972, IMG submission 67568) | Hot spring thermophilic microbial communities from Obsidian Pool, Yellowstone National Park, USA - OP-RAMG-01 (SPADES assembly) (version 2) | ecosystem: Environmental > Aquatic > Thermal...
CAATTTAGTAGGGACCGCTATGCTCAAAGTGACGGCGCGCGCAGGCAGCCTATTTCCGATTTCTGTTTCTTTCGTCTCTCCGGCGCCACACTCAACACACCATTCTCCCACGCGGCCAACGGCATCAACAGCACCTAGCAACGATAACCGGCAACAACCCGGACATAATAACCTCTGTCCCTACGCCCCATTTTGATCCCGCTATGCTATAGCATAGCGCTATCTGTCACGCCCCACATCATCTTCCGCCCGTGCACCTCCCATCGGTGCTATGCTATAGCATAGCGCTATCTGTCACGCCGTCACCACATGATGTCGCCACAATATAACGCCGCCACAAAGCACGCGCTATGCATACAAAAACCTTTGTTTACGCCTCTTATTTCAGCATCACTATGCCATAGCCCAACATCATCTCTCACACCTCATATTACAATCCTCACACCCTCATCGCAATCCACCCCCCACCACATCAACCCACATACCCCCTACCGGTGCTATGCTATAGCATAGCGCTACTTCTCATACCTCCCCGCCACCTTCCGCGCGCACCCACATTCATCCGCGCACTCACATCATAATCCACACACCTTTATCACTCTCCCTCCGTGCACCTCCCATCGGTGCTATGCTATAGCATAGCGCTACTTCTCATACCTCCCCGCCACCATCCGCGCGCACCCACCACATCAACCCACATACCCCCTACCGGTGCTATGCTATAGCATAGCGCTATCTCTCGCGCCTCCTATCACTATTCACGCGTCTCCTACCAGCGCTATGTTATGTATGGTATACGCAAATTTCCATCTACCTCTCACTTCAGCACCGCTATGCTACAGCATAGTGCCTCGCGACATTGACGCATTTTTTGCGCTGTATGTTTTATGCATTTAATCTTGCGCATCTGATCTTATGTTTTTGACTTTGCGCTTTCGGCTTTACAGATCTAATTTTGAACTTTCAGCTTTGTGGATCTAACTTTGTGCTTTTGGTTTTGCACTTTATGTTTTGATATTTGGATCGTCTCCGCCATTGCTATGCTATAGCATAGCGCTACTTCTCATACCTCCCCGCCACCTTCCGCGCGCACCCACCACATCAACCCACATACCCCCTACCGGTACTATGCTATGGCATAGCACCGGTAGGGGCGGCTGCACAAAACGCACCCTATGTATGAATAGAGTGCCGCTATACCATGGCGGGGCGGTTAGTATTTCACATACACCGTTCCATATTTTGTCCGCCGAGGCCTCCCCTCGGGCCGTGATCTGCGCGCCGTCGCAACCACCGCCGAAGAATCATACTTTCTTTTCTTGCGTTCCGTGACGCTTCTGTTCAAATAACTCCGATAGTGTTTTTCCGCAAGCGCTTTCTTGATGCCGCTGATTGTTTGCGGAGACACCCATAACTCTTTTCCGATCTCACGATAACTGACTCCAGCGGCAAGCCGATCAAGCGTCGCGGCTCGCAAAACAATAATCTCTCGCTCATGCGCGGTAACGAGTGCCGCAAGCAATTCTTTTGATGCGCATATCTTTTCCCAACAAGCGGCCACCCATTGCGCGCGAGATGGGTATGTGCCCACCGCCGGCGCCGACCATGTTAGTTTTTTATCTATCACGTCCACCTTCTTTTTATTTTTAGGCGCTGTATTCATGCGCGCAAGTATACCACATCGCTATGTTATAGCATAGCGGTGTTCTTTTTTGTGCAACTAGTTTTTTATTGCTGTCAGTTGGTTGGTTTTTAGCCATCAGCTGTTGGTTGTAGGTCGTGGAGTATGGGTTGTATGTTGTGAGTTGTGGGTTGGTGGTGCTATGCTTTATATATGGAATCTGTCGTAAATCGGAAAGCACGGTTTGACTATACTATTCTGGAATCGTTTGAAGCCGGGATGGTTTTGCGCGGATTTGAGGCCAAGGCCGCCAAGGCGGGCAAGGCATCGCTGGTGGGCTCCTACGCCAAAATTTACAACAATGAGCTCTGGCTCGTGGGCGCCAATATCTCCCCCTATCAGGAAGGGAACGTGCCGACCGACTACGATCCGGCGCGGGCGAGGAAATTGCTCGTCAAAAAAGACGACATCAAAAAATACGTCGGGCTTTTGCAGGAGAAGGGATTGACCCTCGTGCCGCTCAAGCTCTATACTGCCCGCGGCAAAGTGAAGCTGGAACTGGGTCTGGCAAAAAGCAAAAAGGCCTTTGATAAACGAGAGGCGATCAAAAAACGCGACGTGGAACGCTCCATGAAACGCGGCGCCGTTTGATCGTTATACTCTATGAGGGGATGAAGGGCATCGACAATGCATGAGCGACGCAGGGTGCGTGCCGGCCGCCAATCCGCAACTTGGCATCATATATCTGCCAACCAAAATTTGGCACTTGCATACGCATAAGAACGCTGGCCATAGCTAACGTTCTCGCGTTGTGCACATCAGCACCTGACGTCTCATAAGGATCTGCTGGTGTTATATATGGGACTTGTTGTTGTGCCGCGTCGTCTGTGCACGCGCAGCAAGACAGAATCACAGGCATTCCGTTTCTCACCAGAGAATCTACGCACGTAGATCTCTGTGCCCGACTGCATTGGATGCGGGTTCAACTCCCGCCATCTCCACAAAATAAAGCCGCCCCGTCAGGGGTGGTTTTATTTTGCGGTGGTGCAAGGGAGTTGAATTGGAGAGGGGTCGGGAGAACAACGGTCTCCCGTGTAGGAAAAAGACCGCCAAATGGCGGGCGTCAAGAAACCGTGGGTGTCTTGGGAGCAAATGAAATGAGCGACGTGAAACTCCCGCCATCTCCACAAAATAAAGCCGCCCCGTCAGGGGTGGTTTTATTTTGCGGAGATGAGCAAGACAACTGCTTGTCTTGCGTACGGAGTTGAAGACCGCAGCGATATTCCGACAGCAGTCGGAATCGCGAGGGGCGGCCTGCGAGCCAACCGAGTGGCTGACGAGGGAGGACTTGTAGGCAACTCACGCCATCTCCACCCCGTAAAGAAAACAAAACCGTCCAGTGTGGACGGTTTTGTTTTACGAGTGGGGACGGAGAGCAAATTTATTTGCTCTCGTCGGGAGTCAAGCGACGCCTGCCTGCCGGTAGGCAGGGAACTTGTCCCGATGAGCACATCGGGACGCGAGTCGGCGGCTAGACCACCGCTAGCAATCTATGTCTGCGACAAAAAAACAAATGCCTTAAGCAACGGCAGCATCAAAACAAACGAGCTCGCGTTGCAAAGAAACGAAATCAGTAACGCTCTTTTTATGTTGAACTTTAGAAACACCGCGTAGAATATCGCCTCCATCAGAAAGGCAAATACCTCTCCGATGGCCACGGCATACGGAAGATTCCAGAAGGTGAGGATGGGAATAACATACCAGACATAGGCAATCGTGCTCATGTTGGCAAAAACACCGGCACCCAGCAAAACGGAGATGGGCAGCGTGCGATAATCCATTTTGAAAATCGCGCGTACGAGAAAAATAAGAACGCCCGTTTCAATAACAATGGTCCCCAGCAAAGAGAACAAAAACTGATACGTATAGGGAATCATTCTCTTAGAAGTGGAAAAGCGATTGCAGGAATTTTCCAAAGCCGGAGAAGAAGGAGCCGACAAAGTCGGCAAACGACGGTGTAGAAGTGGTCATCGGATGAATGACTCCCCGATCCGTTGCGGTGGCGGCATGAGACTGGTCTTGAGAAGAGGAGTGGGTCGAGGTGGCGACGGGCACCAGAACGGTTCCCGGAATCGGCTGGATTCCCTGGACAACCGGCACCGGCAGATCAACCGTTCTGCTGACGGTTTTTGCGGTACCCTGGTTGACATAATACACCTCTTGGGAGCGATACAAGATTATTTTATTGCCCAACACTCCCAGCGGAGAATATATCAACCTCTTTTCGGTAATGGGATTGCCTAATTGAGTCTGTACAAAGGGATTTGAGTCGCCCTTGCTCCACGGGAGCAGAGTCCCCGGTTTAACCTGAATTCGCAAATTTCCCTGGGCACTGTAATTATCATCCGGGACGTCATATTTGTCGGCAACAACAACGTAGAGGCTAAAAAGATGTGGCTTGGTGGCCGGTTTTACCGCAGCCCTTTCTTCGCATATATTATTTCCGTATTGGTCGTTATTAACCCAGCTAGTTCCTTGGGGACAGGGAGCTTGAGGCGGTACGATAGCTGTAATAACCTTTGTGAATAATCCATCCATCCCACCATTTGCATCAAAATAGCTTTTGGGGATTGCTTGTGTGTTGAGAGGGACAAGATTTGCGTACATCGTTGCCGCGCTCCGCGCCTGGTCAACGGCATTCCAATTACTGGTATCGAAAAGTGCATAGTTATACCAACCCATCCCACCTATCGGCGATCTTGGTTCATACACAAAAACAAACGCATTAGTAAGTGCTGGAGTAAAGTTGATATCGCGATCCACCATGTAATATCCGCACGTAACCGACCCCGGCTCACCATTTCCAGAAGAACACGCCGGAGGAGTGAATTCCGGCCCGTCAGCCAGAGCCGGACACACTCCCATAAAAAGTAATCCCGTCAAAACAAAGACCAGCAAAGAGAAAATGATTTTCTTCATATTAGATATATTGTAGCACGTTTAAAAAACGCCGTGTGAATAAGTTCGGCGTTTCCGGCGTTTTTGCGCTGATTAAACTATCTGCTGGTCATCATGTGGGCGGCTAGACCACCGCCAGCGACGGCGAGCGGTGAACCGAGGCCAACTCCTGCTCACAGAAAACACTGCAAGAATCCGGCACCGAGCCGGAGTTTTTGCTTTATAAAACCAAAACAAATAAACTAGTTGCTCTTTTTTTGCTTTAACAACTCATTCCTATTTAAATTAAACCCGTTTCAACGTCTTCTAGTTGATTCAGGGTTAACCCTAAAATATCTTGGTTAGTTTGAACCCAATTTAATAATATTGAGCTTATTTTGTTGAATTTTTTCAAAACTCTTAAATAAGCTCGCCATTCTGTACCGCTTTGATCTTTTAGAATAATAATTGCCGCACCATCAACACTTCCATCCACCGCAATACTCTTAATCGTGCACGCCTCTCTGTCAAACAAAGGGCCGCCCATGACAAAGCTCGGATCACCAACGTGATCGAATAATTCTTTTACTTTCATAGTTGTCTGACTCATGAGATTAAATTTTTTACTCTCCCCCGTCCCCGTTTTCCCGTTATCCGCACGGGGACCAGGACCGGAGTTCTGGCACTGTACTTTTCCATCACCAACGTCCAGAAATATTCAAAAAATGAATTCATCATAGTTGTTATTCAACCGAAGCAACCTTCGGTTTTTTTATAACGCACACGACCTTTCCGCTAATAATCATCCGCTGATCTTCGGGTCGGATATGAATCGGCGCGTGCTCTTCGCTTGATTGGGACACCAACACGATGTCGCCGGATTCTTTTTCCCACGTGAATTTTTTAATCGTGCCCATGTCATCGATAATCGCTAGAACATAATCGCCGTTGCGCGGCTCAAACGGACGGCGGTCAATCACCACATAATCACCATCATCAATAGCAAGCCCCTTGATGTTGGCGCGGTTCATTGACGACCCCTCCGCTTTAACCGCAAAAACGTCATTGCTCTGATTTACAATCCGGCGGGAGATTCTTAAAACGCCCTCGATAACGCGCTGATCGGCAAAGAGTGTCGGCTGTCCGCAGTTGGCCGCGCCAACGATAGGAATAGAAATAATCGGGGAGTGCGCGGACTGGGCGTGTTGAAAATCAACCAGTTTGAGCGCCCGCGCCGACGCATCAAAAGAAACCAACCCCCGCCGCTCAAGCTGGAAAAGGTGGTGTTTAATCTGCTGAGGATGGGAAACACCCACCGACTCGCCCAACGCCCGGAACGTAAAGTCCTTTATAATCCCGCCTTTTTTTCTCAATGTAGAGAGAATCTTTTCCTGAATTGTATGCATACGCCCATGGTATTCGCCTCAAACAAGTTTGTCAAGTCCGTCAAGAAGCGTCAACTTTTGGAAAATTTTCCGCATATAGTACCGTAACGACCCCACAAAGGCGGGCCATTTTCTTTTGTTTTCCTTGACACTTTCCCCGTTTTCTCATACTATCCATGTGATGTGACGGTTGCGTGGCGACCCCTCGCCGCAATACAAACGGTGCGTTATCAGCGCCACAGTCACCCATCAAAAGTAATCTCTACGCATATTCCTTTTCCCTTTACAAAAAAACCTGCCGTTAAGAAACCCGCGCCATTTCGACGACCCCCGGTTATGCCGATGGCGGTACGGCGCCACAAGATTAACGAGGAAATCCTGGCTCCCACGCTCCGCGTGATTAACGAGCAGGGCCAGAATATCGGCGTGATGAGCAAAGAGGAAGCGCTGGCCAAAGCCCGAGAGTTGGGGCTTGATCTGGTGGAAACGGTGTCCACCGTCGATCCGCCGATTGCCAAGATTATCAGCTACGACAAGTTCCGCTACCAAAACGCCAAGGAGGAAAAGAAAAAGCGCGAACAAACCAAGACCGTCGGCCAGCTCAAACAGATTCAGATATCGGGACGCGCAGCTGAAAACGATCTGAAGATCAAAGCCAAGAAGGCGGATGAATTTCTGGACGAGGGGGACACCGTGGAAATCGTGCTTAAGCTCCGTGGACGGGAAAAGTACAATCAGGATTGGTCCCGCGGACGTCTACAGCTTTTCCTCACGTTTATCACCGTCCCGCATAAAATAACCATGCCAATCCGACCGGGAGGGCGAGGGCTGGTGATGCAGATAATGAAAACGAAATAAAAAATATATGAAAAAATCAATTACCACACGCCTGCGCGTTACCAAGAACGGTAAAGTGCTCCATCGCACGATGGCACAATGCCACTTCCGCGCAAAAAAGACAGGCAAACAAATTCGCAATAAAAAAGAAGCTGCTGACGGATCGACGTTTGCACATCGCCTGTTTTCAAAGCCGGGAACATTATAAACGCAAACCGTAAAAATCAAATATCAAAATAATCCGAGCGCCAGTAGAATATCACTTATTTTGCATTTTGATTTTTAAATTTTATTTTCTATGACACGCGTAAAACGAGGAACCATCGCGCACAAGAAACGCGAAAGCCTGCTCAAAAAAACCAAAGGGTACCGCTGGGGACGCAAATCAAAAGAGCGCGCCGCCAAGGAAGCGCTCCTGCACGCCCTACCCCGCAAATTTACGGGACGCAAAGAAAAGAAGCGCGACTATCGCCGCTTGTGGCAAGTACAGATTGGTGCGGCAACCAAAGCCCACGAAGTGTCCTACAGCGCCTTTATCGCCGGACTTAAGAAACACCACATTGATCTAGACCGTAAAGTGCTGGCAGAAATTGCCCAAAAATATCCCGCAATCTTTACCGAGATCGTTAAGGCGGCGACAAAAAAATAAGTTATCTAAAAAATCTTCCCGATGCACATCGGGAAGATTTTTTATGCCTCAACTATACCGCCGACCGTGCGGGCGGCTCTTTTTTTTCGGACTCTTGGGATGAATGACGACTCGCGCGCGCCGACTGTACCTGCGCGCCGCGCGTGATGTATTCGTATGCCTGGCGAATGACGCGGCGATTTTCACTGTGCCGCTCGCCGGTAAAAATATGCAGCGCCTCGCGATAGAGTAACCAGCAATACCCCTGATGTTCGTCTGAGAGGCGGATATTTTTCTTTTCGGTCCGTCCCAGATAAAAAATGACGGTTTTGTGGATTTTGCGGTTGTTTTTTACAAACGTCCAATTTTCGTGCGCCTTGAAATGGTCGGCCAGAACCATGTCACCCCGCGTCAATCCGGTTTCTTCGCGCGTTTCACGGACCGCCGCCTCAAAACTGCGCTCTTCCTGGGCAATCTTCCCCCGCGGAAATGTCCAATAATTATGTCCATAATAGAGCGTCAGAAAGCGCGGCCCTTCGAGGGTATCACGATAGACGATAATGCCCGACGATATCTCGCGCCCCAGCGGCGCATCGGCGGAAACAACTTCCGGCTGTGTCTCGCGTTCTTTGGCGGGACGCGTGGGAACAAGGCCACGGGCGGGAACACGGCGATAATACGGACGACTGTTGCGAGACGAAGAAGTGGAAGAGGGGGGCATGATAAATAATTAGGTTCTTTCTTGAACGTCAAAAATAATCTTGCCGCTTTGGTCAACCGAGGCGACAACGCTTTGTCCTTTTACGACGGTAGCGGCAAGAATCTTTTCAGAAAGCGGCGCACGGATAAAATCGTCAATCGCCTTGCGTAGGGGACGAGCGCCGAATGCCGGGTCGTATCCCGCCTGGGCGATAGCGCGCACCACCGCATCGGAAAAGGATAAGCCGATCCCCTGCGATTGCTCGAGTGTGGCAGAGATTTTGGCAAGATTCAAGCGAGCGATCTGTTCGATGGCATCGGGGGGCAGTGGTTCAAAAACAACGATATCCGAGAAACGATTGATTAACTCCGGCCGGAAAATTTCGGTAAGCTTTTTCTTAAATTCATCAACAAAATCGGCAATGGCACGCCCTGAACGGATTTGATCCTGAATATACACCGAGTTGGCATTGGAGGTAGCAATGATAATGGTGTTTGAAAAATCAATCACGCGTCCCAATCCGTCGGTGAGCCGTCCATCGTCAAACACCTGTAAAAATAAATTGAGCAGGTCGGGGTGCGCTTTTTCAAACTCATCCAACAGAATCAGACTATAGGGTTTCTGGATAATCGCTTCGGTCAGCGCGCCGGCGATGCGCCCATCGGGTGACCCGATAAAACGCACAATGCTTTCCTTCTGCTGGTATTCAGTCATGTCAAAACGCACCATCGCCTGTTCGGACCCGAAGTGCAGACGCGCCAACACTTTGGAAAGTTCGGTTTTCCCCACGCCGGTGGGACCTACGAAAAGGAACGTTGCCATCGGACCGTTGGTGCGCGCCAATCCGGCACGATACGCGCGCAAAGCGCGCGAAACGCTAGTCACCGCCGCTTCCTGGTCGACAAACTCTTTGTGAATGCTGTCCTCCAAATGCAAAAGTTCCTGCGCCTCCTGTCCGGAGGTTTTGTGAATAGGGACGTTGATTTTACGCTCAACGATAGCAATCACGTCCGATCCTCCCAAACTTTCCGCTTTGCGCTGGCTGGCGTCGGCAAGCGCTTCTTTTAAAAGATCTTGAGCGCTTTCGGGAAGCAGTTTCGGGCGTAGATATTTTGCACCCAACTCAACCGCCTGCCGGATAGCCGAAAATTTTACGCGCACTTTGTATTCTTTCTCCAGCACCAACGCATCGTAGGACAAGAGCGTAAACGCCTCCTCGCGGCTGATTTCGTGCACCAAGACAGGATCAAACAACGATCCCAGATCACCCCGCGCCTCCATAAACTCTTTGTGGCTTTTAGGCGTGGTAGTGCCGATCACCGGGAACAAATCATCGCGGATCACCGGCGAGAGCACATCCAAAAGCGAAATACCTCCCGCTTGCGCCGTCTGCGCCAACTCATGCACATCGGGAATAAAAAGAATCACATTCCCCGCCCGCGTAATCTCGTTGGCAATCAGCGTAAATCGACGAGACAATTCATCCTGCGTGGCACCCGCGATTAAATCGGGAACGGATAATTTTACCAGCCGCCGATCGAATAATTCCTTAGGGACGCGATCGGCAATAATCTCACGCGCCAAATGTTCCACCAATACATCGCGCCCCGATCCTGGATCGCCGATCAAAATAACATTGCGCCGTCCCTGGCGCGAAAGCACCTGAACCATTTCGGTATATTCATGATCGTGTCCAATAAGAAAACCAATAAGCCCTTGGCGCGCTACATCGGTTAAATCCTCAGAAAAACCATCCAGCGTGGGCGTCGGGCGGGATGTAAGCGTGCGATTCACGCGATGCGCCTTGATCGTCACGGTCCGATGGGCAAACCCACCCACCAACGACGGGACGCCCGTTCCCTTCCAGAAACGCCCAAACGCCATTGCCGCATCAATGTCCTGCGGGACCAAAGAAAAATAGTTAAGTACGGTCCGCATCCGCGGATGATTGCTCAGAACACACGCCATAAAAACGCTCTCACTATCAATCACCGCAAGATTATGAGCGCGAGCACTGGCGGCCGCATCGTTCACGAGAGCAATCAGCGCCGCGGTAGGATCATACGCCTCCGCATCGGCGGCGCGAGCGCGCGCCGCATCGGCTTCATTGCGCACCCGCTCAATGAACTCTTTTACCGGAACATCCAAACGCTCGAGCCCGTGCGCAATGCTGTTTTGACCCGCCAATAGCACAGTCATCTCCAACAACACATCGCCGCGCAGATTTTGCGCCTGTGCAAATGCCGCAGAAATCGTTTTTATCGCCTGACGCGTCATTACCAATGCGCCATTGTTGTCGGGCACGCGGCCGGCAAAAAGATCATACACCGAGAAGGGCGCACGCCGCGCATGCACCAGCCAATCAATACCAAAGAGCACCACAAGCATCGCCACAAAACGAAGCCGCGTAATACTGGAGACAAAGAACGCACCCGTGGCGGCGACAAGCACCACCACCCAAACCGACATCAAAACGCGCCACACCGAACGCGACGCAGGCGAAAGGGTTACCAGCGGGTGAGTAAACGTAATTGACGGCGTTGTTGTTGATTGATCAGCCATACACAATGCGATAGATACTATAGAGAGGGATAAGCGCCCAGAGCACGTATGCCGCAACACCGCACAGAACAATGACCGCATACAACAACCCGCCAAAAAACAATTTCATCGATCGGTATACAAAACCGATAACATAGCCGTAAATATTCCGCTCCTGATACAACGGCTCAAAAATAAAGTAGAGATTTATTTTGAGTGCCAGATTTTTTTCCAGTGTGCGCAGAAGCGAGCCCACATAGCGCACTACAGCAAAAAAGCCGTCAATATACCAGTGCTTGAGGAAAAAAATGATTGAAAACGCCAGACTTCTGACAAAATACCAGATGGCCATAGGAGCACGCGCTTATACAATGAGTATAGCACGCCGGCCCATTCAGATAAAGCGTGATTGCTTTTTATCGCAAAATGCACTTAAATACACCTTATATGGACGGACACGACACACAAAAAACACTCCGCGAAACCCTCAAGGACGCCCTGCGATCTAAGGGAATTTCCGCAGATAAATTGGCGGAACTGACGGAGATTACCCCCCGTTATATTCGCGCACTGATTGAAAATGACGCCGAAAATCTTCCGCCCGCTCCCTACGTGCGCGGATACATAGAACGGATCGCCCAAGCGCTTGATACCGACCCAGACGCCCTTTGGCATCAATATCAACACAATGAAAACATCAACCGGTCGGGTGAAAGGGATCTCCTCCCATCAAACCGATTTGCGCACTCCAAAATTAACAAAAAAGCGATCGCGCTGACCATCGTCGTTCTTGCCGCGCTGGTTTATTTAATCCCCACCATCAGCAGTTTTTTGGGACGACCCAGCGTAACCATCACCAGCCCCAGTACAAACAATCAAATAACCGCCACCAGCGCTTTCTTTATCACGGGACAGGTTGACGACCCTAAAGACAAAGTACTCATCAACAATGAAGAAGCGACGGTAAGCCCAGATGGAACTTTTTCAAAAGAAGTTCTCCTCCAGAGCGGCCCCAATACGTACACCATCGTGGTCCACCGCTTTTTGGGGAGAGATACCACCATCGTACGGACCATTTTCTTAACTCCGACTGCGCCATCCACGAGCACGTCAACCGCTACCACAACCTCCCCGACAACATCCTCATCTTCCTCCACTTCATCACCCACGGGACTTTAAAAAACGCCCGTGGTATACTGACGATATATCAGCAGTAACCGCGCTTTTTGCGTATGAAAAAAAATACATCGGAAAAAACACCCAAGGAAACGGCCGCCAAAGAATTGGACGCGCTCATTGAGTCGCTCCAAAGTAAATTTGGCGAAGGCGCCGTGATGAAACTGGACGAGCGACGCGCCGCGATGAAAGTGGAAGCAATTCCGACCGGATCGTTTTCGCTTGATGTCGCGCTGGGTGTGGGCGGCGTGCCGCGCGGCAGAATCATTGAAGTATTCGGACCGGAAATGTCGGGCAAAACAACGCTGGCGCTCTCCATTATCGCCCAAGCGCAGAAAAAAGATATTAAGTGCGCTTTTATCGACGCCGAACACGCACTGGATCCGGAATACGCCAAGCGCATCGGCGTGAAAACCGCCGAACTGCTCATCTCGCAACCCGATAGCGGAGAAGAGGCGCTCAATATTCTGGAAAATCTCGTCCATTCCGGCATCATCGGCGTGGTGGTGGTTGATTCGGTCGCCGCACTCACGCCGCGCGCTGAAATTGAGGGCGAAATGGGCGACCAGCAGATCGGCCTCCAGGCACGGCTGATGTCACAAGCCCTGCGCAAACTCACGGCCCTCACCTCAAAATCAAATGCTCTAATTATTTTCATCAACCAGATACGCTCACAGATCGGCGGCATGACATGGGGCAATCCTGAAACCACGCCAGGGGGTCGCGCGCTGAAATTTTACGCGTCCGTCCGCATTGATGTGCGCCGCATCGCCCAAATCAAAAAAGGCGAGGACGTTGTGGGAAATCGCACGCGCGCCAAAGTGGTGAAAAACAAAGTTGCCGCGCCGTTTCGCGTTGCCGAATTTGATATTCTCTACGGCCAAGGCATCTCATACACTAACGACATCATCAACACGGGGCTCAAGGTGGGCGCGCTCACCAAAACCGGCAATACTATTTCGTTTGCCGGAGAAAAATTGGGCGTCGGCATGGATGCAACGCGCCAACGACTTGAGAGCGACCACAAACTCCTCAAGGACATCGCCGCAAAAGTAGCTGCGGCATATCGAGAGGGGGGACCTTCAACTCAAGAAAGCGAATCGTCCGCCGAAGAATAACCCAAAAAGCGAGGTAACCGCAACGATCCCAATCACCTTGGAGAATAGGCTCTCCTCACACAAAAAGCGGCTCAAAATGCCGCTTTTTGTGTGCTGTGTATAACCTTTTATAGCCGATCGGGCATAAATTGTTATACACAGGAGAAACAAGATGGGAGAGAAAGCCGCTCCACTGGACACCCCACTACACACCCCACCACTCATCCCACCCACGTCACGTCGATTACCATCACATCCCATCAATTACTATTACGCATAAATAACCGCCATCGATTATTGCTCGTTGTCGCCATTATTAATACACCAAAGATAGCTTGCAAGCCGATCGCTTCGGTTATTGAGCAAGTCGTGCCTGCACATAGACGCGCATAGCCGCATAATTATCCATCCCTGCAGTAGGAATCAAAACGGAAATTGATGGCGGCGTTGTTGTTGCAACAACCGACGAACTGGCAGTTGTTGACGACAAGATATTTTGTTCCGTTGGCAACGAGCCGGCGGATATTATGGGAATCGAATCTGTTTTGAGCAGTCCGGTTGAAAAATCAAACGTAATCGACTGCATGGAAATATTCTCCACACCCCCGCTCAAAACATACGGCACCAACTGCGACACATCAATATTGGCATGGGAAAGCAAGCCCTCCTGAAGGATATATTTTCCGATAAAAGCAATCTTGCTCTGTGTCGGCAATTGCTTAAATTTTGCAAACGCTTCTTTGACAATATTCTGTTGATTTTGTTCGCGGAAAAAATCCCCGTTAGGCGCGTACCGATTGCGGATAAGCCAGACAGCATCATCTCCGGTTAAATGATGCATCCCGGCACTCATGGTATATCCACTCACCCAGTCGGTTGCCGGTTGCGTTAAAACAATATCAACGCCCCCCAAATCATCAATGGCCTGCTTAACGGTGTTCAGATCAACCACGGCATAGCCATGCGGCACAATACCGGTTATATCCCCAATGCGCGCAAACGCAACATCGATTTCATTTCGTTCAAGCGCCTCATTTATTTTAAAATGCGTCGTCCCATCCGAAATCCACAAGTCCCGCGGAATCGAAATCAATGAAAGACGATTTTTATCCGGATTAAAGTAGGCAACCACGATAGTATCCGTCAATCCCGCGCCGTTGTGCCCCTTCCCCGCCACACCAAAAACTACCAAACTTATCGGACTTTTATGGAAAAGCCCGCTTAAAAAATCAGAAAGGCTCCCCATGACGCCCGTCGCATCTTTCTGTTCTCCGCCGTACACAACAGTGCGCCCTGGAAGGTGGCCGATAAACCCCCACGCGCCACCAATAAAAATTGCGGCAGTAAGGAGGACTAAGAGATATTTCCATCTCAATGACATGCGCGTCAGCCGCTAGGGGCGATCAGTTAGCGAATAAAAATTTTCAAAAAGACCAGCGACAACCAACGGACCCGTTCCGCCCGGTGTTGGTGTGTAGCTTCCCACAAAACCGTTGGCGCGCAGACTTTCCTCGTTGATGTCACCCGACAATTTCCCGTCCGCGTCCGCACCATAGCCAAAATCAATCAATACCGCATCTTTTTTAACCATATCCCCGCCTATAAGACCAGCAACCCCCGTCCCCGACACCACTAGATCGGCATCCTTCAACGCTTCGTAGGAGGCTCCTTTGTCCAAGCAAACCAATTCGGAAACATTGCCGGCAAACCACGAGAGAAGCGGCCTACCCACCAACGGCCCACACCCGACAACAACGACTTTTTTATATTCCGCCAAAGGCGTCTGCAGTGATCGCAGAATATGTTCAACTGCCCGTACGGCCGGCGGCAACACTTTAGCGCGGCCGGCGACCAGCGCTCCCAAAGCCCGCTCGGACAACACATCAACATCCTTATCTACGGGAATAGCATTAACACAATACCGCCCATCGGCGGGAGCGGGGAGGGGTAGTTGCAACAACGCTCCCCCACAGCGCGATCCGTCGGCGACGCGGTGGATCTCGCGACGGATCCGATCGCTGGAAATTCCCTCCGGGAAACGATAGACTCGAAAATCAACCCCGAGCACTTTGGCTATTTTTTCTTTTTGCGCGACAAAAGACGCGGTCTGTGGATGGTCGCCCACCACAAATGCCGCCAGAAATTTTTTCGGCGTCGGGCGTGCGTGCAACGATTTAATTATTTCATCCGCAATGCGGGTACCGGAAATTTTTTGCATAGTGCTTTAACATCGCGGCCGATGAGCGCCGGATTTTTTCTTTCGCGCAAAAGCGCATGAAGCATGTCGGCAATGTCTTTCATCTGGCGCGGGCCCATGTCGCGCGCCGCCACCGCATAGGTTCCCAGGCGAATCGCCGACGGCCGCGTTGGCGAGCTGTCCCCGGCAATCGTATTGCGATTAGCCAGAATACCCGCCGCCTCCAACAGATGTTCCGCCTCACGACCATCGATTCCCAGATCGGCAACGCGCACCAGCACAAGATGACTCTCGGTTCCTCCCCCCACCACATCAAATCCCCGCATACGCAATTGATCGGCAAGCGCGGTTGCGTCGGCGACAACCCGCCGCGCATAGCGCGAAAACCTCGCCGTACGAACCAGCTGGAGTCCATGGGCCAGCGCCCCAATTGTATTGTTGTGCGGACCGCCCTGTAGGCCGGGGAAAACGGCCCGATCGATTGCCGTGGCAATATTGACATGCTCTGCACCCGCGACGCGCGAGGAGGTATCGGCAAAAATAATCGCCGCACGAGGTCCGCATAATGATTTATGTGTTGTTGTCATCACGACGTCGGCATACGGAAACGGAGACGGATATGCTTTTGCGGCAATCAATCCCGCATAATGCGATATGTCGACTAGATGGTACGCGCCCACGCCGCGCGCAATGGCGTTTATTTTTTTAAAATCAATTTTAAACGGATGCGCTGATGCGCCCGAAACGATGATCTTCGGTTTGTGCTTCTGCGCCAAATCCGCCAGCGCCGCGTAATCAATCCGATAGTTCGCATCAACACCATACCGCACCACGCGATATAATTTTCCCGTCAGACTCACCGGCGACCCGTGCGACAAATGTCCGCCCGACGCAAGATCCATCGCCAGCATCGTATCTCCGGGTTTTAAAAGCGCCGCATAGATTGCCAAATTGGCAATGGCACCCGAATACGGCTGGACATTAATATGCCATTTTTTTCCAAGACCGAATGCGGCGCGGGCGCGCTTGTGCGCCAAAAGTTCAATAGCATCGTAATACGTGTTCCCGGGATAATAACGTTTCCCCGGATACCCCTCGGAATATTTATTGGTCAGCGGCGACCCCAAAAGCTCATAAACTCCTCGGGGGGCGTAATTTTCAGACGCGATTAAATCAAGCATCTCTGCTTGTCGCTTCGTTTCTTGCGCTAAAAGCCGTGCCAAAGGTTTATCGGAAAGCATGGCGCCATCATACCGCAAACCGTGGACTCACTCAATGCACCCGCCGTTGTCAGATGCTGAGCTTAAAAACGCGACTTGTTGTTTCAAAAATGATCTGGGTAAGTTCCGCGCAATCAATGCCAAGCACTTCCGCCAACGCACGCACGGTCTCAACGACATATGCCGGCTCATTCCGTTTCCCGCGATACGGGACGGGAGCGACAAACGGCGCATCGGTCTCCACCAACAAATGATCGCGAGGAATAAATTTCAAAATATCATCAAACGAACGATTGAACGTAACAAGTCCCCCAAACGTAAACGAAAAATTAAGATCGAGCAGAGCACGGGCATCGTCAATGGTCCCGGTAAAAAAATGCAGAACACCCGGATGGGGGAGCAGTTCATTGCGATGGGCGCGCAGTAGATCAAGCACGTCGGGGAAGGCCTGGCGACAATGAATCACGAGCGGTTTTTTTATTGCATGCGACAAGGCAAGGTGTGAAAGAAAAAGTTCTTTTTGGGCACTGCGCACATCGGCATCGTTTTGATGGAAATAATCGAGCCCGCATTCGCCAATACCCACTACTGCGACGTCATCTGCTAAAGACGCGATCGTTGGAAACACGCTCACATCTTTTAATTCGGTAGGATGGATGCCCACGGCCGCCCACGCCCATCCTTCATGCCTGTGTGCCACTTCAACCGCTTTTTGAGACGACGCGACATCAGCGCCCGCATTGATCATCCCCACGCCCGCCTCTCGTGCGCGCGCCATCACCGCATCGCGATCGGCATCAAACTCGGGAAACTGTGCATGCGTATGCGCGTCAATGAGTACTGGCGATTCCATTATGGCGTTGAGAAAATATTTTAATAATCGACGTCCCCGATCCAGAGATGCCAAACATCGCTCCTCGTGTTGCCGACCACACCAACAAGCGTAAATCTCCCACGCAAAGCCAAGCGCAAGAACAAAAAGCCTTTACAATTTTTTGAAGCACGGTCATGCTTGTGGCACAAAAAATCCATAAAAAATCATACCACAGAACAATGCCACATCCAAAAATCGGCGCGCGGAGTTTTTATTTCTTTGCCGAAGTGCCGTCGCTACGCGGGAAAAGCGGCGGCAGTACCTGGACGCGAGCCGTTTTCCCCTTGAGCACCACGCTACCGGAAATCTTTTTTGCCGTTGCAGGAAGAAACGGCGAAAGAAAAACACCCACGCTCTGCACTATTATTAGTAAGTTAAGAAGAGCGGCTTCATTTTCTTCATCGCTGTTTTCCTTGGCCCACGGCTTTTTTTCATTAACATACCGATCGCCAAACGATAGCAGCTCCCACACCGCCGCCAACGCATCGTTAAACCGAAATTCACGCATCGCCTCATCGAGCGCGTCTTTTGTTGATTTAATTTTTTGTTCAACCACCAACTCAATCTTTTTGCGGTCAATGCGGACCGGCGTTACACGGCGTGCGGCAAGCCCCGTCACCCGCGCGCAAAAATTTCCCAGTCCGTTAGCTAAATCGGCGTTATAGCGTTCCGTAAATCTTTGATCGGAGTAATCGCCGTCTTCAACCGGAGACACCTCGCGCAAAAAATAATACCGCGCCGCATCAACGCCAAAGCGGCTTACCACCTCTTCGGGCGCCAAAACGTTTCCCAGTGATTTTGAAATCTTTTGCCCATTGCGCGTCAAAAAGCCATGTACAAAAAGCACCTTGGGGAGCGGGAGTTTTGCGGAAAGCAGCATCGCCGGCCAGATAGCAGCATGAAATCGCAGAACATCTTTCCCCAGCACGTGCACATCGGCCGGCCACCAGTGGGAAAATTCTTTCTCGTCCCGCCCGAATCCAATCCCCGAAATATAATTGGTCAGCGCATCGGCCCACACATACAACACCTGATTCTCATCTCCAGGAACTGGTATCCCCCACGACAATTTTTCTTTTGAACGCGAGAAACTAACATCCTCAAGTCCTTCGTCAATCAACGCAAGAATTTCCCGTTCGCGCCAATCAGGCACGATCCGCATTTCACCCGCTTTAATTTTGGCGCGCAATATTTTCCCATAGGCAGACAGGCGGAAAAAATAATTTTCCTCCTCAACCAATTCCGGCTCTTTGTTGTGAAGCGGACATTTCCCCTCAACCAAATCCTTGTCGGTTAAAAACGCCTCGCACCCCGGGCAATACAACCCGCGATAGACTTTCTTGTAAATATCACCCGCATCCATCAACCGTTGCCAGAGCGCATAGACGCCCGGCCAGTGTTTTTTTGTGTCGGTGGTCCGGATAAACGCGTCCCACGAAAGGTCGAGTGTTATTTTCAGCTCTCTAAACGTTGCACTCATTTTGTTTACAAACGCCTTGGGCGTCATTTCCCGCGCCGCCGCCGCTTTGGCGATCTTCGTACCATGCTCATCGGTTCCGGTAAGAAAAAAGACATCTTTGCCTACCAGCCGCGCATACCGCGCCAACACATCGGCCTGAATAATTTCAAGCGCAAAACCGATGTGCGGCACATCGTTCATGTAGGGAATCGTCGTCGTAATGTAATATTTTTCCTTTTCTTTCATACCAAGCATTAAAACAGATATTTTCTTTCGGCGCAAAAAAGATCCCCGCCAACGCAGGCCGGCAGGTTGCTACCCCCGCTTGCGCGCCCCCCAATCGTCAAGAACCTCTTGAAAAATAATAACCGCCGGCACCGCCACAACAATACCCGCCACTCCAGCCAAATCGGAACCGGCCAGCATGGCAATAACAATCATTACCGGATCAATACCAATGGTTTTCCCCATCACCAGCGGCACCAATGCGTGGCTCTCAATCTGCTGAATGAGGGTAAATACCACCACCACCAGAATAGCAAGCGCCAACGACTTGGGGAACGTTACCAAGAATGCAACCGCACCCACCGCAATCGGCCCCACATACGGGACCAACTCAAGAACAAACGCCAGCAATGCCAGAATCAACGCGTAGTCGACGCGCAACAAAGAGAGGCTCAACAAAACCAGGACGGAGACGATTGCACTCAAGATTAATTGCCCGCCCAACCAATGACCCAGCTTGCGGCGCGTGCGATGATAGAGATTGACAAAATAGCCCTCCTGGCTGGGCGGAAAAACCGCTCGGATAAACCGCTCCACACCATCGCGGCTCAACGTAAGATAAAAGGCGATTACCAGCGACACCCCGATGAAAAAAACATTTCCCACAAACGCGGAGACAAACCGAACAACATCAGGACCACCATAAATAACGGCATCCGTAATCCCCCCGATCCCCTGATCAATCCGCGACAAAATGTCAGGAAGTCCCATGATACCCAGCAACGGCACCCGCAGAGCGCTGAAAGTTAAGAGGAAATATTTCAACTGTATCAAAGCCACCGGAACAATAATATATAGCAGAGCAACGAGCAGTCCGCCGCCAAGTAAAAAGATGCCCAGCGTGCTGATGATGCGGGGGATTTTCCTCTCCTGCAGCCACCCCACCGGTCCATGAAGCGCCGATGAAATAATCAGCGCCGTAAAAACCATCAGTAAAACTGACTTAATATAAAACAAGACGACGCCCACCAAAATCATCAGAAAAATCTTCCAGAGCGCCCCCCAAGAGATGTCCCACGCTTCTTTGTGCATGACTGCGTTTCAATAAGACCCCGCACAGCCAGCATACTCCCCCCACTCCGTTAAGGCAACGGACGTGCGCTCTTTCTCCGGCGCGCTAAAGTCTTCTTATGAGGAGAAACGAACCAGCGGGGAAAACGCTTCATGGGTAAAGCCAGGCCCGACCACCGCCAGCGAGACCCCCTTATTAACAAAGAGTTTTTGCGCCAATCGCCGCACATCACCCGGACGCACGGCGCGGAACGCATCCATGATGGCACGTGGGGACTTTAGTTCGCCCAACACCACCTCCTGTTCGCCGTAGAAAAAACCGACATCGCTGGACGTTTCCAAAGAAAGCGCAAACGTGCCAATGGCATGCTCCTGAGCGCGGGACAACTCCTTTTCAGAAATACCATCCTTTGAAATCTTTTTTAATTCATCTACGATGGCACCCACCGCCGCAGACGCCTTTTGATGATTCACCCCGGCCGCAATCTCAAGGTAGCCATGTGTGGCAAAAAGTGATGGAACAGAACGGACATAGTATGCCGCCCCCATTTCCTCTCGCACTTTCTGAAAGAGCCGCGAGCTCATTCCCTCGCCCAACACCCCCGACAACATAGCAAGCACAAACCGCCGTTCATCCGAAGCGGGAAACGCCTTTATACCCAGCAAGAGATGCGTCTGATCGAGCGGTTTAGTGTGCACGGCAATCCGCGGACTTTTCTGATTTTCAATAACACGCGCCGCCCGCACTATGCGCGCCGCCCTCGTGATGCTTGAGAATTTTTCAGAAACTTTCTTAAACGCACTCCGCGGATCAACACTGCCGGCAACCACCACGATGGTTTTTTGGGCATGATAATGCGTCCCGCGATAATCAAGAAACGTCTGGCGCGTGGTCGCGTAGATATTTTTTTTCACGCCCGCCACCTCCCATCCGGCCGGCTGATCGCCGTACATCGTCGCATCCAATACCTGCGACACCTTGGCGCGCGGCTCATCCTCGTACATATTAATCTCCTCAACAATCACCCCCTTCTCTTTTTCTATCTCGGCATCAACAAAGGTCGGGTTGAGATACATGTCAGCCAGTAAATCCAGAATCTTTTCAAATGAACGCGACGCCACCTTCCCGTAATAGCCGGTCAGATCGCGCGAGGTAAATGCGTTGTACGATGCGCCCAATTGCTCAAACTCGGACGAAATAGCTAGCGGCGTGGGACGGCGCGTCGTCCCCTTAAAACACATGTGCTCCAGAAAATGAGAAATGCCGTTGTTTTTTTTGGTTTCGTATGCGGCGCCTGCGCGCACAAATACCCCGACCGTCACCGAGGGACTTTCTTTTTGTGGAACCACCAACACCGTCAACCCGCTGGGAAGCACTTTTTTAATCGGACGAGGAAAAGTATTCATAAATTCAATTGATTATTAATTATTCGCATCAGCAGAGCGTCTCGCTCGTTCGCGGACGAAACATTCCGCCGCTGGTGTCGGAGGGGAGACTCGAACTCCCATGGGTTTCCCCGCTAGCTCCTAAAGCTAGTGCGTCTACCAATTTCGCCACTCCGACAATATCGCGATGTGTCTACCAATTTCGCCACCCGCCCATTTTTTTCGGGGTGCGTCTCCCTTCGCCCAAGGCGGACAAAAAATTTTCACCCCAACGCCGCCAGGGTTCCCCGCGCGCATCACCAAAGCCGATCAACTGGTAGCATAGTAGACGAAAAACAACACCTTTTCAAACAATAATCATCTACCACAAAAAGACGCCGACGGCGCCACACCCTTGAGCAGGCAGCTACAAAAAATCGCCCCGGCACACACCGGGACGATTTTCCAAAAACCGCAACAACGTTATCCCATATGATTAGCGATTGAGTTCTGAACGAAGGTAACAATACCGTACGACAACAACCCCACCGCGATACCGATGACCGCGTAAAGCAGCGTACTCTTCGCTTTCTTTGTTTTTTCTTCGTCTCCGCCGCTGGTAATAAAGTAAAACGCCGAAAGCAGAATGAAAAAGACGGCGAGAATGAAAATGATGGTATAGAACCATTGCACAATGGTAATAACCCATCCCACCGCGTCGCTCACGCTCGTCGGCCCCGTTTGTTGGACAATCGGGCCAGGAATCTGGCCGGGGCTAACCGAGGACTGCGCAAACACCGGTTGTGCCGCAAAAGGAATCACCAAAAGCGCTAACGCCGCCAATAAAATAATTTTTTTCATTGTCATGATAGATGAAACGACCTTTTTACTTATGATGAGTAATAACTCCTTGAGTATATCGCATCAATACATCTTGTGCAACTATAACAGTGGATACGCAAAGTTTTACGCCCCCGTCCGCAGGAATGTATCAATGGCGTAGGAAACCCCCACCGACAATAGCGCCACCACGATCGCCACCACCCCCCATTTCAACTGATTCTTTGCTGTTTTAATCCGATCCTCATTGCTCCCCCCTAATATGAAGTTGTATGCAGCCACTAAAAAGATAAAGACCGCAAAGATAAATAGGATGGTATATGCCCACTGCACAATCCAGACAACAATATTCAATACGCCAGTCAAAGTCCATTTCCCCTGGTTGGCGCCCGACATACCTACGTCTTGACCGAATGGAAGAAGAATATCCTCGCGGGTTGGGTCAGCAAGAGCATACGGCGCGGATGAGAGAATGGAAACAAAAATACCCAGAGAAACGATCCCAAATAACATACCCTCAACTAATCGGCGAAATTGGTTCATATAATATTATCTCTTTTTAATAACGACTATTTAAATTACGCCCCCGTCCGCAGGAACGAATCAATGGCATAGGAAACTCCCACCGACAATAGCGCCACCACGATTGCCACCACCCCCCATTTCAATTGATTCTTTGCTGTTTTAACATGCTCTTCATTACTCCCTCCTAGCATAAAGTTATATGCGGCAAGCAAGAAGAAAAGGACGGCGACGATGAAAAACGCCGTGTATATCCACGCCACTATTTTTTCAAGGATGGCGCCAAAGTCGCTTGGGTTGCTCACCGGAGAAGCGGTACTGCCCGAATTAAGCGGCCCAACCAAATCGCTACCCGAAGACGCCGCATGCGCGGTTAGCGCGAGAAAAGACGCAACAACAGCCATCCCCGACTTCTTCACGCCATCTATGGTTATTTTTTTCATGCCGGTTGCAATGATTAATTCCCCGCGGCAGTGCTCAACGAGCTACTAATGAGTTGTGCCGCTCCAGTTGACAACAAGGCGATAATCACCGCAATCACGCCATAGAGAATCCTTTTCTTACCCTCCGCAACTTTCGTGGCGTCTCCTCCAGCTTGTAAAAACGTGAATGCTCCCCAGAGAAAATAGATGACTGCAATAATGAAAAATGCCTGATACGCCCATGTGGCGATTGTTTTAAGAACGGTCACCACATCTTCCCATTTTTTAATAGGTGAACTAGGCAAGGTACCCGCGTCCGCAGACGCCGAGAGCGCAATCGCCGACCCAGCGATACCAAGGCCAATTCCCGCCAACCATTTTTTTGCCCGAGAAAATATGTGGAGCATAAAGATAATTTATTATTATATAGTAAAAAATATTATGGCAATGAAACACTCATCACTTGGGCCACTAAATACACGAGCCCACTAGCGCAGATAACCACCACGGCCCCGATTGCCGCATAGGTAATGGTTTTTTTTCCTTCTTTAAACTTCCCCTCATCGTCCCCGCTGATTAAAATCTGCAAGCCGCCCCACAGAACCATCAAAACAATCAACGGATCTACAATAAGATTGAGATAATTAACTATTCTTGTCAACACATCAGTTAAGGTTTGCGCTCCCTGAATCGGATTAGGTACTGTTGCATCCGCCATTGCCATAGGAACACGAAAAATAATCATCGCAAATAGAGGCGCGACCAGCCGAAGCCAAAACTTTTTTCCACCCAACCACTTCTGATACCAAGGACTCATCATGGTGTTTGAACCCCTAATAATTGGTTAATGATGTAGATCAGTCCGCTGGCGCAAATAATAATCGCCGCCCCAATTGTGGCATAGATAATAGTTTTCTTTCCGCTCTTTATCTTCGCCTCATCCCCGCCAGCAGTAAGTATTTGAAACGCTCCCCACAAAAAAACAATAACCACCAGCGGATCAACAATCATATTGAGATAGGTGATAACGCCACCCAAAAGATCTTGAAAGAGCGTGAACGTACTTGGATTTTTAACAAATTGATCAGCCGAATAATCGGTTGCGTATGCGGAAAAAGGACTATAAAAAACACTGACTAATAAAAGCGCTCCTTTCCAAAAAAAAGAAACTCTTTTTTGATTGCTCCCCTCAAATACACTAAACATCAGACGCTTCATGATACTTAAGCGGTTAAAATGGCAATAACGGTATTGATAATAATCCATGCCCCCAGCGCGATCGCCAATCCCCACAAAACACCAGTAACCACGTCCTTACCCTCTTTAAATCTCCCCTCGTTTCCTCCCGATGTTATCATTTTGATTCCACCCCAAATAAAAAATCCAACCGCAATCGGGATTGCAAATCCAAAAATGGCATAATTTACGACCTTGGCGACAAGAGATCCACTCCCGCCGACTAAATCGGTCCACGTGCACATAGAACCCGAAGCGTTTCCGCACGTCACCAACCCCTGTGCAAAAGCCGCATGAGCGGCAAGAAAAAGAAAAGCGGTTAATCCTATTATCTTTCCCTGCCACGCTCCTAGTCGCATCATAATGTTTTTGAGTATATCACAAACCAATTCACACACCAATGGGATTACAGCTACCACAAGTTATTAAGCGCGTTCTGCGCCGCATTGAGCGCCTGCCCCACGTCCATCTTCCCGGAAACCACATCTCCGATCGCGCCGGTTAGAATGGCCTGAGTCTCGGATTCGTTGGGTTCCTGCCACGTTTTAGCAATCAAAAACGATCTGAGAAAAACATCGTCGTTTCCTCCCAAACCCTGTTGAATAAGCGAATTAAGCGCCGGCAGGTGGCCCGACGCGGTCAAATACATGCTCGACACTGACGGCGTCAAGGTTAAAAATTTAATAAAGCTCCACGCCACGTACCTGTTTGTTGATTGGGCAGAAACCGCCAACCCTTGGTAGCGCCCGAACGTAGCCATGCCCGACGCGGAAGCTCCGGCAAGCTGGGGCAAAAACGAAACACCAAAATTGAAAAACGGATTTTGCTTTTTTATAACGTCGCGAAAATCGGCATAATCGATAACCATACCGGTGTTTCCCTGAATAAACGCCGCGCGCGCGTCCGGAAAACTGTCGTTCCATGAATAGTCGGGGCTTGTCGGATCGGCAAATTGCGTATAAAAACTCAACGCCTGTATCGCGTTGGCGCCAAACTGGACCGTTCCGTTCTGGCCTGTATTGATGCGCCCGCCGCCCTGGAGCATGAGCGCGCTAAGAATGTCAACCGCGTCGGATATGTTTTGCGATCCGCCCAACGCCGCCCCGGAAAGCAAAAGCGCATTTGCCGAAGTCGTTCGTTTTATCTTATTGACGTCAGCAACAAAGTCGTCCCAGGTCGCCGGCGCGGCGATGATGCCGTTGGCGTTAAAAATATCTTTATTGTAGTACAGCGCCAGCGCGTCAAGATACAGCGGGCTAGCATACACGGATCCATTTTCAACAAAATCTCCCGACACCACCCCCGGAAAAGCGGCAGCCATCATCTGCGGAGTCACCGCGGCATTTGATCCGATCGGCAGCGTTGACGCCGGAGCCATAATGCCCTTGTACTGGGGAACCGAGAGATTGCCTATTTCAAAAACATCCGGCCCCGTTCCTTGGGCCATCGCAGTCACTAGTTTCTGCTCGTACCCCGACGCATCCTGCTGAACATACGTAATCGTCACCGTCGGGTTTTGAGCTTGGTACGCCTTAATCGCGCCTTGAAACGCCATCATCGACTCGGTCCCCCACATCGTCAGCGCCACTTTACCGGAAGGAAAATTAGGATCGGCCGGTCCCTTTTTTTGAAAGATGGGAATAACCCCCAGAAAACCGAGAACAACAATCAGAATCACCACAACGCCGGCACCGATCATAATCAATCGGCCCTTAGGCATCGCAACTGGCGGTATGTTTAAAGGCATATGGTTGCGGCAATCGTATCTTTATCATTCAAGCGCATAACGCGCACTCCGCTGGTCGCCCGTCCGCTTTGGCGCACATCGGAAAGTTTACTTTTAATTACCTGCCCTTTAGCCGAAAGCACCAAGACATCCTCTTCGTCGCTAATAACCTTAACCGCCACCACCGGACCTGTCTTGGCAACCACTTTAGCGGTCTTGATTCCCTGCCCGCCGCGCGATTGTATTTTATACTCAGCCAACGGCGTCTGTTTGGCAAAGCCGTGTCCCATCATCACCAGCACCGTTGGTTTTTTGGCGGCGCTCCCTTCTTTTATTATATCCATTCCACACAAAAAATCATTCTTTTTCAAACGAATGCCCCGTACGCCGGCCGCCGCGCGTCCCATTGGGCGCAACTGCGACTCTTTGAATCGAATTGCCTGTCCACCGCCGGTCGCTAAAAGCACCTCGTCTTTCCCGGACGAAGGGAGCACCCATTTAAGCGCATCTCCCTTCTTGAGCGTAATAGCGATAATGCCCGTGCGGCGCACATTGGCAAAATCTTTAATCGCCGTCTTTTTTACCACGCCGTCTTTCGTGGCCATCACCAGATACCCCCCCGCCGCCTCAGCCGTGCCATATGTCACAATGGCGCGCACCGTTTCTTGCGGAGGAATATCAAGAAAATTCTGAATCATCTTCCCTTTGGCAGTGCGCGATGCCTGCGGAATTTCATACACTTTTGTTTGAAACACTTTTCCCGTATCCGTAAAGAAAAGGATGTTGTCGTGTGTCTGCGCATGCAAGAGATGCGCCAAAAAATCATCCTCACCCACATCCGAACCAATCAATCCCTTACCGCCCCGCCCCTGTACATGAAAAATATCTGGACTCAAACGCTTGATATAGCCGCCCGCCGACAATGTAATAATAGTCTCTTCGTTAGCAATGAGGTCTTCATCTGAAAATTCGGTGAGCCCATGCGCCACCACCTTGGTCCGCCGGGGATCGCCATACTTCCCCTTCATCTCCAACAGCTCGGCCTCAATTACCTTGAGAATTTCTTTGGGAGACGAGAGAATGAATTCCAACGCTTTGATAAGCTTCTTTTTTTCGGCAAGTTCGTCTTCTATTTTCTGCCGCTCCAGCGACGCCAACGTCTGCAGGCGCATCTCCAGGATCGCCGTAGCCTGCGCCGCACTCAATTTGAATTTCGCAATCAAGTTGGTGTGCGCATCCTCTTTGTCTTTTGATTTTTTAATTGTGGCAATCACCGCATCGATTGAACCCAGCGCGATAACAAGTCCCTCGAGAATATGGGCCCGCTCTTGTGCGCGTTGCAAATCAAATTCGGTACGGCGGCGCACCACCACAACCCGATGCGCAATATATTGCTCAAGCACATCTTTAATTGAGAGCAGTTGCGGCTGCATGCCCCCCACCAATCCGATCATATTTAAATGAAAATCTTTCTGTAATTCGGTGTGCTTGTAAAGCTGATTGAGAATCTTCTGCGGCGCAGCGTCGTTTTTCAGATCAATAACCACCGACAATCCTTCCTTGTCGCTTTCATCCCGCAGATCGCGGATGCCTTCTATTTTTTTATCGGTGGCAAGCTGTGCGATTTTTTGTATCAACTCCGACTTGTTGACGCGATACGGAATTTCGGAGATTACAATGCTGTGCTGTCCCGCTTTGCGCTCAATCACATCGGCCTTAGCCCGACAAGTCACCACCCCCTGTCCGGTCACATATGCATCAATAATTCCCCTGCGGTTGTAAATTATACCGCCCGTAGGAAAGTCCGGCCCTTGGATAAAGTCCATCAACTCCTCAACGGATGACGAAGGTTTTTTAATCAGCGCTAAAATAGCATCAACCACCTCACCCAAATTGTGCGGAGGGATGTCGGTAGCCATGCCCACGGCAATACCCACCGATCCATTCAAGAGCATGTGGGGAATTTTGGCTGGAAGCACTAACGGTTCCTGGCGGGACTCGTCGTAGTTAGGAATAAAATCAACCGTGTTTTTTTCAATATCGGCCAGCAACTCTTCGGCAATTTTAGAAAGGCGGCACTCCGTGTAGCGCATCGCCGCCGCACTATCGCCATCAACCGATCCCCAGTTTCCCTGGCCATCAATGAGCGGATAGCGGAGAGAGAAATCTTGCGCCATACGGACCATCGCCTCATACACGGACGAGTCGCCGTGCGGATGATATCGCCCCAGCACATCGCCGACCACATTTGCCGATTTGCGATACTTGGCGCCATGGACCAATCCGCTGTCCCACATAGCCCACAGAATTCTCCGCTGCACGGGCTTGAGACCATCCCGCACATCGGGAAGCGCGCGGGAAACGATGACCGACATCGCATAATCCAAATATGACGTTTCCAATTCCTTGGTAATTTCCGCCGATGTCACCCGCTGACCCGGATAAACAATTGGCACCCCAGAATCTTTTGCGCCGTCCTTTGCTTTTTTATTTTTTTCGTTTTCTTTATTGCGCGCCATATGATTTGCCTCCTTCCTATTCATTATTGACAGCGTTCCTTAGGTCGTTAAGAAAGCTTTCCCATGCTGATTTTGCGTTATGCACGCTGGCCCCCACCCCTACCCCGAACGATCCGTGCCGCACCCCATATACCACCCAGCCGATTACCACCAAAGAGAACAGACCGACGACACATACGAAGAACCACCGCCGCCTAATCGCCACGTCTCCATATTGCACGGCACGTATCTGTCGTTTTATCCCCTCAAACATACCACGCGAGTCTTCTTGATTTCAACCAGATCTTTTTTCTTAAAAACAAACTTGTCCATCTCCTCCATCGCACCGCCGTTAAAACGCTCCCCACATTGACGCGCATCAATCGCGCCCGAGCGCTTGACCCCCGGCGCCTTAAGGAACGAGGGAATAAAAATCTTGGGATTGAGTTGTTTAATCAACTTCACCATCACATCAACATCAGCAAATGGCTCGCCCCCGGCCGGCGCAATAAGAACATCACAATCCTCAAAGTGCTCAACAACGGCGGGAGGTAATGGTCCAGTACAATGCCCTAAAAGTCCAATAGATACCTCGTCCCACCCCAGCACATACACCGTCTTAAAAAAGTTCTTCGTTGATTCTCCTGGAAGCTCAAACCCGCGAATGGTAATACCAGCAATATCATATTCCCCGGCACCGCGCACCACTGATGCCGCCTTGAGCGCCGATTCGGCCGGCGCAGGCCAAGCGGTAATCGTTTTAATAAGTATGTCGGTTTGAAATCGCGGCTGTGCGGCTCCCGACCCTTCCCGAGGAGGATCCACCAAAACGCTCGTGGAACCATTTTGAATACGGAAACATCCCTCACCGTGCCATGTAATAATCATATCGTAGTAGTATGGGTATGCGCTAACAATACCACAGACCGGCGTGTTTGCAAACGAACCAGCGCCATGCTATCGTATTCCCGCGCGAGAAATGGTAGCCCCATGACCGCGCTCTGTTCTCGCGCTTTGGCGGCAATTCCGCAAAAAGCGACGGGACATAATAGAGATATATGCAACAGAATGTTTTTGTGCCCGACGATGCGAAGAAGGGCCATCCGCTGACGGGGATTTTAAAACTGCACCCCCAGCTCACTACACCGCTCAAAGAAGGAGACGCGGTAAACGTTGAATTTCTCGCACTGGAAGGCCAGCGAGCTTATTTTGATATTAAAGGCCGAGGAACGGGCATTGTTATTGGACGGGAGTTTGTAAATGCCAAGGACATTATTAAAGGCCTGGCAAAAAACCAAGAGACAAATGCCACGGTGGTTGTTGCTGAAAATGAAGAAGGACTCGTCGAGCTCTCGCTGGTAAAAGCCCTACAGCAACAAAACTGGCAGGACATTAAAGTTCTCAAGGACAGCGGCGGAGCGATAGATGTAAAAATTACTGCCGCAAATACCGGCGGCTTGCTGGCAGAATTGCACGGCATCAAAGCATTTATTCCGGTTTCACAGCTTTCCGCGCAAAATTATCCACACGTTGAAGACGGAGATAAAAATAAAATCTACGACGAGCTCAAGAAATTCGTCGGACAGAATCTTGCAGTACGCGTTTTGGACTTCAACCCAAAAGCCAACAAACTCATCCTTTCCGAACGCGAGGTAACCGACGAAGGCGTCCGCAAATCGCTCGAGAAGTATCACGTGGGAGACACAGTAGATGTGGTTGTATCGGGCGTCGCTGACTTCGGGGTCTTTGTGAAGCTCTTAGACGATCCAACCATTGAGGGACTGGTTCACATCTCGGAGATTGATCATAAATTAATCGACGCACCCAAGGAAGTAGTGACGGTGGGCGACAGCATGAAAGCAAAAATCATCGAAATCAAAGATGGGCGCATCTCGCTTTCATTTAAGGCGCTCAAGCCGAACCCATGGGATGACGCAGATAAATTTTTTGCCCAAGACCAGGAAGTTTCCGGCACCGTGGCAAAGTACAATCCGTTCGGCGCCTTGGTAGCGCTTGGCCACGATCTGCAGGGACTTATTCATATTTCCGAATTTGAAAGCCAGGAAAAAATGAAGGAGCAGTTGGTGCTAGGCAAAGAGTATTCCTTTATCATCTCTCTCTTTAAGCCGGCAGAAAAGCGCATCATCCTCAAGTTGAAAAAATAAGCGCCAATTCGATCGCAAAAACCGCTCCTTTTTCGGAGCGGTTTTTTTATTTTTCAAACCGCCTGTTGCGTTTACCTCCATATGCAGTATACTTTCTCTGCACTATGAATAAAAATACTCAAAAAATTCTCAAAAATATCATTGCGGTTGTGCTCGTTTTTATTGCACTCATCCTGCTTTTTTCATCACTCTACTCGCTTGAGCCGCAAACCAAGCAGATGACTCTCAACGATCTGGCGATTCAGATAAACGCCGGCAATGTTACTAATATTGTCGTTGAGGACAATACCGTCACGGCAAAGTTCAAAGACGGATCGACCGCCGTTGCCACCAAGGAACCGGAAACGGGCCTTATTGAAACGCTCAAAAACTACGGCGTCACCCCCGAAGCATTGACCAAGGTGCCATTTCAAATAAAAGAACAGTCGGGCCTTAAATTCTGGATGGGCATTCTCGTCCCCACCCTGCTCCCGCTTATTGCCATTGGCATTTTCTTCTGGTTTATTTTTAGACAATCCAAACAAGGCGCCACCCAGGCATTCTCATTTGGCAAATCAAATATCAAGCTTTTTGGCGCGTTTAAAGATCGGGTTACCTTTGCCGATGTGGCCGGCCTCAAAGAGGCCAAGCAAGAGCTGTTGGAAATCGTTGACTTCCTGCGCGACCCCAAAAAATATCTTGATCTGGGAGCAAAAATTCCCCGGGGGGTTTTACTCTTAGGGATGCCCGGAACCGGCAAAACGCTCTTGGCGCGCGCGGTTGCCGGCGAAGCGGAAGTTCCTTTCTTTCACATCTCCGCGTCTGAATTTGTTGAAATGTTTGTCGGCGTGGGAGCTTCACGCACGCGCGATGCCTTTGCCACCGCCAAACGAGCCGCTCCCGCTATTCTTTTTATAGACGAAATTGATGCCATTGGGCGCGAACGCGGCGCAGGTGTGGGCGGAGGCCACGACGAGCGCGAACAAACTCTCAATCAAATCCTGGTTGAAATGGACGGCTTTGATAAAGAAGCTCAGGTTATCGTATTGGCCGCAACTAACCGCCCCGACATTTTGGACCCGGCGCTTCTGCGGCCCGGTCGGTTTGATCGCCGCGTTGTTTTAGATCTCCCCGACATCAATGATCGCGAGGCCATCCTTAAAATTCACAGCCGCAATAAGCCGCTGGCTCCCACTGTTGATTTCCGGCAAATTGCAATACGCACACCGGGATTTTCCGGCGCCGAACTCGAAAACCTCGTCAACGAAGCAGCCATTCTTGCCGCGCGCAACGGACAAAAAGAAATCTCACAGAACGATCTCTACCAATCTATCGAAAAAGTCATGCTCGGTCCCGAACGGCGATCGCGCGTTCTTTCAAAGCACGAACGAGAGGTTACCGCCTACCATGAAGCGGGTCACGCGCTGGTCATCGCCTCAGTCAAACACGCCGATCCCGTGCATAAAATTTCTATTATCGCCCGGGGTCAAGCCGGCGGCTACACCCTCAAGCTTCCCATTGAAGACACACACCTGCGCACCCGCAAAGAATTTATCGCCGATCTGGCGGTCGCTTTTGGCGGCTATGCCACCGAGGAAATAGTTTTTAAAGACCTGAGCACCGGCGCATCAAACGATCTGGCGGTTGCCTCAGATATTGCGCGTAAAATGGTGGTGCGGTATGGCATGAGCGAAAAACTCGGTCCCATCACCTTTGGAAAAACACAGGAGTTGATATTCCTTGGAAAAGAAATCTCCACGGAAAAAAATTATTCGGAATCAACCGCTGTCGAAATCGACCACGAAGTTGAACACTTCATCCGTCACGCCTACGAAACCGCCAAAAGGGTGATTCAAAAGAACAGAAAAGCGCTTGATTACATCGCCGACACTCTGCTCAAAAAAGAGACAATAGAAAAAGACGAGTTTGACAGCATTATTAAAAAATTTGCTATTAAACCCATCGAGGCATAACAAGCATAGTCCCCACACCCGCCACCCTCTCCTCAAAAACCGCCATCCTGGGGCGGTTTTTGAATTGAAAAGATGCGTTAAGTGCGCTATGCTCTTTGTAGGCACGAGTGCCTTTTATTTTTATCAACACACACTTCTGCGCCCATAGCTCAGCTGGTAGAGCAACCGTCTTATACACGGTGGGTCCTTGGTTCGAGTCCAAGTGGGCGCACTCTGGATTAATACAATATGCACGCCGCCCCGATCATTCTTGCCGCTATTTACCACCATCAACCACTCGCCTACGCCATCCTCTGCGTGGCAATGTTATTGGAGGGGGGAGAAATATCCCTCCCTCTCTTTGGCGCGTTGAGCCGAACGGGAGCGGTCAATCTTTCTGTGGTTGTCATGGTTGGCGTCGGCGCCGCCATCGGATATGACATTCTTTTTTGGTGGCTCGGGCGGCATGTATTAAAAAAGAGCATTAAAAAGATTTTTTTCATCAACATCGGCCGCATCGAATCCGCGCTTGAGCAAATGCGATCCTCGGCCGGGCTTTTCATTTTCTTTTCAAAATTCGCCTACGGCCTCAATCGCATCACACTTGCGGCAACCGGATATCTCAACATCCGCCTCAAAAAAATGCTCCGCTATTCAATTCCCGCCGCGACTCTGTGGGCGATTTCGTTAATATCACTAGGATATATTTTTGCCGACCGCGCCAAATTTTTCCGGAAACGCATCGAACACCTAGGGGTGTTCGTGCTCGCAGCCCTTGTGATTGTGGTGGTTTTTGAGCTATATATAAAGCACGTTATCGCCCGCCACTTGATTACCCCCGACAACACCGACGACCGAGCGGACAATTAGGGCGGCTAGCTCAGCTGGTTAGAGCGCCTCGTTTACACCGAGGAGGTCATGGGTTCAAATCCTATGCCGCCCACAACACTCACAAAACAAGAGAGGACCCTTCATACTCAATCAAGAAGATCGGCTCAGACATCAAATCTGGAGAGATAGGGGGGAAACGCACCAGCGATACATCGATACCCACAACATTAATAAAGAGATCGCCAACAACCTGAGAGGACAGTGCCACCAGCACCATCCACCCCCCCCGGCGCACACAATTTTCATTATTTGATTGTCGCGCCCGCCATACCTCCCACCCCCCCCAATCTCCCCCGCGCTCTGCGGGGGTTTATTTTTCAATGCGCCTCAAGATATCATCGCGTTCTCCTGTTTTCAAATCCGCCCGACGAACGTATTTTCTAAACGCCATTATGGTGTTGTCGTATGTCGCCCGATCAACCGGATAGGGCGTCGCGTCCTTTCCTCCATGCGCAAAACTGTATCGCGCTGGATCGCGAAACGATGCGGGTGCCCCATACACAACCTCAGCTACCAACGCCAGCGCTCGCACGGTCTTAGGGCCGACCCCCGGCGTCGCCACCAGCTGTTCATATGTTTTCGGCTTCCGCTCTCCCAGAAGATACAATATTTTCTGAAGATATTTACTCCTGGAAAATGATTCTCGCTCAACAGAGTGATGGGTAAATTCATCGTGCGAAAGCGCCAAAAGCGTCAATTGTCTCTCCCCATCAGCGCTTTTTGCGCGAACCATATTAGATAATGAAGATAAATGTTTGTCAACTAACCGCAGATCGCGCATCAGCGAGGCAAAATTACTCCCCGCCAAATCAACGCTCGTCGCCCGATTCGCCTCTCCCTCGCGGGCCGTTAAGTTAAGCGTCTGTTGTTTTGTTTTTTGCGTCACAATCGCCGCGTGCGGCTCAATAATAAAATCTTTTACCGACGATCCGTGCCAATGGTAGCGGCGCGCCGTTTGTGATGCCGTGTCCATCCCTTGTTGAATCACCGACCATGAACCATTTTTTGAAAAAACAAATGCGTGGTGATAAATCTGATACCCATCCTGCACTAGTGCGCTATCAACTTTTGCGGCCATCCGCGAACTATACACCAACCAACGCGCATCATCAGGCAGAACACTGACGCGCTCCGACCACATCATAATTTCATCGGGCGTTTTGCGCGACGTCTTCCCCTTCCCGCCGCACATAAAAATCCCCAGCTCGCGCTCCTTCCCGCGAATCGCTTCTTTGAGGGCGGCGGTAAGAATGGTAGTGAGGCCCGACGCATTCCAATCAAACGCAAGCACCGTCCCCAACGATTGAAACCATACCGGATCAGATAGCCGCCGCACAAACTCATCCGGCCCCATTTCATCAACCATCACATCAATCATTGCGCGGGCAAGCGCAACCATCCGCGCAAACAACCACGGAGGACACCTCCCCTCATCTAGCGTAAATGTTGCAATTCCCCGAGAGAGCATTTCCCAAGCATACCATCACCGCGCAACAAAAAAAGGGCGCTGTTGTTTTTTATCACAGCACCCACTCCCTAGCGGCACCTACACACAAAGATGTCATTGTCGCCTCCTCGTTGTTATATCGGCCACGTTTTCAGGAGCACTAAGTCCGAGAGGAAAACGCCCAGACGATCATATGGACAGAAATCATCTCCGCCGTGGTGATATGTTATAAATTTCATCACCATAAGTACGTCACCATCGTCTTTGACAATCACCTTGGCGATGGTTGCCCGATAGAACCGGTGGGGATCCACTGGTGGCTCAGCCTTGGTCTTTAGCCCCCCCGACGAACGAAACTGAAACACAACGACCTCGCCAACACACCCAAACGGATCAATCACCTCGTTTCCCATAGCGACAACCTCACTCGCGTCCACTTGCGCAAAAATTGTTCAGGAGCCCAACGTCCCAAAGTCACGAGCACGTTCTGTTTTTAGTATATCACCAAAACCAATCACAAGCACTAGGAGAAAAACTCAAATCGATCAACCAGGAAACGACTATCCACCAACTTCGTTTTTCCGGCAATAATCCGGCAATAAATTAGACCTTTGCCGGATTATTTTTTAAACACCAATCAAAAAAGCTTAGGTTTAATCGCTCAACTCAACTAGAGCATGGATACTCGTTTTTTTACACCTTTTTATAGTGTTTGTTTTTAGCTAGATTTCATGCCGTAGTTGACATAGCGCATAAAACCTAGGTTTTTAAATTTGTGAAACAAAAGTGTGAAACACCCAAAACACCAAAACAATCAAGTAGCGCATAAAACCTAGGTTTTATAAAAAATGCAATTTTAATTGTTTCACGTGAAACATTTTAACCATCAAAATATTTCCAGTTTTTCAATAAAAATGTTTCACGTGAAACATTTTTATTGAAAAGTACCCCAAAAACAATCAAAATGAGTCCGGCAATAAAAATGGTTAGCGGATCGCTTAACCAAACCGAAAATATTATATATACTCAATCTAAGTAAAAATAGTCAATCAAATGACGCAGACAAAAAGACAAGACATTGGTCGCTTTGGGGAAGATATCTGCTGTGGATATCTTGAGCATATCGGTGCAAAACTAATCAAAAGAAATTTTAGAACAAAGTTTGGCGAGCTTGACATCATTGCTAAATCGCCAGATAAAACCTTGCTATTTATTGAAGTTAAGACAATCGACAATAGGTCAGATCGGTCAAAACCATACCTAAAAAGTTATCCACTTTCCTCCGGCAACGTTCTCGAATATGTCCGGCAATCGACAAGTTCAAGCGGGTCTGATTTTATGCCAGAAGACGAAATGTCCACAAAAAAGATTGGCAACTTTAAAAAAATATCAGAGTGGTATGCAAATAAAAACAGCAAGGAATTGCCGGCAAACGGTTATCGACTCGATCTTGCCGCAATAACTCTTTTTGACGACCACATATCTCTTCGTTACCACACTAATATTTCCTAACGCAGAGAAAAATATGAGACACTCCACCATTTTATTGCCCTAACCAACGCTTTTGTTCTATAGTGCACTAAGAAAATAATAAATAACATCCACAAAAAACATGTCTGGACACAACAAATGGACACAAATAAAACGGAAGAAAGAGATAACCGACAAAAAAAGAAGTCAGATGTTTTCAAAACTTCTGCGAGCAATATCCATAACAGCTCAAAATGACCCCAATCCACTAACCAACTCATCCTTGCGCGCAGCCATTGATAGAGCGCGTGAGAACAACGTCCCCCAGGACAATATTGATCGATCTATTAAAAGATCCAGCGAGACAAAAAACTTGGAACGCCTCATTTTAGAGGGGTATGGGCCCGATGGTGTTGCTATCATCGTCACCGCGACAACAAACAGCAAGAACAGAACAGTCGCTGAAATTAAAAAAATAATCACCGATCACCACGGAAAGTGGGCCGACCCCGGAAGCGTTTTGTGGGCATTCACCAAAACCGACGGGGGATGGGAGGCAAAATTTCCCCAGAGCATATCGAAGGAGGCCATGAATGATTTAATCGAATTAGTAAATGCTCTGGACGATCATGATGATGTTGACGACATCTATACAACCGCACAAATGGAATCACACAATGAATAATACCCACTTAAAAAAACTCACCGTGCTAGGTATTGATCCGGGGAGTACCCGAGCCGGGTATGGGGTTATTTCTTTTGATGGTCGCGCCCCACACTACCTAACCGCCGGCATCATCGCCACAAGCCAGCGGGATAAGAATCTGATCCTCGGCGATCTGGATTTTTCATTTAAAAAATTACTCAAAGCGACGAACCCCGATATCGTCGGAATTGAAAAATTATTTTTTGTAAAAAATATGAAGACTGGCCTGGAGGTGGCTCAGTCGCGGGGGGTTCTCATTCTTTCGTGCGTGCAACACACCCTCCCGTTATATGAGTTCACCCCAAAAGAAGTAAAGCAGATGATCACCGGTGATGGCGGAGCGGACAAGAAGGCGATCGAAAAAATGGTACGCGCAACACTTGGCATCGGCGACATCCATCAGCCGGACGATGCCTACGACGCACTAGCGATCGCGCTTGCCGCCGGATACACCCATCAGCTTCCCCAACGACCCCCAACACATTGACAAGCCAACTCTTTTGAGTATAGTGGGAGCATTAAAAAAATAATAATGCGTTTGTGCGCTTTATTCGTATGACACACACCACAGAAACCACTCTTCTGCCACTCCGCTCAATACTTCTCTTGTCGGCAAAACAAGACGATGTGGAGGACGATCCACTTGATACAGACGACGAAGAAAAGGACGATGACTTCAATGAAGAGGATTTTATAGAAGAGGGAGACGAAGACGCCACCATCGACGACGATGACGACGAGATGTACGACGATAGCGATGCGTACGGAGACAGCGAAGAAGACAACTAAAACTAACACCCCACAACACCCCTCTGGAAAATCAAGGGGTGTTTTTTTGTGCGAGCATGATATACTACACCCCATCTATTGCACATGAAAACACGCTCAACAAAAATAAAGAAGATTCTATTCGGCGCCACAGTCATTGTATTACTCACACTCATCACTGGCTCTATTGAGCTTCTGCGCATTCTTCAAGATCTCCCCCATCCGGAAAAAATAACCGACTTTGCACAGGTAGAGTCAACAAAAATATACGACTCCACCGGAAAAATTCTGCTCTATCAAATCGGCGGAGAAAATAGAACGGTGCTCTCAAGCAATCAGATATCTCCCTATATGAAGGAGGCAATCATCGCCGCCGAAGACCAGAACTTTTATCAGCACCCCGTGCTCGACATTAAGGGAATTCTCCGCGCCGCACTCGTTGATTTATGGCACCGAGAATTCGTACAAGGGGGATCAACACTCACCCAGCAATTAGTCAAAAATGTTTTTCTTACATCACAAAAAACAATTGAGCGCAAGATTAAGGAGCTCATCCTGGCATATTGGATAGAACAGCACTATTCAAAAGACGACATCCTTACCATGTATCTCAATCAGGTTCCGTTTGGGTACAACGCATCCGGAGTTCAGGCGGCTAGTCAGGCTTTTTTTGGTGTTGACGCTAGCGCGCTCTCAATTGCGCAAGCGGCAACGTTAGCCGCGGTCGTACAAGCCCCATCGTATTATTCTCCGTGGGGACCGAACGTGAGCGCGCTCATGGACCGCAAAAATTATGTACTCGATCAAATGCGCTCAATGGGATCAATCACCCAAGACCAGTATAACCAAGCTAAAAACACGCAAATCGTCTTTCAGCCACAAAATATCGGATCTATACAAGCACCACATTTTGTTATGATGGTCAAGAGTTATCTTGAAAACACTTATGGAGAAGCGATGGTCCAAAATGGCGGACTTACGGTCATCACCACTCTTGACGCCGCCATGCAAAAAAACGCCGAGCAAGCGGTTGCAGACGGTGCGGCACGCAATAAAAATCTTTACAAGGGGACAAATGCGGCGCTGGTCGCAGAGGACCCCACAACAGGAGCTATACGAGCGCTCGTGGGTTCAGCTAATTATTTTGATAAAAGTATTGATGGAAACTTTAACGTGGCCGCTGATGGACTCCGGCAACCAGGATCAACCTTTAAACCATTTGTGTATATGACCGCCTTTGAAGAAGGATACACCCCCGACACCGTTGTTTTTGACGTCCCTACAGAATTTGGAACCGACCGATCAAAATGCCCGGTTATTCCTGATTTTTCATCTCCGAACGCAACGGGATATCCGTGTTTCCACCCGCAAAACTTTGAAGGAACGTTTATCGGCCCTGTGAGCCTTAAGGATGCGCTCGCACAATCAATCAACGTCCCCGCAGTCAAGGTGCTTTATTTAGCGGGAATTGCCAATAGCATCAAAACTGCAGAATCGATGGGGGTAACAACCCTGGGGGACCCAAACAACAGCCAGTACGGGCTCTCGCTAGTCCTGGGAGGCGCGGGAGTACATCTCACCGATATGGTTGAGGCATATTCGGTTTTTGCTGACGACGGCGTCAAACACGATCAGTATTTTATCCAAAGTGTGCGCGATAGCCACAACAACATTCTCGAACAACACACGGATGTGGCGACACAAGTTGTTGAACCGGAATATCCGCGCTTAATAAACAAAATATTATCCGACGCGTCGCTTCGTGCGCCGCTTTTTGGCGCAAGCTTGTCCCAGACCGTTTTCCCTGGGTACGACGTTGCCCTAAAAACAGGGACAACCAACGACTACCGCGACGCATGGGCAATCGGCTACACGCCATTTCTGACGGTTGGAGTATGGGCAGGAAACAGCGATAACACCCCCATGCAACGCAACGGAGCGAGCATCTTAGCTGCCGTCCCTATATGGAGCGCATTTATGAATAAAACACTTCCTTCGTTTCAATCACAACCATTTCCACAACCCGATCCCGTATCATCAACTCGCCCTATGATTAATGGACAATACATCACCACCAGCACCACCGGCGTCCCTCAAATACACTGCATCTTGTATTACGTTGACAAAAACAATCCAACTCAAGACCCAGGTCCCTCATACAACCCAAATAATGACCCACAATTCCAAGGGTGGGAGGCAAGCGTTATCTACTGGGCGGAAAAAAATATTCCCAACTTTTTAACCATGTACAATCATTAGCGGCTTGTGTTGTGTTGTTTTAAAAATGCCCCAGATTGCTGGGGCATTTTTCTATGCTGATTTGATCGGCATAACAATATATAAGAAAAAAGTATCATCGGGAGATTTAAAAACTGTTGGTTTTTCTTCGCCGTTAAACCCCATAAATACATTTTCTGTTTTGATGTTTTTGAGACCATCTAAAACAAACCGCCAATTAAAAGTAATTTTATTTACTTGCCCTTTTATTTTTGCCGGAAGAATATATTCACTCTCGCCAAACTCCTGGCTCATTGAAATAATTTGAATATTTTTTAACGTCTCATCAACAACAAATTTAACTTCGTGCAATCGGTTTGAAAGGGAGCTAGTTACCTTCACCGCCGCAATAACATCGCTTGTTTTTAATACCACCTCCGTTGCAAACTGCTTAGGGATAATAACTTCATAATCCGGAAATTTTCCCTCAATGAGACGCGAAATAATCGAGATATGTTCCGTCTCAAATGCAATTTGATGATCATCAAATTGTACGGTTATCTTCCCGTCTTTTTTTATTGAAAAAACGCGGATAACTTCTTGGATGGTTTTGAGCGGGACGATACATGTGGCATCACCAGTGATTGTTGTTTCATATTTTTTATCTGAAAGGATTTTTTCAGCCAAGCGGAAACTGTCGGTTGCCGCTAATTTCAAAACACCGTTTCTGTACGCCATGTACACCCCGCTTAATTCGGGGCGGATATCAGAGGCTTGGCATGCGGTTGAAACTGCACTTAATCCATCGACAAAACTATCAGGATCAAAAATAAATTGCCGCGCTTTTCCATCTTCAATCGATGGGATAAGGGGGTATTCATCGCTGTTGCCGATAGTTATTTTTGCTTTGTAGTTATCACTAGAGATGAGAAGTGATGACGCTTTATGCTCAAAACTTATCCGCTCAGAAGAAAGATTACCGATGATTTGCGAAAATACAGAAAAGGGAATTGCCACCGTTCCATTGGTAATAATCTTTGCCGAAACCGTGTATCGTATCGCTAACTCAAGATCGGTTGATGTAAGACGTACTACATCGTTCTCCGCGACAAAAAGAAAATTTTTTAATACCGGTAAATGCGATCCTTCTTTATGAGCACCGGCAATAATTCCCAGACCCTCCTTGATGTTATTTTTTAAAACAACGATGTTCATACGTTTTTATTATATAAATATAATATAGTAGTGATAGTGATAGTAGGTGTGGATAGTGGATAAGCGTGCTGGGGGTGAGGAAAAATTGATGTGGTTTTGATGTGGGTGGTGTGAATAACTTTGGGGGAAAGTCACCAATATCCTGTGTTGATGATTATGAGGGGTTTTTGTTTATCATCTCTTTAATAAGGATGATTTTCTGGTTGAGTGTCCGATCGGTGGTGATTTCATGCGCTATTTTTTCAAAAGAGTGGATGGCGGTGGTGTGGTCACGCTTCCCCATCTTATCCCCAATATTTGGGTAGGACATCCCCAGCATATCCCGCATAAGAAACATTGCTATTTGCCGCGGGAGCACCACTTCTTTACGCCGCGACGCGGTGATAAGATCATTTTGTGAAACTTCAAAAAATGAAGCAACCGACTTAATAATGTGGTTGGGGTTGATATTGGCTGCGCTTTGCTGAATGGTTGCGTTGATTATTTCCTCGGCGACTTTTACATCGATAGGTGTATTTTTAACCTCTTTGTAAAAGTATAGTTTATTAATAATACCCTCAATTTCCCTAATGTTCCGTTGTATTTTTGATGCGATAACATGGCAGACGTCGTCGGAAAGCTCAAACCCTTTTTCCTGGACCTTATTTTTGATAATCGCCATTTTCATCTCGTAATCAGGGAAGGAAATGTCGACAATCATGCCGCCTTCAAACCGCGACCGGAGGCGCTCCTCAAGGGTGGGGATGGCCGCGGGCGGGCGATCGGACGAAATAATAATCTGTTTATTGTTTTGGTGGAGGATGTTAAAAGTGTGGAAGAACTCTTCTTCGCTAGCTGGTTTGCCCCCGATAAATTGGATGTCGTCGATAATGAGCACGTCGATGGTGCGGTATTTGTTTTTGATATCCTCTGTCCGCTTTGAGCGGATAGCCCAGATGACGTCGTTAACAAACCGCTCAGAGGGAACGTACTTCACTTTCACGCGGTTGTGATAGGTTTTGATAATTTCATTTCCCACCGCTTGGATCAGGTGTGTTTTTCCCAATCCGGTGCCGCCGTAAATAAAAAGCGGGTTATATTTTTTTCCTACGTCTTTTGCGACTGCCATGGATGCGGCATGGGCCATCTCGTTTGATGAGCCAACCACAAAATTTTTAAAGGTGTAGCGTGGGTGGAGGTTGGTCTCTGGATCAACGGAGAGTTCAAATATCCCTTCTTGTTGCGCGGATCGGTCAGGGTCTTTCTTTGTTGTTGTAAAAATCTTCTCATTAATGTTTTCGGCTAGCACGATGTATTCGATACGGCAGATGTTTTGGTCTGATTTCTGTAATAACTCAAGAATAGTTTTGTGGTATTTGTTTTTAATCCACTCCTTTGCAAAATTATTTGCAACACCAATGACCACTGTTCCTGTGGCGTCGTCTTTTTTAACTAGGCGGCTGTTTTTAAACCACGTCAAAAAGTTTGGTTTTGATATTTGGAGCTCTATTTCCGAAAGGGTTTTTTCCCAGGCTATTTTTAGGTCCATATGCTCCGTAAGGGGTTGGTTGGTGGTTTGTTGTCCGCATTCTAGACCAAAGAAAAATTAAAAGAAAGTCCACAGAAAAAACAATCTGTGTACAACCTGTGTATTTCGCATCGCACCAAGGTTTTGCGGCGTTTTTTTGGCGTCGCACCCGAAAAAATAATCAATAAAAAATGTTTTACCAGTGGTTATTCACAGGCGATGTGGTGAGTAAAACAGTTGCTTTTAGCGGGCCGCTCTGTTATGGTGTGGGTATGTCATTAACATTCCAGCCCAAAAAGCGGAAGCGCAAGAAGACACACGGTTTTTTGAAGCGATCAGCGACACCGACGGGACGCCGCGTGCTCTCGCGTCGCCGTGCAAAGGGGCGCAAACGCCTTACGGCGTAGGCAACAAGCTCCGCATGCGGCGGAGCTTGTTTCACATCCGTGCATGCTCGCTAAACGCTATCGTCTTTCGGCAGCCTTCTTTAAGGGGTCGCCGTTGGTTCGGCCTCATAAAAAGGAAAATGACTTTTTTGTTGTGCGGCGCTATCCGTCCGTGCGCGGCTATACGCGGTTTGCGGTTGTTATTTCAAAAAAAATCGCTTCCAGTGCCGTGGTGCGTACCCGCATGCGGCGCAGTCTTTATGAATATATCCGGGTACAGCGCGGATGGGCGCGGCCGGGGGGTGATGTGGTGGTGATGATACGGGCGCCCTTGATCGGCGATCGCGCGCATGTTGGTCGCGCACTACAGCAAGAAGGGGGTATCATTTTGGGATAACGCACATACTATGGCATATCTTTACACGCAATTTTTATATCGTCCGCTCCTCAACCTTTTGTTTTTTTTGTACAACAATGTCTATGCCGACTTGGGGGTGGCGATTATTTTGTTGACGATTATTGTGCGGGTCGTTCTCCTGCCGCTTTTTTATAAAAGTGCTAAAGACCAGACCATTCTCCAAAAAATAGCGCCGCGCATCCAAGAACTTCAAAAAATACACAAAGAGGATAAGGAGCGGCAGGTAAAAGAAATTATGGCGGTGTACAAAGAACATCGCGTCAACCCCTTTTCCGGGTTTCTTTTTATTATCGTCCAATTACCGATCCTTATTGCGTTGTATGGCGTTTTCTTGCGCGGGCTCAAAAACGTTGACGCGTCTTTGTTATATTCATTTGTCCATCTTCCGGCGAGCATTAATTATCGCTTTATTGGGCTCTTTGATTTAAGCTCTCATAGTGTGGTGCTGGTGGTGCTGGCGGCGGTGTTTCAATATCTGCAGTCGTATTTTCTTCTTCGGGCATCTGGGCGGAACAATGTTAAGGGGGCGCAGCTTTCTATGGCTGAACGGATGGGGCGACAGATGATGTATATGGGGCCGCTGCTTTCGCTGATTATTTTGTGGCCTCTGCCGTCGGCGGTGGCGCTGTATTGGCTTACCACCTCAGCATTTTCTACCATTCAACAAGTTGTTATTAACAAGAGGATTAAAACAACGAAAAATCCATGAACGAGATTAAAGATATTTTTGAGCGGTTGCTTCGGTTGATGGGGTTTTCCGATTTCTCCATTGCTATCACCGAGGAATCGCGCCGCCTCTCGGTGTTTATCAACGAGGGTCCATATTTAGATCGGCATATTCCACGCCTGGTCGCCGATTTTGAATTTCTTCTTAAAATGATTGCCAAAAAGAAAGGGCAACCGTTTGTGTTTGTTGATATTAACAACTATCGGAAAAACCGAGAGGATCTTATTGTGAAGCTTGCTAGGGCGGCGGCAAAAAAATCGGCGACGGAAAAAAAGAGCATCTCCTTGCCGGTTATGAATGCGTATGAGCGGCGCTTAGTGCACGCGGAACTGGCGACACATCCGGATATTAAAACAGAAAGCGAGGGCGAGGGAAAAAATCGGCACGTGGTTCTCAAGCCGATTGAGTGATGGGCTTGATGCAATCCACGGTCGACAACTAACCCCGTAAAATCGCTACGCGATCACGGGGTGGACAATCAACAACGGGGGTGGAGAAACAGGAAAATAACATCGCAAAAAAACAGCACCGCTATGCTATAGCATAGCACCGTCCGGTACGATGGGAATGGTGACTACACAAGCTGGGAATCAAAACAAAAAATAATAACCACTGAAGAAAAAATAATGGCCCAGGCGACGGTTGACGCCGTGGCCATTGTGTTCCCCTTTTCTTGCGGTGACGTGTCGGGGGGGTATAATAAAAGAAATGTAAAAAGACCAACAACCTACAGCCAACAACAAACAACGGGGAACAAAAAACAGAGAATGCTCCCTAAGCCCGCAGGGCATCCATTATTTTAATACTTGATTTTTGCATTTTGCATTTAGTCTCATATCTGACCAAAAATCCTTCACGCTCATCGAGTTATTGATTGTCATCGGTATCTTGGCCATCCTTGTTGCCGCTATCGTTGTCACCCTCAATCCCGCTCAACTCTTAGCCCAAGCCCGTGATAGTAAGCGTCAACAAGATCTTTCAGCTCTCAACCAAGCTCTCAATACTATCTACGCCCTCGATCAAACCACGTCCTTTGGCACTTCTTCTACGGTCTATACCTCTCTCCCTGATTCAACCACTACCTGCGCTTTCTGGAATCTTCCCTCCCTTCCCTCTGGCTGGCAATATCACTGTAGTCCGACCACTACTAATCTAATAAAAGTGGTAATATAAAATGGATGTATCAAAAAAACGCGTACGCGTTTTTTTGATAGCGTGGTCTATTTCATTTCTCCCCAGCGGGTGCCGATTTTTGTTTCTACTTTGAGCGGCACCAACAGCGGGTAGGCGCTTTCCATTTCGTGCGCGATGGCGGCAAGAATGTTTTTATCGCTCTCGGCCTGGGTCCGCGCGGCGGCGATCTCAAAAATCAATTCATCGTGAACAGAGAGAATGAGGCGGACGTCGGCGCGCAGATTATTTTTTTCTATGTATGCGTCAGTTTTGATAGTCGCT
>Ga0078972_1003589_pt1 | contig 45880 bp, 39 predicted proteins | sample YelNatPaOPGAMG01_FD_67568 | JGI IMG/M metagenome (GOLD analysis project Ga0078972, IMG submission 67568) | Hot spring thermophilic microbial communities from Obsidian Pool, Yellowstone National Park, USA - OP-RAMG-01 (SPADES assembly) (version 2) | ecosystem: Environmental > Aquatic > Thermal...
ATAGACTTATTCAACTTTACACCTTTGAGGGAGAGGTTGTTTTAGATCCATTTATAGGAAGCGGGCAAACTGCGATTGCAGCGATAAAAACCAGACGCCATTATGTTGGGTATGACATAAACGAGGAATATGTGAAACTATCTGAGAAGCGGATTAAAGATTTCTCATTAGAGTTTAATGCTCCAAAGCTGTTTGAGGGGAAAAAGGAAGACAAAAACGGCGACATGTCGTTTAACAGCGGATAAAAGAGAAATCAAATAGTGCCCAACCCCAACACTTATTTTTGAGGGTACAAAGTTAGGGGGCTTGAATCATAAGGAAGATTGATATGAAGCGATTCTCATTTATTTGGAGAAATAAGTGCTGGGCTTCGCAAAGCCCGGAAACATTATTAAAATTTTTGCTTGATTTTCAATTAAAGATGTTATAATAAAGCAATGGATATAAAAAATGTTAATGGCATTCCATAATCTCGCTGGAATTTCTAATTGAGTTTATACTTATGTTAATACTAAGCAGATTTGTAAATTTAACAATCCGTTGGACAATCTGGATTTAAAACAAAAACAGGGTGGCAAAGCATGAGGAACATTATGCAAAATAAAACTTCAGATAAATTATGGTATATCCGAGCCATGTTCGCCTATACCACCAATTTTGGAAGGATATCCGAACCTACTTCGGATACGAACGAGTTAGACGACATACTTGAGGCTGAGAAGTTAAATGCTGATTGAAAGAGCCTTTTAAAATGTTTAGGTGAATGCACAACGAGAACAGTGAATTTAATTGAGAGTTGGTAGATTTAGCAAACTGATGAAATATAGAGCAATTGCAAAGTAAAGGAAGCAGGATATGCTCAATAAGTCTCATTTCAATAGTGGACACATAGCTATGAATAGATTAAACAAGTACGGGGTTTTGCATAGTTCAGCTATCAAGGACATTGAAACGCCATACACGGTTCATGGGATCTTTATTCAAGATGCAGTTGATTTTTTGAAGAAATTACCTGATTCATCAATACAATTAATCATTATAGATCCTCCATATAACCTTAACTTAGAAAAATGGGATAGATTTAACAACTATCTCGATTGGGCAAAAGGATGGTTAGATCAAATCTACCGGATATTATCTGATTCAGGTAACTGTGTAATTTTTGGAGGTTTTCAATATCAAGATTTAAGACAGGGGGATCTCCTTGAAATCCTACATTACATTCGTCATTCGACACCTTTGCGACTTGTAAATCTTATTATTTGGTATTACAAAAACGGCATAAGTGCACACCGTTTTTTTGCAAATAGGCACGAAGAAATAGTTTGGCTTTCTAAGACAAAAAAGTACTATTTTGATTTAGATTCTGTAAGGGAGCCATTTGATGAAGCAAAAAAAGAGGTGTACAAAAAAGACAAGCGCCTTAATCCTAAAAGCATTGACAAGGGTAAAAACCCTACAAATGTTTGGGAAATAAGTAGGTTAAATGGAAACTCGAAAGAAAGAGTTGGTCATTTGACCCAAAAGCCCGTTGAACTTATCCGTCGCTTTGTTAAAGCCTTATCGTTTGAGGGTTCGATAGTCCTTGATCCTTTTGCAGGGTCTGGAACAACAGGGCGTGTTTGCATAGAAGAACGACGGCATTCACTCTTAGTAGACATAGATAGTAAATTGTATGATTATTTAGACAAGCATATTAAGCGGATTGAGTCAAATTTGTTTCTTCACAGATATCGTCTAATGAAAGATGAATACATTAATACAGTACTTAAAGAAATTGTTTTGGTTAACAAACAACATCCGAAAAATTTTATTAATAGGAAGCATTGTGATGAGTAAAGGGCAAACAAAGCGTTTAACAGAACAGCATATTGCCTCCGGAGGTGCAAATGAAACTTTGAGTGAAGAGGCCAAGGGACATGAGAATGCTCTTCTTCGTGCAAGTAAGAGTGTGTTTGAGAAACTTAAGAAAAAATATCCAAACTATAAATTCAGATTTAGGGAGTTTATCAGAAAAAAGGAAATAAATAAAAAGCTAAATTCAATTAACAAACGATTAGGGAAAAAACTCTTTGTAAAAGAGTCAAAAATAAAGCCAGATGGAGGACTCATTGAAGTTCAAGATAGAGATGGAAAATGGAGAGTAATTTTGGTTAGTGAAGCGAAATTTCAAGGAAAAGATGTCGAAAATATTAGGGCAGGAATCCTTGTTGGAAAGGACAAAAACCAAGACTTAATGATAGCGGGGAATGCCATAGAAAGAGTTCACAAAAACATTAACGAAATCAGGAATTTTATGCTTGATGAATTGCATTTTCCATATGTAGTATTCTTACAAGGATCGAACTTTGCAACTCAAATAGTACAGGTATATAAACCCGACGGCACTCTTGTGGAAATTAGACCTGACTCAGGTGCAATGAACAGAATTGATAGAGTTACGGCAGCGAATTATTGCATGAAAATCAATCGTAATTACTGCAGGAATATCTTTATATCTCATAAAAAAGGTCTCGTGATGCTTCAAGCAGCATCTATATATGCTAGATGTGAACCTTGGAAAGAAGAAGAAATGCAGAAAATTATGATGGATATTGCAAATACATCCATAGGCATCCTAAACCAATTGGGATAGCATACAATAAAAGATATGACCAAAGAATGATAAATGAAATATGATTAGCCAACTAATTGGTATCTGCCTCAAGTACCCTCGCCTAACAGCGGATAAAAGGGAAATCAAAGATTTCCCAAAAATTGCCCTCTGCAACTTCTTTTATCCGCAAAACGTTAGGCGACATTTTGCTAAATGACATGGAGAAGGTGAAAAAATGAAAACGAAAGTATCAATAAAAGAAATAAAAGATGAAATTACACAAATTCGGAAAAAGTATCCTAAGGTGAAAGATGATTCTGCGTTTGTACTCTGGTTCTTACGAGCATTTTTAGCAGATTCAGAGGATATGGCACTCAAAGCATTGACAGGTGATGTGTGCGATAAGGGGATTGATGCGATATTGATTGACGAAAGAGCCAAGCAAGTTCATCTTGTTCAAGGGAAATTTCATCATTCATTAGGGGATTTCAGCGAAAAGAGGAGTGACATACTGACTTTTGCAGATTTGGGTATTCTTCCGTGGGAAAGTAAGGAGACCCTGACAGCTTTCTATTCAAAACTAGATCCGCTTGTTTGTCAAAAATTTAAAGAGTTGGTGCATTCTGTACAGCGTAATAAGTATGAGTTGCGTCTCTATTATGTAACAACAGGACGCTGTAGTGAAACTATTCGTAATGAGGCAAGGGAGAGAGTTAGACAAGCTGAGGGACCAGTTGAAATTTCTATTTTTGACTATGCCCAAATAGTTACAATTTTCAAGGATTATCTGGAGGGTGTCGCTCCAGCTGTACCGACACTTTTACTTAGAGTTGCATCAGAAGGTACTATTCGAACCGAAGGAGTAATCCATTGTTTTGATTCAGAAAAACAAATCGAGTCTTGGGTTTTCTCAATGTCCACCAAAGATGTAGGTGAGATGTTCAAAAAGGCGGGTATTCGTCTATTTGCGAGAAATATTAGAGGATATTTAGGTCAGTCCAACGAAATTAACGAAGGAATGGCCAAAACGATAAGAAATGAGCCTCATAACTTTTGGTATTATAACAATGGTGTCACAATAGTCTGCGATGATGCGAAGAGAGAAATACAAGGTGGTGAAGATTTTCTCCGTGTTGAGCGGCCGCAGGTAATCAATGGACAGCAAACCACTAGAACCCTTTATGAGAACCCTTCGGATAAGGCAAGTCTATTGGTAAGAGTAATCAAGATTCCTCGAAATCCTAGAGATGAAGATGAATATGATGATTTGGTCAGTTCCATCGTGAGAGCTACAAACTGGCAAAACGCTATAAAACCTTCCGATCTTGTCTCTAATGACTACATACAGGTTTTTCTTGAACGAGAAATGAGAAAAAGGGGATACCAATACATCCGCAAAAGAATGACAAAATCTGAGGCAAAGACTCTATTCGGTGCTCAAGGGTATTATCAGATTAAGAAAGATGAGATGGCACAAGCAGTTGCCGCATGTGAATTTGACCCAGCTCTGGTCCGTAAAGGAAAAGAAGGTATTTTTAATGAACGATACTATCGCTCTATATTCGGTTCACGGTCAATATCCTTCTATCTTTCTCGCTGGTGGTTAATGCGTCAAGTACAATCGGCAGCTTATGGTTATCCTGAACGTGCTTATGCAAAATGGCTTGTTCTTCATTTTGTATGGGATAGGCTATCACAGGACATCGGTTCTGGACAAACAGAGCAACGCTTTCGCTATGCTTGTGAGCAGTCCATGGACGATGTTCTAAGGCACTTGCGTAATGCTCTTGACGGTATGTTCAGAGCAGCACTTGCATTTTATCGGACAAAACGTGGGAAAGGAGAAGAAGCAAAAGATGTATCAACGTTTTTCCAACTAACTAAACTGAATCTCCAATTTACTAAATTTTGGCACTCCGCTAAAAATCGCCACCGGAAAACTGTTGAAGACAAAATAAGGAAATTTAGAGTTGCTTTGAAAAATATAGAAATCCCAACATAAATCTATGAGAGGAACGCAAAACGGGGTCAAATCTTTTCAGGCTGACCGAGAATGGAAAGTTTTTTTAATTCAAAAAAATCTTCATTTCTGAGAGTAAAAGTGATATAAACAAGCGTATGAAATACGCAGCTAAAAAGGAGTATTGATGTCTAAATTCAAACCTTATCGCAAAGAGCAATTATATCTTCTACCGCCCAGTTTAGAAGATTATGTTCCCGAAGGACACATGGCAAAGTTTGTGTATGAGACAGTCGAGGGATTGGATACCACAGGTATAGAAAATAAATACAGTGAATTAGGACAAAACACCTATCATCCCAAGATACTGCTAAAATTACTTTTTTATGGATATGCAACAGGAGTGCGAAGCGGGCGGAAGATAGCTGCACGATGCGAAAGTGATACGGCATACATGTATCTTGCAGAGATGTACCGACCTGATTTCAGGACAATAAATGATTTCAGGAAAAACAATCTCAACGAGATAGAGCAATATTTTATAGAAATAGTGAGGGTATGCAAAGAGGTTGGATTAATAAAGATAGGGGAGATCAGTATCGATGGCACCAAGATAAAGGCGAATGCAGCAGCTCGGAGGACCAAAGACAAAGGCTCTTATGAGAAATGGCTTAACAATATAGAAGGAGAGATAAAAAAGATTCTGAAAGATGCAGACGAAACCGACCGGAAAGAAGATGAGCTGTACGGAGACAAACGAGGGGATGAACTGCCCGAGGAGCTCAAGACAAAAGCCAGGTTACGAGATAAAATTAAATCTGTATTGGCAAGTTTAAAAGGCGAGGAAGACAAAAGAAATCTTACTGATAAGGATGCAGTTTTTATGAAAGAGCGGAGCGGAGTTATAACACCAGCGTATAACTGTCAAATCAGCGTATCAGAAGGGCAGATAATCACAGCAGCGGAAACAGTAATCGAGAGTAACGACAGGAAACAGCTTATTGCGATGATAGAAAAATCTGAGCAAGTAACTGAGGAGTCAGTAAAGGTGGTATTAGCAGACAGCGGTTATGCGAGCTATGACAACTACGAATATCTATCAGATAAAAGCAAAGAAGGGTATATTCCAGATCAATATTTAGAGAAGATAAAGCATGAAGAATACAAAAAATTCGAGAACAAGTATCACAAAGAAAACTTCAAGTACGAGAGAGAAAAAAACCTGTACATCTGTCCTGAGGGCAAGGAGCTCAAATTTTACAAAGAGAGGGACAGTGAAGGAGGGGTAAGAAAAAGGAAGCAGATGATATACAAAGGCACAGAATGCAATACGTGCGCTGTAAAAAGTCAATGCACCACAGCAAAATACAGGACAATAGCTCGTGAAAAACGAGAAGAGTTGCAAGAACAGATGCGGCAGAGGCTGCTTTCAGCAGAAGGTAAACAGATATACAAAAAGCGAGCATACACAGTAGAACCTGTTTTTGGACACCTAAAATATAATCTTGGATATAAGAACTTTTTATTAAGAAGTTTGGAAAAAGTAAGAGGCGAATTTAAGCTTATGTGCATAGGATACAATTTAAAGAAGATATTCAACTACAGGATGGCGATAAGTGCAGTATAAGGAGAGTTTTAAGGGGAGTAATGACAAAAAAGTAGTAGAATTTATAAATAAGTTTTAATTTTTTTGTTGGACTAAAAATTCTCAGAATTTTAATATTTATTCCATAGTTTCCAAGCAATTCTCGGTCAGCCTGTTTTATTTTGACAATTTGTCAAGTGCAAAATGTGGGTAAACAAAATGTAAAAATGTGGAAAAAAATGTGGGGGGAAAAATGTGGGGGGCAGGTCTTGAAATATCAGTTTATTGAAGATAGAACTGACTTAAAATAATATCGGACAGCAAGAGGTTGATAGAAAAAATACAATAAGAAGCAGATAAAAGAAATTCTCGTAACGCAGTGATATTTACCCAGACCGAAGCTGGCGAGTATATTTTCTAACTGGGATGATAAAAAGGGAGAGACCAGAAGATCTATGCTGCGCATGTTAGACATGGTTACAGGATGAAAGAGATTGTGGTATTTTTGGGGATAAGTTATACGACAATCAACAAGGTGATCAAGGATGCAGAGGGTTCAAAATGTCATGGTAAAAACTGATATTTCAAGACCTGACCCCGTTTTCGTTTGATATCGGACAGCAAAAGGTTGATAGGAAAAAATACAATAAGAAGCAGATAAAAGAAATTCCCGTAACGCAGTGATATTTGGCCAGATCGAAGCTGACGCGTATATTTTCTAACTGGGATGATAAAAAGAGAGAGACCAGAAGATTTATGCTGCGTCTGTTAAACATGGTTACAGGATGAAAGAGATTGTGGTATTTTTGGGGATAAGTTATACGACAATCAACAAGGTGATCAAGGATGCAGAGGGTTCAAAATGTCATGGTAAAAACTGATATTTCAAGACCTGACCCCGTTTTCGTTTGCAAGACCTGACCCCGTTTTCGTTTGGTTTTCGTTTAAACAGCCTCAACTACTATTTTTGATTTACTAAGCTTAATATAGAAGCTCTCAACAGAGATGTTTTTAAATAGTGAAGATAATATCTGTACGGCTCTTTGAATATCCGAGATTTGTTGTTTGTATAATTTTTCCCCGGACAGTCCGGAATAAAGATTTTTGTAATAACCACAGTCTGTATGAGATATGAGGATAATATGTGAAATATTATGCGCTTTTATCAGAAACTTCATACGCTTAATCGTGTCCTTTTCATTGCCGGCAATGAACTGAGGTCCTCCAGGATAAACTATTAAATCACATCGCTTGATTTTGAGATGTTTTTGCAAGAACTCTACAGAAGGTTCTATAAAACGTTCATCACTGCAAAAGATTGCCAGGATTGCACTGAACTTGTTTTTAAAACCTTTTTTGCAGAGGAACTGCTTTTGTATGATCGCATCAGTACGTATCATAATTATGTTCTTCAATACTATCCCAAAATTGGTGTTTCGGTCAACAGAGATTATTATTAGGTTAGACAGAACTGTCAAGCTTTTTCAGGAGGTGCACTTTATATGATTATCAGATTATCAGGTTTTGAAATATCAGTTTTTATCAGAATATTTTAAACATCCTGAAACAACGGATCTTTTAAAACATAATGGTGTATTCCAGTATCTTACAGGTGTACCCATATTACGAAGTTTTCCTTTTCTTTTTGGTATTTTTTTAGATATGACTATCTGACTGTTGGCGATAATAACAGGGTTAATCCAAAAAATGCATTTACAAAAATAGGGAAGTTTGTGTAATGTGACCCCATTTTCGTTTTTTTCGTTTCAGGGGAAAGAAGAGACATCATATACAGAGAGTCAGTTAGAACAAGCTCTTAAAGTACAAGGTTGATTTTATCTTAATTACTGAAAGATTTGATACTTCTATTGCAGTCCGTATTGTGCAAAAATGGCTCCTCGGGCAGGGCTCGAACCTGCAACCCTCCGGTTAACAGCCGGATGCTCTACCATTGAGCTACCGAGGAATAAAGGTATTATTTCTTTTTTGTATTCTTTGTCTTTTTATTTTTTGTTTTACACGCCATATTAACCTTCTCTCCAAACAAAGACATTATAATCCTTATATCAAATTTTTCAATATTGCAACTCTTTTTTGAAGATAAAAGAAACTTCTAAGATTTTTAATCTTTACCTTACTGCTGCACTCTTTTTCATTTCTACCAAAACAAGCTTTGCAATCGCCTTTAATGTCTCAAACACGCCAATCCCCTTTGTTGCTACTGCCTCAAAATCAATAAGGTTTTTAGGATTAAGCAAGCTCTTCATCTCCTGCAGATCAGCAGCATTGGGTAGATCACGCTTATTATACTGGATCACTAGCGGAATCTTATCAAAATCATAACCGTTTTCCTTCAGGTTGACTTTTAAATTCTCTAAACTCTCTATATTAGCGTCCATTCTTTCGATCTGAGAATCTGCTACAAATACAACACCATCAACGCCTCGCAAGATCAATTTTCTACTTGCGTCATAAAATACCTGCCCTGGAACAGTGTAAAGCTGGAATCTTGTTTTAAACCCACGAATATCTCCAAGCGCAAGGGGTAAAAAATCAAAAAACAATGTTCTTTCTGTCTCTGTTGCAAGAGAGATTAACTTTCCCTTTGTATCAGGACTCATTTTATCATAAATATACTGAAGATTTGTCGTTTTACCACCAAGCCCGGGTCCGTAATAAACTATTTTACAGTTAATCTCCCTTGACGAATAATTGATAAAAGACATACAGTAGAGCTCCCTAATCCTTAAATAAATTTTCTATATCTTCGTCTGTGATCTCGGAAAATGGAGAACCTGCCTGCGGTTCTTTTTCAACCTTTTTCATAAGCCTTGAGAAGATTGCATTTAATTCATCCCCTGTTTTCTTCACCCTTAGCCTCACAAGACCTAAGGAAGACCTATGATCAAAAATAACAACCAGTATTACCCTTTGACCAATAATGGAAATATGTATATTATCTCTTTCACCTTCATGAAATAGAATAGAAAACTCTTTTTCTCCAATAAGCTTTGCCAGTCCCCCTGTTGCTGCTATATTCCCGGCTGTTAATGATGCAAGAGAGGTTGTATCAATGTTTTTTGTTTCTCCGTAGGCAGCTATCAACTGTCCATTTTTATCAACCAGAAACACAATCTTCGCGTTGGCTTCTTTTGTGAGTTTTTCCAGAACCTTATTGATCTGATTAAACTCCTCTTCATACATTATAAGTGATGGACCTGCCATACCTCTTTCTCCTTTTAATTAAATAACCATTACCTCATATTTAACTAAAATTCAACATTTTGTTTTCATAATCTACGATGCATCGCTGAATACATAATGGTTATATCCTTAATTACAAATAAGGACTTTCATGCATAGCCTTCAACCTTAGCCATCTTCTGTCCACTTCTTTTTGAAATGCATCTACTATATCCTTGTTTTCTGGTTTTGTAAGATGTTTTGTTTTACCCATTAACTTCAACCATTCTATCACTGGAACCTTTTTACCTTTTGCCTCGGGATCATAGGTGATCCTCGTTTTACCATGATCCACCTCATACAAAGGAAAGAAACATGAATCAACCGCCTTTGATATGATCTTCTCTCCTATCTGTTCATCTGTTCTCCATGATAGCGGACAAAGGGACAATGCTTTAACATATACAAACCCTTCTTTTGAATATGCCTGTGCCTTCCTTGCCTTTTTGATCATATCGCTATAATTACTCTCAGCCACTGTTGCAACATAGGGTATATGACAGGCAGCCATGATCTGTGCTGTGTCTTTATGGTGTGTCCTTTTACCTTTTTGATAAGGACCTGCATGAGATGTTGATGTATCATGTCCAATAGGTGTTGTAAATGAAAGCTGATCCCCTGTATTCATATAACCCTCGTTATCGTATTCAAAGAGTATAATTTTGTGTCCTTTTACAGCAGTACCTATTGCAGGACCCATACCTATATCCATACCCCCATCACCGGAAACCATAATAAATGTTATATCTTTGTCTTTTGGCAATTCTCCCCTCTTTATTCTTTCCTCCATCATTTCAACCAATCCTGAAAGTGTTGGAGCACCATTTTGGAATAGATTGTGGATATATGTGATCCTGTGAGAACTGTAAGGGTATCCTGAGGTTACAACCTCACCACAGCCTGTATGGAATAACACCACAACATCCCCTTCTATGCCTTTAAAAAAGATATTCAAGTTTGAGAATATACCGCATCCAGGGCATGCCCCATGACCAGGCATTATCCTCTTTGGTATCATTGTTAATGCCTGAGCGTTAACACCCTTTACATCCACAATCTTACCTGTTTTATCATCTTTCTGCAAAGAGACATGACCCGTTACCTCTCTGCTGTTAACAGGTGTTATCACTGGCTCCATAACATAACCTTCTTTACCGGGTGTTGCTCCATGGTATTCAAACATCTTTATTTTGCCAGGATGATTTACAGCCTCTATAGCCTCTTCCAGCATTTGTTCTGCATCATCTACAAAAAACTCCTTACCACCAAGTCCATAAATCCTTGATATTACAGTGGTTCTGTTGGCTGGGTCATCCTTTAATGCTGCCTTAACCTCAAGTGTCATATTACCACCATGTGCACCATAGCTATCCGCTCTATCCGCAACACACAAACCTTTTACCTTCTTAAAGGTATCTATAACCTCATTGTACGGAAAGGGTCTTATTACACTTGGTGAAACAACCCCCACCTTCTTACCTTGTTTTCTTAAATTGTCTACAGCGTCTTTGGCGGTTTCATACGATGAATTCAGAATAAAAAGTGCATATTCTGCATCCTCCATCATGTATGTCTCTAACATATGATATTCTCTACCACTTATTTCTGCATACTGCTTGAACACCTCTGGTATATGTTTATAAGCAGCATCCATTGCAAGAGAAAGTTGTTTTTTATTGTTGATCAAATCTGGTTCATTCATATATGGACCAAAAGTTATTGGGTGCTCTGGATCAAGGGCAGTATAAATAGGTTCTGGTTTACCAATAAAGTCCTGAACAAATTGTCTGTCCGCAAAATAGCTCACCCTTCTTTTTTGATGGCTGGTGAAAAAGCCATCGTACGCTACTATCACAGGGAGCCTTACATCCTTTAGTTCTCCAATCTTTATTGCCATTATATTCATATCGTAAACAGCTTGTGGAGAGCGTGCCAAAAGAATGATCCAACCTGTGTTAAGTGCCATATACAGGTCGCTGTGGTCCCCTTTGATATCAAGTGGTCCTGAGACTGAACGCGTTACGAGATTGAGCAACATTGGAAATCTTGTGCCTGATTGAACAGGGTACTGTTCTATAGAATAAAGAAAGCCATTGGCAGATGTAGCATTGAATACCCTCCCACCGCCGAGTGTTGCACCATAGCATATACCTGCTGCTCCGTGCTCGCCGTCACCTGGTATCATCCTTATATCATGTTCTCCAAAAGCCTTCATTTCATCCAGATTTTCTGCAACCTCGGTTGATGGTGTTATAGGATAATATCCCATTATATGGAAATTTATGTGTTTTGCTGCTATTGCAGCCATCTCATTTCCACTAAACAATCCCTGCACCTGCGGTAGTGGTTCTTTCTTACCAATAATTTTTGCTGTTTGATTGTTCTCCATATATCCTCCAGATTATTTTAAAACAAACTCCATGTGTTTTACAGTGATTGATTCAATATCATGATCAGCTTCCAATTCCTTTTTAAGTGCATCAAACTTACATATCTCTACACACTTCATACATCCTTTACAGTATCTATAATCAATACCGAGTAAAATATTTTTTTCTTTACCATGTTTGTCAATTCCTCTATCCCATACAAAACAATAATCCGGACATGTTATTTCACACTCACCACAGTTTGTACACTTGTCTTTCAAAAAGACTGGAATGTAACCTGTCCTTGAGGCACTCAAATCCTTTGTAACGCTATTACCTGGATTGAGTATTACACCACCTATAGGCGCATTTTCATACCCGAGTTCCGGTACTGTTCTGCTAAAAGGAATATATTCGTATTTACCGTCAGGTTCAAACACCTTTATATTAACTTCATTATAGCCTCTCTCAAATGCTTTAATGTTCGCATCTATAAGATGGGGGTACTTCTTTTTAAAGGTCTCTGATATAGCTTGTTTGACAGCATCCTTATCTATAAAACCAGAAGCCCTTGCTATCGCACCAAGCATGGTGGTATTTAATTTTACATTCTCTTCTACCGCAATTTTAATAGCATCTACACAAACTATAGTGCCTCCATAAAGTTTAAGCTCTTTTCTCATTTCATCCGGTGTCTTAGCTGTATTAACCACTACTATACCATTCTCATCCACCCCTTGAGTAAGGGTGTAGGTTTTAATCATTTTCTCATGAAAGATAACAAGTATGTGTGGTTCTTCTACCGGTGCATTAGACCTTATCTCAACATCGGGTTCTGAAAATTTTATGTACGACTTTACAGGGGTACCTTTTTTTTCTGATCCATAACTTGCGAAGTTAACACCGTTTAATCCCATTCCAAGAACACCTGCCTCTGCCAGGATCTTTCCTGCAAGATTAGCACCGAGTCCTCCTATACTTTCCATCCGGATCTCATAAAACCCATTTTTGTTTACCTTCGGTAATAACCTTTTAGAATTCGCCATTCATCCTCCCATCATAAATGATATTAAATCTCTATCCTGTTCTCCATTGCCCTTGTCAGTGTGTACTGATCCACATACTCCAGTGCTGATCCCACTGGTATACCACTTGCCAAACGGGTGATTTTTATACCAGCAGGCTTTATCATCCTTTGCAAATATAGGGCTGTTGCCTCACCCTCTGTAGTAGGGCTTAACGCAATAATAATTTCTTTTATTGATTCATTTTTTATTCTATTTATCAACTCAGCAATTTTAATATCTTCCGGTCCAACATTGTTCAGCATATCTATTACTCCGTGCAATACATGGTATCTTCCTTTAAAAATACCCGCTTTCTCTATAGTGTTCAGATCAGCCGGTTTCTCTACCACGCATATTACAGAATTATTTCTGGATTGAGAGCTACATATATCACATGGATCATTATATGTAAAATTAAAGCATACTGAACACAGTTTAACCTCATCACTGATCCTTTTTATAGCATTAGCCATTGACAGGATCTCTTCCTTTTTCATGTTCAGAATATGATAGGCAAACCTTGTTGCTGTTTTTTCGCCTACACCTGGTAGCTTTTTTAGATTGCTAACAAGTTCTGCTATAGGATCAGCAGAGTGATTTATCATAAATGTAAGCCCGGAATATTTAAACCACCGGAAACCTTCTTGAATGCCTCTGCAGAAAGCTCTCTTGCTCTGTTTAAGGCTTCATTCACAGCAGCAAGCAAGAGGTCCTCAAGCATCTGTTTATCACCCAGGGAAAAAACCTCCGGGTCTATAGTGATTTTGGTGATCTCATTCTTACCATTTGCTCTTACAACCACCATAGCGCCACCACTTGACGCCTCTACCTCCTTCGTGGCAAGTTCCTCTGTGATCTTATTCATTTGTTCCTGAACCTTTTTCGCCTGTTTTATTAAACTATCTAAATTCATGTGCTCCCCTTTAAATTTTTTTTATAACCTTTGCTCCAAAAATATCTAACAACTTATTGAGTTTTTCATCATCCTTGCTGTTTTCTACACGATCTTTTTCTATAAACAAATCTTTACCTTTATGTAAACTTACCTGATAATTAATACCAAAGTATTCTCGTACATACTGTTTTATTGATTCAATATTTTTTTCAAGATCTGTAAATACATTTGTTGTCTCCTTATTTGTAAATATATTAACTTCATTATTTTTTTCAATTGAGAGCTTGGCTTCACTTAATTCTACAGCAATAGGACCATTCTTTTGGTACACATAAGCTATAAAACCATCTATTGATTTCTGACTGTCCTTATTGTTTACCTTGTTCTGTTGATCAGTATTATAATTAGGAGTGTTTATAGAGTTTGCTGTAAAAATAGAATTTTTCTGTTCTTCGCTTCCGGGTGATATACTGGTATCTTCACTTATAACAGTTTTAAACTTTTTTAGATCCGATAAGATCTGATCTATAGGAAGCAAAGGCTTGAGCGAAGCAGCTTTTATAAGTATTATTTCCAGTGTTATACCAGGTTGTGTAGATCTTACTATTAACTCAATGCCTTTTGATATTGTATTCATCAAATGCAACAGATCATCCTGAGTAAACAATGAACCGATCTTTTTAAGTGCTGATATCTCCGTATCCGGTAATTCTACAAGCTCATCAAGAGACATATTCAATAAATATATGTCCCTAAAGGTGGATAGCAATTCTTCTATAAACCGCTTTGGGTCATAACCTCTCGCATCTATTTCTCGTGCCACTATTGTAGCATCCGCAATATTTCTATGAGCAATTGCACTGATAGCCTTTATGATCACATCTCGTTCAAGAATGCCAAGGGACTTGTATATATCTTCATGGGTAATAGTCTTCCCACTATATGATATAGCCTGCTCAAGAAGGCTTTGCGCATCCCTTAAACTCCCTTGTGCATATCTTGCTATCACCTCTTTTGATTCATCATCTATATTTATACCTTCCTTTTCAGCTATGGCATTTATATTTTGAATTATTATGGATGACCTCAATTTTCTAAAATCAAACCTTTGACAGCGTGATTGTATGGTAAGTGGTACTTTATGAGGCTCTGTCGTCGCAAATATAAAAATTACATGTTCTGGTGGTTCCTCAAGGGTTTTAAGCAGGGCATTAAAAGCTCCCTGGGATAACATGTGTACCTCATCTATAATATAGATCTTAAATCTATCTCTGGATGGCGGGTATTGAACATTATTTCGGATCTCTCTTATATTGTCAACACCTGTATTGGAGGCTCCATCTATTTCGTATACATCCATGCTTCTACTTTCGTCTATCTCTAAACAACTTGAGCAATTATTACATGGAGTAACAGTAGGTCCGTTTACACAATTTAATGACTTTGCAAGCAATCTCGCTGCAGTTGTTTTACCTACACCTCTGGGCCCGGTAAAAAGGTAAGCATGTCCTATTCTCCCATCCATAATAGCATTGGATAGTGTCCTTGTAACATGTGGTTGCCCTAACAGGTCCTCAAAGATTTTAGGTCTATAACGTCTTGATAATACCCTGTAAGCCATAACTTATATCTATCATTTTTTAGATAGTCAGGTTTTCTGTGACTTGAACAGTATTGCTACCGTTGCTTCCTTCCGGACCTGGCGGGTTCACAACTTATTCAAACACAGGACCCGACTATCTATTACTGATTTTTTATCATAATAATAAAATGTCAATAGTTTTTTAATCCACAAAATGCAATTACCCCAAAAATGCAGCAGATTTGAGTTTAGCAAATCAGGTTACTTTGTTCTGGCAAAGGTTATATTTCGCTTCTAAAAATATACTATGAGATGGCTTTTTGTTTTACAGAAATAGCAACCTTCCACAGAACAGTAAGTATAAAAATACCAACTGTATAAACCCCTATAGCTATCATCACTTCAGGAAAGGTTGGTGTATATGATGTGACCTTATCAAACGGGTTTGGAATAAATCCTGCTACAACTAAACCAAGCCCCTTATCTATCCATGTTGACACAACTAATGCAACCAGAGCAATTACCAGGGATGTTTTGTTTTTCCGCGTCTGCGGAGGGATCAATAAAGCAAGTGAAAAAAGCCCGAGTATTGCTGATGTCCACATAAATGGTACAAGCTCTTTATGTCCTTGTAGCCCTGCAAACAGATACTTAAACGAATTTATATCATCAGGAATATTGCTGTAAAAGGCAGTAAATACCTCAAGTAAAAGGAAGAATATATTAGCACTCATCGCGTAGGTTATAATTTTGGAGAGTACATCCACAGGCTCTTCACCAGGGTCGTAGCTTGTAAGTTTTTTAACAATAAAGGCTAACAAAAGAAGAATAGCCGGACCAGCACAAAAGGCAGAAGCAAGAAACCGTGCTGCCATAATAGCGGATAACCAGAAGGGTCTGCCGGGTAAACCCGCATACAAAAATGCGGTTACAGTATGTATACTTATAGCCCATACAACTGACAAATAGATCAATGGCTTTACCCATGAAGGCGGTGGCACATCTTTCCTTTCAGCCTCCAGAGTAGTCCAGCCTATCAATAAATTAAGGATAAGATAGCCTGATAAAACTGTCATATCCCAGAACATTACAGAATGAAGCTGAGGATATAATATTACATTCATAACCCTCATAGGCTGACCTAAATCCACAAATATGAACAGGATGCATACTGTTACAGCAGCAATCGCCATAAATTCTCCAAGAATAACAATCCTTGAAAAGGTTTTATAATGATGAAGATAATAAGGTATAACAAGCATTACAGCTGAAGCTGCAACACCTACCATATAGGTAAACTGGGCTATATAAAGTCCCCATGAAACATTTCTGCTCATTCCTGTGATCTTTAAGCCCTCAGTAAACTGGATTAAATAGAAATGAAAGCATACACCTATAAGAGCTAACAAGAATAATATCCATATCCAGTATTTTTTACTTCCGTAGAATGCTTTCTCAATCATAACTTCCACCTCATATTATATAGAACACATTTGGTTGGGTTCCGAGCTCTGGTTTTCGTCTTATACTAAAGTTTTCGCTTAAAACCTTTCTTATATCTGAGTTCGGATCTTTAAGATCTCCAAATATTATCGCACCATTGGACACCTCAACACACGCCGGCATCTGTCCCTGATCCAGCCTTTCAGCACAAAAATCACATTTTTCTACCACACCCTTTGTTCTGGTAGGATAGTCTGGATCAATCTTCTTGATAAAAGGTCTTGGGTCCTGGAAATTAAAACTTCTTGAACCATAAGGGCATGCAGCCATACAGTATCTGCATCCAATACATCTATGATAATCCATCATTACGATGCCATCCTTCCTTTTAAAGGTAGCACCGGTTGGGCATACCCTTACACATGGAGGAAACTCGCATTGATTGCAGAGTATTAAAACAGGTTTGTCTTTTAATTGATTTTCTATATATTCATTATGCTGTTCCGGAAAAGCAGCATCGTATGGTTCCTCCCATATCCATTTGATCTCTTGCTTGGTTGGTATATCAGGAATATTATGTATTTTGTCACATACCTTAATGCACCTCTGGTAATCTTCCTGTGTCTTAAATTTTCTTAAATCTATAGCCATCGCCCATTGTTTTGCCTTTAATGCATTGACCGAAGGTAGGGTTTTACTAATCTCAAGCCCTGCATCAGCAAGTGCCTTTTTGTCTAACTTATCTCCTATCCCAAATATTGAAGAAAGACCACCTGCTAATCTACTACCAAGCCAAAGAGCACCTGAAATCCCCATTATCTTAAGAAACTGTCTTTTATCAATGTCCATTAGCTATCTCCTCTCCTGGCTTTACATGACATTCCCAACAATATGGTTTTATATTCACATAACTATGACACTGATCACAGAACTTTTTTTCGTTTGAATGGCAATGAAAACAGGTATCCTCCAGACTCATCGTAAAGTATTGGCCGCTTGTACTCATATAAATAGTTTGGTTGTTACGAACAACCGCATCCCTCCACTCATTCAACAGCTCCATATGTTTATCTATCATAAATTGTTTTGATTCTATGCAGTGTTTTACCTTCATCTGTTGAATTACAGGTGTGTCCAAACTCGGTTCTGGTTTAACCTGTGCTTTACCTATGTTATACCAAAGAGGCAATGTTACAATCCCAATAAAAATAACCAAACCTGTAATAATCTTACCACTATCGTACATTGTTTCCACCCTTTTCTTGTTTAAGTGGCTCTCCCCGTAGATCTACTACGCGCTCTTTTTCCCCCTTCATTACAAGAGCATTACCAACAAGCTCGTGTACACCGGTAACCTTCACATCTGGTACCCAGTATTCCATAAGTGTTGTAAGTGTTGCCCTGTCAATAGCACATATTGCAGTTAGCCTATTTACCCCATATTTATCATGTACATATTGAACAGCATTAGCACGGGGCAAACCACCTCTCATTCTCATTTCCATCATTTCATCTGTTCCCAATCCAGCTCCACCACCGCAGCAGAATGTTTGTTCTCTTATGGTATTCTCAGGCATCTCAAAGAAATTATTACAAACATGTTTTATAACATATCGTGGCTCTTCTAAAATACCCATCGCCCGTGCCGGGTTACACGAATCATGAAATGTAACTTTGAGTTTATCGTTTCTACTTGGATCCAGCTTTAACTTATTATTTTTAATAAGATCCGCAGTGAATTCCATTATATGAACCATCTTTGTTGATTTAGCATTCTCAAATTTTGTACCCGTTATTGGAGACACAGGTTCTTCAAGAAAGTCAGCTGGTCCATTCATTGTATCCATGAGCTGGTGCATAACGCGCCACATGTGACCACACTCCCCACCGAGGATCCATTTTACACCAAGCCGTTTTGCCTCTGCATATATTTTTGCATTAAGTCTTTTAACCATTTCATAAGATGTAAATAAACCAAAGTTTCCACCCTCAGATGCATATGTGCTCCATGTGTAATCAAGCCCAAGCTCATGGAAAAGCATAAGGTAACCCATGCAAGTATAAATACCAGGATCAGCAAAATAATCAGCAGATGGTGTAACAAAAAGGATCTCAGCGCCTTTCCTGTTAAAGGTTGGTTTAATACGAACACCTGTTCTATCATAAATATCATCAAGCATCATATCAAACATATCAATAAGCGCGTGAGGTTGTATTCCTAAATGATTACCTGTTCTATAACAATTTGCTACAGGCTCAAGCACCCAATTGACATTGCAACCCAGCAGATTTAGAAGCTCTCTCGCCATCATCGTGATCTCTGCTGTATCAATACCATACGGACAGAAAACAGAGCATCTTCTACACTCGGTGCACTGATAGAAGTAATAATACCATTCTTTTATTACATCCATTGTCAGTTCTCTTGCACCATTAAGTCTACCGAGTATTTTACCAGCTGTTGTGAAGTTACCCCTATAAACAGACCTGATTAATTCTGCCCTCAAAACTGGCATGTTTTTAGGATCTCCACCGCCGATAAAGAAATGGCATTTATCAGCACACGCACCACATCTAACACAGATATCCATAAAAACCTTAAAGGAACGATACTTATCAAGTCGTTCTTTCATGCCATCTAATATTATTTCCTTCCAGTTGTTCGGTAGCTTCCAATCCTCGTCAGTCGGGCTCCATTCTCTTGGATTTGGCATATCAAGATATTTAAGGTTTTTTGCCTTTGCTGGATAGATATAAGTTCCATGCTTAAAGGTTGGCTTTATATCCATCCAGTCCTTTTCAGGTGGTTTGTAATCTATCTTGACAAGTTCATCCTTTTTTAATTCTTCTGTCATGTTCACTCCTTTTCAACAGGTACACCAGCTGCTTTCATTTTATCTCTAAACTCATCTTCATATTCCTCGTAAGTGTGGACCTTGACAGGGTAGTTCCATGGATTAATGTGCCTCTTCATTCTATTGTTGTTTGCTAAATTCCTGGTAGGACTTAAAAATACACCACCCATGTGCATGAGTTTACTAAAAGGAAAATAAGCAAATAATGTAGAGATTAAAAATAGATGGATAAAGAATAAACTCCCTATAGTGGTGAATACCTTTGGTTTAAAAGTAATTAGCCCCATTGCGAGTTCCTTTACATCAACAACATTTACTCTGTAGAAATACCTCATCAATACACCTGTCAGACCTATACTAAAAATTAAAAACAAAGGGAAATAATCAGACGCTAAAGATATATATCGCACTTGCGGTATACTAATCCTTCTCAAAAACAGGTACAAGACTGCCGCGAGTAATAATATGTCCGTTATATAAAGTGTAGGAAGCCCTATCTGTAAAAAACCATCTATGTTTTCAATTACATTTATAATATGCGGTACTGGTTCTGAAAACAATCTAAAATGTCTTATAAGTATGATAAGAAATGACCAATGAAAAGTGATCGCTGCTAACCATAACCATTTGTCTGAACCATACGCAAGCTTTGGTCCTTCTCTTAACTCTGTTTTTGTATTTCTGAACAAAGATCGGAAAAAGAGGATCTCAAGCGCCATCCTGCCTATAACGCCCATTGTACTTGATGGATTATCAAGTTTATTTTGTTTAATCCACGGTAATGACTTTTCCTGTCCACATGTTGTTGGTATACGAAACGGTACAGGTGACTTTGCCCATTTTAAAATACGGTAAGCAAACCCCAATATAAATATAACAACTGCTGCGTATGGAATTACAACACTAAATACATAATACATACCAGCATATTTAATGCCAATGTAAGGTATTACTATAACTACCAATGTAGCAATGAAAGCAAATAAAAGTTTCATTTGTCATTACCTCACTTCACATCGTCATAATCTTTTTTTCAAACACTGTTCTCATCTTTAAACTCAAATGTTAAATTCGCCTTCTCTAATAATCTGTAAGCCATGTTTTTAAACTCATTAACCTTCAATTCATAAATTCTTTCTCTATACTTCACATAGCTTTCAAAGGCACCAAGAACCATATCATCTATTGTAGAGTTAATTGCATGAAATTCTTCATAGAGATCTTTATTTTTCAGTTCATCCTTGAATTCATCCCTGATTATTTTTTTTAGCATAAAAAGAAAATCAAGCGCCTTGGATGGGGTGAAATCCTGGACCGCTCTTACCCTTACAAATCTATCTATAAAATCGTAAGCATCCTTGGGGGCTCGTTTATTAGCTAAGGCATCCAGTACCCCTGCTGTCATTTCTCTTATTGTATGTCCCACAGGATTTGCAAACTGGTTTTTTTGATTTTTTAAGAAATCTGCAGTGTTTTCAGGATAAGATGCTACAATCATATCAAACCACTGTTTATGAATATCCTCTCTTTTATCTGCTATAAGTTTAGTAAGCATCGTATCCTCCCGTCTTTACAATCTATTAGCTGCTTCCTGTCTTTCTCTGTCATTGCGAGCCCGCCGTTTAGGTGTCCGCTGATGTAGTATTATATATAAATATAACTCGCAATGACAGAATTGGCTTACTCACTCCTACTTTTTTAGCACTCACCCACACATAAGAAAAAGATTGTGCTTAACTTTATTACACACAACCTGTAGGTTTTGGTAATCCTGCTATTTTACACGCACCTTTAGCAGGGCCTGATGGGAACAACTCATACATATGTTTTAGATCCACCTGCGTATCCTTACACAGCTTTCTTATCATAGGAGCTATATTGTATTTCTGATAGTAATCTCTTAAATATCTAACAACCTTCCAATGTTCTTCTGTCATCTTTGGCACATCTTCTGTTGCAGCAAGAGCCTCTGCTATCTTTTCATTCCATACATTTGGATCCTGAATGAACCCATCTTCATCAACTTCTACTTCATAACCACCCAAATTTACCTTTGCCATATCTACCTCCTTGTTTATTTTTAATTTTTTGTTTTTATCAAAATATTAAGCACTTACATCACAATAGTATCCATCACAAAAAAAATCCTTATCAGAGCTAATAGCGCTTCCGTGCTTCCTGTAATTCGAAAACCTTTCTGCTAAACTGATAAAATTTGTAGCCCATTGCGGTGAACCTGCTGCATGAATATGGGTGTACACAGCAAGCAAATTTTTATAAAGAATACCATCCTTTTCTTTATTAAAGCCGTATCCTTTGCGTACATTAAAAATGAATTTTATCTTACCACTCTCCAGGTTTGCCGCACCCGAATAGTGAAATTCATGCCCATGAATAATACTGTGCAATTTAAAATAAGGATTTTGTTCTTCTACTTCTAATATAGTATAACCATGTCCCTGAGGGTGCTTGGTAAAATAAAATTCTATTGGTAAAACACCGGTCATTGAATAAGTTTTGTCTTTGTATGTAACGGATTTACCCATATATATGGCTCCACCGCATTCCGCATACACAGGCAGTCCATCTTCTATTGCCTCTTTCACCGAACTTATAAAATCTTTATTTTCTGTAAGTTTCAGGGCGTTTGTTTCTGGAAATCCACCTCCAATATAAAGTGCATCAATGTCCGGGAGCATGCGGTCCTCTATGGCACTTAGCTCTATTATCTCTGCATTCAACTGTTTTAACGCCTCTATATTATCTGGATAATAAAACGAGAAGGCTGCATCTTTCACAACCCCAACCCTCACCTTTTCCTTATCTCTCAAACCCTGTATGCGCCTTATGTTATGCCTATTTAAGGTTAAAGGCTCGTTTGTCTCAGCAATATTAATAAGCCTTCCCAGATCTATATAGCTCTCAACTATTTCTGTTGCATATCCTATTGCTTGTTCAGTTTCAGGGTATTCATCTGGTGTAATTAATCCCAGATGGCGTTCTGGAAATCTGTTATTCTCCAACTTTGGGATAGCACCTATGACTGGCACACCACATATTTTTTCAATAGATGCACGTGCAATATCCTCATGCCTCCTACCTGCAACACGATTGAGAATAACCCCTGCTATCTTAAGATCACTATCCATTTTCTGACACCCGAGCACCTGCGCAGCGAGCGTTCTCGTTGACTTTGTACTATCAAGAACAAGAATTACATTGGTTTTAAATAATTTTGCGAGCTCTGCTGTACTGTAGGTTCCGTTTTCATCCATACCATCAAACAATCCTCTGTTACCTTCAATGATAGCTATTTTCTCATTCAAAAACCATTTTAATTGTTCACACCTTGCGCATGATGGGTCGTTACAGTAATTACATAATGCTGAAACGCCTATGTGCGATTCAAAAGAATGAACCACACCATCTGTACCCATAAGAAATGTGTCAAGATTGTAACATGGCTTTCCCGTCGCAGAAGATAGCCATGCTGAATCAATATAATCAGGTCCTTTTTTGAAAGGGAAAACATCCATGCCCCTTTTCTTTAAGGCTGAGGCAATACCAATGGTAACAAATGTTTTGCCACAGCCTCCTGATAGACCCGATACTATGATTCTTTTTATATTCCACTGCATAATTATATCATATCTATATATCCACACGGGCATTGCTCTGCGCACTTCTTACATCCGATACAGAATTCAAGTTTGAATTTATACGGCTCACCCTTTACAGCTGGTTTGACAACTGCATTGTATTGACAGAACATCCAGCACCGTTCACAGAAGAAACACTGACCACAACTCATACATCTTTTTGCTTCTGCTCTAACCTGTTCCTCTGTAATAGTGAAGCTTATTTCTTTAAAATTATTTATTCTTTCAGCAACAGGTAATAATTGCTTCTTGACCTTTGGAAGTTTTTCATAATAACTCAAGTTCATCTGTTTGTAGGATACTTCCGGCAGTGGCGCCTCCTTCGGTTCTTCTCTCGCTCTCAAATAATTATCAATAGCAAGAGCTGCCTTCCTGCCAAGTCCAATTGCTGTGGCTGCAATATCCAGTTCCTGGGTTACATCACCACCAGCATAAACATTTTTTTCTGCTGTTTCGTAATGATCGTTTACACTTATCCATCCTCTTTCATTTTTAAACCTTTCAAGTCCTGTGAAATCTACAATCTGGCTTACAGCAGTTATAATAGCAGAGGCTTCTACAGTAAATTCTGAACCCTTTATCGGTACAGGTCTTGGCCTTCCGCTCGCATCTGGTGAACCCAATTCCATCCTTATACATTTAATACCGGTAGCTTTGTTACCATCTTTGATAATTTCCACTGGTGCTGTAAGAAATTCAAAATGAATTCCCTCTTCCTGTGCCTCTTCTACCTCTGTCTTTATCGCTGGCATTTCATTTATTGTTCTTCTATAAAGAATTGTTACATCTGCTCCCAACCTTCTGGATACCCTTGCTGCATCTATAGCGGTATCACCTCCACCGATCACACAAACCTTATTCCCAATATCTACCTTTTTCCCGGAATTCACCTGCTCAAGAAAATCCACACCTGTCAGTACATTAACAGCATCTTCACCGGGGACATTAAGCTTACTGCCTTTTTGGGCACCTATAGCTATGTATATAACTTGAAACTGCTTTTTCAATTCATCGTATGAGATATCCTTGCCTACCTTTACTCCACATTTAAGTTCAATCCCAAGATCAGAAATAATAGAATTGTACTCTGCATCTATGATCTCATCCGGTAACCTATATCTTGGTATACCATATCTGAGCATGCCACCTGTTTTTTCTTTTGCCTCAAATATGGTCACACTGTAACCTCTTCTTGCAAGATGATAGGCGCAGGAAATACCGGCTGGACCTGCACCTATCACTGCAATCTTTTCCGGAAAATTTTGATCCGTTAGCTTCTTATGCCGTAACTTGTGTTCTATTCCATAGGTACCTATATATCGCTCAATATCATTAATACCAACAGCGCCATCCAATGCCTCTCTGTTACAACCTCCTTCACATGGATGTGGACAAACCCTTCCTGTTATAGCAGGTAAAGGATTAAAATCCGTTATGTGCTCCCACACCCTTTCAAAGGTTTCACCATCTTTGATCATGGTCATATATTCTCTGATCTTTGTACCTATAGGACATGAGATTGTACATGGCGGGTTCTTAGGTGTATACCTTGGTCTTAATGATGAACCGCCTATTGCCTCTGATGTATCTCCGCCTCCTAACCTTAACCCTTTTTTCTTTTTAACAACCTTGAGTTCCGGCATAACAATAACCTCTTTTCTACAACATATTTACTTGTCAGGTTCTGCCCCTTCTTTGTGGGGAATTTGAATAGAACTACTACCCCCAAAGTATCCATACACGAGTTTACCTGAATCAATAAGTACCCTGATGGCTTCTTTGCATGCCTCCTTTGAGCACCTGTCCTCTCCATATTTCTGAATCATCGCATTCGTTATATCCTTAGCCTTGAGCTGCTTCTTCCCCATGTTTTCTTCCACCATTTTGTATATCTCGTTTTGTAACTCTTCCATTGATACAGGTTCAGCCATAATATCACCCCCTTATAGGGTAAAATGGGTTGATGTGTTGTAAGTTGTAGCTGCAAACCTATAATCATCTATATGGTACTTCGTAAATTCTATTCCAGTCATTTCAAAGAACCTTGGCCAGCCAATCCTTTCAATCCACTCACCCAATCTTTCATACTTTCTTGCATCCTTTGCATACACCTCAACAATATTTTTTACTGCCTCAACAACCTCAGGCCACCTTGGAGGATTATTAGGTATATACGGAATAGCGAGCTTTGAAAACATAGGTGCATGCCTTGCATTGGAAACCTTACCTCCAACCCATATAGACACACCGTCGTTCAACGAATTAGCCAGTGGCATTGCAGGACACATTGTATAACAGTTACCACAGAACATACATTTTTCCTCGTTAACTTCAACAGTCTGAACACCATCAACGACTGCCGGGGCAATAGCACCTGTTGGACACGCTGCAACGGTTGTCGGGATCTCACAGAGCTTACTTAGATTGGGTAGTATCTTAGGTGGTCTTCTGTGCACACCAAGAATAGCTATATCAGAACAGTGCACAGCACCACACATATTCAAACAACATGCAAGCGCGATCCTGAGTTTTGCAGGTAATTTCATGGTCTTGAAATAGTCATAGAGCTCATCCATCACTGATTTAACAATACCAGATGCATCTGTAGCGGGTGTATGACAGTGAACCCATCCCTGTGTATGAACTATGTTTGTTATACTCTTACCAGTTCCTCCAACAGGAAAGCCTTTTGCCTCAATTTCACTGATAAGCGGGTCTATCTTGCCCGGATCCGTTAAAAGAAATTCAACATTGTGTCTGCTTGTAAACCTCAAATACCCATCACAGTATTTATCTGCAAGATCGCATATCATCCTTATGGTATCTATATTGATCAACCTTGGAGATCCCATTCGCACTGTATATAGTTTGTCTCCTGTTTCTGAAACATGTACAAGTACGCCGGGTTTCAAAATTTCGTGATATTTCCATTTTCCATAATTCTTCTTAATAATTGGATGTAAAAATTGGTCATATTTGGGTGGACCAATATCTGTTCTTCTTTGTTCAGCCTGTACTGATTCCATAATATTTTCCTCCTTTATTATTTATTTTCTTCGCCTTCTTCTTCGAAGTATTCTTCATAGAAGATAAACGGATTTGTTCTTGGGTTAGTTATCATCTGTGGCTTCGGCTCTACCCCTATTGCATCAAGGAATTGCCCCATACCAACTCTTTGTATCAACTCTCCAATCCTTTCCCTGTTTTTCCCATACTCACCCCAGAAGTCCCATATCTTTTCTATTAATTCCTTTAATTCTTTGTATGGAGGCTCTAACTTCATGAAAGGAATAAGGACCGAAGACATCTGAGCACCCTGCAATATAGGAGCCTTTGCACCTATTAATATTGCCGCTCCTCTATCTTTACCAGGCCTTAGTGCCTTAGGCATAACATTGATACAGTGCATACATTTGTTGCACCATTTATTCATAATCTTTAGTTCCTTGCCATCCCAGGACATACATTTTGTAGGACAGAGATCACACACCTCAGTCTGAATATTTACACCATTTTTGGCATACTCCCGTACTGCATCCTGATCTATCTGTATATCATCCTTCCAGATACCAATGATTGACATGTCAGCTCTTGCTATACTCGCTACACAATCATTTGGACAACCAGCCATCTTGAATTTCCACTTATATGGGAATTGCGGTCTGTGAAGTACATCCTGATACTCAATGGTAAGGTCATAGGTTAATGCAAGTGTATCATAACATGCAAACTCACATCTTGCTGGTCCCACACAACAACTCGGGGTTCTTAGTACTGAACCAGATCCACCAAGGTCCCATCCACGACTTGTCAATTTTGTAAAAATGGGTTCCAGATTCTCCGTTGAGGTGCCAAGCAATACCATATCACCTGTAGAACCATGCATGTTTGTAAGACCTGATCCGTGCTCTTCCCATATATTACATATCTCTCTTAGCGCCTTGGTTGTGTAAAACCAACCTGACGGCTGATTAACACGGAGAGTATGAAAGTGTGCAACATTAGGAAACTTATCAGGTGAATCAGAATACCTTCCAATAACTCCACCACCGTACCCTCTAACACCTACAAGACCACCATGCTTCCAATGCGTAACCTTATCCTTATATGACAATTCGAGCTGACCAAGCAGATCTTTCGCTCTTGGGTTTTTCTCTGCCATTTTTTTGATCTCTTTTACAAAACTTGGCCATTTACCTTTCTCAAGCTCATCAAGCAATGGTGTTTCACTTTTTTTTGTTTCGTTAGCCATTATTCCTCCTTTCGTTATATCTTTCTTTTTAACCCTTAATTCTTGTATACAATATACAGAATATCTAAAACCATGTCAAGTAAAATTTTATTTTTACCCAGCTTAATTTTCTCTACGGGCAAGTGCAAATTTGTAACATATTGTTTTATTTAGATTGTTTAAGTTATTTGTTGAAAAACAACATTTTATGTAATATATTGTATACATGAGTGATTATTATACTGGTATAAAAATAACTGAGGAATATTTAAATTTCAGGGTTGGTAATAGTGATCTCACAGAGCAACATAGTTTAAGGATTAACTTGCCTAAAGATATAAATACAAATAAGCTTATCAATCTATTGGGAGAAGGGTTTTATGCACTTTTGAAAAAAAACTCTATAAATAATGATAATATAAATGCTGTAGCCCTGAGTGTTCCTGCCACAATAAATTATAAAAAAGGTTATATAAATTGCTCATCAGTTATCCCCCTATTAAATGGCATAGAAAAAAAACTCTATAAATAATGATAATATAAATGCTGTAGCCCTGAGTGTTCCTGCCACAATAAATTATAAAAAAGGTTATATAAATTGCTCATCAGTTATCCCCCTATTAAATGGCATAGATATAAAAGAAAACCTCACAAAGTCATTAAAGAAGTTTGTTGTAGTAGAAACCGAGGCTAATATAAGGGCATTTACAGAGTATAAGTTTGGTCAGGCTTCTAATTACAAAAACTTTATTTTTATCATTTTAGACAAGAAGATAAGTGCTGGCATATATGTAAATGGTGGACTTGTAAGAAATAAGGAAGGTGCAACTTCTGAACTTGGTCACATAATAATTGAACCCCACGGAAGAAGATGCAGCTGTTCTAATAGAGGCTGCCTTGAGGCTTATGCCTCTTCTAATGCTATTATAAGATACTACAGAAAATACAAAAGGAGCCATTCATCATTAGACATTACAATAGACGATATTTACAAGCTTGCTTTAAAATCGGATAGTGCTGCTCTGGATGCCTTCTATAGAATGGGTAATTATCTTGGAATTGCGTTAACAACCATCATAAATGTAACAAGCCCGGAAGCAATCATATTTGCAGGCGAAATCAGTAAGGCTTTAAAATTTTTCCTGCCTGCTGTTGAATCCACTCTCAGAGCCCGTGCCTATTCACTACCCCTGAATGGTATTGTTTATAAAAAGAGTACACTTGATGAAGATGATGAATTGAAGGGGCTTTTATACTTTGCAAGGGATAGTTATAACAATGCCTACGATCTAAAAATATACGACGATATTTTTGTTTTATAAAATACCGTTATATGTAAGGGTAAAAATGTTATTTTTTGCTATCTATAAACGCCTTTATAGCTGCCAGAGTTTTAGATGATGCTTCAATAAGCTCCAGACCAATACCATTTACCACCCTGTCGCTTGCTTCCTCCTTGAAAGCCCTTACAACCTTTGCCTTGCACTTATGTGATTCTATTTTGCCGTTCAAAGGAAGATTCAGTGTAATATCTAAAATTGTATTCATAGGAATAACATCCTTTGTAATTATAGATAAACCTGAATAACTCATGTCTTTAGAAAAAGCAGAAACCGTTCTGTCCTTGTATATGTATTGAACCTCAACAGAGATATCATATCGTTCTTCTTTTCTTATTTTAATGTTAACAAATTTCTTAATTTCCTCAAGGAATGAGGTCTCATTTATAGGCTTACGAACAAAATCATCACATCCTGCTTTCATTGATTCTGCTCTTTTATCTGTAGATGTAACCATTACAACTGGTATCTTCTTTAATGCTGGATCACTTTTTATTATTCTACAGCACTCTATACCACTCATTTTTGGCATCTCTAAATCAAGCAAAATAATATCTGGCTTCTCTATCTTTGCCAATTTTAATGCCTCTGCCCCATCCTTTGCTGTTATGATTTTTGATTCAGCCCTTCTCAAAAATGAAACCTCTAAATCAAGAAAATTTCGCATATCGTCAACCAACAAAATTTTTATCATAACAATCTCCTTTTCCTGTTTTAACATTTATATATAAGATTAATATAAATTGTCAAATACCTGCCCTTTGCTCAAATTATGGCAAATCATTTAAAACTATGATAACCTGTTCTATAGTCTTAGCTTGTTTTATAAAGCATTTGTTATTAAACAAAAGGTTTATTATTAGCTACTAAAAAAGGACGGCAGCTTCAATAAATAGTATGAAAAAAATACATTTTGAGAAATAAAAAATATATTTAGTACCTTTGATATATAAAATGAAAGAATGGTTGTTAAAAAAATGGCACCTGGTTATACTCGTGAATGATGCTATCATTATATCCATTTCATGGTTTGCAGCCTATTTTATAAGATGGCTATTAAATCCAGTTTTTGGGTATGTAATAAATCCTTTTTACATCTACCTGGAATCGTATCCTATAATGCTCTTTTTATGGGTAACTACAAATAGTATTTTTGGAAATTATAAACCAGGTAAGGTTAAGAAAAATCTTGAAGAGATCAAAGCTGTGATAAGGGGAGTTGTACTTTCAGCACTTGTTGTTATGTCTGTTTCATTCTTGTTTAAAGAGTATGACTTTGCACGTTCTGTGCTGTTGATTTTCATAGGGCTTTCATTCGTTCTCACTGGTATATCAAGGATGATCCTTTTCAGTATCCCGCAGAGACTAAGAAAATCTGGATATGGAAACATAAGGTGCATTATTGTAGGTGCTGGTACAACTGGAATAAGGGCTCTACAGAGGATCCTGGATCACCCGGAAAAGGGTTATGATGTTGTAGGATTTTTAGATGATGATCCAGAAAAAATAAATATGTATATATCAAAAAGACCTGTAATTGACAGGATTGACAACATACGGAGTGTGGTAGAACATTATAATATAGATGAGGTTTTTATTGCTATACCTTCATTATCGCATAGTCGGATCATGGAATTGATAATGAAATGCGAGGGACTCCCGGTTGGTTTCAGGATAACTTCGGATTTGTTTGGAGTTATTGCCCACAATTCTGATATAGAGTTTATAGATGATTTTCCTGTATTTGATCTTAAAGAGGAAAAGGAAAATCCAGCATACATCTTTTTAAAAAGACTAATGGATATTATTCTGTCTGCTATACTTATTATTTTACTTATTCCATTCTGGATTATAATACCTATTCTAATCAAACTGGATTCAAAAGGAAGCGTATTTTTTGTTCATGAGCGCATTGGTCTAAATGGAAAACCATTTAAGATCTATAAATTCAGGACAATGCATAACACAACAAATCCATACGATTATTCACCACAAAAAGCGGATGATAAGCGGATCACCCGTGTAGGTAAATTCTTAAGACAAACAAGCCTTGATGAAATACCAAATTTGTTTAATGTCCTCAAAGGGGATATGAGTATTGTAGGACCGAGGCCAGAGATGCCTTTTATCGTTGAAAAGTATGAAGAGTGGCAGAAAAAAAGATTAACTGTTAAACCTGGCATCACAGGATTATGGCAGATTCTTGGAAGGAAGGATATTCCATTACAGGAAAATCTTGAGTATGATTTTTACTATATTAAAAATAGGTCCCTTTTATTAGACATCATAATCATTTTAAAAACCATACCTGCAATATTGTCCAGAAAAGGGGCGTACTGATGAATGATGACATATACGATAAGTTAAATATTGAACTTCAGCCAATGCTTAAAGGCATAAATAATTCCAACAAAAATACGGTCGTAAAAGACTATATAGTTACATTACGTTCCAGATTAAATGAATACCACAAATCAGGATTAGGGGGGTATGATTTTGCAGTTATATTTAGTGATTATATTGACCTACTTTTGGAAAGGTTATATGCGCTCTCTGCAAGTAAGCAATCTACATCTTCTGCACTTGTTGCAATAGGTGGATATGGCAGGGGTGAGTTAAATGCCTATTCTGATATTGACCTATTATTTTTGTATAAAGATACCCTATCAGAAGGTTTTCAGAATAACATGCTATATCCTTTATGGGATACAAAAATTGATATAGGTCATAGTTCAAGGACAGTAGATGAATGTATGGAAGATGCAAATAGTGATCACACTTTTCTTACCTCTTTGATGGATCAAAGGTTTATTGCCGGGGATTTTAATCTTTTTGACGAGTTACATACAAAGCTCTGTAATATGGTACGGGGTTCCGCCGAAAGATTCTTTAAAGAAAGGGAGCAGGAACTATCTGCGAGACGCACAAAATATTCAACACCAGAATATATACTTGAACCCAATATTAAAGAGGGTCTCGGTGGATTAAGAGATGTTCACAATATGCTATGGCTCACAAGACTCTTTACGGATATATCCGACATTACAGAATTTAAATCGTCTCCTTTCTTTGATCATGAAACCTATGATCAGTTTATGAAGAACTACAACATAATTATGCGGCTAAGAAACGAAATGCACTTTTTGAGTGGAAGTAAAAACGATAGGCTTACACTTGAGGTTCAAAAACATCTTTCGTCTTTTTCAGGATATGAAAACGAGGAAGATGTCCTTGGGGTAGAAAAGTTTTTAAGTAATTTCTATGAAATAACTCACCAGATGGCAGAGCTTACAGATGACTATATACGATATTTAAAGGAGAGGTATATTATTCCACGATCCTCTGAAGTGGTAGAGTACATCGGTGATTATTACTGTGTAAATCAAAAACAACTATCACTAAAAGATGACTATAAGAATCTGTATGCTACCCATCCGGAAGAGTTGATAAATACATTTAGAATACTTGTAAACAATGACTTAAAGCCTTCAATAACATTAAAAAATACTATAAAGAAAGAGGCTATAAAGCTTCAAGAACAGGGAATCATAGACAAATTGTTTGCCCCATTCCTATCCTTGTTTGAGGAAAAACAGTTGAGTAAGATCCTGTTTCTAATGAACGACTACCAGATACTTGGTATTATAATAAGTGAATTCAAAGATATAGCAAATAGAATTCAGTACGATATGTATCATATCTACACAGTAGGTGTTCATTCAATAAAAACAGTTGAAGAGATTGAGAAGATAAGAGACGGTAGCAACGACAAATTCCTTCAGTCCCTCTACAATCAGGTGAAAAATAAAACTATTTTATTACTTGCGGCACTCCTGCATGATATAGGTAAAGGACATGGCAAGGATCATGCGAGAAAAGGTAGTGAGATAGCATACAATATAGCTATCAGACTCGGCGTTCCTCAAACAGATGCTGAACTGATATCTTTCCTCGTAAGGAATCATCTTATACTTTCTGACACAGCACAAAGAAGGGATATAACTGATGAAAAACTTGTATACGAATTTTCAAAACTTGTTAAAAGGCGTGAGAACCTGAAAATGTTATATCTTCTAACAGTTGCAGATCTACGGGCGGTATCCTTAAATGTATGGACAGAATGGAAAGGTGCACTAATAAATGAACTCTACAAAAGATCCGAAGAAGCATTGGAGCAAGGACTTGATATGGCAAGACTCACCACAGAAAAGTATCAAATTGCAAAACAAAAGGCAAAAGAATCGCTAATCAGGATCGCTGAACCAAGTATAGTTGATGAATTCCTTGATGGGTTTAAACCAAAATACTTTGTAACCTACTCAACGCAAGAGATAGTAGAACATTTCAATTTAATTAATCAATTTAAGTCAGATGGTATGCTCGCGGTATCCGGTAGCGTTCATCAAGAGCATGGTTACACAAAGGTTAATGTATGTACGACAGATAAGCCAGGCATTTTCTCTACAATAGCAGGTGTCCTTTCAGCTACCGGCGCTAACATACTGGATGCAAACATTTCTATCAGGAAGGATGGCATTATAATAGATGTTTTTAGGGTGGAAGATGTGGATAAATTACATCCTTACCCGGAATACAAGCTTCAAAGATTTATAAAAGATTTAAGGGATTGTCTATCCGGTACCACCACTGTAGAAGCCCTATTATCCACAAGGTTCAAACCATCCATTCTCAGGGAGAAAGTAATAAACAAACAGCCCACTGAGATCATAATAAATGATGATGTTTCTGATATTTACACATTGGTTGAGATATACACCCAGGACAGGCAAAAACTTTTATACGATATAACCAGTACTATATCAAAGTTTAATCTAAATATTGTGGTTGCCAAGATTACAACAAGGGTTGATCAAGTGGCTGACATATTTTATGTAGAAAAGATAGGTGGCGGAAAGCTTACCAGTGAACAAGAAATAGAGGCATTAGTTTCTGCGTTAAAATCTACTATAGATAAAATATCATGATACACACATAGATGAACATAGACAGAGCTGTTGACAATTTTATAGACTATATTGCTTCAGAAAAGGGATTATCAAAAAACACCATTTCTTCATACAGCACTGATTTAAAAAGATTTTCAGAATTTATGAGCAAATATCATATAACAGATGTTAAAGACATAAAGACAGATCATATACTTAATTTCCTGCAATCATTAAAAAACGATCATCTTTCATCTTCTGTTATAAGATGCCAGGTTACAATAAGAAATTTTTTTAAATTCATGTTAAAAGAGGGCATATTACAAAGGGATCCGATCCATATCCTTGAGTTACCTAAAAGGGCTAAGAAACTTCCACAGGTTATGAGTGAATCAGAAGTAGAATCCCTTTTAAACAGCCCATCTTTAATAAAAAACCAGGAAAGACAGATAAGAGATAAGGCTATGCTTGAGGTTATGTACGCAACAGGATTAAGGGTATCTGAGCTCGTCACTCTAACTTTAAATTCTTTAGAAATGACAGTTGGTTATATAAGGGTTAAGGGTAAAGGTGGAAAAGAACGGATTGTACCTGTAGGAGATGCTGCAAAAGAAGCGATCGCACAATACCTAACACAATCCAGACCTAAATTTCTTAAATACAATACTGATTATCTATTTTTAACTCAACAGGGCAAACAATTTACAAGACAGGGATTCTGGAAACTATTAAAAAATTATCTCAAAATGCTGAACATAACAAAACACATTACACCACATACATTGAGACATTCATTTGCAACACACCTGCTCGCTCATGGTGCTGACCTTCGCTCTGTCCAGCTTATGCTTGGACATGCAGACATTTCAACTACACAAATCTATACACATATAAATACTGAGATGTTAAAAAAGATGTACGATAAGTATCATCCACGGAGCTAAACTGAAGGTATACATGTGTTAAAATAGTATCTTCATTCATAGCAAAGCCTTAAAATTTTTTTGATAACATCTGTTGTGTATGCATGCAATTGCCATTTCTGGGCTAACATCACAGCATTTGAAGCGATTCTATCAATATCTGATTCAGGGATGTTGATCTGTTTTAGCCTTACAGGACTTCCTATTGAGGAAAAAAATGCCTCTAAAGAGTTCACGGCATCCATTGCTGTTTTTTTAAGGTCTTTATCAGAAAGTCCAAAAATGGCTCTGCCTAATTGTGCAATCTTTCTATAATTATCCTGCTGTATTTGATACTTCAGCCAGCCAATAAGTACAATAGATAAAGAAGCACCGTGTGGTGTATCATACAAAGCACTCAAAGAATGACCAATCATATGATTAGGGAATCCATAAGCACCTATACCTGCTGTTGTAAGTCCATTAAGGGCAAGTGTTGCAGCCCACATAAAATCTGCCCTGCTTTCATAATCATCTGGTTTGATCAAAATATTTTTTGTGCTTTTTATAAGAACCGTTACAAGGGCTTCTACAAAGCTATCCTGAATCGGCGTGTTTGCTGCAGACTGGGTAAAATAACCTTCAAACAAATGAACCATAGCATCAACACAACCGTATGCTGTATAGCTATTTGATACTGTATATGTATTAACAGGATCAAGCACAGAAACCTTCGGAAAAAGGACAGATGCATTGATATTAAACTTCTGCAAGGTTTTTTCGTTTGTTATAACAGCACCACTGTTCATCTCTGATGCAGTAGCAGAAAGTGTAAGAACCGTGTATATTGGTAGAGCCTTCTCTATGCGGGCTTTATTTATGAAAAAATCCCATGTATCTCCATCATACATAACACCTGCTGCAACTGTTTTGGCTGTATCTATAACACTTCCTCCGCCTACGGCAAGAATGGATTTTATTCCTTCTCTTTTTGCAAGAGCTACAGCATCGTAAACAAAGCTCATAACAGGATTTGATTTTACACCACCCTTTTCTATAAACCTTATACCATGTTTTTGCAGTGAACTAACTACTTTATCATATATGCCGTTCTTTTTGATACTCTCTTTGCCATAAAGCATAAGGCAGGGACTTTCTTCAATGTAATTTCCAATATTTTCAGTTTCATTCTTACCAAATACTATCTTTGTTGGATTGTAGAATATAAAATGATCCATACACACTCCTTATAAGGATAGATTAGAAAATAATATAATCATTGAAGCACTTAACTGCAACAGTGCATTTTTATATTATATATGTTAATATTATTGTATGACTATTAAAAAAATAGCTGTACATGGTGAGCAAATTGCATGCTTGTTTTCTGACACAAATAGAGAACCTGCGCTTTTGTTTTTGCATGGTGCTGGTTGTACAAACGAGGTGTGGAATGCACAATGGCAATACTTTAAAGATAGGGAAAGGATTCTTATCCCTTCCCTGCCGGGACATGGAGATTCATCGGGTAGAAGTTATGATACCATTGATGCGTATGCAAATATTATATTAGAGTTAACCCAAAAAGAACATATAGATCGATTTGTATTGATAGGACATTCTATGGGGGGAGCAATAGCCCAGCATGTTGCCCTGCAAAATCCAGAATTGCTTGCAGCCCTTATTCTTGTTTCAACAGGTGCAAGGCTCCGAGTAGCTCCACAGGTATTTTCAGCTATTGAGACAGACTACAGGCAGTATATTGAACTCGCATCAAATGTTTCTATGTTCTCATCGGTAAATGATCGGATCAGATTTAATTTTAAAAACATACTTTCTCATTCTCCATCCCGATCAGCATATAACGACTTTACAGCGTGTGATAGGTTTGATGTAATGAACAAAATTGATAATATAAAGACAAAAACATTGATCCTTGTGGGTGACAGGGATATCATGACACCTCCTAAATACGCTATTTTTCTTAATCAAAAGATTAATTCGTCAAGACTGGAGATTATTAAGGATGCAGGGCATATGGTAATGATGGAGAAACCAGAAGAAGTAAATAAAGCTATAGAAAACTTTTTAACCCCTGCACAGTAATGATGTTCATTGAGTTGTAATAGGCTCCTTGTTGATCAATATATTCTTCAATAATAAGTACCCTTTCTCCTCGTTTAACTTGTTTGTGAAGATGTAGAACACTTATGATCTCCTGGGGGTTATTCAATTTACCTTTTAATAATGGGTGGGTACCATAGGACATGTTTAAAAGGTGAAACATCTTTTTGTTATAGGCGATAGATAAAACCCAGCATGCTGGTTTTAATCTTGATATACTGTATGAGGCACTACCTGTTCTGGAATCACTTATAACAAATTTTATATTAGCACTATCTATTGTATACATCACATTGTTAGCTACAATTTTATCAACATCCAGCGTTTTTTTTGTAATGGATCTGCCAGCTCTAAGCCCTGCTGTATCACATCCCAACCTGTATCTTTCAGCCTCTGTTATCCTGGCTATCTTTCTCATCATATTCACAGACTCAACAGGGTAGCTACCCATTGCTGTTTCTTCTGAAAGCATAATAGCATCTGTACCATCAAGTATGGCATTTGCTACATCTGTAACCTCTGCCCTGGTTGGCTTTATGTGTTCTGTCATAGAAAGTAACATTTGCGTTGCTGTTATAACAATTTTATTTTTCTTATTAGCCTTATGTATAAGACTTTTTTGAACAATCGGAACCTGCTCTATTGGTATCTCAACACCAAGATCGCCTCTCGCAACCATTATACCATCAGCAACATCAAGTATATCGTCTATATGTTGGACTGCTTTACCTCGCTCTATTTTTGCAATTATTACTGGATCCTTTCCTTTATTGCTAATATATTTTTTGACCCTTTTTATATCACCTTCGTTTTCTACAAAGGATATACTGAATACATCCGCGTCTTCTTCTAAAAATTTATCAATTATATGAAGATCATGGGCTGTTACAGCCATAGAACCTAATTTTATATCAGGGATATTTAAACCCTTGTGAGATAACAAGGTCCCGCCAACCAGCACCTGACATTTTACACTGTCCTTCTGTACATCTAATACCTTTAACTGAATGAAGCCATCGTTAAGATAAATAATGTTATTTTTAGAAACAAGGGATGGAAGTAACTTGTATTCTACAGGTATAACATTTTCATCACCAATTATATCTTTTGTTGTTAAGGTTACTATATCGTGTTTTTTTAATATAAGTGGAGGCTTCCTAATAAGACCGATACGCATCTTTGGACCCGGGAGATCAATCATTATACTTATATCCCTGCCCTGTTTTTTTGCCTGTTCCCTTATAAGATGAAGTGTATTTATTTGCTCCTCAATAGAGCCATGGGATAGGTTTAGCCTTGCTATATTCATTCCAGCCTTTATCAGCCTCTCCAGGATTGCCGGCGAGTTTGAAGATGGTCCAATAGTACAAACAATTTTTGTTTTATGATCAGGCAAATTAAACCTTATCAAATCATTTACTCCAGTACATCTATTATAATTACTGTTATATTGTCATCACCACCATTGGCATTTGCCACATCAATCAGGGTTGAAACAGCATGAACAAGATCAGGCATGTTCCCTATCTCACATATAATGTTATCTGGTACCATATGACTAAGCCCATCAGAGCATAATAGATATCTTTCTCCTGCGTGTATACTTAGCTTCTGGGATTCAACCTTTATCTGTTCTGAAAAGCCAAGAGAACGGGTGAGAACATTTCTCATTGAATGTTTTTCCATTTGTGCTTCTGTGATCAAGCCATTCTTAAACTGTTCATTAACATAAGTATGATCCTCTGTAAGCCTCGTGATCTTACCATTTTTTAATTGATAAGCCCTGGAATCACCAACATGACACAATATGGCTATATCGTTATTAAACCACATAGATACAATTGTTGTTCCCATTCCCGCGTACTTCGGGTTTACCGAGGCTGACTTAAAGATAATATTGTTTGCTATATATATTGCATCAACAAGGGAATGTTCAAATGGAGGGTTTTGGTTCAACATGTGGTTTTTAATACTATCAACTGCCATGGTACTCGCTATCTCACCAGCTTTGTGGCCACCCATACCATCAGCAACTATATATAAACCTATATTGTCATTACGATAAAAGGCATCTTCATTATGCGTTCTTTTCATTCCTATGCTTGTCTTTCCAAAAGAATTGAGCTTCATCCACCAGCACCTGAAATCTTTAAATTCTGTACAATAACAGAAGGACAAAACATATTAGCATACAACATATGATCTCTACCAACAAATTCTATATTGTTAAATAGCTCAAATAGATTCCCGGATATAGTTATGTGTTTACATGGTGAAGAAAACCTTCCAGATTTGATCAGGTATCCTCTTGCTCCAAGTGAGAATTCACCTGTTATAGAATTGACCGTATGCAGCCCCATAAGCTCTGTTATAACAGGACCTTCTGATAACACTACCCTCGCATCTTGCTCTGATGAGTTGCTGGAATACAATGCAAGGTTCGTAATACCAATTGAAGGTGGCTGGGTGATAGAATGCCTTACAGAATTGCCTGTGGTCCGTTTTTGCATCAGCAAAGCATAGTGCCTATCATAGAGAAACGAGCTTATTACCCCTTTTTCTACAATTGCCTTTTTGTAAGAAGGAACCCCCTCTGCGTCAAATGGCACAGAACCAGAACCGTCATCCAGTTCCGGGTCATCAAAGATACTTATATGCTCGGGAAAGACCTTCTGTTTTAATTTATCTCCAAGCATGGAGGTTTTTTTGTACACTGCATCTGCTTTAAATGAATTGGATAATACATTTAAGAATTGAGCGGTAACAAATGGTGTCAGCAAAACATTATAGAAACCTGTTATCAGTTGAATACCGCCGAGGGTTTGAATTGCCTGTTCCGAACAATCCCTTGCTACCTTTTTAGGGTTTAAATGTGAAAAGGTGTTCGCCCCCTGAAAGTTCCATGCCATTTGTGATTCTTTATCTTCCTTAGCAAGGACAGAAAGGCTAATATTAAACCTTGTCACTTTGTAACTTTTCAATACCCCTTCTGAATTAGCTATAAATGTGGAGTTAACAAGCTCTTCATATGTGGGCCTTTCTACCTTTACGATCCTTTTATCTATACAGGCTGCATCTACCATGTCACTCAGTATTTCAAGCTTTTTTTCTCCTGTTATCTCATCCAGCGAGCTATCATAAAATTGGTCAGCGTTTAGTCTATCCTCTTTACCTTCAACAAAGGAAAAGGACTCCTTGTTTAAAATAGCTCCGCTATCTAAAGCCCTTTTGAAGGTTTCTTCAATCGCAAGGTCTGACAAATTATAGTTAAATGAAAAACCCAATCGTTGATCCTTGAGTGTCCTTATCGCTATACCCTGCTCTTCGTCTGTTTGAAGTTTTTCTATATTCTTTTTATCGTCAATTGACAGAGATAATTTATTTGTTTCAGACACATAAACTTCGTATCCCTCCACTCTATGTTCCTTTGCTAAAGCTTTTATATTAGAAATTATTCTGTCTATAACATCAACTCTCATACATTCATAATATCCTGCTATTGATTTAGATAGCTTTATATAATTCAAAAATTTTTTCAACATCTTTAGATTTTGCTATTTATGCAAGATTTAAACCGTGATGTTTTGATAACACTGAATGTAATAAAAATCACAACCTTTCTGTTGTAAAGCACTGAAAAATAATGACTTTATCCATGGCACAGAAAATGCTTCTTTCTATTTGTGGAGAAAAATTATGTGGGTGTTGAAATTTACATTTATATTGCTTGGTGTTATTTACGAGCTGGTAAAATACGCAATTACTCGTATTTATAATGCTATAAACAAAATAATAACAGCTTATCTGTACAAGACAAACAAAAACCAGGCTTAATCCTACCTTGTCATCCAGGATTTATTCCTGAGGGTTATTAATGCATAAGAGAATATCCACTGTAAAGTGAATATAGAAAAATAAGAGTATAAGATACCGTAAATAAAATCAGAGTTCTTTTCAGCACGTATATAATAGATCATGTAAACAAAAGAGATTATACCTATAACAGAAAGATATCTAAAGACATTTATCGGATATAATGCAAGGTTTATAAACAAAAACAACAATGCATAATACTGAAATGGATATCGCATATTAACTATTACAAAATTAATAAATGGCAAGAGCCTGTGTTTTGCTCTATACTTCTTTAAAATAAAAGTGGATAAAATAATAGATTCCCTTATGTTACTTCTTTCCCAGCGTAAATACATCCTGGTAAGCTTGTTATAGGTTGTTGGGACCTGTGTATAAACAACTGCATTGTTTTGATAAACAGTATAAAATCCTTTGCGTAGAATCATGTTGGTAAGGGCTCTGTCTTCACCATATGTACAAACCTCTCCAAGAAACCTTTCATTAAGCCAGTCATCCATAACATCTTTTACAACATCTGCTCTGTAGGCGGAGTATGCACCCGGGCAGCATAAAACAGCACCATAAGTAGATTGACATGCCCTTGTAAAATCAAATGAGAGGATAAAGCTTACACTCAACATTTTTGGTATCAATCCCTCATGTTTGTTTAGAACCTTCACATTTCCTGCTACAGCACCAATTTGTTTGTTTTTGAGGAATGGAGCTACAATATTATAGATCGAACCCTTTTCTATTATACTATCAGAATCTATTGTGACAAAGATATCGCCTCGTGCATTTTTAAATCCATTATATAAGGCATGTCGTTTCCCAGAATTACGGGGTAACTTAATCAAGCTAACATTATTAGGATACCTTGCCTTTGCCTTTTGCATATACAAAAATGTATCATCCTTTGAACCATCATCTACACATATTACCTCTAACCTATCAACAGGATAGCCGGATTCTACAGCAGCTTTTATAGCCTTTTCCACAAGTGCGCCCTCATTATAAGCAGGTATGATAACAGTAACAAATGGCAGGCTTGCTCCCTGTGTTAACACATACGGCTTATACCCAATCCATAAAAATGTCCTGAAAAGTAGATATAGAAGTGCTACTAAAGAATACGATATAGAAGCATATGTAAAAAAGCTAAACACCCTTCCCCGCGCTATGGTGAGCTCCCAGATCCTTGTAAACGAACCATAGTAAATTGAAGCAATTACAAACAACAATACAGTTAAAACTACAATGAATTTCAATATGAGATCCAGCGTCTTGTTTGTTGATAAAAGCTGCCTAAATGAATGACTGGTCTCAGATTTTAACGGCTTTTGCTGATTATGTTCTGTATCAATTAGTGCTGTTTGAACGGATTTTTTTAGTTTAAGTTCATGTTTAGAATTAAACAATTTATTTTTATTTATATGAGTATAATGTCTTTCCTCAAGCATAGCGTAATTAACTAATATTTTAACAAAATGATGTCAAGTCATTATAAACCTGATTTGTAAAATATTAAGAAAACTTTATTTATTTAATATTCTGTTCTAATAGTAGATAACTATTGACTTTGCTCTTGAAAGTCATTATCAATATTTTTATGCTAAACGAGTATGGATTTAGTGTAAACAAAGAGAAAAAAATGTCCCTTGTACCATTGAACAATCTGACAGCTGGCCAAGAAGGTATTGTAAAACAAGTTATAGGTGGCATCGGGCTTATAAAAAAACTATTAAATATAGGAATCCGCATTGGTAGTAAAATAAAGGTTATAAATGCATCCGGTGGGCCAATTATTATCTCATCCGAAGGAACAAAGGCGGCAATAGGAAGAGGCGCTGCCTCAAGGATCCTAATAGAGGTTTACATAGATAAAAAAGAAAATTCTGATGAAGCATAACCCAAAAGCAACATGGAAGTTTGATATTTTAAATTAAAATATAAAAACTTCTTAACCACTTGATCTTGTTAAAAATAAATACTATGCTTAAAAAGTCTCGTAAAAAGAAGGTATTATGAACGACATAGAAAGTGTTAAAAAGAAGTTAAAATCTACTGGTATGAAGTTAACAACACAGAGGATAGCAATATTGCAAATACTACACAATAACAAATCGCATCCAACTGCAATGGATATATACAAACGATTGAAGATAAAACAACCAACTGTATCATTTACAACGGTTTATAATACATTAGAACTTTTAACCCGTATTGGCGAGGTAAGAAAGCTTACATTGGATTTTGAACGTGCACACTATGACCCTGACACCTCACAGCATCATCATGCTATGTGTTTAAAATGTGGCGCTATCTTTGATATAAATCAATCCTTTGAGCTTCCTTTAGATAAGGTAGCATCCCATGATTTCCCTAAAATCACAGGCTTTCATATTGATTTCTGGGGATACTGCAGTAAGTGCAATCAGGAACGCTCATAAGCTACATCAACCCAAAAATGCATTTGCAAAATAGGGACCAAGCTTTTCTATTGCAATTTTGGGTTAATTTGAAACCTTTTTATTCTATTCCAGGACTTAAGAGCCTGACAAAATGTTTATCTGTGTTTTTTGCCTTCAGTTCTCCCACTGTCATCAACAATAATGGGTGAACTACATCGTTTGCTATTTCAGCCAATGGTTCAAGCACAAAACTTCTTTTATGAAGTAAAGGATGCGGGATAATCAAGCTTTTTGTATAAATTACGCGCTGCCCAAACAATAAAATATCAATATCAATGGTGCGTGAATGGTATATCTTGTGGGTGCTGTTATCTTTGTCGGGTTCTTCTACCCTATTTCTACCAAACTTTTGCTCTGTTTTCTGTAGTAGCCCGAGTAATTGAAAAGGGGTCTGAGCAGTTGTCAAAGCAACACACAAATTCAGAAAATACCCTGGTAAATTGTCTTCTATCTCTGTATTTACAGGCTCTGTTTCATATATAGAAGAAACACTAACAAGATGGGTATCGGGATACATAGAAATCTCGTTAAGTGCATTTTTTAGATACCATCTTCTGTTACCTGTATTTGAACCTAATGATAAATAAACAGCTTCTTTCATAAAGAAACCTTAACCCAGAAAATGGTGTTTGCAAAGTACAAGGCTTATACAATAAATACCGATCTGGTATCAAACAATGGTTTCTAACTGGTTCATATAATCCTGAAGCGATCTAAGCCTTTCAGATATTTCAGATTCACTGGTAATTTTTATCTGCTCAGCCTTTGTTACAGCAGAGATTATACCTTCAACTACAGCAGACCTCCTGTTTTCTAATTCCTCTATGAATTTATTTTTTGTATTGTCTATTCGTCTAAACAGATCATAGCGTGCCCTGCCAGCATTCCTGTCTATTTCTTCATCAATCCTTTTTTTTGTTTGTTTAACTATATAATTCTTGAAGAAAAGATTCGGCAGAACCATTGGTATGTTGTCAATACCCCATGTAATAATGTCATCTACTTTGTACCACAACCTGCTGTAAGGATCCAGATAGGTTAATTCATCGGTTTTATTAAATCTTACATTAAATAAATCTGCTGCTAATGTTCTTATATTGTTTGTCTCCTCATCAACAGCCTTTGCATAGTTCATAAGTATTTGTGAAAGAGACTGTGATATCTTTTCTTCTTCTGTTTTGAACCACCGAGAGCATTCATCGTTTATCCCTTGTTTAAGGTAATTTGTAAATGTTTGTAAAATAGCATCCTTATGCTTATCATCATATGAAAGATTCAATAAGCCTGCCTTAAGTCGCTCAGAAGCTTGTGATTTAAATTGTTCTACATCGTTTTCAAGATCTGTTTTTAATGTTTTTATCTCATCTTCAAGTAAAACCTGCATTTCTTTAATTCTTTTGTCTATTATACCAATCTTTTCTTTAAGCAACCTGATCTTTTCCCTTAATTCGTCAATAGGCGAATTTATAGCATTGATAGTGATTTCTATCTCCATTTTTAGATCCTTCAGCAGATTGATAGCGCGATTATTGATGGACCGTATAAGCGTATTGTATTTATCCTTTTTAATAAAGGTATCCAGCGCGTCTTCAAACTCACGAAAATTGCTTTTTATATATAACATTTTATCGTTGTTGAGTTTTGCCTGCAGTGCGAGACGGGCTGAAACAGGAAATATTTTTATCTCTTTTACATTCAATTTCTTCTCTATAAGATTTTTGGTGAACTCTAATGACTCCCTACATTCCTCCTCAGTCATAATGTCAATCTTATTGAAGAGAAAGAATATCTTTTCTATATAAAGCTTTATTGAATCAAGATAATTATACTCAACTTCACTTAGAGGTGGATCTCCTGATACAACAAAGATACCCGCATCCATATTTGGAAGATAGTTGTAGGCAACTGCAGTATTATGCGCAAATGTAGAACCTATCCCGGGAGTATCCACAAGTACAATGCCCTGCCTTAAGTATTCGGATGGATAACCTATCTCCACATAATCAACACCTTTAATGTTATTTGGATTGTTTCTTTCTGTTACATAATCACTGATCTCTTCAAGGGATACTTCTTTGGTTTTCCCATCGTAGAACTTTACTGTAACGATTTGGTGTTCACTGTACACAAGCTTTGTTATAATGGATGTCAATGGTATAACAGCTGTTGGTAAAACATTAGCTCCAAGCATTGAATTGATCACAGTTGTTTTTCCTCTCTTAAACTGTCCAAGTACAACAAGATTGAGATTTTGTTTGAAGAGTTTATCTATATTGGACGCTGCTATATCTTTTATCTTTTTATTTTGTATATTTTCAGAAACATTTATTATTGTATTCAATAATGTAATAATGGATTCTCTTTCCATACTAACCTCCATAAAAAAATAACTCCTGCCTAAGCTTAGGCAGGAGTTATCAATCCTCTATTCAGGATATTTAAGCGAACTCCATCGCTGCATATAATTGCTTATAATAAACCTGTAGGTGTGTCAAGTTCTTTAGACAAAACTATATTTACCCAAAAAATGCAATAGGAAAGTTTGTTCATTTGCTCCGGGGTACCCACCCGAAGGGAAGGGTCGTGCGATCCACCCATAATCCCTTCTGCCCCTTTTTAGCAAAGAGGCGGAGAGAGGTTTGTTATAAACGAGATTTAAGTCCTCTGTAAGGTTGTCATTGCGAGGAATAAAATGACGAAGCAATCTACAAGCATAGGGATTGCTTCGCCTGCGGCTCGCAATGACAGCACAATAAT